>OLQL01002950.1_pt1 | contig 10875 bp, 9 predicted proteins | sample 1672971 | NCBI WGS metagenome assembly OLQL01 (sample SAMEA3136742, study PRJEB25190) | human gut metagenome | biome: human gut; feature: human-associated habitat; material: faeces | place: Austria | collected 2013
AAAGCCCACAAAGCGTTCTTATAGGGATAGAGAATTTGCTCTATTTTTATAAAAACAAACTTTTTCTACAAGCTGAGTTGTTATCTCATAAACAACAACAGCTTACAATACAATAAAAATACAAAAGAACCTAAAGAAAGGTTGGATATAAATGCTTTGCTCAAGATGTAAAAAAAGACAAGCGGTAGTTTTTATCTCAACAATACAGGGCAACGACAAGCGTGACGAGGGGCTTTGCCTTATCTGCGCAAAAGAGCTCGGTGTTCCGCAGGTAAACGACTACCTTGAAAAAATGGGAATCAGCGATGAGGACCTTGAAGAAAGCTATAAAATGATTTTCGGTGACGTCGATGAAGAAACAGACACAGACAGCGGCGCAGACGATGACTTCACACCCGGCGGCGCAGGCACAATGATGCCGTTCTTCAAACGTTTTGCCGCAAACAAGGACAGTCTGACCGAAAGTGAAAAGCAGGACGTAAAGGACGATAAGAAGCACAATAAGAAAAAAGAGGAGAAAAAGAGAAAATTCCTCGATACCTATTGCACCAATCTTACCGCCAAGGCAAAAAAAGGCGAGATTGACCGTATAATCGGCAGAGAGAAAGAGATCTACCGTGTTATGCAGATATTATCCCGCCGTACAAAGAACAACCCCTGCATAATAGGCGAACCCGGTGTCGGTAAAACCGCTATTGCAGAGGGCATAGCTCAGAAGCTGGCGGACGGCGATGTTCCCTTCAGACTTCAGGGCAAGGAGCTTTATATGCTCGACCTTACCTCCCTTGTCGCAGGCACGCAGTTCAGAGGTCAGTTTGAAGGCCGTGTGAAAGCGCTTATTGAGGAGATAAAGACCGCAGGTAATATAATCCTCTTTATTGACGAGGTTCATAACCTTGTCGGCACAGGCGACAGCGAAGGCACTATGAATGCCGCAAATATCCTCAAGCCCGCTTTGTCAAGGGGAGAGGTGCAGGTCATCGGCGCTACAACTTTCAACGAGTACAGAAAGTATATCGAAAAGGACTCCGCACTTGAAAGACGTTTCCAGCCCGTAACGGCAAATGAGCCGTCAATAGAGGATACTATCGAGCTTTTAAAGGGCATCAAGGAATACTACGAAGAATACCACAAGCTGTATGTCAGCGATGATATTTTAAAAAGCTGTGCCGTTCTCAGCGAACGCTACATTACCGACAGGTATCTTCCCGACAAGGCGATAGACCTGCTTGACGAGGCGGCGGCTTGCGCCAGCATAAACAGCAAGGAGCTTACCGAGTACGAACAGCTTAAAAAGAAAAACAAGGCTCTTGAAACCGAAGAAAATAATCTGTCCGCAGAAACCGAGAACAAGGATTATCAGCGTATAGCCGAGATAAAGACCGAGCTTGCTAAGAATACAGCCCGTATTGACGAGCTTGAGCCTATGATAAAGGAAGTACACGTTACAGAAAACGATGTCTGCAAGGTCATCGAGCTGTGGACGGGTATCCCGGCAAGCAAGCTGCTTGAAACCGAATTCAAGCGTATCGCAAACCTTGAAACCGTGCTTAAATCAAAGGTAGTCGGTCAGGACGAAGCGTGCGAGCTTGTAGCCGCCGCTATAAAAAGAACACGAGTTCAGCTCTCCGCACGTCGCAGACCTGCGTCATTCATTTTCGTAGGACCTACCGGTGTCGGTAAGACCGAGCTTGTAAAGGTGCTTGCAAACGAGCTTTTCAATACGGTCGATCCGCTTATAAGGCTTGATATGTCCGAGTTTATGGAAAAGCACAGCGTTTCGAGAATTATCGGCTCGCCTCCAGGATATGTAGGATACGATGAGGCAGGTCAGCTCACCGAAAAGGTACGCAGAAAGCCCTATTCCGTAATTCTCTTTGACGAGATAGAAAAGGCTCATCCCGATGTAATGAACATTCTCCTGCAGATTCTTGACGAAGGTAAGGTGACCGATGCTCACGGCAGAACGGTCAGCTTCGAGAATACCGTAATCGCCATGACCTCAAACGCAGGCTCATCGTTCAATACAAGCGGTCTTGGCTTTGCAAAGAGCGAGGCGGATATTTCAAAGGACAAGGCGATGAAGGCTCTTGGCGAATTCCTTCGCCCCGAATTCTTAAGCCGTGTTGACGAGGTAGTAGTGTTCAAGCCCCTCACCCTCGATGCCTACAAGGGCATTGCCGGACTTATGATAGGCGAGATGAAAGAGCCTCTGCTTGAAAAGAACATTACGCTTAACGTCAGCGATGAGGCTTATGAGCTTGTTGCGAAAAAAGCCTCCGGCGGCAAGTTCGGCGGCAGAGATGTCCGCAAAGTTGTCCGCAAGGATATTGAGGACAAGGTAGCAAATATCATAGTCGAAGCCGACGGCAACATATCACAGATAGACGTTGACGCAGACGGCGACGAGATAAAGGTAACAGGCAAGTAAATAAGCAGGGCATTGCATTAACTCCGGCAGGTGATGCAATGCCCGTTTTATAATCGAAAGGATTACTATGGCAGTAATTATTACAGGCGGAACAGGAGCTATCGGCAGTGCTATGGCTCGTGCCTTCGCAAAAACAAACGATGTTGCTATAATCTACAAAAGCTCCGATGAAAAAGCCCGTCAGCTTGAAAAAGAACTCGGCTGCAAGGCATATAAGGCTGATGTTACCTCCGCTAAAGAGGTGTCGGCTGCGGTAGAACGCATAGCGGCTGATTTCGGAAAAATAGATGTGCTTATCAATAATGCCGGCATATCCCAGATTAAAATGCTGAGCGATGTTACCGAGCTTGACTGGTACAATATGATTGATGTTCACCTTACAGGCGCATTCAATATGACAAAGGCGGTACTGCCTTTTATGATAAATCGCAAACAGGGAAGCATCATCAACATTTCATCGGTGTGGGGAGTATACGGAGCATCCTGCGAAGTGCCTTACTCAACGGTCAAGGCAGGACTTATCGGCTTCACAAAATCGCTCTCCAAAGAGGTCGCCCCTAGCGGAATAACCGTAAACTGCATCGCCCCGGGAGTAATCGACAGCCCTATGAACAACGCTCACCTGTCGCCCGATGAGATGAACGAGCTTATCGCCGAAACTCCGCTCGGCAGGCTCGGAACGCCCGATGATGTGGCAAAGGCGGCTGTATACCTTGCTTTTGCTGGCTTCGTCACAGGTCAGATACTCGGAGTAGACGGCGGATTTTATTGATTAACTTAATACATTTGAGCTGTACCTTTTCGGTACAGCCTTTTCTTTTTCCCTGACAAACAGTAATATTATGTCCCGCACCCTCATATATTGTGTTAAAACCCGTACAAGAGGGAAACAGCTAAAGGAGGATTATATGGACTTTTCCGTAAAGAAAGAGCCTGTATTTGTCACAGAAGTGATATATGACGGACAGGCGGAGCAGGGTGTCGAGTTTGATTATGTCCTGCCGGATTATTACCCCGACATTTTCAGAATATTAAGATGCACCCTTCGTCCCGGAATAGTATCCTGCAACATTTCGGGCGACAAGCTGATACTCGACGGTGTGATATGCATCACCGCACTCTATCTGAGCGAGGGCGGTGGAATGGAGTGCGTAGAGCATCGCTACAGCTATTCAAAAACGGTTGATCTGCCGAAATCAGCCGACAACGGCACGGTAACTGTCGAGCCTAAGGTGGATTATACTACCTGCCGTGCGGTTTCGGGCAGACGCATTGATGTCAGGGGAGCGGTCAGCTTCAGGATAAAGGTCGAGAACATAACACCGTTTGAGATAATAACGGATATTGAAGGCTGTAACATACAGACAAGAAAAAATAAAGTAAGCTGTACAAGAAAGCTCACCGCAGGAAAGCAGTTCGTTGTCCGTGAAGATATAGGCGTATCCGGCATTGACGGCACAGTGAAAGCCGTTGTAAGCTGTGATGCTACAGCTGTTGTTAATGACTGCAAGATAATCGCAGACAAGGTCGTGCTTAAGGGCGAGGCAAAGCTGAAAGCGCTCTATCTTGTCGGAAGCGATAACGGCACATATCTTCAGACAATGGAAGCCGAGATTCCCCTCAGCCAGATAGTCGATATGCAGGGCATTGACGAAAGGCACACCTGCTATGCCCTGTTCAGAGTTCTGTCATGCGCTCTTACGGTAAAGTCCGCCGATGACGATGCGTCAGGAGTATTCGGCTGTGAGCTGACAATCGGCTCTCAGATTACCGCAACGCTTGAAGAAAGCATTTATCCCGTCACCGATATGTATTCCACGTCCTACGAATCAAGCTACACCACTTCTGCGTTGAAAACCGAATCCGACCACAGATTTATCAGCAGAACGCTTAATATAAAACAGCTTATCGAGTGCGAAAACGGCATTCCCGACAGCGTTACCGATGCTGAATGCTTCGTATCGGAAATAATCTGCAGACCGTGTGAAAACGGCGAGCTTAAAGTGAGCGGTAAACTGCTGTGCTTTATCAGCGCCGTAAAGGACAGCGAGCCTGTATTCATTGAAAAAAATCTGCCGTTTGATATTACCGAACAGCTTGGTATGGTTACCGACGGTTGCGTAATACAGCCTGTCGTGAACATATCGTCCGTAAGCTACAGCATTACCGATGACGGTATCGAAATAAGATGCTCGCTTCTTATGCAGGGATGTATGTATGTTTGCGGCACAAGTCAGATAATAAAGCAGATAGAGCTTAACGAAAACGCAGAAAAGCAAAAGTGCGATGATTATTCGCTGAAGCTGTATTTTGCCGATGAAAACGAGGATGTATGGAACATAGCAAAACGCTATAACACTTCTGCGGCGGCGATAGAATCCGAAAACGAGGTCACCGACGGCAAAGTGTCAGGCCTGCTTCTGATTCCGATAATATAACAATACTCAAGATACGGCATTTTGCTGACAGATAAGGAGAATTTATGCCAAAATCAATTTATAAGGATATTTCCGAGCGAACAGGCGGAAATATCTATATAGGAGTTGTCGGTCCCGTCCGTTCGGGGAAATCGACCTTTATCAGCAGGTTTATGAACGTGCTGGTCGTACCGTCAATCGAAGACGAATTCCGCAGGGAAAGGGCAGTGGATGAGCTTCCTCAGTCTGCGGCAGGAAAAACGATAATGACCACAGAGCCGAAATTCGTGCCTGAGGAAGCGGTAAATATCACCGTTGACGAAAGCGTAGAAATGAATGTAAGACTTATCGACTGCGTAGGCTACATAGTACCCGGCGCAAAGGGCTATATAGAAAACGAAGCGCCGAGAATGGTCAAAACGCCATGGTTTGACGAGGAAGTACCATTCAATATGGCGGCGGAGGTCGGTACTCATAAGGTAATCACAGAACACAGCACCATAGGACTTGTGGTAACCACAGACGGCAGTATCACCGATATTCCGAGAGAGGAATATGAGGCGGCGGAGGAGCGTGTGATAAACGAGCTGAAAAGCATAAAAAAGCCGTTTACCGTAGTGCTTAACTGCAGCGATCCCTCATCGGAAGAATCAAAAGAACTTGCTTGCAGGCTTTCGGAAAAGTACGGCTGTACCGTTACACCGCTGAACTGCCTTTACATCACCGAAGAAAATATAAAGGAACTGCTGTCCGATGTGCTTATGGGCTTTCCCGTAAGAGAGATAGGCATAAAACTGCCGAAGTGGTTAGCGTCCCTCGATAATGACCATTACCTGAAAAAGCAGGTATTCGAAGCTGTAAGGACATCTGCGGAAAATATCTCCTGTATGGGTGATTTAGACAGCTTCACGGGCAAAATAGGGCAGTGCGAAAGCGTCAGCCGTTGCAGTAAGGATAAAACGGAGCTTGGCTCGGGAACAGCCTATGTCACAGTGGAACTGGGGCAGGAGCTTTTCTATAAGGTACTTGGCGAAACCACAGGCATCGAGCTTAGCGACGAGGGCGACCTTATGCCTTGTATGATTGAACTTGCAAGAATCAAGAAAGAGTACGAAAAAGTCAGCACCGCACTTGAGCAGGTCAGAGCCACAGGATACGGAATAGTAATGCCGTCTGCCGAGGAGCTTACCCTTGAAGAACCCGAAATTGTAAAGCAGGGCGGAAAATTCGGAGTAAGGCTCAAAGCGTCAGCCCCGTCAATTCATATGACCCTTGCAAATATCAACACTGAAGTAAACCCGATAGTCGGCAGTGAAAAGCAATCGGAGGATCTTGTAAGGTATCTTCTCAGAGAATTTGAGGAAAATCCCACAAAGATATGGGAAAGCAATATTTTCGGAAAATCACTCCACGAGCTTGTAAACGAGGGCCTGCACAATAAGCTGAGCCGTATGCCCGATGACGCAAGAGCAAAACTGCAGGAGGCGATACAGAGGATTATCAATGACGGCTGTAACGGGCTTATCTGTCTTATATTATAAAAGTCCGCCATATAAAAAGACCGCACCTCATCACAGGTGCGGTCTTACTCTGTCGATAAACCGATTATTATTAAAGCTCACGCAGTGAAATATTTCACCAACCTCGCCTCGCACTAACCCTTCCAAAACCGCACTATCCCTCGAAAATCGCCAACACTCTTGCCTTTTAATGAACGCTTTGCCGGTTTCGCAAAATGTAGCAAATCGCCAACACCCTTGCCTCCCCTCGAAAAAGGGGAGGTGGCACGGCTGATACAATTTTTTCGCTTGCTGTACAGTATTCAGATATTCCTGCCTTTATAATTCAGAAACTATTCCGAGCCGTGACGGTGGGGATTGTGAATGCGTAGAAGCTTTTACGGTAGCACTCCCATCATTTCAATCTCTTACTCCCTGCACCAACCCTCCCAAAACCGCACTATACCACCCGCTTTTCGTAATGCCAACATCTGTATGTGCCGATACGCTTTCAAATTCGCACTATCCCTTGCCTCGCACTAAACTTGCCTCCCTTGTCAAAGGTGAGGTGCTGTCGCCCGATAAAATTCGGGCGACGACCGGAGGGATTGCAACACCTACTGCGCCCTTTCCATTTCTCTGACACCTCCGTTAACAATCCCTCAGTCACAGTGACAGAAAACGTGATTCTTCGCCAACATATCTTTTACTTTAATATAAAGCAATATTGAAAAACAACGTGCTTCACTGTGCCAGCTCCCTTTACACAAGGGAGCTAAAGGTGATACTGCTTTACCAACCTTTCCAAAACCGCACTATACCACCCGCTTTTCGTAATGCCAACATCTATATGCACGATACGCTTTCAAATTCGCACTATCCTATTCGCTTTTCGTAGGGTGAGGGTCTGTGTGTGCTTTTTGGTTTCGCATCCATGCGAAACTATGGGCACACACGCTAAGGCATCCTTGCCTTGCTTGCCCCTCCCGTTGCACCAATCCTTGTTGTTTTCGCTAATCTTTGTAAAAGAACACCTATCACTTGCCTTGCTCGCCCCTCCCGAAACATCATTGTAATTATAAAAAAACAATTCAAAAGAAATCCAATGTAAAGAGGCAAAGCCATCAGAGTGTCCTAAGAGGGATAGGGATAATAAATCAGAAGTTTATTTCAAAAACAGCCTTTCCCTACAAACCAAAAGACCGCACCTCATCACAGGTGCGGTCTTACTTATTCTAAACCTTACTGCATCGCAGGATTACCGCCAAGCAGACTGAACATATCAATCCCCGCAAGGCTGAGCAGAAAACTGACAGCAATGAACAGCACAACAGCAACAACAGCCGCTATCCATACCGTTCTTTTCTGCTTTTTCGTCCAGGTGTGCTGAGGACAGGCTTCATCGCTCACGCTGAATGAGATTGTTTCATCGCTTTTTACTGTGTCATGTGCGATCATATCGTCATTTTCGTGGTTTACGCCGTCTTCTGCGTTTGCCAATACTTTTTCTTCGCTCATATCCGTCCTTATTTTACTATATATTCCTTAGCCTTTTCAAGAATAAGCTGCTCCCTTTTAAGCACAAAGCTCATCTGATATTCCTTACACTGCTCGGAAAGAGCCTTGAGCCTGCTTACAGCCTCGTCATAAGGCATCCATTCTATTTTATATCCAAGTCTTTCCTGCGAACGCTCAAGCATCGAAGTATCGCACTTGTCCGATACTTTCTTTGCCACATAGCAGTGTGAAACCATGCAGAATTTTCTCTTGAACTTATGCTCCTCTATCCATCCGAGATAGCCTAAAAGCTCGGCAGGGTAGCCGGTTTCTTCCGTTACTTCCCTTAAAAACGCCTTGTCGGGAGTTTCTGTTATCTCTATACTTCCGCCGGGCAGCTTGTAATATTTGGAGTCTTCTATCTTCATCATGGCAATGTTGCCCTCACCGTCTGTCATGACTCCTCTTGTGTTATAACGTGCGTCGTCATCGATGTACTGAGGCTCACCGCCAAAGAAATCGCTTTCGGTTATCTTTGCAATAAGCATTAATATGTCGTCCCTTTCATAGTGCGGAGCTTTCCGCTGTTTTTTCATACATATAATATCACAAACGCACCTGCATTGCAATATAAAAAGGTAATTCACTTTTGTAGAAAACACCTATATATATGCCTTAATTATTGGTGATTATGCACAGTGGAACTTGAGGTGCATTAGTGATATAATAACTTTATCCGACTAAAAAAATATGAGGAAAGATAAAAAATGGAAAATACAGCAACCGTCAGCGGCACAGAAGTTAAAAAATACAGACGTGCAGGCTTTATGGATGAAGTAAGAGGCTTCTGCATACTCTGTATGGTAGTGTACCACGTCTGCTTCGACCTTAACTACACCTATAATATTCACATCCCGATAATGTTCGACGGCTGGTTTGACATTGTCCGTGACATTTTTGCGGGAGCATTCATGTTCATATCCGGTATGAGCAGCCGTTATTCGCATAATAACGCAAAGCGTGGCATCCAGTGCTTTTTTATTGGTATGATAATAACCTTCATTTTCGCATTCTTCGCACCCTCCGCCCCCATACTTTTCGGAATACTGCACTTTATGGGCGTATCTATGATGATATATGCGATAGGGGATAAGTATTTCCTTAAGATTCCCGCACCGGTCGGAATAGCCGTGTGCGCCGTGCTTTTCCTATTAACAAGAGGAATTATGTACGGCTATCTCGGACCTGCGCAAGGTGTAGGAATAAAGCTGCCCGAATTTATCTACAATGCAGGACTTCTTTTTCCGCTCGGCTTCAGATCACCGAGCTTTCAGTCAATGGATTATTTTCCGCTCCTGCCGTGGTTTTTCGTGTTTCTGGCAGGCGCTTACACCGGAAAATACGCTATCGAGGATAAAATGCCGGCATTCTTCTATAAAACACATTGCAAACCGCTTGCGCTTGCAGGCAGATATACCCTGTGGATATACGTTCTGCACCAGCCTGTAGCAATGGTCTTTTTCCTGCTGATTTTCGGAAGAATATAAAATTTCAAAAAAGTCTTGACAAACCGTTTTCGGTTTGCTATAATAATATAGCTTGACAAGTATACAACTTTGTCAACATCCCTTGCTCGTACAAGAGTACGGGCTTAATATCCACAAGGAGGTGCTTTATAATGGCAAAGCTCAGCGAAAAGTATGAGGCAGTTGTTGTATTTTCACTCAAGAACGGTGAGGATGCAGTAAAGGCTCTCGTTGCTAAGTTCTCTGATCTGATCAAGGAACACGGCACATTAGTTGACGTTGATGAATGGGGCGCTCGTAAGCTCGCTTACGAGATTAACTACGAAACCGACGGTTATTATGTAGTTTACAGCTTCGACAGCAAGCCTGATTTCCCTATGGAATTCGAGCGTATCATCAACATCACTGACGGCGTTATCCGTTCGCTCGTAACGGTACGCAAGTAATCAAGGTTTGAAAACAGACAGGAGGAACGATAACGTATGTACAACAAGGTAATTATGATGGGCAGGATTGTCAATGACCTTGAGCTGAGATCGACACCTGCGGGTGCTTCCGTGCTTTCTTTCAGAATTGCGGTAGATCGTAGATTTCAGACAAAGGGAGAAGACAGAAAATCCGATTTCTTCAATGTTGTCGCATGGCGTAACGAGGCAGAATTCATTTCAAGATATTTTGCAAAAGGACGCATGATACTTATCGAGGGTGAGCTTCAGAACAGATCTTACCAGGATAAGAACGGCAATACAGCTTACATTACCGAGATCATCGTTGACCGTTCCACGTTCACAGGCGAAAAGGCAAACAACACACAGGGCACATCCTCTGCTTATCAGAGCTACCCCGGTAATGCCGCTAAAAACGCCGCTCCCGAACATCCTGCACAGACTTCAAACACAGCGCCCACAGTGTCGCAGGGTAACAATTCGGATTTCACCGTAGAATCCGGTGACGATGACGATTACCCGTTCTGATCAAAATAAGGAGGATAAAACAATGTCTGAAAGAGAAAAGAACGAAAAGTCAACAGTTCGTCCTATGAAGCGTACAAGAAAAAAAGTTTGCGCATTCTGTGCCGACAGAGCTGAATTCATTGACTATAAGGATGTAGCTAAGCTCAGAAAGTGCATGACAGAGCGTTACAAGATTCTGCCCCGCAGAGTAACAGGCTGCTGCGCATATCATCAGAGAGAGCTTACAACAGCTATCAAGAAGGCAAGACAGGTAGCTCTTATTCCTTACGTTTCTGACTAAGTTATAAACAGCTTTATAAAAAATCGATGCTTAAACCGCATCGATTTTTTAGTTTGTAGAAAAATTGGTTTTATAGAAAACAGTGCAAATCCCCTATCCATTTAAGAACGACCGGCATCCATGCCGGCTCAGTCTGTCGAAAAACCTATATATTTTTTTGAAAATGAGGCTTGGGGCGTAGCCCCAAGTGGGGTGAGGGCGGCAGGGTAGATTGTCAAGTCAAGTGCAACACTTTTTAGACAAAAATTCGA
>OLQL01002956.1_pt1 | contig 10856 bp, 7 predicted proteins | sample 1672971 | NCBI WGS metagenome assembly OLQL01 (sample SAMEA3136742, study PRJEB25190) | human gut metagenome | biome: human gut; feature: human-associated habitat; material: faeces | place: Austria | collected 2013
GCTGGTATTTCTGCGAGTGCGCCCGCAAGGTGCGCAACGGCGGCGAGCTTTCCACCTGTGTGGACGAGCTGAAGCGCAAGCTGGACTGCGTGGAGATCTGCCTGGCGGCTTACAGCCTGAAGCAGATGAAGAAGTCCGGCCGCGTGAGCGCTGCCGCTGCCGTGGTGGGCGACCTGCTGGGCATCCGTCCCATCATCAGCCTGAACGCCGGTGTCTCCAAGGTCGAGGCCAAGGTACGCGGTGATGCCGCTGTGCCCCCGGCCATGATCAAATGGGTGGAGAGCCGCGTCGACTCGATGAAGGACACCCCCTATATGGTAGCCTACACCTCCAGCACTGCCAAGCGGGACGAGCTGGTGAAGCTGTGCAAAAAGACCTTTGGCCATGCGCCGATGATCGTCTTCCAGCTGGGTGGCGTGGTCAGCGCCAACACCGGCCCGGACGGTATTGCCATTGTATACGAGGGCAAGCCCCGCAACCTGGAGGCTTACACCCCGGAGCTGCCGTAATTTTAGGGATGAGCAACAATCGCAGGCTCTCTTCCCCACCCGCTTTGCGGGACCGCTTACGCGGACGAGTCCCTCTGTCGCTGCGCGGCATCTCCCCCCACTGTGGGGTGTCACCCTCGCAGAGGGGGCCTTTACAAAAGAAAATGAGATTTTTGCCGCAGCCTATTGCAAGGGGCTGCGGCTTTTGTTATAATAATCTTTTGTTGAGCAACTTAGGATTTTAGGCTCCGCCGCAGTTTTGCGGCGCAAACCGATAGCAGGCTGGCGGTCTGCTATACGGTCAAAATCTATCCGCCGGAGTATTGTATGAATCAGAAATCCATGTCCGTCAAGCGCCTTGTGCGCTGTGCTGTCGTTGCAGCGCTCTACGTTGTGCTGTGCCTGGTGCTGCAGCCGTTCTCCTACGGCGCGGTGCAGGTGCGTGTGGCCGAGGCATTCTGCCTGCTGCCTGTCTTTGGCACCGAGTATATCATCGGCGTCACGCTGGGCTGCTTTCTGGCCAACCTGCTGGGCTCGACCGTGATCGACGTCATCTTTGGCACGCTGGCTACCCTGGTGGCCTGTCTGGTCACCTACAAGCTGCGCGATGTGCGCATCAAGGGGCTGGCCATTCCGGCGTCCCTGCCGCCTGTTATCTTTAATATGATCATCGTGGGCGCGTTCGAGATCACCTTCTTCTTCTCGGATAGTGCCCCCACGGCCGCCATGGCTGCGTTCAATGCGGTTACGGTCGGCATCGGCGAGGTCATCAGCTGCACGATCCTGGGCGTGGCCCTGGTCAAGCTGATCGAGACCAACGCCAGCCTGAAGAAGATCTTTACAGAAGAATAATGAGGTAACCTATGCGCCCGGAACTGATTTTGTGGGATTGGAACGGTACCCTGCTGGATGATGTGGAACTTTGCGTAGACGCGCTCAACCGTCTGCTAGAAAAGCATGCCTATCCGCAGCGGTACGACCGCGATCAGTACCGGGCAATTTTTGGTTTCCCGATTGAAGAATATTACGTCCGCGCCGGGTTTGATTTCAGCCGCCACAGCTTTGCCATGCTGGCCGAGGAATATATGGACGACTACATCCCTGCCAGCGCGGCCTGCCCACTGGCAGAGGGCGCGATAGAAGCGCTGGATGCCTTCCGCGCGGCGGGGCTGCGGCAGGTGATCTTATCGGCCAGCCCGGTGCCCACGCTGACCCGCCAGGCCGGGGAACGCCATGTGACGGGTTACTTTGACCGCCTGCTGGGTCTGGGCGACATCTACGCCAAAAGTAAGGTGGAACTGGGCCGGCGCTTTATGCAGGAGGAGGGCATCGACCCTGCCCGCGCAGTGATGATCGGGGATTCCGCCATCGCAAGCGGAGCACCTCTCTTGCAAGCTCTGATTTTTCATCATCCCGAAGACAAATTGTGCTGGCACATCGACGATGAATACTATTTCGGCAACGACTTCCTGGTAGCCCCGGTCATGAACAGCGAGAACCGCCGGGATGTCTATCTGCCCGAAGGGAAATGGGTGAATTTCTTCACAGGCGAACGCTTGGAAGGGGGACGCTGGCTGAAGAATCTGGATGTCCCTCTGGACGAAATGCCCGTATATGTACGTCAAGGAGCGACCATCCCCGTTTATCCGGATGAAGTGGAATGCACGGACGATATGGATTTAAGCAAAAGCATCGGTCTGCACATAGACCCTCATTTTAAAGGAATATTTAAGAACTGACGAATATGGAAACTTGGAAAACGAATTTAGACGAGACAAAGAAACGATATATAGATTGGTGGAACCATAAAGGAATCATACTGAACATGTGGGAGCACTTTCAGGAAGGTGTGAAACCTCATGCGGATATCCCTGCACCCTCCCCGGCAAAAGACCTGAATCAGAAATGGTTCGATCCGCAATGGCGTGCAGAATACCTGGACTGGTACGTGGCACACAGCAGTCTGAAAGCAGATATCCTGCCGGTAGCCAATACCCAGTTAGGTCCCGGTTCATTGGCAGCCATCTTGGGCGGCGTGTTCGAAGGAGGGGAAGATACCATTTGGATTCATCCCGATCCCGATTTCAACGATGAGATTGTTTTCAATCCCGAGCATCCCAACTGGCTCTTGCATAAAGAATTGCTGAAGGCATGCAAGGCGAAAGCAAACGGTCACTATTACGTAGGAATGCCCGATTTGATGGAAGGGCTGGACGTACTGGCCGCCTTGAAAGGTACAGACAAAGTTTTGCTGGATACCGTGATGCAGCCCGAAGTGCTGGAACAGCAAATGCAACAAATCAATGATATCTATTTCAAAGTCTTTGATGAACTTTACGACATCATCCGTGAAGGGGACGAAATGGCTTTCTGCTATTTTTCTTCATGGGCTCCCGGTAAAATGAGCAAATTACAAAGCGATATTTCTACCATGATCAGCGAAGATGATTATCGTCGTTTTGTACAACCCTTTATCCGCGAACAATGCCAAAAGATAGACTACACCCTGTATCATCTGGACGGTGTGGGCGCCATGCACCATCTGCCCGCCCTTCTTGAAATTGAGGAACTGAATGCCATTCAATGGACTCCGGGCGTAGGTGAGCCACAAGGAGGATCACCCAAATGGTACGACCTTTACAAGAAGATCCTTGCCGGAGGCAAAAGTATCATGGCTTGTTGGGTAACCTTGGACGAACTGAAACCTTTGCTGGACAATATCGGTGCGGACGGTGTGCATCTGGAAATGGATTTCCATAACGAGAGAGAAGTGGAACAAGCGATGCGCATTGTCGAAGAATACTCCTCTTCTTCCTCTGACGTATCCAAAGAAGACCTTTCGAAAGAAGAAGCCGCTGCAACCAAACAAGAAACAATCGTCGTCAAAGACTCTGCGGCAGCCGGGAATGAAGCCTTGAAACCTTTGTTCAATGCCATTGTGGACGGAAAGCTGGAACCGGCCGTAGAAGTAACCAAGAAAGCCATCGCCGAAGGAGTACAGCCCCAGGAAATTATCAACAACTACATGATAAAGGCTATGGGCGAAGTGGGACAACGCTTCCAGGACGGAAAAGCGTTCGTGCCCCAACTGCTGATGGCAGGACGCGCCATGAAGGGAGCTTTGGAACTTCTGAAGCCTTTACTGCAAGGGAGTGCCTCGACCACCATAGGCAAGGTGGTCATTGGAACCGTGAAAGGCGACTTGCATGATATCGGCAAGAACCTGGTGGCTTCCATGCTGGAAGGTTGCGGCTTTGAAGTAATCAACATAGGCATAGATGTATCTTGCGACAAATTTGTGGAAGAAGTCAAGAAAAACAAGGCAGACATCCTGTGCATGAGCGCCTTGCTGACAACAACCATGACTTATATGCAGGAGGTGATCAACGCTTTGGAAGCAGCCGGTATCCGTCATCAGGTAAAAGTGATGATAGGCGGCGCTCCGGTAAGCCAGGGATTTGCCGATGAAATAGGTGCGGACGGGTATAGCGACAATGCCAATACGGCCGTAGCGGTAGCCAAGGAACTGATGGGGCTTCATAAATAAACGGAATATTCATCTTAATCTGATACATGAATTATGCACGCTAATTATTTAGATACGTTAGATTGGGGCATTCTTATTGCCTACTTTCTGATTCTTATAGGCATCGGTATATGGGCCAGCCTGAAACGCAAAAAAGGCAGCAGCCTTTTTCTTGCCGAGCGTTCCCTGAAGTGGCATCACATCGGTTTCTCCATGTGGGGAACCAATGTGGGCCCTTCCATGCTGATAGCCTCTGCCAGTGCCGGGTTCACCACCGGCATCGTTTCGGGCAATTATGCCTGGTATGCGTTTGTTTTCATCTGCTTGCTGGCTTTTGTCTTTGCCCCCCGTTATTTGGGAGCGCGTATCACCACCTTGCCGGAGTTCATGGGGCGGCGTTTCGGACAGTCCACCCGCAACATTCTTGCCTGGTACACCATTGTGACGATCCTTATCTCGTGGCTTGCCCTGACCTTATTCGCCGGAGGTATCCTTATCCGTCAGGTTTTCGATATTCCCATGTGGCAATCGGCATTGATCCTGCTCGTTATCTCCGCATTCTTCACCATGGCCGGAGGGCTGAAAGCGGTAGCCTATACCAATGTGTTCCAGATGCTTCTGCTTATTTTCGTATCGGCCACGCTTACTATAGCAGGGCTTTACAAGGTGGGTGGAGTCAGCGCATTGGCCGAAGCGGTTCCGGCCGATTACTGGAACCTGTTCCGCCCGAATGACGATCCCGCCTTCCCGTGGCTGCCCATCATTCTGGGTTATCCCATCATGGGAGTCTGGTTCTGGTGCACAGACCAATCCATGGTACAGCCTGTATTGGCTGCCAAGAATCTGAAAGAAGGCCAAATGGGTGCCAACTTCACCGGCTGGTTGAAGATACTGGATGTTCCTCTCTATATCCTTCCGGGTATCATCTGTCTGGCACTCTACCCGGGCTTGAAGAACCCCGATGAAGCCTACATGACTATGGTCACTAACTTATTTCCTGTAGGCATGGTGGGGTTGGTACTGGCCGTATTGACCGCCGCACTGATCAGCACTGTCGGCTCTGCCCTGAATGCGCTGAGTACCGTCTTCACGATGGATATTTATGTCAAGAAATTCAGGCCACTTGCCAGCCAGAAAGAGATCATCCGTACGGGGCACGTGGTTACAGTGGCGGGAGCACTGATTTCGGTGATCATCACCATTGCCATAGACAGTATCAAAGGATTGAATCTGTTCAATGTATTCCAATCGGTACTGGGATTTATCGCACCGCCTATGGCGGCTGTTTTCCTGTTCGGCATCTTCTGGAAACGAACTACCACGATGGCTGCCAACATGGCATTGACGCTTGGCACGGCGTTCAGCATGGGAGTGGGCATTCTCTATTTATGGGTATTCCCTGCGGAAGAATATACGACATGGCCTCATTTCATGATGCTGTCCTTCTACTTGTTCGTTATCATCAGCGCAGGCATGATCTTGGTATCCTTATTGGATAAACATCGACAAGAATGTACATTAAATATGAAGAAAGTCATGGAGAAGCCGGCTAAATCCGTTATCCTTGCATGGGCGTTACTGGCTATTGTCATGGTCGGGCTTTATCTATTCTTCAATGGGCATTAAAAGAAGGTGCAGAAGGCTGAAAAGATTGTATTTTTATATGCCTGCATTTGGTATTCCACTTGGGTGGTGAGGCAGTCCCACCCCGGTGAGATTGCAGCTCCACCCCGGTGGAACTGGAGTTTCACCGGGGTGGAATATCAGATGAAAGTGGTTGTTATAACAGATGGAAATGGCTGTTATACCCTGTCTGATAGGACAGGAGATTCATTAAGGTTGCAACAAATTGCAAAATCAGTGAGGTTAATAACAACATCTAGCCATTTTTGGACTCTGATTTTTGTAGTCATCCTATTATCCTCGCTGCTTCCGCCTGTAACATTTATCGTACGTACAGAGACCGCAAGTATATTCCAGCTTACGGACATCCTCCCCCAGCCCTATTACTCCACTGACCGATTTTATAGGAAGCATCAAACTGGAATCTGTCAACCGGATGCCGCAAGGTTCCGCCGAAGGGAATAAGGGAAATAATTTCTTTTGTTCCGACACATGCCAGCCGCAATATCCGGGACTGAAACGGTTGGTATGCTTCCACCCCCTGTTGCGGATGTATTCATCCAAAGCGATTTCCATACAATCCGCAGTCTTCTCGGCTATGATACTTCCTATAGCATCCGCTATATAAATCTTTACCATATCCCCTTCTTGCTGCAACGTATGCTGGAGCCTTTCAAAACCGATTCCGGCAGTCGCGGCAAAGAAAGCGAAGGATTCTGAACCACGCAGCTGCCGGGTGATTATTTTACCTATACTGAAATACGTATCGCCGACAGAAAGCGAGTCTTTCGATTCATCCAACTCTCCACCGGATATGAAAAAACAAAAACGGGGAGAAGTAACTGCCTCCACCCGTTCCAGTACCCCACGGACTTCTTTTTCCACCGCTTCGTCGGGCACAGCATCTGCATATCCCATCGCCTCATAGAGTTCGGACAATGAGATAGGCAGATCAGCAAAAGAAAGTTCTTTTTCAAGCATTATTGAATCCATTTAATGCAGCAAAGAATGCATCAATATTTTCAGATGGCGTATGAGGCGGTGTATCACATCCGCTGGAGAGCACGAAGTTGGGATAGAACTTGGTAGCCTCCAACAGGTCGAGTGTGGCTTTCTTCATCACCTCCGGAGTAGCAGCCTTGAACAAGCTCACCGGATCAAGATTTCCCATTGCAAGGGCATCGGCAGGTACTTCTTTCAGAGCTTCGACCATATCTATTTTATTTCCAAAATGATAAGCGGCAGCTCCTGTAGCTACCATTGCCTTGGTACAATGACCGGTATTTCCACAATTATGCAGAATGACCGTGAAGTGATCGTCCTGCACTTTCTCTACGATCTCCTTAATGAAAACAGACGAGTATTGCGTGCAGTCCTCATCGGACAACAGTCCGGCAGCCGGCTCGGCCATCACTACCCCATTCACTCCTGTGGCCTTCAGTGCCATGCAGTAACGGAGAATGAAATCCGAACATTTCTTCAACAGCGAATTGGCTGCTTCCGGATTGATATAAATAAGCATCATGATTTCAGACATGTCATACAAACGTCCTGCCAATGAGTAAGGGCCGATGCAACCGGCAAAGACGGGCCGGTCCGTAATGGTCTTGGCTGCCAGCATATTTGCTTTCAGATACTGGGGGATTCTTCCTTTATTCAAGGCAGGGATTTCCAGTTTGTCAATAGCTTCTTCATCATTGAGAAGACGCCCCACCACACTGGGAACCTCATTTTCGGGGAAGACAATCTCCGCTCCGAAAGCCTCGGCTTCTACCGTCAAATCCATAATCACGGTTGCGGCGGCTGTGGGATATTTCTCACTCAATGCCTTGATGGCGTTGTAATGCACTTGTCCGTCAGTAACCGCATCGCGCACCGTTTTCCCTATCATCTCTATGCCCGGATGGGTCATGATGGGCATAGCCACCACCTCTTTCTTTTGGATAATTTCGTTTATCCACTCTTTCATATTCAGTTTACTCATGGTCTTTTATTCTTTATTTATTCTGTTATTGCAAAAGTAAGTCTTTTCTTTGATAATCTGCTGTCCCCTTTGCTCTTTCTCATTCAAAAAAGCGGTATAAATCCCGTTACAATACTACAGGGATTTACACCGTTTTTCATCTTATAGACTTATGGCAATTTATGCAAAAGATGACGATAGTATGTTTCAACATCTTTCCAATGGTAGAAAGGAGCAATATCCGTTTCTACAGGGATGGTAACTTCTTTCTCGCAATGCATGAACTTCACCAGTATATCGTCAGAAGCTTTTTTTCTGAAGAAAACCAACTGGACGTTTGCCGCCATCGGAGTGACCTTGAAATTACACCATGCCTGATAGAATTTATCGGGATCCGTTTCGGCTTTCCACATATCGCCCAATTGAAGCAACGCTACCAAGGGAATGATATTTCCATCGTGCCCAAAACGTAATGTCGCCGCATGGGTCCCGGATCTGATCGCCTCATCGGCCGAATCCAATATATTTTCAAGCAATGACCGGGCACTGGCCGTCATTATTCCACCATTGGCAGGCGCAGGTCCGTCACATACATAATTATGATAATTGCAAACTTGCCAAAGATCAAATAATTCATCTTTCTGAAATACATCATAAAGACTCACCTCTATCTCTACATTCTGCAAATCTGAAGCAATCCAATAAAGTCCCCACATCAATTCATCAGGATTCACATTCTTACGGATATAGTCAGGACTATTAAATAAGGAAGTGACCAGACGATCGGGACGGGTATGAGCTTCTTTAAACTTTCTATATTCCTCATACCAAGGTCCCTGATGAGAAACAAACTTCACGGCTTCCGGCGTATGATAATTCATATATTTCATATACCTAGCACAAGCTTCGCGCCGGATCTGCAATGCCGGATTGAGTTCTTTCAACCGTTCACAAAAGGCATCCATACTCAATACACATCGCAACACCACGGTAGAGCGTGCAGACAGAGCAGGAGATCCCTTGAATACCTCGGGATAGTTCTGAAACATTCTTTCGGCTATCCCCCGGTGTTGCCTCACACCCAAAGGAGTCAAATCTCCCCCATGTCCCTCGGCATCTTCCCACACCAACGCCATTCTTTTGCGGACATCTTCTCCCAAAGCGGTCAAAGCTCCGGCTTGATGCGCTTTCTCGAAAATATCAACCACTGTCTTATAATCCTGTTCCGATTGAATCCATCTGGAACCGTGTCGTGCATAATGACTGATATAGAACGGTTTATACCCTTTAGGCGGAGGAGTCGCGATAGCTTCCTTTACAGGATAAGCATAGTACACTCCTCCCGTCCGGGCTATATCTTCCAATATAGCCTCACGGGTGGACTGAGCAAAACCATTCAGATGAATTCCACACAAACAGACAGACAGGACAATATATTTAAAAAGCGCCATCGTTTTCATGCTTATTAATTATATCCCTCGTTCTGACCAAATTCATCCGGATTCAAGATAGAGTCCAGAAACATCTGAGGAATAGGACGCCATGCATGATGCGGTTGGATCAAAGGAATATCCGGATTATGAGCTTTCACATATTCTACCAATTTTCCGGTTCTCTTCAAATCAAACCAGCGCATAAATTCGCCGCAATACTCACGTGCTCTTTCTTCCAAAATAAAGTCGATCGTCATCTTGTCCACTCCTACCTCCATTTCAGCTTCCTTGCCCGGTACAGCCGCACGTCTGCGTATGTCATTGATACGTGCTTTAGCTATCTCCTTATTTCCTCCGGACTTCATGATCTCACATTCGGCAACAATGAAATACATTTCGGGCAAACGCATGGTAATCACATCATTTGCACCTACCTGCGAATTGGTAGGCAATCCTTTGTTTTCAAAATTCGCATCTTCGTACTTCAGCAAGGTCGGGAAGTGAATGTTAAAGTTGGCACTCTTGCTGACACTTCCATCGGCTGCATAGGTATCATCGATATCGACGACAGCGTATGGCAAGTTACGTTTGTCGGCAATCTTCTTCTTGGTGAAAAGCAGCGCTGTTTCTCCCGGCTGAATAACCTGACCAATCATAGATGACGGTTTTTCAAAATAGTCCAACTGATCCTTAGTCCAGGCATAAGCTTTGGGTGTATTCAGTTTATACTCTTCACGGAACCAGGCATTGTAACGGGCATCTATATTCTCATTATACAATTCCAACAAATAACGGGTAGGCATCATCGCCATACTGCCCGACTTGGCATTCTTATCATTTCCATATTCATAATCCTGCACCATACCTGCTCTTGCCGAATAACTGGCATGGAAATACATATGCATACGGTTCGGGTTTTTAGCCTGCATATTCAATGAGGACTCGGTAGAGTGGGTCACAACGAACATAGCCTCTTTATTCGTTTTATTATTATCCGGATCAAAGACTTCGTCAGGCGTATCATACAAAGATACTTTCAACGCATTCTGATTATCAATCACATATTGAGCCGCATCCTCAGCGATTTTATAATATTTGTCTTTGTCTGCCTGACTGTCACAATAGGAAACCCGTGTCAGTGCGATGCGCGCTAATAAACCATAAGCCGCTTTTGAGGTCGCACGACCTACATCTTTAACAGGATAAGGATCAACGGGCAGATTATCCACCGCATTCTGTGCATCGGCCAGCATTAAATCATACAAATCTTCATAGCTGCTGCGATAACAGTTCATTGAAAGACTTTCGGCAGAAGTTTCTTTGGTTCTAAGATCCACGTTACCGTAAATTTCAACCAAATGCCAATAAGCGTAAGCACGCATGAAACTTAATTCACCAAAACGGATATCTCTCAGTTTCTTGTCTTTGAATTCCACTTGGTCAATCCGTTCCAAACCGGCATTACAGTCGTTTATAATTTCATACAGACGATTCCACGTATTCTTAATCTGACCAACCGAAGCTGTCAATTCTTCATATTTGGACATCTGACGGCCATAACCGCAATTGGCAATATTGATCCAAAGGTCGCCACCACCGTTCAGTAATAACACAAAATCTTCACGTCCATAAAACTGACCGCCCCAAAAAGCATAAGCCGAATTGACAAGGGCCTCAAAACCGGCCTGTTCTTTGTACACATTATCCGGGGTACTTCCGGCAGGATTGTATTCCTCCAAATCACATGATTGCATGCCCAACAACAGGGCGGCACATGCTGCAAATAGATATTTCTTATTGTATTTCATGATAGTTATTTCTTT
>OLQL01002974.1_pt1 | contig 10775 bp, 10 predicted proteins | sample 1672971 | NCBI WGS metagenome assembly OLQL01 (sample SAMEA3136742, study PRJEB25190) | human gut metagenome | biome: human gut; feature: human-associated habitat; material: faeces | place: Austria | collected 2013
CGCGACATTGCGAACTCCCTCTTTCAAAAATGGGCAGTAAAGGGCTTTTTCCCGGAAGGGTGAGCGAAGCGAACCAAGGTCGAGGACAGCCCCGAAGGGGCTACCGCAGACCGAAGCCCGCGACGCATAGCGGGGCGGGCCGCAAGAGTTGCCGTGCCGCTGGCTTTCTTTGGTACTTTCTTTCGCTTCGAAAGAAAGTACTCCCCCTCTCGGGGCGGCAGCCCCACCGTCCGCGCCGTAGTCGGCGCGTCAAGCCCTCGGCAGGGGCTCACATACAACAAAGTTGACTTTTCCCGCTGCTTGCAGGGGGCTTTCCGCTAGCCTCCTGCACCCCTTCGGGCCGTATCATCGAGATACCCACTCAACAGAATAAACATAAGCTTTCCTCGAAAAAAACATCGACGCGACCCGCACTACCGCGCTCCGCTTGTTGTTTGTCTGCCTTCCTTCACCCCCAAAAAGCGAATGCAAGCCCCGCGCCAAAACCACCTTCTCACTCTATTGGCATTCCAACACGCAGCCGCTCCTCCAAAACATTCCCGTACCGCTGAACCTCGTCCCCCAACTGCGCCGCCCGCCTCCGTACCTCCGCGTCGGCATGAAAAGCCTCCGGGCAGCGCCGTACCGCCAGTGCTTCCCGCAGCGCCCCCGGAACAGGACAAAGCCCCCGCTCCAGCGCCCAGTCTCCGGCGGCGGTTTTGGCGATAATGCCGCCTGTTTCCAGCGTGTATAGACAGCGTGAAATGTCCAGCAGCCATCCGTAGGAATACAGACTCTCTCCCGTTGAGGAACCGTATTGCCGAATGGAACGCAAATGCTCCTCCACGCCCCGGCGAAGCTCCTCCCGGCTGGGACGGTGCATCATGGGGCGTACATCCTCCCCAGCCAGTAAAATGCCGAAGTCCAGCAGCTCCACCATGGAAAAGCAGTCGAAATGGTACTGTTCCGTCACCCGCTGACCGCTGGTTCCCCAGTAAACCGCCGGTTCCGGCTTTCCCGTCAGAAAAGCGTCCAGCGAAAGCATCCCGCCCTCAAAGGAACGATAATAAGGATTCCCCGGCTCCGTCTTCAGCAGCGTCTGCCGAAGCGGAACCAGTTCCTCCCGTTGGGCCGGAGAAATCGACTGCTTTGTCAGGCACAGAAAATCAATGTCGCTCCATCCCAAATGAAAATCATCCATGGTCACGGAACCGAACAAGTAAAGAGACGGCTCCTGCCCGTCCAAAATTTGAAGGATTTCCCGTGTCATGACCTGAATCGCCTGTTTCATGCAAATTCCTTTCTGCGCCCTCGTGCAGCGCATCTTTCCCCGCCAAGGCGCATAGGCTGACCTCAGCAACAGGAAAGGAGCCCTGCTATGGCGGCAAGCATCATTACCTCCGTCAAAGGCGACGTGACTTATGACGGCATTTCCGACACGGTTTCCCTCATCGGCGTACAGTTTGGAGATTCCAACGCATGGCAGCAGATGAGCCTGGTCATCCAGAACGGCGCGACCGGACAGATCACGGCCATCGCCCTGCCGGAAGACGCGGCCTACGCCCCGTCCATTGCGCTGGTCAGCCTGACCGGCAAGGACAAACGGGATATTCTGCTGTCCCTCCCCACCGGCGGAAGCGGCGGGATCACTAATTATATCATTTATACCTGCGATGACGGAGCCTTCCGGCAAATTTTTTCCAGCGATGATTATAACGCTGCCTACCCTTATCAGATTCAGTACCTGGACGGCTACGCGGTCAAGGCCGCCAGCCTGCAGAACCGGCAGGAGTACTTCATCGACCTGACCGGGAAGGGCAGCGCCTATCTCACCCAGCTCTACAACGCCGACGGCAGCCTGCGGGAGCCCATGGAAGGCTTCGTCAATCCCCTCAGCGGCCTTTACCCCATCGACTTTGACGGCGACGGGCAGTTCTCCCTGATGGCGTGGCAGCGGATCGCCGGGCTGTATAACGCCGATTCGCTGGGATATTTTCTCAATACGCTGGACTGGCGGGATGGAGCCTTCGTGCTCACCGACCAGATGGTGGGCATTCTGGGCAGCGAAAGTTAACAGCAAAAAAACCCCGCATTCGCCTTTTTTGACGAATGCGGGGTTTTCCTTATTTGCCCAGATATTCCAGATTTTTTCGGATCAGTTCGCAGCGCTGGCGCACGCAGTCCGGGGAACGCAGGGGATCGGCGGGCGTGTGGAACACATAGTCGCACAGGCGATCCACGGTGGTCTCGGCCACGTGCATCCGGGTATCGGACGAGGCGTAGTAAAGGAACACGCGCCCGTCCTCATCCGCAATCGCGCCGTTGGTGAACACCACGTTGCTCACATCGCCCGCCCGTTCCCGGCCCAGCGGGCCCAGCAGCATCCCGCCGGGCTCGGCAATGACCTTGGACGGGTCTTCCAGCGAAGTGGCGAAGGCATACAGCACGTACCGCAGCCCGGCGGCGGTGTTGCGCACGCCGTGGGCGATATGGATCCAGCCCTTGTTGGTCTTGATGGGCACCGCGCCTGCGCCGTTCTTGCTTTCGGTGATGGTATGATACCGCCGCAGACTGATGATCTTCTCCTCATCGATAACAGCGTTCGTGATGTCGTCGCACAGGCCGAAGCCGATGCCCCCGCCGGAGCCGGTCTAGATGAAATCGTCCATAGGCTGGGTGTAGAAGGCGTACTTTCCCTCCACAAATCCCGGGTGAAGCACCACGTTGCGCTGCTGAGGCGAACGCAGGGTGCGCAAGTTCGGCAGCCGCTCCCACGTTTTCAGCTCCTTGGTGCGGACGATGCCCGCAGCAGCCTCGGCGGTGCTGAGATCGTTCACACTGGTGTCCTTGCTTTCCGAGCAGAACACGCCGTAGATCCAGCCGTCCTCAGGCTGGGTCAGGCGCATATCGTACACATTGGTCTCTTCGGGCTTGTGTGTCCGGCAGCACCACTGGATGATCCCAGAAACGGAAGCCATCGGTGGGGCTGCTGCTTTCAGTCACGGTGAAAAAACTCTTACGATCCATGCCCTCCACTCGAACCACCAGATAATATTTGCCGTTCAGCTTGATCGCGCCGCTGTTCAGCGCGGCTTCACGCCAAGACGCTGCATCATGTAGGGATTGGTCCCCGGGTCAGCGTCGTACATCCAGAAGGGCGGGAGGTGCTCCCGGGTCAGGACGGGGTTCTGATAGCGGTCGAAGATTCCGCAGCTAATCGTTAAGTTAACAATTGGCTTTCCTATAATTCTTTGCCTGTTCTCTGTCAATATCGTTCCTTTTGATTCAAAAACCTTCTTTTTATAGTGAACAGTGCTCAAAAAATACTTTTCTTCTTTTTCAGAACAGGGTATAATGGTTCAGGTTCACTAAAAGGCGATGCTACTTGGAGGAGGGATTTTCCCATGAAATCATTTTCCATCCGCAATCATCCGATGATCCGTCTCTCCGGCCGTTTCGACCCGGCGCAGGAGGGTTTTCCCATGCTTTGGAGCGCTTCTTCGGCGGAAATGAACGTCCGCGGCTCCTCACTGGAAGTGCAGATCGACTGTGCCTATCGTACCCACAAGCCCTATCTTTCCTTCGAGGTGGACGGGCTTCGGGCGCAGACCTTCGCGCCGCTGCCCGGAAAGCACTGGTACAGCGTCTTTCTTCATCTGAAGCCCGACACCGTTCACACCGTCCGTATTCTCAAGGAAAGTCAGGCCTTCGAAAACGACCCGTCTGCCGGATGCGTGCTGCTCAAAGGACGCACAGACGGCGGACTGGATCCGCTGCCGCCCCGCAAGCGCAAAATAGAGTTCATCGGCGACAGCCTGACCAGCGGTGAGGGCGGCCGAGGCCCGCAGTCCTTCATGGAATGGGTGCCCATGTGCTTCAGCGCGTCCGATAACTACACCCGCTTCGTCGCCGACCGACTGAACGCTCAATATCAGCTGGTTTCCCAAAGCGGCTGGGGCGTTCACTGCGGCTGGAACAACGACCCCCACTGCAACCTGCCCCGGATCTACGACCAGCTCTGCGGGCCGCAGGCCGGTCAAACCCCGGAGGAAAACTGGGGTTCGGGCAAGCCTTATGATTTTTCCTTCCAGCCAGACGATGTGGTCATTGCGCTGGGAGCCAACGACAACGGCGCTACGAAGCAGCCGCCCTTTACCGACCCTGTCACGGGCCGCGAATTCAAGCTTCACGACACGCCGGAGGACTTGGCGGTATTCGAGCACGAAGCCTTGGCTTTCCTGCGCCACCTTCACCAGCGGAACCCCGGCGCGCGGCTCACGTGGTTCTCCTACTTCCGGGAGAATCCCATCGTTCAGGCTTCCAGGCGGGCCGTGGAAAGAGCCGCTGCGGAAGGGATTCCCGTCCAGTTCGGCTCGGTGGATGGGGAAAGTCTGCCCGCCTCCTGGCAGGGAAGCCGCAATCATCCGGGCGTTCGGGCGGAGCAGTACATGGCCCGCGCGCTGGTTCGGCTGCTGAAAAAATAACTTTCTTTTCTTCCAATATTTGCAACCTTACGGAGGTTTTTTGGACTTGCTGACCCGATATTTTGGCCCCATCAAACAGGCCGTGGTGGTTTTCCCTCTGATCGCCGGTTTCTTCACCCTGCCCTATCTTCTGCACGAGTACCGCAAGTACGGCGCGATTCTCTTTCTGCGCACATTGATGGTCTATTCCTTTATTCTATACATGATGTGCGCCTATTTTCTCATTATCCTTCCCCTCCCGCCGGTGGAGGAAGTGGCGGAATACACCTCGCCATGGCTTCAGCTGAAACCCTTCAACGAACTGCTGGACGTTTTTCGGGAATTGAAAGATGATCTGGCCGATTTCGCCTCTATCAAACAAATTCTCAAAAATTCCGCGCTGTTCCAGATTATTTTCAACATTCTGCTGACCGTGCCCTTCGGCGTCTATCTGCGGTATTTTTTCAAGGCCAGCCGAAAACAGACCGTCATTCTTTCGCTGGCCCTGAGCCTGTTTTACGAGCTGACCCAGCTCAGCGGCCTGTATTTCATCTATCCCCGACCCTACCGGCTAGCGGATGTGGATGATGTTATCACCAATACTCTGGGCGGCTATCTGGGCTATCTGATCGCCCCGAAGCTCACCTGCTTCCTGCCTTCGGCCGACCGAATGAAGGAAGTTGCCTATCAGCGCAGCGAACACGTGTCCATTCTGCGCCGACTGTTTGCGGCGGCGCTGGACTGCATGATTCTGCTGATTTTGTTCTTCGTCGTGATGATCATCGTTCTGCCCCTTCTTCCCTCCGCCGGTGGAAGCCAGCTTTCCGTTTTTCTGGCGGTGCTGATGCTGTTCGGCTTCTATACGCTGTTTGTAATGCTATATTTCGGCGTACTGGAATGGCTCATGGGCGGGCGTTCCCCCGGCAAGCTGTTCTTCCACCTGAAGCTGGTGGACACCCGCACCGGCGGACGGCCCAAGCTGTGGCAGTATCTGGTGCGGTACGGCTTCTTCTATCTGCTGGTGGTGCCCCTTCCGTTTCTGGCGCTGCTGATGTTCTTTGTGCAGGATGACGGGCTGGCGCTGGTGCTGGGCATCGTCCTCGGCGCGCTGTTTCTGGCCTTCTGCATCGCCGCGGTGGTGCAGTCCGGTCTCAAGGGCAACCAGCTTCCCCACGGCTATTTCAGCAAGACCAAGGACGTGAGCACGCTCAACGCCTCCGCCGCAAAAATGCCGGGAAAGCCGCAAACGTTTCTTCGGACTTGCCCAAAGAAAACTAAAAAATGCCCGTTCCTCCGAAGCGATGCTGCTTACGAAGAAACGGGTATTTTTTATTCAGTTTCCTGACCGTCGTAGCGGGGCTTCTCGCCGGAAAGCACGTCGCGCACATATCCCGCCAGAATGCTGACGATCCGGGCGTTTTTGCCGCCGTGGGCCACGATCACATCCGCCAGGTCGATGTAATTGCGGATGTGCTTGTCGTACATGGGTTTCACCGTGGTCAGGTACTGCACGGAGATGTTCTCGATGGTGCGTCCCCGCTCGTTGATGTCCCGGGTGATACGCCGCAGCAGGCAGATATCCGGCTCCACGCTCATGTACAGCTTCAAAAACATCAGCTCGCACAGGCGCTCGTCGTAGAACACGTGGATACCCTCGATGATCAGCACTTCCGTGGGATAGATCAGCTCGTCCGTATCAGCCCGGCGGTGATTGGTGTAATCGTACCGCTTGCGGGTGATGGGCTTGCCCGCCATGAGGGTCTTCATGTCCTCCAGAAAGAGGTCATGGTCGAAAATTTCCGGTTCATCGTAATTGAGCTGCTGGCGTTCCTCCAGCGTCAGGCTGGGATGATCCCGATAATAGCAATCATGGTTGATGACCGTAGCGCATGGGCCGATGGCGCTGCTGAGTTCCTGTGCCAGAGTGCTTTTTCCGCTGCCGCTTGCGCCGCAGATGCCGATGACCAGCATAATTTCGTCCCCCTCCGTGCTTTTGTGGTGCCTTACAGTCGAATCAGCTCGTAGTCCCGCGTGCCCAGCCCGATCTTCTCCGCATGGCTCAGGCAGCTCTGCCATTCCGATTCCGGGGTGGAATTGGTGAAATGGTCGTGATGATCCACGAAATGGGGATCCCGCATATGCTCGCCCAGCTGGCTGTTGGGCAGGGGCTCGCACTTCATGCACGCGTCCACGCAGGCCTGATCCAGCGCCAGCGGGTCGAAGGAGGCGAACATGCCCACATCCGGCAGGATGGGCGCGTCGTTTTCCACGTGGCAGTCGCAGTTGGGGGAAATATCCATCACCAGCGAAATATGGAACTGGGGCCGCCCGTCCACCACCGCCTTGGCGTACTCGGCGATGCGGTAGTTCAGCATCTGGTTGGAGTTGGGGTCTTCAAAGTCGATCGCATCGAAGTTGCACGCGCCCACGCAACGGCCGCAGCCCACGCAGTGTTCCTTGTCCACGTGCATCTTGCGGGTCTCCGGGTCGAATACCAGGCCGTCGTTGGCGCACTCCCGCATACAGTGGCGGCAGCCCCGGCAGATTTCCTGCTGTACATAGGCCTTGCCGTTGTTGTGCTGTTCCTTCTTGCCCGCCCGGGAGCCGCAGCCCATGCCCAGATTCTTCAGCGCTCCGCCGAAGCCGGTGGTCTCGTGGCCCTTGAAGTGGGTCATGCTGATGATCACGTCCGCGTCCATCACCGCCCGGCCGATCTTGGCGTTCTTCACGTATTCGCCGCCCCGAACCGGCACTTCAATGTCGTCAGTGCCCTTCAGGCCGTCGCCGATCAGGATGGGACAGCCAACCGTCAGCGGAGTGAAGCCGTTCTCCCATGCGCAGTACAGGTGTTCCAGCGCGTTCTTCCGGCTGCCGGGATACAGCGTGTTGCAGTCCGTCAGGAAGGGCTTGCCGCCCAGTTCCTTCACCACGTCCACCACGGCGCGGGCGTAGTTGGGTCGCAGATAGCTCACGTTGCCCAGCTCGCCAAAATGGATCTTGATGGCTACAAACTGGCCGTCCAGATTCAGCTGGTCGATCCCCGCTTTGCGGATCAGCTTTTTCAGCTTTCCGGGCATGGTGTCCCCGCCGTAGGGCGTTCGAAAATCCGTAAAATATACTTTGGCCTTCTCCATGGAAGACGCCTCCTTCGTGTGATACGGTCAGCGCTGCTGGCCCAGAATATCCTGATATTTCTGATAGCTTTCCGTCCAGTCCCGCCGGGGTTCGTCCGCCAGACCGTCAGGCAGGCTCTCGCCCTCCCGAAGCACATAGCCCAGCTTGAAGGTCGTGTAAACAGACCCGCTCTCCACCTGAAACGCTTCGCTGCTGGCCTGCTTTCCATCGCCGGTAGTCAGGCAGCTGGAGATCATCCGCAGTCCTTCTACGCTTTGGGCAATGTCCAACTGCGGGTAGGCCTCCGCCTGCAAGGTGTAGGTTCCCGGATAGACCTGATCGAACAGATAATATCCCGCCGCGTCCGTCTCGGTCTCGTAGGCTTTCGCGCCGTCCATCCACAGGGAGACCTTCACGCCGGGCAGCAGCCGTTCGCCGCCGTCGATCAGCCCGTTGCCGTTTCCATCCAGCCACGCCTGATCGCCTACCTTGGCCGGTTCGATGAACCAGATGTTTTCCTTCAGGCGGTGTTTGGCCATTTCCAGCACCAAAACGCCGCTGCGGCCCGTAGTCTCGTTCGAGCTTTCCACGATGGTCGCGCCGTTTTCAAAATTGGGGTCATTCTGCCGCACGAAGATCATGCCTTCGGGCAAATCGCTTTCAATCTCATATTCTCCCGGCCACAGGCCGTCAAAACGGTAGGAACCATCCTCGCCGGTGGTCACGGTCTGCAGGGCGCTTTCGCTTCCGGCCTGATACAGCCGAATATTCACGCCCGCTACCGGGGTATCGCCGTTTTCCAGATGCAGCGTCAGTTTGCCGCCGATGCTGGTCTTGGATACCAGACCGGCGCTGATGCCTGTGACGTTCTCGCCTTCCTGAACGGTCAAATTCGTCATTTCCATAAAGCTTCCGCTCTGGCGGAACGAAGCGCCGCTTTCTCCCGCCGCTTCCGCCTGTGCAGGCAGTTCAAACCGCAGTAGATACGTTCCGGGCCGCACATTTTCGAAACGGAACCCGTCCTCCGTGCTGGTGGCGGCCGCCGCCCGGTTGCCCGTCGCGGGGTTGACCAGCTCCAGCGTCACGCCGCTCAAGCGCTGTTCTTCTGTCTGCCGGGTGCCGTCCTTGTTCTCGTCCAGCCAGAGGTCGCCGCTGACAGTCGCGGGCTTAACCGCGCCGAGCTCCAGTTTTTCCCGGCTGGCCAACGCCTGCCAGCCAATGGAGAGCGTCTGCTGCTGCGCCGGGGCAAAGGTCAGCTCCATGCCGGATTTTCCGCTGAAGATCCAGCCCTCCGGCAGCTCTACCGTCAGCCGGTACTGCGCGGGCCGCAGGTTTTCCAGCCGGAAGCTGCCGTCCGCGCCGGTCTGCACCGTTGCTTCCTCGGCAGATGCCCGGTCGGGAGTCAGCGTCACCGTCGCACCCGCCAACGCCTGTCCGTTTCCGTCTGCCGTGATCGTCCCTTCCAATGTGCCCAGTTCCACCGCGCCCGCCAGCGGCAGCTGGCTGCTGGTGCCCATTTCTACTTTGAACGTGGGCGTTTCCGCCTCGCTCCGGGTATTGCCGTTTTCAGCCACCCGCGCCATGACGGTATGCTCGGGCAGCTGGTATGTCACCTGATAGGTTCCGGGCATCACGCCGTCGAACAGGAAATCGCCGTTTTCGTCCACGGTTCGTGTCCAGTCAGTTTCCCCGTCCTCGGACAGCAGCCGCACCGTCGCCCCGGCCATGCCGGTCTCTCCTTCGTCCCACAGGCCGTTGTCGTTCGCGTCATGAAACAGCTGGCCCGTCACCGTCGATGCGGGCAGCATCCCGGCATTGATCTGGTCGATCAGCGCCCCCATGGTCACTTCCATGGGAGCTGTTTTGCCAAAGCCGTCCAGCAGTTCCACGACCCAGCTGCCGCCGTCCAGTTCCGGCCGCAGACGGGTGAAGCCCATGCCGGAGACCCTCTTAAATTCTACCGTATACGTTCCGGGCATCAGGCCGTCCAGCGCATACTTGCCGTCGGCGTTGGTCGTCGTGGTCGCCGCGATCTGGCCGTTTTCATCCACGGCCTGCACCTGCACGCCGGAGATTCGCTTTTCCTTTTGATCCAGCTGGCCGTTATAGTCCGCGTCCTGAAACACCGTGCCGCGGATCTTCGCGCCCATAGCCACGCCCACCAGTGCGGAAGCCTCTCCCCCGCTCTGCAGGGTCAGGGGCTCGATGGCGCTTTCCCGGCGGGAATAGCGCTGAGCGGCCCCGTTGGCGTTCTCTCCGCCGTTTTCCGGCACAATGGTGAAAATACTGCCGTCGTCCGGCAAAATGATCCGCAGTCGGTAGTCCCCGCCCCGCAGCCCTTCCAGCCGGAAGCTGCCATCGTCGTCCGTCTCTGTTTTGCCCATGGATTCGCCGTTGCTGATCTTGATGGCCTCCATGGTCACATGGGCATAGCCGGGCTCGCCCTCGTCATAATAGCCGTTGTAGTTCAAATCCAAAAAAGCCTTGCCCGTCAGCGCGCCCTTCTGGATCACGCCCACGTTTTTATCCTTGACCGCTTCACCCTGCCCCACGGAAAATTCCCGTTCCAGCGTTTCGCCGGAAAACACGCTGCGCAGGTCGCCGCCCGTTCTGGAATACCGGGCATACAAAAGCCCGTCCGGCAGCTTAGCGGTGAACACGTAGCGATCTTTCGGCAGGTCGGCAAAAGTGAACAGACCTGTTTCATCCGTCACCAGTTCAAAGGTCTGTCCCGTCTTTTTTCCGGCCAGCCGCAGCGTCACGCCCGCCACGCCCGGGTCGTTTTCGTCCATAATGCCGTCGTTGTTCAGATCCTCAAAAACCTTTCCGCTGAAAGAACCCATTTCCGCTCCCTGAGCCTGCGAAAGCCAAAAGCAAAGCGCCGCGCAGATCAGAACGATCAACACTCCATATTTTTTTGCGTGCTTCCAATGGTTCATTCTTCCGCCTCCATTGAGCCATCAACATTCGAATCCTATTCTATAGTAAATCATCCCTTCTTCTTTGTCAATGCGCCTGACACTTGGCGCAGACGGTGTGAAATCACAGTATTGCAAGGATTTCCGCCCAATTTGTTAGCATATGTAAAAACCCTGCCGTTCCCGCGGCAGGGTTCCCTTTCGTTTCTATCTTTGTCTCGGCCATCCCGTCTCACATCCGCAGGAACAATCCCTCTGAATCGGCGGCGGATACAGCGGCAGTTCCGGGCATCGCGGCTCC
>OLQL01002976.1_pt1 | contig 10762 bp, 13 predicted proteins | sample 1672971 | NCBI WGS metagenome assembly OLQL01 (sample SAMEA3136742, study PRJEB25190) | human gut metagenome | biome: human gut; feature: human-associated habitat; material: faeces | place: Austria | collected 2013
GCGTCTGCACGCATGCATCTAACCTCGCTTATCACATATTCTGTTTTCCGAGCATATACCGGAGCTCATGCGTTGTCCATCAACCCCATCAAGGTTCGGAAGTTACTTATCACAGCCGGGGTCTACGAGTCGGACACAGCAAAACTTGTCCAACAGACATTCAATACCTTCAGAGAAACACAGGACTACTCCACTGCCGTCACATCCACGATGTCTGCCCTACAGTTGTCCCGCCCCTCCGTGACCTCTTATCTGCCGTATGAGAAAGGCGTGTACTTCCCGGAGAATGCTGATGCAGAGAATATCAGCACCGGCGCGGAGCGTCAGCGACATTACCGAGCAGTCACAGCTTTGAAGAAGAATCCGTGTGAGGAGAATCTTTGGAAGTGCGTGGTCGCTTTCCGAGGGTACAAGTTCAAGACATTGTCTGGCTTGCCATTTACATATAAGTTGAAGAAGGGGAGAGGAGACGAGTTTACCAAAGAACTGTGGATCGACCGCAGGGAGAGCAGCAAAAGCCTTGCATGGAGTTCGGTTATGCTGGCGTATCAGAACATTGGAGAAATCGGAACGGTCGTAGAAAGACCAAAGGCGCTGGGAGACATCCGAGGTGTGTCCTACATCTATGGGATGTTTTATCGATTCGGCCTGATCGATGTGCCGGACAAGGTCAAGGAGAAGATGAAGCGGAAGAGATAAGTTGCTGGATTATAGTTTGTGACGAAAATAAAATTGCCGTCTGTGTGAATCACAGAAGGCAGTCGAGGCATCATTCTTCATCTTCAGCTCTTGCCCGGATCAGGTCTTGAATCTCGTTCTCCGTAGCCGGCCGGACAGCGGCTCTCTCTTGAAATTTAACTTTGCCGCAGTCTGGGCAACGGTCAGGCAGCGACTCTGCCTCAAAGCAGTAATGGCAGACATCGCAGAAATAGTAGTTCACGGCGTTTTGCACTTCCTTTGTCATGTAGGAATTTATATGTCATCAGGATACTTTTCTATCCCAAGGTAGTCCTCAATGCTAGTGATGCCCTCACCGGCCAAATCACTGATATCATCGAAGGGGATGACAACAGGCAACTTCTTCTCAATGCCCACAGCTTTTCTATCGCCGTCCTGCATGACCTTCAGCTCACAATAAACTGGGTCGATCATAACAACTGTGCCAGTCAGACTTATGTACTTGCCAGTGCTCTCTGAGGTTTTCACGAAGTACCGCACCACGACCTTCATGCCCTTTTTGACCTGCAGGAGCTTGTCGGAGAGATTGTTCTTCTCCTCGTCAGAGAGTTCTACCTTCTTCACCAGCAGCTTGCTGGCTCCCTCACTGGAAATCTCATCATCGAAGCCACGCAGCGCAGCAAAGGGGCTGAATATCTTTGCCCGATTTGAGAGTGCCATCCGGGGATGCTTTACTGGAGGTTCAGGACGGCTGAGATGGAGGATGTCCGCATACTTCCGAGCGACGGTTCGTCCCTCTTTGGTATTCTTGAAGTCTGCCATGGAATCCTCCTTGTTTCGTTATTTAGCCTTATGGCCGCCTATCTGACCGTTCCGTTCTCGCATGGTTGCGCCTTCCAGATAGTTGGTGCCCTTCAGAACAGCGTTTTTTCCGAACTTCTTCTTGATGCCGAGCATGGTTGCCTGCAGGGATTTCTCCCGTTCCAGCTTGCTGGTGTCAGTGAACAGATCTACTTGTAGGATGCCCTGATCCTTGACTACACGGTTTGCCGCTATTGTTATTCTCCGCACAGTTAGATTTCTGTTGTCAATGCGGTCGAACAGTTCCGTGGTAGCAGCCATCAGTTGGCTGCTGAGATTGGTCGGGTTGTCCAGTCGTGTACTGCCGTGAGCACCCTTCGGAACAGTGCGTCCGTAGTGGTCAATGTGAACTGGACCGTGGTAGACACCCTTGTCACAGTTCTCCCGGTCGTACCCGATGTCCAGTGTCAGGCTGTCCGTGACCAGTCCCTTGTCCGTGAGCTGGAATACCAGACTGTCAGTCATCTCCTGGACGATGATTCGGGCCTTGTCATAGGAATACGGGCAGGAGAGTACCTGCCTTCGGACAGGCTGTTGGTTTCCGGGCGATAGGCGTTGATCTCTTTCATCCCGCAGGGTTCCAGCCCCCAGGCGTGGTCGATGAGAATCTCAGCGTCTATACCGAACTCCTTATATAGTATCTCAGGGAAGTGAATGCTGGCTCTTGCCAACTCACCCATCGTATGGATGCCATGCTTTTCCAGTCTGCGGACTGTGCCGGGACCAGTCTGCCAGAAGTCCGTGAGAGGTTTGTGATCCCAGAGCAGATACCGGAAGGATTCTTCATCGAGCTCTGCAATGCGTACACCATCCTTGTCCGGGGCAGCGTGCTTGGCAGTAATGTCCATTGCCAGCTTTGCCAAGTATAGATTGGTGCCGATCCCGGCGGTGGCGGTGATGCCGGTGGTGTACAGTACCTCCCGAATCATGGTCATGGCGAGGTCGTGGGCAGACATTTTATAATGGGTAAGGTATGCGGTGGCATCGATAAACACCTCATCGATGGAATAGACCACGATGTCCTCCGGAGCAATGTACCTGAGATAGATTCCGTAGATCTGCCGTGAGATCTTCTCATAGTACGCCATCCGGGGTGGTGCCACCAGATAGGATATGATTGCCGAGAGGTTTTCCGTAGCCATTCTCATCGACAGGAAGAGGATTCTGCTGAACTTTCTTGATTGCTTTTAGAACAAGATTGCGCTGACTTCCATCTAAACCTTTGAGGTCTTTTTCCGCTTCTGGGAGGTATTCGACTTTCCAACTCATTCGATTTCTACCTCGTCAAAACCGGAGAGGTCGTCTTCAGTGACACCGAGCCGACGGTTCATTTCCTCTTCGGAAATCAAGGTAGAAGGGTCAAAGTGCGCCATACGTTCAGAGGCGACCGCCAAAAGGCGAGCGTCATTCAGTTCGTCCATCAGGCGGACATACTCGTCAGGAGAGATAAGGACACACTCCGCAGTGTTGTTCTTCATGACAACCTTTGCACCACACTGCTTAACCTCATCAAAAATCTTGCCGGCAAGCCCTCGATTAAACTGGGTGATAGGAACGGTATTGGTGATTGCACTCATAACAGATGCCATAATTGTCAACTCCTTTCTTCACTTGCATTATAGCATGGGTTTGCGAAAACGTCAACAAGAACATCGACTTATTTGTTTACAAATATATTGTATGCAAGTCGGTCGGATTTGATACTGACTATAATATTTCTTTGGCCTATTCGCCTTGTGCGGATGGGCCTTTACTTATGCCCCGAAGGAGGTGGTTATCCGCATGGCATCCAGAATCGCAGGCATTACCGTTGAGATCGGCGGCGATACTACAAAACTTTCCAAGGCACTGGAAAGCGTCAACAAAACCATCAAAACAACGCAGTCTGAGCTGAAGGATGTCAACAAGCTCCTGAAACTGGACCCCTCCAACACCGAGGCTGTCACCCAGAAGCAGAGGATGCTGAAGGAGACTATCGAAGCCACCAAGGAGAAGCTCACCACCTTAAAGACGGCGGCAGAGCAGGCCAACCAGCAGCTTGCAGATGGCAAGATCACGCAGGACCAGTACGATGCACTCCAGCGTGAGATCGTGGAGACGGAGCAGAACCTCAAATCCCTGCAGGAACAGGCGGCGGTAACCAATACGACCCTTGCCAAGATCGATGCGGTGGGGGAAAAGCTCCAGACGGTCGGCTCTCAGGTCGAGGGTGTGGGTAAGAAGTTCCTGCCGGTCACAGCGGCGGTTACTGGCTTAGGCACAGCGGCGGTGAAGACCGCAGCAGACTTCGACCAGGAGATGAGTACCCGGTGGGCTGCTTTTTTTGACTTTCAGAGGGCAGTTGCTCCGTGTCTGAACGGGTGTTTATTCCCGACCGCACTTATTTCCTCGTGTCTAAATTGCCGAAGCCTGGGAGGGGCGGAAATCTGCCCCGTGTCCAAACGGATGTTTATTCCTGATGGCACCCCCTGTCCTCGTGACTGAATACTATATATTGACGCGAAGAAATATAGAAACGCTAAATATGGTGGTTTGCTCTGCGACCAACGTTGAATCCTGTTTATGCCGGAAAGCACCGAGGGTGTCAGTGAGGAGCCAGCGCAGGCGGCTTCTGAGACAGAGAAATTCTGACTGTGAGAGTCTAGAGAAGAAACGGTTAGGCTCCGCAGTCGCAGAGAGAACTGAATAGAAAATGCAGCAGCCCACCAGGTTGCTTTCCAACGAGCTGAGAGATCAGCCGGAAGGAAAGGCGACCCGGTGGGCTGCTTTTTTGCCCTTCAGAGGACAGTTGCTCTATGCCTGAAAGGGTGTTTATGCCTGACTGCACCTATTTCCTCGTGCCTGAATTGACGGAGCCGGGGAAAGGAGAACAATCTGCCTCGTGTCCAAACGGATGTTTATTCCTGATGTCATGTCACCCCTGTTCTTGTGTCTAAACACTATATATTGACACGAAAAAAACAGAAAATACTAGATATAGTGGCTTGCTCTGCGACCAGCGTTGAATCCTGTTTATGCCTGAAAGCACCGAGGGAGTTTCTGAGGGGTGTGTCATGAACGCAAAACAGGCTGTTGCAGTTCGCATTCAGGAGCTTTGCAAAGAGCGGGGCATCACGGTGAACACGCTTGCCAACATGGCCGGCACCTCGCCGTCAACGATTTACAGTATGCTTAACGAGAAAAGCAACAATCCGGGTATCGTTGCCGGTGATGACTTTGATGGACATGGTGTTTTTCCTTTGTAAAATAGAATATGGCAAGAAGCTTCGTTTCGCAGAAAAAAGTAGGAAAACCACGCTTACGCATCGCTACGCTCCTTTCTGTCGCTCATGACCTTCTGCACCAGCGTCAGCAGGAAGATCACCGCAAACAGCAGCACGGACGCTGCCGCGCCGCGACCCATTTTGGCGTTGCCGAAGGCCTGCGTGTAAATGTAATTGGCCATCAGCATGGTGCTGTTGTTGGGCCCGCCGCCGGTCATGATATCCACCTCGGTAAAGGCCTGGAAGCAGCCGATCATGCCCATCATGACGACGAACATCACAATGGGGGAAAGCAGCGGCAGCTTGACATGGCGGAAAATCTGTCCTTCGTTGGCACCGTCGATACGGGCGGCCTCCACCACAGAGTCGGATATGCCCTGCAGGCCGGAAATGAAAATGATAATGTCATAACCGATGCCGCGCCATACGGCAAAGGCCACAATACTCATCAGCGCGGAGCTTTCGGCGTAGATATAATTACTGGTGGGCAGCCCCAGAAAACGCAGCAGCTGGTTCAGTGGGCCGATGGCCGGGTCGTACAGCCACATCCAGATAATGCTGGATGCTACCACCGGCACGATCACCGGCAGAAAGTAGCTGATGCGCAGAAATTTGCGCCACGGAATGTACATATCCAGCATGACCGCCAGCACCAGAGAAATAACGATCTCCAGCGCCAGCTTGGTAACGGTGAAAAACAGCGTATTGCCAAACGCCTTTTGGAACATGGCGTTTTTCAGCAGATAGGCGTAATTTTTCAGCCCGATATAGGTGGACTGGTTGGTGATGGTGTTGATGGAGGTCAGGCTCAAAGAAAACAGCCGCACCACCGGGATCAAAAAAAGAAACGTCAGCGCGATCAGGGTGGGCAGCAGCAAGATGGCAGCCGTCGTCGTCTGGGCTGTCTCATAGTGTTTTTTCCCTAGCTGGTAACGATACTTCACAAGCAGGCCCCCTTCACGTTCTTGCCAAGAGTCCGTTTGTCTGCTATTATAAGTGGCAGAAAATGAATTTTCAATGCAAAAAGGGGATGAAACTTTGCAGATTTGTCCAAAGTTACAGGACTCTATCCGTGCCATGCCGATCCAGTTGGACGAGCATTTCCCTATTCATGCCCCTTATCTGGATCGGCTGCATTATTCCCGGCCCCACCCGGCGGATCATATGCATTACCACCTGACCACCGAAATTGGGGTATGCCTGCAGGGCAGCGGCATTTTTTACATCGGCACCCGTGTATACCGCTACCAGCGGGGAGACGTATCCGTCATAGCGCCCAACGTGGTGCATATCGCCCAAAGCGACCCGGAGAGCATCAGCGGCTGGAAATTTTTGGATGTTGATTTGGAGAAAATGCTGCTTGGGCTGTCGCCGGAGTATCAATCTCTGGGCCAATCCGCCTTCAGCGGCATCATTCACCCGGAGCAGCTGCCCGGCATGGCCCCTCTGGAGAGCATTCTGGAGGAATTAAAGGAAAAATCCGACTAGGGCCAGCAGCTGGTGCGGCTCAAGGTGGGCGAATTATGCGTGATGCTCCGGCGGATGCTGCAAAACAGGGCGCCGCTGACGGTGCTTCCTTCCTTAATGAATGAGATCTCCACAGCGGTGCTGTATATTGCCAACCATTATCAGGAGCCGATCACCCTGCAGCAGCTGGCCGATATGTGCGCCATCAGCTGCACGTCCTTCCGACGAAAATTTGAGCGTACCATGCACACCAGCCCTTTGGAATACCTGTACCATGTGCGGGTCAAGGCCGCCATCAACCTGCTGAAAACCACCGAACTGCCTATTACGGAGGTGGCCTCCCGGGTAGGGTATCAGACCCTTTCCTCCTTTAACCGGCATTTTCGCCGCATCGCGGGCGTATCTCCCCGGGACTGCCGGCGGGGAGGGTAAAGTGCGTGGGCATGAACGCTGCTCGATTTCCCACGCTCAAAACAGTTCTCTTTCCGCGCACAATCTCCTCGCCCCAAAATCCCGAAAAGGTTGACAACGCCTTCCGTTCGTGGTATTATATTTTTTGCTCGCAAGAGCCCATATGCGCCCGTAGCTCAGCTGGATAGAGTGTCAGACTCCGACTCTGAAGGTCATGCGTTCGAATCGCACCGGGCGTACCATGAAAAACCCCGCAGCCAGAAAAGGCTTGCGGGGTTTCTTTTTTTATAGATCCTGTTTTTTCCAGTCTAAAGGGGCAAAGGAAGCCGATCAAGCTTCCTCTATTACCCGCCCGCCGTCTACCCGAAAACGCCGCTCGGCCCGCCGGGCCACGGATAGATCGTGGGTAATGAGGACGATGGTGTGCCCCTCCTGATGCAGACGGGCAAAGAGCGAAAGCAGCTCGTCCCGGGTGGAAGGGTCCAGCGCGGCAGTGGGTTCGTCGCATAAAAGCAGCCGGGGTGAGCCGCAAAGCGCCCGGGCGATGGCGACCCGCTGCTGCTGGCCGCCGCTGAGCTGGCAGGGCCGATGCAGCGCCCGATCCGCTATGCCGACCTTCCGCAGGGTCTCCATGGCGGCCTCCCGGCGCTGCAGCTCTCCGACCCCTTTCAGAAGCAGGGGAAAGGCCACGTTCTCCCAGGCCGTCAGCTTTTGCAGAAGCTGAAAGCCCTGAAAAACAAAGCCGATTTTGTCCCGGCGCAGGGCGGAAAGCGCCCGGACGCCGAGGGAGGGAACCTCTACGCCGTCCAGCGCGTAACGGCCGGAGGTGGGAAGGTCCAGACAGCCTATCAGGTTCAGCAGCGTGCTTTTGCCGCTGCCGCTGGGGCCGATAAAGGCCGCGTATTCCCGGGGATGAATGTGGAAGGAAACGCCGTCCAGTACGCGGATCGCGCCCCGCCCGCCGCTTTCCGGATAGGATTTGCAAACGTTCTCCATGACGATCATGAGGTTCACCTCGTCGATAGTTTGCACGTCTTTCTCTGTACAATTCACCCACTGAGTGGTATGATAAAAGTCGGATTTTTCGAAAAGACGGGGAAGCAGCCCCGGAGCACAGGAGGAGAAAGTCGAATGATAGCGCTGGCGTGCGACCATGGTGGATTCGATCTCAAGGAATCGGCAATCGAGGTTTTGAAGGAACTGGGGTTGGAATATAAGGATTTCGGCACCAATGACCGCAAAAGCGTGGATTACCCGGTTTACGGCGCGCGGGCTGCCCGTGCGGTGGCAAGTGGAGAGTGCGACCGCGGCATTATCCTTTGCGGCACGGGCGTGGGCATCGGCATCACGGCCAATAAAGTGCCCGGCATCCGCTGTGTTACCTGCTCGGACACCTACAGCGCTCGGATGAGCCGCCTGCATAATAACGCCAATATGATCGCCCTGGGTTCCCGGGTGCTGGGCACCGAGCTGGCGAAGGATATCCTCCGCATCTGGCTGACCACGGATTTCTCCGATGAACAGCGCCACCGTGACCGGGTGGAAATGATCGCCCGGGTGGAGCGCGGGGAAGAAATTGAATAAAGGAAGCTTTGCTAGAAAAGGGACGGAAAACCGTCCCTTTTTTCATACTCATTTCCGCATAAAAAATACAAAGAAAAAACTTGCTATTTACGGCTCTCCTGCGTAATATATCCGTAAGGGCGAAAAAACGCCGATAGGGCAAAAAACGTCCCACACAGAAAGAAAGCATTGCCCCGCAAGGGTGTTGGGAGGAAATGAAGATGGAACGAGTATACAATTTTGCCGCAGGCCCCGCTACGATCGACCCAAGCGTGCTGGAAAAAGCCCAGAAGGAACTGGTCTGCTATCAGGACAAAGGCATGAGCGTGATGGAAATGAGCCACCGCAGCGCCATGTATCTGGATATCTACAACGAAACGGAAGCGCTGCTCCGTCAGCTGATGGGGATCCCGGAAAATTACAAGGTGCTTTTCCTGCAGGGCGGGGCGACGCTGCAGTTCAGCGCGGTTCCGTTAAACTTAATGGGGGAGAAAAACACCGCCGACTATGCCGACACCGGCAATTTCGCCCATCTGGCGGCGGAGGAGGCCAAAAAATACGGTGAGGTACGCATTGCGGCTTCTTCCCGGGAGGACGGCTATACCTTCATTCCCCGGCAGTTTGACTGGAATCCGGACGCAGCCTATGCCTACATCACCACCAACAACACCATTTACGGCACCCGCTACACCTTTGTGCCCGATACGGGGGCGGTTCCGCTGGTGGCGGATATGAGCAGCAATATTCTTTCCGAGCCGACCGACGTAAGCAAGTTCGGCGTGATCTTTGCCGGTGCGCAGAAGAACATCGGCCCGGCCGGGCTGTGCGTGGTCATCATCCGGGAAGACCTGCTGGGGCAGGAAAAGCCCTTTACGCCCAAATTGCTGAGCTGGGCGCTGGAAGCCAAGAACGGCAGTATGCTCAACACGCCCAACACCTATGGCATTTACATGGCGAAGCTGGTGTTTGAGTGGCTGCGGGATCTGGGCGGCGTGCCTGCGATCTACGCGCGCAACGTAGCCAAGGCCGCGATCCTCTATGACTATCTGGATGAAAGCCGCCTGTTCCGTTCTCCTGTTCGCCGGGAGGATCGTTCCCTGATGAACGTGCCCTTCGTCACCGGCGACGCCGACCGGGACGCCGCGTTTGTCAAGTATGCTGCTGCCCGCGGGTTGGTCAACCTGAAGGGCCACCGCAGCGTAGGCGGGATGCGGGCCAGCATCTACAACGCCATGCCCGTCGAGGGCGTGAAAGCACTGGTGGATGTGATGAAAGCCTTCGAAAAGGAGAATGCCTGATGTACAAAATTCAAACGCTGAACGCCATCTCCGATGTGATCCACGAAGAATTGAGCGCGGAAAATTATCTTATCGGCAAGGAGGAACCTGTGCCGGAGGGCATTCTGGTTCGTTCCGCCGATATGCACGAACGGGAGCTGCCGGAGAGCCTGCTGGCCATTGCCCGAGCAGGCGCGGGCACCAACAATATCCCCATCGACGAATGCACCCGGCGGGGGATTGCGGTTTTCAATACCCCCGGCGCTAACGCCAACGCCGTGGCGGAGCTGGTCGTCTGCGGCTTGATGCTGGGCGGACGGAACGTATCCGGCGGCATTCAGTGGGCGCAAACTTTGAAAGGGCAGGGGGATGCGATCCCCAAGCTGGTGGAGAAAGGCAAGGGGCAGTTCGCCGGCCCGGAGGTTCGGGGCAAAACGCTGGGCGTGATCGGCTTGGGCGCGATCGGTGCGATCGTGGCCAACGCGGCGGCGGAAGGCTTGCAGATGAAGGTGCTGGGCTACGACCCTTTCATCAGCGTAGAAAGCGCGTGGAGCTTGAGCCGCGCTGTGCGTCACTGCGCCAGCATGGATGAAATTTTTGCCAACGCGGACTACATCACGGTTCACGTTCCTTTGAACGAGGGCACCCGCGGGTCGATCGGCTCCGCCAATCTGGCCAAGATGAAGGACGGCGTTCACCTGCTGAATTTCAGCCGCGCCGAGCTGGCGGATGCGGACGCTTTGGCCGCCGCCTTGGAAAGCGGCAAGGTTGCTTCCTACGTGACGGACTTCCCCACGGAAGCGGTGCTCGCCATGAAAAATGCGGTGGTCATTCCCCATTTGGGCGCGTCCACGCCCGAAAGCGAGGAAAACTGCGCACGCATGGCCGCGCAGGAGCTGCGGGAATATCTGGAAAACGGCCAGATCCGCAACAGCGTCAATCTGCCCGAAATTCTTCTGGGCCGCAGCGAAGGCATTCGCATTCAGATCATTCATGGCAACGAACCCGGCATGGTCAGCGCCATCTCCGCCGCCATCGGTGCTCGGAAGATCAACATCAACAACATGGTCAACAAGAGCCGCAAGGATGTGGCCGTCACCGTGCTTGAGGTCGAAAAGGCCCCTGACGCCCGTCTTTTGACCGAGCTCATGGCCCTTCCTAACGTCATCCGCGTCCGCACCTTCTAAAAGGGCAGTGCCCCTTGGGCCGGACTGCGCGGCAAGGGGGTGACCCCCTGCACCC
>OLQL01002983.1_pt1 | contig 10745 bp, 5 predicted proteins | sample 1672971 | NCBI WGS metagenome assembly OLQL01 (sample SAMEA3136742, study PRJEB25190) | human gut metagenome | biome: human gut; feature: human-associated habitat; material: faeces | place: Austria | collected 2013
TACACCCCTCGCACAAATCTTCGAGTTGCGATGGACCAGACGCTCATCGGCTTCCGCGATGACCTTGCGCAGATCCGACACCGTGCCGCCGATGGCAGAGACCTCCACGAACGTAGCGTGCGTGGAGTGCGCGATCACGCGAGCGAGTGAAGTCTTGCCGGTACCTGCGGGCCCGTAGAGAATGATAGAAGAAAGCGTGTCGTTCTCGATCGCAGCCCGAAGCCAGGTGCCTTCGCCGACCGCCTCCTGCTGCCCGACCAGCTCGTCGAGTGTGCGCGGACGCATGCGCACGGCAAGCGGCGCGTGGGAAAGACGCGTTTCATCTTCCATCTGAGTAAAGAGCGTATCCATGGCTCTCCTTTACGTGTTCATTCTTCAGCTAGCTTACGCTGAGTCACCGCGAATTGCCACTCGTAACCTTTGGTGCGAGACCTTCTAGCCCTTGCGCGCCTCATAAGCGGACAAGACCGCCTTTTCGAGCGTTGCACGGTCTTCTGCTGTAAAGCGGTATGTCACTTCCTGCGGTTGTGCGGGATCGCTCTTGCTCGTACGCTCCACACGAATGAAATGCGCCTCGACCGTTTTGAAGCCCTGTCGTATGAGTGCAAGCGCATAGCACTGTGCCTGTAGGCGATGCTTCTCATGCAATTGTTCGGGCGTTTCTTCGTCCGAACTGCCAGTCTTATAGTCAATGAAGAACGCATGATCCTTATCGGCTTCGCTCACGGCAAGGCCATCGATCTCGCCCTCAAGATAGAGAGGACGATCGCTCGAGCTGATCTCGAGCATGAAGGGAACTTCCGCATAGATATGCTCGCAGGCGAAGAAGCGCTTGCAGAGATCGCTTGCGAACCAGCGCTGCGTTGCTTCATCCAAGCGCTTTTCTTGCAGCTGCGATAGACTGCCGAGCCTCACCTGTGCGACAAACGCAGATGCGGGCAGCTCTGGTACGACACCCACCTCCGTACGCGATTCGATCACCCGCTGAGCCAAGCGATGGAACGCTGAGCCAAGCGCCGTTGCGCTCTGTTGCTTCACGAGCGCTGCCATATCTTCAGGGAACATCTCTTCATCGTCATCTAAAACAGCTACTGGTGCGCCGCTGCCCTCAAGGTCATTCGCGACAGAAGTTTCTTCTTCGAAGACCTCATCGCCCGATGTGCTCGAAAAGCCTTTGCCATGGTTACTGGCAAGAGCAGAATAGGAGACTACTCGATCGCGATCGCTCTGCACTTCCCTGGACGCAAGCACGCCTTCATGCGCAACAGGCACGATGAACTCGCTTATCTCGATAGGCTGTTTCTGCGTACCCTCTGGCTTTTCTACCAACGCCTCATGATGAACGCGTGCGCGTGCAGACCCTCCGTAATCAAAGTAAAAGGACTTCTTATCAGGTGTCAGATCCCACTGCAAGACGTTATGGAGCAGCTCGAACACCCCTTTATAGGCAAACTTAGTACTGCCCCTATTGGTCAAAGAAAGGAAGAGCGATTTACTCGCACGCGTTAGAGCAACGTAGAGCAGTCGCAGCGCATCGTCGAGTGCGCCCTGGGCAATGCGCGCATCGAGTACGTACGATATCTGATCGCTCGACAGACCATCAACATCGAGCGCGTCAGAAAACGCTTCTGAGCTATGGTCGGTCAGATACTCTTTGAGCAGTTCATAGGTTTTCTTCGGCGAATCAGTATTCTTGGTCTCAACTCCAGGCAAATTCGGCGGATCTTCAGACAACTTCGGTTCAAGGGCGAAGATGACTCGCTCGCCCACCGTTTCCATGGGAAGCTTAGTGGACTTGGGCAATCCTTCATGCGGCTCTGCCACCGCAACGTGATCGAATTCAAGACCTTTGCTTGAATGGATGGTCATGATCCGTACAAAATTGCTTCTGCTCGTAGACAACACTCCGGGCTTTTCTTTAGAGGTTGCCAAGAAATCGGAGAAGCGCCGCGCAAGATGCGGGATGCTGCACGCTTGCTGTTGCCAAGCAAGAACGATCTCGAGTGCTTTGAATATATTGCCCGCCACCGCTTGACCATCGCTTCGGGCAGCTTGCAAGCGATAGAGCCATCCAGAATCTTTCATGAGAGAATGCAGCGCCTGGTAAAGGCCTTCGTCACTAGCCTTGACGCACAGCGCTTGCATAAGGCGAAGCGAGCGAAGTAGCTCTTCACGCTGAACGGACGAAAGGCAGAAGAGTCCCATCAGACCAAGCACAGCCTCTTCATCTTCGGTCAGCAGCATTTCTGCAAGGTACCAGAATCGTTGCGCGAACGAAGCACCTCTTGCAAGTTTGACCCCATTGCCATCATCGGGCGCAATGAAGTGTGCGAGCGCAAAGAGCGCATCGTCCCCAAGGTTGAACAGCGGCGAAGAGAGCACCGTATAAAGATCGCTTGAAGCGCGCTTATCAGCCACGACCGCTATAAGCGCTTCTATCAGTTGCACTTCAGGTGCCGAAGCGAACACCGAACCACCCGAGATGATGCTTTCAAATCCTTCTTCAGCTAACGCTTCGATATAGAGCGCCACATTGGTCATTCCTCCCAGAAGGATCGCCATATCTGCAGGAGAAGCTCCTTCAGCGCGCAAAGAAGCAAAATGCGCTGCTATACGCTTTGCCCCCAACCTGCGAGCATCATCGATTCCTCCCCCCTTGCTCCAAGATTCGATAACGTCCACTTCAATACGAGGTCGTTCTTCAAAGAGAGGATCGGGATCTTTGCTCACGGCACCTTGCGGACGAAGCGCAAGAAAGCGATCTCCGAAGAAATCAGGGCGAGAGAAGATCGTTTCGACGAAAGCAAGCACATCGCCATGGCTTCTGAAATTATCAGGGAGCGAAAGCGCTTGAAGATTCGCATGCGCTTGCTGTTGCATGACACGATGATCGAAGAAAACCTCAACATCAGCCCCACGAAAGCGATAGAGTGTTTGCTGCGCATCGCCTACCGTCATCACATTCGCCCCGTGATCGCGCGAAAGTTTGTCGATGATAGAAACTTGAAGCAGGTCAGTATCTTGGAATTCATCCACCATAATCAGCTTGAAGCGCTGTTGATAGGTATGAGCAATAGAAGGATGGTGCTCAAGCGCCTGGTTGCAGGCACGCAAAAGATCGGCATTATCGAGCCGATCGCTGCCCTTCAGCTGCTGATACACGCGATCGACCAGACGCGTGAGCGTGAGCAGATCAGCGGAGAGACGAGCAGAAGCATCCGCGATGGCAGCATGAGCAATTTCAGCGTATTCGCTACGGTAGTACTCGAAAACTTCCGCATCAGGTTTTACCTTACCGCTCGAAGCTTTGAGCTTAGGAAATGAAAGCAGCACATCAAGATAGTCAAGACAAACTTGCGTGTTTGAAAAGTCGGTTTTCGAAGAATCGAGCTGCTCAAGATAGTGATGCGCTTTCGCGATGGCTGCCTGCAGTCCATCGACATTGTTCAGGATGGTTTTGTTGGCTCCCTCACCCAGCGATCGAGCAAAGCGCTCATAATCCTGCGCCACCTCGATCATGCGACGCAGCGAACGCTGATGGTCGAATCCTGCCTGCGGTAGCACTACGCTTTCGAACCCTTGTGGCATAGCAAGCGTTTTTTCCCAGAGCTTCGTGAGCAGCATCGAAAGCGATTCGCCACCAAAAGGAGATTTCGTTTTGGGATACCAGTCGAAAAGCCTCTTGAGCGGGGTGTTGCCTTCATCCGAAATATCTTTGAGCACACTATCGAGCGCTTGATACCACAGCTCTTCTGATTCTGCTTTTTCGACAATCTCAAAACCAGGATCGATGCCCAACTCGAGCGCATGCTCTCGAAGGATGCGCGCGCACAGCCCATGAATCGTAGTGATCCAAGCATCTTCGATCATGAGCGCCTGTTCATCGAGACCCTCCTGCTGAAGAAGCGAACGCACGCGCGATTTCATCTCAGCTGCGCCCGATTTGCTGAAGGTGGTCGCAAGCACTTCGTCGATGCTATCGATGAACGTACTACTCACGCCCGCTTCGCCCACTAACGCATATCCGATGCGATTGGTGAGTGTGAACGTCTTGCCGCTCCCTGCACCTGCAGAAACCGAAAGAGGCGCATCGAGCGTAGTGATAATCTGCTGCTGTGATGAAGTAGCACTACTAAGATCCATTTGCCCTCTTTTCGCAATAGAGCACCGGACAATAGGTGCAAGCGTCCTCGGTGCGAGGATCGGGAGCAACATCTCCAGATTCCATACGTTCGATCGTGCGAGCGATATCCTCTTCGACGAGATCGAGATATGACGCGAAATTGCCTTTTACACAGCTCGCACGTGAGAGCGTTTCGCTTTCGATGAGCGTTTGCGCAAGTGAGCCACGCATCAAGGCTTGTTCGTTCTTCGCGCTATAGCTCAAGTAGAGAGCTGCTTTAGGTTGCAGCCCCTCTTTGCGACGCAACGCTTGAGCATAGATGAGCGCTTGGATCTTCTCAGGACTTTCAAAGGACTCCTCTTCATCCAATGCATCAGAATCGAAACCAGCGGCATACTTCGCAATAGAGCCTTTGTAGTCGATCACGATGAAATTTCCTTTGTCATCCACATCGACACGATCGATGCGCCCGTTGATGATCGCACCACCATAGGTAACTTTGTCTTGCGCACGTATGGCGTATTCATGGCTACGCACATGGAAGTCTTTAAATAGGTTCTGTTGAAAGGATAGGTTAGCAAGCAATTTACTCTTCAGCTGTTCAAGCTCTTGGCGCTCCAGTTCGCTCACCGCTATCAAACGATCGCCAGGCTGCATGCTTTTCTGCTCGTCTGCATATTCTTCGAAGACGCTCACCAGCAACTCTTGTGCGAGAGACAGCGTTTCTGGAGTAACGCGATCATATCCCTGAAGCGCCCAAGCTTCATAGAAGCGCTGGAACACCCCGTGCACGAAGGTCCCCATCTCACGCCCGCCGAAAGCTTCGCCTTCATCGTCCAAACGAAGCTTGCGCTCTACGAACCACTTATAGGGACAGCTACGATAGGTCTCGATGGCCGAAGGTGAAACAACTAGGCGTTCTATCCCTTCCTTGTCTTGCTCATACGTGAGCAGATGCATACGATCTTCCGCGTTCAGTACACCACGCTCTGCTGGCATCTCTGCTTCCAACTCGACGGGCTGCAAGGATAAGCGTGATGCGCTATCGAACGCCTCCTCCCCTGCTTCGCGCACTTCCACAGGACAACCCGCAAGCGCCCGTTCGTTCATGAATGTCTCTAGGAAGAACGCCGGATAGCATGATTCACCATTGCGGTCATACCGCTCATACTCGAACACCACCTGCATGCAAGCAAGGGCGCATACACGCTTGAAACGCGCCTCGAGCGTCTCGATCGTATGGTCTTCGAAAGGTAGGCCATAGCGTTCAAGAAAATCGGAAAGCGTAGAGCGATGGATCTTGCCGCTATAGGATTCGTTGTTCAGTTCGGTAAGCACTACCTGATCACAAGAATGCTTCGGGAGCGCCGAAGCTTGTTCGAATGTTGTGAACAGGATGCACGGCATTCCTGCACGATCATCTTCGAGAAACGATGGGATCTTTTCTGCCTCCACCGGAGCAGAACCTTCTTCTGCTTGCGCAATGGAATAACCATACGGAACGGATATACGCTCGGCCAGAGGAACCAATTCGTATGCATCGACCCCCAAGTCCGCTGCGTCAAAATAGAGCTGCTTCAAGCGAGCAATAGCCGCACGTTCGGCCACTTTTTGCGCTTCATCGAGATCGAGGCTATGGATCAAACCTTCGAAATAGGAAAGCACGATGCCGCCTTCGGTGTCTTCGAATAAGGATTCGAACACTCCGAAGTTCTTTGAAGATGCAAGCGCAGCATGAATGTCCTCGCGCGTAATGCTCCGATCGCTCCTGAAAGCGCTTGCAAGGCGCTCTGCCTGCGAAGGTGGAATCTGCGCATAGGGAGAGTTCAGGTAGAGAAGCGCTGCTTCCACCAATTCGTTGTAACTAAGTTGAGCCTGGTCATTTGCAATACCGGCAAGAGCGCAATACGCCTGTCCGAAAAGCGTTTCGCGAAAGGTCTTTTGAGCATCGAGCATGACCGTGTAACCCTGTGCACAGAGCGAATGCTTCAAAAGATCGCAGGCTACCACCGGGTTGGGTGAGGTAACAACAATGCGCGTTCCTGCTCCACCAGCACGTATAGCCTGATCGACCATGAAGGCGCGTACGCTTGAACCTGCTGGCTTGAGCAATACGTACTCTTTCGAAGAAACCTCTTCACCTGTTGCCGCAGAAGCCCCATCGCCCCCACGTGAAGGAGCTTCGATCTGCGCTTGTTCGATGCGAACCTCTTTTGCTGCCGCAGCCAAAAATGAACGATAGTAGGTTGGCAGCTCGTCTTGAGTTCGAACGATGATGCTTCCCAGTTGCGCGCACGATGCAAGCTGTTCGAGCGCTTGGACAGACTCGATCAGCTCCACTTGCACAAGAGCTTCTTGGTACTTCTTGATGAAACATACGATATCCCGATCGCTGGGTGTGAGATCGCTTTCGTGAGCACAGAGAAACGCTTCGTCCACTTCGCAGAGGTACTCGCGCAAAAAACGGACGAGCAATTCAGCGGTTCCTGGAGAATCGACCCAATCGTTCTGCTCCGCTAAGAGCTGCTTGATGATCAATCTGCGTTGGGTATCTGAAACCAAGCGCTCGCCGCTACCCCACACTTCCCAGAGTTCCTCAACGAGCGCGTTTGGCGTAGTAACGTTCACGCCCAATGCGCTGTCTGCCGCTTGTGCAGCAAGGCACTTGCGATAGCGCACGACCTCGGCTTGTGTGGAGAACAGTATGGTGGTTTCAGCGATCAATACGACTCTTCCCAAACGTGCGCTCAAGGCGTGTTGAACACGCACCTAATATAAAGGACTTCAAAGTAATGTTCATTTCATACGGAAATGAAACAACCACTTCATTTTAATTCAAACCTATTATAATGAGGGCTGTCACCCTCTATATCGCGATGGACCGATGACTAATACTAGGGAGTTCTACATTGCGTGTGAAATGGGGATTCGTGTCCGTTGATACGAAAGCCAGGAAGCTCGCTGCGAACACCCACCTTCTTTTAGGTGGGTTCATCCTAGGAGGGTGACTTTTTTATACCCTTAATTCTCCTGCATTCCCGCTCTCCGCTTCACGCGAACGCACAGTTTCCTTCGAGCAGTAACCCGAAAAGCGCCCTCTACCACGAACTCGGCGCCTCGAAATCGATCGTATCCTGTTTCCAGAGCACTACTTCCCCGCTCTTGAGCGTTGCGGGAAGATCGATCACGCGCTGATTCGACGAACCTGCCCAATTCAGATCGTAGCTATGCAATGCTTCGACAAAGGGGCCATCAACGAGCACATCACAGAGCGCAAGCAGATCAGGTGCTTTTTCATGAGGGTGCCCTGCCATAAGATCTTCGAAGAGATATCCCGAATAGATCCACAGATCGTAGCCTTCAGCCTTGAGCAGCTGCGCGAGCTCGAACACACCCTCGACCTGCTCGAATGGCTCGCCGCCCGTGAGCGTGACCCCATGGATGAGCTTGTTCTTATGGATCTCATGTACGATATCGGCAGGCTCGCACAAATAGCCCCCATCAGAAGGTTGCGACTCAGGATTGTGGCACCCTGGGCAATGATGCGTGCACCCCTGTACAAAAACGGAGAACCGCAGGCCCGGTCCATCAACGATGGACTCGGGTGCGGTTCCGTACATCCTAAGCGTAGTCATTAGTTGACAGCGTGCTTAACGCGGTCGGCTTCTTCAGCGCGCTTCGCGTCGTTGAAGCGGTCGAGCGTGCCTACCAGGTAACCCGTGATACGGCGGATGCGCTCGAAACGGACGTTGTCGTCTTCAGCACGACCGCACTTCGGGCAGCGATCGCCAATGATGCCGTTGTAGCCGCAGACCGGATCGCGGTCGACCGGGTGGTTCACTGAACCATAGCCGATACCGGATTCCTTCATGTGGCGAATGATCGACTCGAACGCCTCAAGGTTATTCGTTGGGTCACCATCGAGCTCGACATAAGAGATATGACCACCGTTGGTGAGCGCATGATACGGCGCCTCGAGCGAGATCTTGTCGAACGCGTTGATGTCGTAGTAGACCGGCACATGGAAACCGTTGGTGTAGTAATCGCGGTCGGTAACGCCTGGAATGGAGCCATAGCGCTCACGATCCATGCGCACGAAGCGGCCGGAAAGACCTTCAGCGGGCGTAGCGATGAGCGAGTAGTTCATCTTGCGCTCCTGGCTCAAGCGATCGAGATAGCCGCGCATGTGGCCAACGATCTCGAGGCCGAGCTTCTGAGATTCCGGATCCTGACCGTGATGGCTGCCAGTAAGCGCCACGAGCGCTTCAGCCAAACCGATGAAGCCAACGGTGAGCGTGCCATGCTTGAGCACCTCTTCCTGCGTATCGTTCATGGAGAGCTTCTCGGAATCGATCCAAACGCCCTGACCCATGAGGAACGGCGCATTGTAGACATGCTTGCTCGCCTGGATCTTGAAGCGTTCGTCGAGCTGGCCGACAACGAGCGCGAGCTTAGCATCAAGCAGATCGAAGAACAGATCGCGATCGCCCTTCGAGCGGATAGCAAGGCGCGGAAGATTGATGGAGGTGAAGCTCAAGTTGCCGCGACCCGTGGTGATCTCACGACTGGGGTCGTAGACGTTACCCATGACGCGCGTACGGCAACCCATGTACGAGATCTCGGTTTCAGGCGTGCCCTTGTAGTACTGCAGGTTGAAGGGCGCATCCACGAAGCTGAAGTTCGGGAACAGACGCTTGGCCGAGCAGCGCATAGCGAGCTTGAAGAGATCGTAGTTCGGATCGCCCGGATTGTAGTTCACGCCTTCCTTCACGCGGAAGATCTGCACAGGGAAGATGGGCGTTTCGCCACTGCCAAGGCCTTCTTCAGTTGCCAGCAAGATGTTCTTGATGACCATGCGGCCTTCAGCAGACGTATCCATACCGTAGTTGATCGAAGAGAACGGGGTCTGAGCGCCAGCGCGGGAATGCATGGTGTTCAGGTTATGAACGAGTGCCTCCATAGCCTGGAACGTGGTGCGATCGGTATCGGCCTTTGCGGAGCTTTCTGCATAGCCGAGGATGCGCTTCGCAACCGCCTCTTCGATGCCCAGATCGATGAGCTCCTGCTGGATGGCACCTTCGAAGGTTGCGTCCATGACCAAGCTTGCGCACTTGCCCGTTTCACCCTCTACGCGACCGATGATGGTCTCCGCAGTTTCCTTGGGATTCTCAACGTCGGTGAGCAGGCTGAGCGCTTCGAAGAGGTGTTTCTTATAGAGACGCTTGAAGGTCTTCTGCACGCCGAGTGCCAGACCATAGTCGAAGTCGCAGATGGACTGGCCACCATGCTGATCGTTCTGGTTGGACTGGATGGCGATACAAGCGAGTGCCGAATAGCTGGCGATGTCGTTAGGCTCGCGCAACACGCCATGACCGGTGGAGAAACCGCCCTTGAACAGGCGACGCAAATCGATCTGGCAGCACGTAGTAGTGAGCGTGTAGAAATCCATGTCGTGGATGTGGATGTCGCCTTCGCGATGAGCGCGTGCGAACTTCGGATCGATGACGCACATCTCGTAGAACTGCTTGGCCGACTCGGAACCGTACTTGAGCATGGTGCCCATGGCGGTGTCGGCGTCGATGTTGGCGTTCTCGCGCTTCATGTCCGAGTCGCTGGCCTTGGAGAAGGTAATGTCCTTGAGCGTCTGGATGAGTCGGCTGTTCACGTCGCGGGCACGGCTGCGCTCGGCGCGGTAGAGGATGTAGGACTTGGCCGTCTGCACGAAGCCGGACTCGATAAGCGTCTCCTCTACCAGGTCCTGCACGCCCTCCACCGTGGGCACGCCCTCGATGGCGCCGCTCTCCAGCTTCTCCACCACCTTGCGCGCGATGTCCTCGGCAGCCGTGCGGTCCTGCATGGCGCCGCATGCCTGGAACGCGCGTTCCACCGCCTCGGCGATCTTGCCCTCGTTGAATTCCGCCGTGCGCCCGTCGCGCTTGATGATGGTGGTGACCATGCGTGCCGTTCCTCTCTGCCGTTTTCCTTTTGCGAACAGTGGTTTTACCGCGGTTATGCCCCGAGTTTCCACTGTCTTTAAGTCATTTTTCCACAATATGTTGTGGGGGATTATCGATCTAGCGTGGACATATAGTACCTGCGAGCGAGAAGGAAAACAAGGGGGGTATATGTTACAAATTGACTTCCATTCGTGAATCACGAAGGGCATCACAGGAACTTCAGAAATGCAGGGCGCTCTTGATCGGAGGGGCTTGGTGCGCGAGGGGCTTCCCAAGCGCAGGCCCCTCAACGCCCGATCTGAACCGATGGCGAGAGGGGCCTACTCCACCGTGCCGTAGACCTGGCCCCAGGCGTGTCCGCCTATAGACGAGTTGATCTGGTCGCAGAGGCGCTGGCGGGTGTAGGACCCCGGGGGGAGCAGCCTGACCACCTCCATGAGGTCGTCGGGGAGGTCGGCGGCCTCGGCGGCTATCACCGCGTCGAGGCGGCGCACGGCGTCGTCGGCCGAAGCGCTGGCGAACAGGCCGTCCACCAGGTCCTGCAGGGCGCCGTAGTGCGGGCTGCGCTCGATGTTGGAGCCGGAGGCCATGCGCTACCTCCCCCGCACGGCAGACAGCAGAGTCGCCAGATCGTCCTCGTCCTCGGCTGGATCGGCGCCGCGGGG
>OLQL01002986.1_pt1 | contig 10738 bp, 10 predicted proteins | sample 1672971 | NCBI WGS metagenome assembly OLQL01 (sample SAMEA3136742, study PRJEB25190) | human gut metagenome | biome: human gut; feature: human-associated habitat; material: faeces | place: Austria | collected 2013
GGTAGGATTGTGGGAGTGCGTAGCACGGAGCAATCCGTAGGCATCAAAGTCGGGGACTTTTGACCCCGACATCTTATAATGATTGATATGAATGGAACAAAATGACCGGATATGTCTTTGACAGAAAAGTTTTTAAAAGAAGATAGAGCAGAAGATGCAACCGCTTTTTTCAGGCAGTTTTTATAGTTTTTAAGGATGATTCGTATAAATCTGTTGAAAAAAGCTGTCTGATGTTGTATCATGAACGATATATGTGGGGACATAGATAATATAATAAGGATTGGTGAAAAGATGAAATTAAAGAAGATTTGCAGTGTAGTTGTTGCAGCAGCGTTGACCTTTTCACTTTCAGTCACTCCGATTCTTGCAGATGAGGTAAGTGATCTGAAGAAGCAGAAAAAGGATACTGAGGAGCAGGTGAACAGCCTGCAGACGCAGCTTAATTCTCTGATGACAAAGATTTCAGAGCTGGAGAATGATCTGATCACGACTGGTGAAGAGATTTCGCAGACAGAGGAAGATCTGAAGGCTGCCCAGGAAGAGCAGGAGCAGCAGTATCAGGCGATGAAGCGTCGTATCAAGTATATGTACGAGGCGGGAACCGGAAGTGCAACGGTGGAAAAGGTACTTTCTTCCGGTAATACGACAAGTGCATTGAAGCAGGCAGAGTATTCTCAGGATTTACATAGTTATGACAGAAAGAAATTGAATGAGTATGTAGCAACAGTAGAGAAAGTTGCAGAGCTGAAGGATACGCTTGAGACGAAGATGGATGATCTTGAGAAGACGCAGACGGAGTATGAAGAGCAGAAGACGGAACTGAATACGACGATCACCGAGAAGAGTTCTGAGATCAAGGATCTTGATGTGCAGATTGACGAGGCTGTGAAGAAAGCAGCCGAGGCGGCTAAGAAGAATAATAATAACCGGAATACCGGAGGGACAACGAACAACGGTGGTACTACAAATAATGGTGGTACGACCAATACCGGAGGGACAACCAACAGTGGTGCTACATACAATCCAAGTACCGGAAATGCGATTGTAGATGCAGCGTATTCACAGATTGGTGTTCCGTATGTATGGGGTGGAACAACTCCATATGTCGGACTGGATTGTTCAGGACTGGTTCAGTATTGTTACAGACAGGCAGGAAAGTCGATCCCGAGAACAAGTGGTTCGATTCTTGCAGGCGGAACAATCGTCAGTGATCCGCAGCCGGGAGATATCTGCTGGACACCGGGTCATGTGGCAATCTACATAGGAAATGGTCAGATGATCGAGGCACAGCAGACGGGTGTGCCGGTGAAGGTCAGTAAAGTCCGTGTGGTATATTATGTGAGATATTAGCAGGAAAGAAAAAAGTCATCGCAGTAAGCGATGGCTTTTTTTGATTATTTTCTATGCAGGCACAATTTCCAGCCAGTATCCGTCCGGGTCAGAAATAAAATAAATTCCTCTGTTGTCTTCAACATCATATCATAAAGCAGAAAAAGGAAAAGAATCTCAATAAAAAATCAGGGAAAAAACCAGGACTGGGTACGGAAAAGAAAAGTGAAAAAATAAAAAGAAGAAAATGCATGAAAAAAGGTGAGAAAATGCAAAAAGATAAAAATAGAACCGTAAAAATTCGATTTAAACTGACAAAAATGCAAGAAACCATTGACGAAATGTCAAAAGTTGTATACAATAGCAATTAGTGTGGCGATGTCACAAGAGTATTCAAGAAAGAATGGAGGAATCCTGCAATGACTGCATACAAAGATTTGAGCAAAGAAGAGTTATTAGAGTTAAAGAAGGGACTGGAAGCCCGCTTTGAAGAGATTAAGGCGAAGGGTCTTTCATTGGATATGTCCAGAGGTAAGCCGGCTGCAGACCAACTGAATCTGTCAATGGGGATGATGGATGTACTGAACAGCAGTGAAGAGCTGACCTGTGCCAATGGCGTTGACTGTCGGAATTATGGTGGTCTTGACGGAATTGATGAAGCAAAGCAGCTTCTTGCAGATATGATGGAAGTACCAAAGGATAATGTGATCATTTTTGGTAATTCAAGTCTGAATGTTATGTATGATACAGTTGCAAGAGCAATGACTCATGGAGTTATGGGAAGTACACCATGGTGTAAGCTTGATAAGGTAAAATTCCTCTGTCCTGTTCCGGGATATGACAGACACTTCGCAATTACAGAGCATTTCGGAATTGAGATGATCAATATTCCGATGACATCGGAAGGACCAGATATGGATCTAGTAGAAGAACTGGTAAATAATGATCCTGCAGTAAAAGGAATCTGGTGTGTTCCGAAATATTCTAATCCACAGGGAATTACGTACTCAGATGAGACAGTCTTCCGTTTTGCAAATCTGAAACCGGCAGCAGAAGATTTCCGTATTTTCTGGGACAATGCCTACTGTGTTCACCATCTGTACGAGGACAAGCAGGATTATCTGCTGGAGATTTTGATGGAGTGTAAAAAAGCAGGAAATCCGGATATGGTCTATAAGTTCTCATCTACATCCAAGATCAGTTTTCCTGGATCAGGAATTGCAGCAATGGCTGCATCAGATGCGAACCTGAAAGATATCCGTAATATGATGAAGGTACAGACGATCGGACATGACAAGGTAAACCAGCTTCGTCATGTAAGATTCTTTAAAGATATCCACGGAATCGTAGAGCATATGAAGAAGCATGCTGATATTTTAAGACCGAAGTTTGAAACGGTACTGGAAGTACTGGACAAAGAACTTGGCGGACTGGAGATCGGTTCATGGATCGCACCAAGGGGAGGTTATTTTATCTCCTTTGACGCACTGGATGGATGTGCAAAGGCGATCGTGGCAAAGGCAAAAGAAGCGGGTGTAGTGCTGACCGGTGCAGGAGCTACGTTCCCTTACGGAAAAGATCCTCATGACAGCAATATCCGTATCGCTCCGTCTTATCCGACTCCGGAGGAACTTGAGATGGCAGCAGATATTTTTGTACTGAGTGTGAAGCTGGTAAGTATTGATAAGATCCTGGAAGAAAAATAATTGAAGCAGAACAGATAAGAAAAAGAAAAGTGTCGCTTTCCGATCCGCAGAGGATGATCCTCCAGAAAAGAAAGTGGCACTTTTTAAATCCTGTCTGACAGTGAAATTCTACCAGATACCGAGAATGTGCTGCATCATAAGACTGACAAAAGCAATGCCGATCCAGCAGCAGAATCCGGTGAGAATAGGTTTCATTCCGGTCCTGACGAGCTTGACAATATTCGTATTCAGACCGATTGCGGACATTGCCATGATGATTAGAAATTTGCTCAGTTCTTTCAACGGGGCGGTTACACCGGCAGGAAGATGAAAGATGGTTGTGACAACCGATGCAAGAACGAAAAACAGTACGAACATCGGAAAGGCACGTTTCAGACTGAAAGAAGATCCTTCGGTATTTTTGGATTTCCGGCTTTTGTAAATGGCGAGGACTAATGTGATCGGGATGATCGCAAGTGTTCTTGTCATTTTTACGATTGCAGCAGCTTCCAGTGTATTGCTTGCATGGATTCCGTCCCAGGCGGTAGCAGCGGCAGTGACAGAAGAGGTATCATTGATGGCGGTTCCTGCAAACAATCCGAATCCTTCATTTGTCAGACCAAGGGCAGCTCCGAGTGAAGGAAAGACGAGGGCGGCAATGACGTTGAACAGGAAAATAACGGAGATAGACTGGGCAATCTCTTCATCATCAGCTCCGATGACCGGTGCAGTAGCTGCAATGGCACTTCCTCCGCAGATAGATGAACCGACACCGACCAGAACTGCACTGTTGGAATTGATATGCAATATTTTATACATAATAAAAGCAATTACCAGTGATGTAGTGATGGTGGAAAGAATGATCGGGAGAGACTGCTTCCCTTTTGCCAGAATTTCTGTGAGATTCATTCCGAATCCAAGGAATACAACGGCTGTCTGCAGGATCTTTTTGGATGTAAAATTAATTCCCGGTGAAAAGACGGTTTTATCGGTCAGGATCAGGGTAACGATCATACCGATCAGAATAGAAAAGACCGGACCGCCGACAACGGGGACAGCCTTTCCGAGCAGCCATGATGGAATGGCAATCAGCAGGCATAAGAGCAGGCCTGCACCATTTTTCTTAAAAAAGTTCATAAAATATTCCTCCTGTGTTTTATGTAATAAAAATCTTCAGTCAGCGATAACGATAGATTCCTGTCTACAGATACTGTAGCCAGCAATTACTATAGCACATCCGGATGAGAATTGGAAATGATATCTCTTTATAAAAAAACAAAATTATGGTATGATTCTGAACGGAAAGTATTTATGCCGGAAGATATCAAAAATTATTTCCGCGATGATGTATATGATATAAAGGGGCAGAAAGAGTTATGGTAAAAGGTGTTATATTTGATGTAGATGGAGTTCTTCTGAACTCCATGCCTGTATGGGAGAATCTCGGTGAACTCTATTTACAGAAATTCGGGATCCAGGCAGAAAAAGATTTAAGTGAGATTCTATATGAAATGAGTCTGAAAGAAGCAGCGGAGTATCTGATTTCTCATTACGGACTGAAGCAGACCGTGGAAGAGGTTACAAAGGGGATTGTAAAGGAAGTAGAGCAGTTTTATGTGGAAAAAGTGCCTCTGAAAGAGGGAGTACGTGAATATCTGAAAGAATTGAAAGAACGGAAGATCCCGATGGTGATCGCCACTTCCGGTGACCGGAAGAATGCAGAGGCAGCATTGAAAAGACTGAAAGTTTTTTCTTATTTTGAAGGAATTTTTACGGCTTCAGAGATCGGAAGTGGAAAGAATCAGCCGGATCTGTATTTCGCAGCGGCACTTCAACTGGATACAGATCCGGGGCAGACCTGGGTCTTTGAGGATGCATGGCATGCAATCAGAACGGCAAAGAGTGCGGGATTTAAGACGGTCGCAGTCTATGATAAGGCGAACGATAAAAATCTGGGACAAATCTGGAATCATGCGGATATTTATCTGCCGGATCTGTTGAATTTCAATGAGTTCTGGAGCAGGGCATCTGAAATGTGAAAAAGAGAAAATCGTTGTGCTTCTGCAAGGCTTGTTATAGAAAAGGCTTGTCATTCTGTAAAGCTTCCTATAGAATGAAAGAGATGCAAATGAAAGGAATGGAGTAAAATAAATGGACGGGTCTATGTTTATTGGAACATGGTGGGCTTTGATTCCACCGCTTCTCGCAATTATACTTGCGTTTATCACAAAGGAGGTATACAGCTCCTTATTTATCGGAGTAGCCGTAGGAGCACTCCTTTACAGTGGATTCCACCCGTGGGATTCATTTGTTAATTTTTTTGAGATCATGAAGAACAGTATGAATCTGAATATTCTTATTTTTGATGTACTGTTGGGAATGATCATTGTACTGATGGCAAAATCGGGAGGTTCTGCTGCTTATGGAAAATGGGCGGGAACAAAGATCAGAACCAAGCGGAGTGCCTTACTTGCGACGATGGGACTGGGTGTCCTGATTTTTGTAGATGACTATTTTAACTGCCTGACAGTCGGATCGGTAATGCGTCCGGTCACAGATCAGCAGAAAGTTTCGAGAGCAAAACTTGCCTATATCATTGATGCAACGGCAGCTCCGGTGTGCATTATTGCACCGATCTCAAGCTGGGCTGCTGCAGTGAACTCGTATGTGCCTGCAGATGCAGGGATCAGCGGTTTTCAGTTGTTTTTGCGTACTATCCCGTATAACCTGTATGCGATCCTTACACTGGTGATGGTATTTTTTATCTGTTTTACGGGCTTTGATTTCGGACTGATGAAAAAGCATGAAGAAAATGCGGCGAAGGGTGACTTATTTACCAGCGGTGGTGATGAATTTGAGCAGGTGTCTGAGGATGAAGTGAACCCGGGCGGTAAAGTGATGGATTTAGTACTTCCGGTTGCGGTGCTAATTGTTTCTGCGATCGGAGCAATGATCTATACCGGTTATCTTGGCGGAGCGAAAGACATTATCACTGCATTTTCCGGCTGTGATGCAGAAACCAGTCTGATTTTCGCAACGATGGTGACGATCTTCTTTATGATGCTTCTGTATCTTCCGAGAAAGGTTGTAGATTTTAAAGGGTTTATGGAAAGTCTGGTAGAAGGCTTTAAGCTGATGATCCCGGCGATTACGATCCTGATCTTTGCGTGGTCACTGAAAGGAATCGGAGATGCAATGGGACTGGCTGAATTTGTAGGCGGTATCGTGGGAGAGAATGCTTCAGCAAGTATTTTCATCCCGGTAGTATTATTTGCAGTTGCGATTTTCCTGTCTTTTTCAACAGGTACCTCCTGGGGGACATTTGCGATCCTTGTTCCGATCGCAACAGGAATGTTTGCAGGAAATACCAGTCTGGAGATGATGATCATTTCTGTATCAGCAGTTCTTGCGGGTGCAGTGTGCGGGGATCATGTTTCACCGATCTCAGATACAACGGTTATGTCTTCCGCAGGGGCTCAGAGTAATCATCTGAATCATGTATCCACGCAGATGCAGTATGCGGCGATTGTGGCAGGTGTATGTATGGTTGGATATATTATTGCGGCACTTACGAAAATATGGTGGCTGACACTGGGAATCAGTCTACTGATCCTTTTGGCAATCCTGATGGGAATGAAGATCGTTCTTTCTAAAAGGCAGGCAGCATAAGATGATAAAAATTGAAGTACCATACCTTGATCAGAGTCATTATTATCCCACAGGATGTGAAAGCGTATCGACCGTGATGCTTTTGCAGTATCTTGGCTACAGGGTGAGTGTGGATGAGTTTATCCGGGATTATCTGAAGCAGGATTCATTTGAAGAACGCAGGGGTGATCTATATGGACCGGATCCGCGACATTGTTTTTGTGGAAGTCCCTATGATGCGGAATCCTATGGATGCTATGCTCCGGTCATCGTGGAGTCTTTAAATCGGATTTTTGAAGAAAAAGCAGTGGCTGAAAAGTTGCAGCAGCAGACAGAAACGGAGAAAAATATTCATTATCGTGCAGTTGATGAATCGGGAAAGACGGCAGAGCAGCTTGTAGAGCGATATGTCAGCAAAGGAATGCCGGTCATTTTCTGGGCATGTATCAATATGCGTGAACCGAAGACCGGACCAGTCTGGAAGCTGAAAGAGACGGGGGAGACCTTTACGTGGATTTCCAATGAGCATTGTATGCTGTTGGTCGGAGCGGATGAGGAAAATTATTACTTTAATGATCCATATGATGGTCATGGTGTGATCGGTTATCCAAAGGCTCTTGTGGAGGATCGGCATCAGGCACAGCACATGCAGGCAGTTGCAGTTGTGAAGATCCTGGAAAATGACTGCGAAAAGAGAAAGCCGGGAACAGAGACACTCTGAAGTACAGAGTGTAGATCTGTTCCCGGCTTTTTTGCCAGGTATACGACAAAAAGATATACTGCCGTTTTTAATCGGCAAAAGTTACACCTGCTTTATAAAAGCTGGATTCCGCCGGCAGCAGCTTTTTCTGCTACGTCATCCGGCCAAAGAGAAGACTGGACTTCTCCGATATGAGCTTTTCTCAGATAATACATACAGATACGTGACTGACCGATTCCACCACCTACAGTATAAGGCAGTTCACCGTTCAACAGAGCCTTCTGGAATGGCAGTTCAGCACGTTCTTCACATCTGGCTTCTTTTAACTGGTTTTTAAGGGAAACTTCATCTACACGGATTCCCATAGAGGAAAGTTCCAGTCCCATGTCGAGAACCGGATAGTAAACGATGATATCTCCATTTAACTCCCAGTCATCATAGTCCGGTGCACGTCCGTCGTGCTTCTCACCGGATGCAAGAAGTCCGCCAATCTTGGAAATAAATACCGCTCCCTTTTCTTTGGCAATCTTTGTCTCACGTTCTTTTGTGGAAAGATCAGGATAAAGATCTTCTAATTCCTGAGAGGTGATGAAGAAAATATCATCCGGAAGAAGAGGTTCGATGTAATTGTATCTTCTGGATATGTAATCTTCTGTATCCTTCAGTGCCACATAAACCTTGCGGACGGTATACTCCAGGGTTTCCATGTTGCGTTCTTCCTTGGAGATAACTTTCTCCCAGTCCCACTGGTCTACATAGAGAGAGTGGATGTTGTCGGTATCCTCGTCTCTGCGGATGGCACTCATATCAGTATAGAGTCCTTCCCCTGAGTGGAATCCATAATGCTTCAGTGCATATCTTTTCCATTTCGCAAGAGAATGGACGATCTCTGCTGCAGCATCATTCTGTTCTTTAATTCCAAAAGAAACCGGACGTTCTACTCCATTTAAGTTATCGTTCAGCCCGGATTCAGGACGGACGAAAAGAGGAGCGGAAACGCGGGTCAGATGCAGATTCTTTGCAAGTGCACGTTCAAAATGATCTTTTACTTCCTTGATGGCAACTTCCGTTTCACGGATCGTGAGCGGAGAGGTATAGCCTTCAGGAATTTTTAACTGTTCCATATGATTTCTCCTTTATATGATTCAATGTCTGCGATTGTCAACAGCATTCCTCTTTATTTTAAAGGGAGAGATATTATAAGTCAATTATCTTGTATTATAATGTGAAAATTGCTAAAATATATAACAGGGAATGTCTTCAGATCAGAAGAGGTAACAAAGGGGAAAAGAATCGCAGAAGAACGAAGGTGGAGTATATGAATATGAAAATGATTGTGGATTCGATCGGAAATTTTGATTTTAATGTACTGCTGGCAGGGTTTAATGACAGCTCTCATGTGCTGACTCAGGTAGAATTGATCTCACTGATCGTATTAGGCGTGTTAGGAATTGGAATCTGCCTGACCGGGTGGAAATTTGTCAGAGTGTGGGCAGTTATATTCGGCTTTGTATCTGGAACTGTCGGTGGAGCGGCAGCAGCATATTTCGCGGGACTTGCTGTGGATTACATATGGATTCCGGGACTGGTAGTGGGAGTAATTCTGACCGCATTAAGTATATGGAAGAAAAAAGTGGGCGGTTTTTGGTTATGCTGGCTGATGACAGCACTGGTGGGAGTCCATCTTCTGAAACCGGACAGTGTGATTCTGTGGGGAGTCTGTATCGGTGTCGGTCTGCTTGTAGCAGTAGTCTTTATTTGGTTTTCAAGCATTGTTACGATTTTTGTCACTTCCATTTTTGGCGGTATGGTTACAGGAAGCTGTATTTATTATCTGATTCCTGTAAATATGAGATGGATCCATATTGTATTATGCATAGTGGCAGCGGTACTCGGAGTGTGGATTCAGATGCTCATGGAATCGGGTAAGCAGAAAAAGAGCAATCTGAAGACAGCGGAAAAGATCCGTGAAAATAATTCTACAGAAAATGATGTGGAACGAGCAAGAAACTGGATCGATGAAGTAGAAGAGGATGACCAGATGGTGGAAGAGGACCAGATGGAAAAGGAAGACGCATCTGAAGTGGAGGAAGAGGAGTATTATTTTGATGAAGAAGATTCCACGATAGAAGAAGATTATTATTTGGATGAGGAAGCCCCTGAGACAGAGGAAGAAGGGGATTTGGATGAGGAAGACCCTGAGACAGAGGAAGACGAGTATTTGGATGAGGAAGACTCTGAAATAGACGAAGATTACTATTTGGATGACGAAGATCCTGAAATAGAGGATGAGGACTATTATGACGAGGATGAATCAGGGGAAGAATAACAGGTATGGAAGTGGATTCTTTCAGAAAAGGAGGCTGTGCGTATGAAGATTGATATGCATTGTCATGTAAAAGAAGGCTCAATAGACAGCAGAGTCGGGATTGAAGAGTATATTGAAATTCTGAAGAAAAAGGGATTCCAGGGAATGGTAATCACGGATCATGATACGTATAACGGATACCGTTACTGGAAAGAGAATATCAAAGGAAAGAAGCATACAGATTTTGTTGTACTGAAAGGGATTGAATATGATACGCGTGATGCGGGTCATATCCTGGTGATCATGCCGGAAGGAGTTAAGATCCGTCTGCTGGAAATGCGGGGAATGCCGCTGGCGTTGTTGATCGATCTGGTTCATCGTAATGGCGGAGTTCTTGGACCTGCACATCCATGCGGTGAAAAGTATATGAGTTTTACGCATGCAAGAAAATTCTACCAGTCACCGGAGATTATCAAGCGTTTTGATTTTGTAGAGGGATTTAACAGTTGTGAGACAACGGAGTCCAATGCCGGAGCGATGAAGCTGAAATCACGTTGATAAGCCAGTTCCACACCAAGCAAGTCGGCATCACCTGCGTTTTTGGGTTGGGTGAACTTCTTGTATTCATTGTTTTGGTAGGTATAGTCACCAATCACCTGATCGACAATGAAATCGTTGATTTTCTTATAGAAGATACCTGCACTGACCAGACCGACGCTCTTGAAATAGTAATCGGCACTTAAATCGAAGTTGTATGAGAGGGTGGGAGTCAGGTCAGAATTACCCATCACGAGTTCATTGTCGCTGCGGTTGATATTGACACATGGAATTAATGCGGAATATTTGGGGCGGCTCAATGTTTCTGTGAAAGAGGCGCGAACTTTGAAATCATCGGTCACATCGTATTTCAATAATACGCTGGGGAGCCAGTTGACATAGTTGTTTTTATGATCTCCGGTCGGTTCAAGCGTTTCGTTTTCCTCTTCATCCACCATCCAGTTCCAGCCGTCGTATTTGATATGAGTGGCTTCCATGCGGAGACCCAGCATCATTTTTAGTTTCTTTCCC
>OLQL01002999.1_pt1 | contig 10718 bp, 4 predicted proteins | sample 1672971 | NCBI WGS metagenome assembly OLQL01 (sample SAMEA3136742, study PRJEB25190) | human gut metagenome | biome: human gut; feature: human-associated habitat; material: faeces | place: Austria | collected 2013
AAAATATTGAAGAGCTTATTAACGGTGAATATGAAATTGACAGGTCAGAAATTATTGAAACGATACAGGCAGGACGAGAAAAATTAGTATCGATACAGGGAAATGCTGGTTCTGGTAAATCAGTTGTATGCAAAAAACTATTAAAGGGAAAAGAATACGTATTAGTCACGCGAGCAGAGAATTTGTCCACTGGAAAGAAAGTAAACGAATTGTGGGATTGTGATGTAGAGGATGCAATCCTGTGGTTAGAAAATAAACCGCTGTATATATTTATTGATGCTATCGAATTTATTGCAGATTGTGGTGACAATGCATTTCCGTTGTTGCAGGAGATATATAGGCTTGCAGATAAATACAGCAATGTATATATTATTACTTCGTGTAGAACTACTGATAGTTCTGCGTTTATGAAGATTAATACAAAATATAGAATCAAAACATACGAGATTCCGGATTTGGCGAAAGATGAGATTGATAAGGTTGCTAAAAGTTATCCCATTATTTTATCCTTACAGCAGAATAAAAAATATTCGGATTTATTATGTGTGCCATTTTATCTTAATTTAATTGTATCGGGAGGATTTGTAGAAGAAAATATTAACGACGAGAATAATTTTAGAAATCTCATATGGGAAAGAATCATCTGTTTAAAAGACAAGTGCAGAAAATATGGTGTGTCACAAAGTGATGTTAGAAATAATGTTGAGCGTATCGTTTTTGAACGTGCTAGAAGTTTTGTTGTTGGTGTTGATAGTGATATTGTAGATAGCGATATTCTAGAAGTATTGAAATCAGAAGGAATTATTGTTGAAAGCAAGAATAAGATACGTTTGAAATATGATATTTTTGAAGATATTTGTTTTGAACGATATATAGATAAAGCCTTCGATGCATGTCATGGATCGTATAATAATTTTTTTGATGAAATAGAGAAAATCGGACGTTGCATATATAGGAGATACCAGATTTGGATATCAAATAAACTGTTTGTACAGGAGGCTCGCGAGAAATTTGTATATACACTGTTAACGGATAATAGTATTGAAGCGAATTGGAAAAAGCAAACAGAAATTGGGATAGTAAAATCAAAATACTGTGGAATGTTTTTCAAGGAATTTCAGGAGTTGCTTGGTGAAACAGTGATTGAAGAATTGTTAGATATAACAAACTTATATGCATTTGAGGCGAAAATTAATCATTCACCAGCATTAATAATGAATGTAACACCGATAGGAGCGGCGCGTGAAAATTTGATTGGTATGGTTTTTGAAGAACGCATAAGTCTAGATAAAAATAGAACTTCTATTATTAAGCTGTGTGATGATTATGCAAATTGTTTTTATAAAACTGCGGATACTGAAGAAAAAGCATACAAAATAATAATTAGATATATTGACGAGCTAATAGAAAAGGGTAAAGAGGAAAAATCATATTATCAACATGATGAAGAGATTGTGCAGCTTTTCCTTATTGTTGCAAAAATGGCCAAGTCATCTAAGTCATGGCTGAAAGAATTCGTTGAAAATATGATAGTAGAATATTACTCTGGAACTAGTAGAAGGGACAGTGTTGCTGAAGAGATTCTAAAGGCGGTTGTGAAAAAATGTCCACTTTCATTTGCTATGGAATTACCAGAACTGGCATGTAAATCAGCGGAATCATTATGGGGACAAAGAGTGTCAAGAAAGCATTTTGCGTATGATGGATATGACCATAATAACGTGAGAGCGTATGGTCTATCTGATAATGCAGATCACTTTGACAATAATGAAAACGGCGTGTATAATAACACTTTTTTCTGGTATGTTATGAGATGTGACTTCGTAAAAGGCCTTGAGTGGGCAATATCATTTGTTAATAATGCAGTACAGACATTTGCAGAAAATAAGCCAGATGAGATAACAAATATAGAAATTTATTTTCCAAAGGAAAACAAGAAAAGAGTGTATTTGGGTAATGAATGGTTGTGGATGGCAGACATCATGGAACATAACCTTCCTGTGGTATTGACGGACATTTCTTTTGTAATAAAGAAGACTGTTATTAATTCTATGAGAATGAGAAATTCTTCTGATCATGCATATATTAAAGGCTTAGCAGAATATGTTAAGAATACTATATATGAAAAGGCAAACAACATATTGCTTTTGTCTATTATTGAGGCTATAGGGATGAATTATCAAAAAGAAATGCCGGGGTATGCATTAGAATTAGCATCCAGTATGGAATTAATATATTTTGATATTCATCGTAGTGGCGAATTTATTTCTAATCCGACAAAAGAATTGTTGGAAAAGCAGATTATGCTATCGATGGGAGTTCCAGAAATAACCAGAAGATATGAGAAAGACGAAAAGTGTGCGTGTAATTTGCAACAATATTTTGCTAATTCGTATATTTGTGGAGATGAAGGAATAAAAAATAGATGTCATGTTATTTTAGATTACTTATATTCTATATACGATGAAAAAACTTATCCTAATGAGAATTTGCAGATTCAGAAAATGGATTTTCGCGATGCTGCTATGACGGCAATAGACGAAAAGACAATAATGATAGAACCGCAGATCAAGGGGGAAGCTCAAAAGATTGTAAAAAACAATGAAGATGAAAATGAACCCTTATTGAAAATGAATGAAATATTAAATCGTTTGATAAGTGATATCAATGAGAAAAAAGCCGATGCTGATCAAATTGTTTCAGTAATTGATACTCTTTGTGAAAAGATGAAGGGTGATTATCGTATTGAAATGCAGTTTGAATCAATACTTGTTACGTTGATTGCTTCAGCTTTGATAATGCCAGATGTTACGGACGAACAGCGAAATAAACTAGTCAATGAATGGATTAGGCGTGTAAAGAAAATATTTTTAAATCAATCTTATGTAGCTGAAGTTAATATGGTAATTGCATTGTGGGAACAATTGAATAAAGATATAAATAACGACCTTAAACAGCAGATATTGTTAATGATATTAGAGAGTATAATTAATGACGATAATTCAGGATTAATTAGCCAGATAGCAGAATTAACAAAGTATTTTCTGGCAAAAAATAAGAATTATGCAAGTAGGATTTTTAATACAATTATTATGCTTGCAGAAGATGAGATGAATCATCAGAAGTTTAATGCTGCATTTATAAAAGAAAATCGTAATGATGCTGAGTATCAATTTATTCCAAATATGGTTTCTAAATTATGTGGAGTGGACCGTTGGATTCAAGAAAATAATGGTAATGAATATCAAAATAAGAGGTCCGAGATAATTCAAGAATATTTGTATGATGGTAAGGGGATAGATCTTTCTGAGTTTGATATCAGTAATTATGATATAGACCTTCTCTGTAATATTGCATGTTGTGGATTGGATACAGCAGATGAGAGATTTGTCATAGTTATTAATTCGATTGTGCAATGTATGATTGAAATATGGCATGAAAACTGTAAAGAAATGCGGGCTCATGAAATAATTGACACATTTCAAGAACACAAAGTATCCTCTTATTTTCAAAGAGAATTGAATATGACAGGACGAAATCCAGAAGCTGTTTATGATATTCTGTTTAAAGGAACTGACTTTTCGATATTTACCAGAGATACAGTGTATTTTTATGAAGATGTTCTTAGTGGCTTTTTGGTGTCATATGTTGATGGATTTAGGGAGAAGGGTAAGAGAGATGACATTGAGAAGAAGATTCGAATTCTTGAAACTTATGTAAATAGTATTCCAGAGGACTATGTAAGAAATATTCTTGAAAAGAGATTGTTCCTTTGTAAAGGAAGATTTAGCAGATGGGATGTAAACAAAGTAAAGGCAGAATATAGTTATAAAGATAAGTGCTTTCTGAATGTACAGATTGAGAAGTATGGCTCCAATCATTTGAACGATGTTCTATACACAGTATATTTGCTCAATATTAGTGAACTCTTACCAGAAATATTGATATCTATTAGTTCGTGCTTTACAAAAGCTATTAGAAATAGCAAAGAACAGTTTGCAAAAGAGATAATAGATTCACAAGTGATAGTTGATATGATTATCTTAAAATCCTTTATATTCTATAGCGATGAAATAAAAAAGGATGAGAAGCTGATTAATGCATATGAGGACATACTATTAGCATTGACAGAAATAAGAAATGAGAAGGCTGCTGTACTATTAGATGAATTTCGAATTCATTGATTTGAGTTTGGATGATAGACAATTTAAAGGAGAAACGCACAATAAAAACTTGGAGGATACTATGAAACAGGCGATTGTAAATTTTTGCAAGTCAATGGATACGGGATTGTTCTTGTTGGATATGCCGACTGGCTTTGGAAAAACATATAGTGTATTGGATTTTATGGTCGACAATTATGATGCGCCTGAATTCAAAGATAAGAAGATTTTCTTTGTTACAACCCTTAAGAAAAATTTGCCGGATAAGGAGTTGCGTGAACATTTTGCAAAGCGCGGTAAAGCAGATGATTATGATAAATATTGTTTGCGAATAGAAGCTAATGCAGATATGGTTGTAGAAAAATTGGACGAGTTATATCGTGCCAGAAAAATTCCAGCAGCAATCACTATGAAACAAGAATTTAAGGATTTACATGGTTCAGTAAAACTATTAAACGAATACAGAGATAAAAAGCGTGAATTAAAAGGAACCAGTAAGGACATTATAAATGTTTTATGCAAGAACGCAGAGGATGCAATTCGCAAGCAGCAGGAAGGTGCCTTTCGTAAGGTGATAGAAAGCGAGCTGAAGCAGTTCAGAACACCAAAGGAAAAGTTAAAGAATATCGATAATAATCCGGAATATCATTGGATAGGAGAATTGTATCCGGCGGTATATACGAGAGCGAAGCGAATATTTTTTATGTCAATGGATAAGTTTTTCTTGGGAAACACTACTATTATTGAACCTACATATAGCTTTTACAATAATGATATTACAAAAAATGCAATTATTTTTATAGATGAGTTTGATGCAACAAGAGACAGGTTACTTAATCAGATCATAACAAGAGGCTTAGAAAATCATATTGATTATTTAGGTCTGTTTCATCGTGTATATGCATCTTTGAAGACGAGAGATTTTCCGGCAGAGCTTACTACTGCATCGAAGTTACAACAAACATATCTTGATGAACACAAAAACGCGAAAAATCCTATGGAAATTATAGAAAGATTTGGTGGTGTGTTTGATGAAACATATGACCGTTTTGCGATGCAATATAGCTTCAAAACAGAAGAAGATGGTAAGGGCGATAGAAGTCGTAATTTTATTTTCAATGACTTACAGTTTCATTCGGTATTTGAGGGAGAAAATGCTTTTATTGATATAGATACTGATATGAAGGCAAAACAGAACTGGTTGCGTTTTACAAAAAGAAGACCAACAGAGAAAGATGGTGGCGTATTAAGTTTGCTTGCCAGTGTTAAAGGCTGCTTGACTTATTTTCAGAACGGAGCTAGAAATCTTTCGTTTAATTATAAGCATCATAAGGATGAGGATAAAAGGCCGGGTGACGATGATTATACGTTTGAAAATGCAATTGAGTCAGTGCTGACAGAGTTTCATTTATCAAGAGAACAGATAAGGTATTTGAAGCCTATCGTAATGGGAGGCCAGGTAAAGTCGAAGAAAGATAAAAAAGACAGCAAAGGAAAAATGTCGTTAAAGTATTTTGACCGCTCTGTCTATGATAGGGGATTTCGCTATTATGATTTTATAGATGATCCTAATCACAGTATGCGTTCGGAGATTCAATTATTTGATTTTCAGGATTCGCCAGAACGTATTTTACTTCACTTGTCTGAAAAGGCTCAAATTATAGGTATTTCAGCTACCGCAACACTTGATACGGTTATTGGTAATTATGATTTGGAATATCTTCAAAGGATGTTGCAGGATAAATATTATGTGATGCCAGAAGCAGATAGGTGTAGATTACAGGAGTCATTTCAAACTTTTGTTGCAAACTATGACAAAGTAAATATTCATGTGGAACCAGTTTCTTATAATGCGGATGATAGAGTTGAATTATCAGAGATATTTAACGGAAACGAAGCACTTATAAAGAAGTATGCGGAAAAATTATCAATATCATTTGAGCGCGTTGAATATGCAAAGAATAACTTTATTCGTGTTGTAAAGGTAATGAAGGCATTTATCTTAAATGATTCGGTTAAATCCTTCTTGTGTCTTAATAATAAATTGCCGCAGGAGAATAAGGGGCTTTTTGATATTAAATTATTAGAGGAATTCGCAGACGCTATTATTAAGCTTTATGGTATCAAGGGATTAAAAGGTAAAGACTTGTTATACAGTATAAATAGTGAAGATTATGATGCTAAGCGTGCGGAGTTTATACAGAGATTGTCAAAGGGAGAAAAACTCTTTGTTATATCTTCCTATAATACAGTTGGTGCGGGACAAAATTTGCAATATAAAGCACCGGGGAATGCTACTATTGTAGCAGTTAATGATTACGATAGAGGAGATATGGAAAAAGACTTTGACTGCATATATCTTGAGAAGCCGACAAATCTTCTGGTGAATGTGGATAGCAAAAAGGGAATTGAAGCTGAAGATTTAATTCGTTTTGTATATCAGATGGAATTCTTGATGGAAAGAGGAGAAGTTTCTCGTAAAGATGGAATTGCAGTAATTAAAGATGCATTTATATGCTTCAGTGGTGGATATACTTTTTCGGGAAAAAAGGGAAAACCATATAAAACAGACTCTGTAAATAATTTTGCGATTCGAACATTAATACAGGCAGTAGGAAGAATATGTAGAACCGGTCTTAAGAATCCGGATATATATATTTATGTGGATAATACCATTTTAACAGATTACGATTTGTCTGTTGTGGAGCAACGAATGTTGAATCCTGAATTTGCGGAACTAGTTAAAGTGGGTAAAACATATTATAATGGTCAGGCAAATGAAAATTTGGATATTGTCGTAATGGAAAATCGTGCCGGAACATTAGCACTGAAGGCAATGCAGATTATAAATGAGCTGAAGCGCAATTGGACTGATGATAGTATAGATTATTGGAAAGCATTGCGTGAGCTATGCCTTATGAGGCCTACACTAAGCAGAAAAAACGTAGAACAGAATTCGCAATATCAGCTTGTATATATGTGTGCGCCGGGAGAAATTACAGCTTATTCTTATGAGCAAGAAGGAGACTATAATAAAAATATAAATATCAAGTTTGACGGTAGTCTTCCACAAAAGATGTCAGAGGATGAGGTGCACTTGAAAGAGATTATGCAAATCCCAGGAGTGAAAGCATTGTTTGAAAAGCATGGATATGCAACGAGCTTTGTTCCTAATGAGTTTATATTGACGCCACCTATGTTTAATAATATTTATAAAGGTGCCTTAGGCGAAGTTGTTGGTAAATATATTTTAGAACAATATGCAAGAGTAACGTTGCAGGAAATGCCACCGGAGTTTTTTGAATTGTTTGATTATACCCTAAGTAATGGCGTGTATGTTGATTTCAAGTTATGGAAAGAAACCATGTTAATATCTGCGGAAGAAGAAAAGAAAAACGTCCTGGAAAAGCTAGATAAGTGTGGAGGAAAGAGAGCGGTAATAATCAATATTATGCTTGATCACAATATGCAGATTACGTCTAGTGATAATGGTAGAATTATTGAGATACCATATTTATATCGGTTGGATAGAAAAGAAATAGGAACAGAAATCATAGCAAAAATAAATCGGGAGGGATATTTGCAATGAGTATAAAGAAACTTTATTCGAATGAACTCCTGGCTTCGTTTGAATATTCCAACATTGACAAAGATTATGATTTTTATTATGTTACAACATCGGATAAATATATAAAAGGTGGAGCTACTTTTCTAGATATTGATGATATAAAGATATCAGCTCTGCAATTTGAAAGCGGAAAGAGTTTTTGGGTTATGCTTCCTAAAAACGCTATTTCCAGAGCTGAGTTTGTACGTTTGTTGAATGCAAAAGAGGATGGAGATAGTTTGTCTATAAAATCTATGACAAGTAGCAGTATACCTGAGTATTTGTTGACACAATTGTTTTTGAATGCGCTAACGAGTCCGGTTGATGAAATGATATCTTTTAATAATCTGTCAGGGAAATTATTATGTTTTCGACCTGCATGGCTGAATAAGGATAAGGAGAATTTTATTTGGGGTATGCAGTGCCTTGAGGTGAAAGTCGGAGATGATATGTGTGTGAATTTGGTAGCACATAGGATGACAGCGCTGGCACTTAAGAAGCAAATGAAATTTGAAAAAAGAAAGCTACAGGATTATCCGCAATATGAGTTCAGTTATAACAATAATACCTTAAAACGAGTATCTAATGAAAATAAAGACCGTAGAGAAAACTTTATTATAAAACCCGTAGAGGGTGAAAGAGGTAGCATTACATTCTTTGACTTTACGGATTATGAAACGTTTTCATGTACCAAGATGGGTGTTTTATATGATATTTTGAATGCCTTACATGATGAATTTGGTAAGTATATTCGCGTTAAATTTAAACAATATAGTATTGACGAAGTTTTGGAATATAAGCGTGTGTCATTGGAGTTATATAAGGATATTGTTAAAAAGGAAGTTTTGAATTCTGGAATTAATATAGTGGATGCTGTACACACTGAAACTTCTGAAGATTATTTGCAGGATGTAGCGGATGGTATTAATAAAATTATTCCAGAGGCAAAATGCAGCGTTGGTAAAAGATTATCAAAGAAGAAGCTTAACGTACGATATATACATGATAAATCCTTCTATTCAGATTCGGAAGTGGACCCGCATCAAGAAAGCATGGAGGATTATGTTGTTCAGCATATTACAGTAGAGAATTTTAAACACCAATCATCAGCGGCAGTTTATAATATTCTGAAAGAGCTTGTAATTAAAAAGGATATTGCTATTGGTAAAATTACATTGGTGGATTGGAGTCAATACGGATATAAAGCAGACTGGTTATTTGGTGTAGTTGTAGACGGTACATATTACTTCATGACCATTCATCCGGACGGTTCATTTAAAATTGAAGCATTGAAACGAAATCTTTTTACCATGACAGAGTATGATAAATACATGGATTATTTCGGTTTGAATGAAGAGAATAAAAATGATTATAGAGGTGTTATAGGTTTAGTAAAAGATGCAGAGGGTAATATTAATCTTATAAAGGATACCAATATGTATTCTATGCCTGATTATACTGCAATGGGTGATGTGCTTAAGAATGTAGCTAGTGAAGGTAGATTTCCAGGAAAAGACGTAGTAACTTGGCTTCGTCTAGTAATGGATACAACAGATAAAATAAAAGTACACGCAGAATTGGATATAGTTATCCCGCATATCGACGTGAATGCAGAATACACGAAAGCCAATGTAATGGGATTATTCAAAGGAATTACAACAAAGAAAGAAGTTGTGCGCTATGTTTTTGAGAATACCGGTATTATGCTATATGCCTACCTGCGTGGAGAAGAAGAGAGACGCGAGTATCTTTCCGGAAATATAGACATTAATTATTTTGATTATGATGATACGCATGCAAAATATTCAGTTGGTGAAATTGGTAATGGAATGAAATACACAATTGAGAGAGCCGGCGTAGTGCGTAAGATACAGGCGGTAGAAGGCAGCAAGTTAATTTTTAAGAAAGTGTTGCCACTTATGGGAGTAGAGTTTGTAAGGTATGGAATGTTAACGGTTGTTCCGTTTCCATTTAAGTATTTAAGGGAATATATTGTGAAAGAAGAAAAGAGCGTATAAACAATGAAGGTCACTTTCTCCCCAAAATTATGCCTGTTTTATTAAAAAACTTGATATCTGTTGTCCATGAAAGGAACCAACTTGTGGATATAGTTCCTGAATCTCTTGATATTTTGCTTCAATCATTTCAGGCTCATCAGCCCAGATCTTTTCATATATTTTGAAAGCTTTTTTAAAATGTGTTTTGGATTGCGGAAGATTGGCAGTCATCAGATAAATGGTTCCAAGGGTTTCCTGAACTTTGGCATAATCCAGACTGTCATCAGAAAGGTATTCCTTGATGATGCCGGATAATTTTTGCAATTCGGAGATTCCTCTTTCGGGTTCCTGCTGTTCAAGAGATAAAGTGTATAAAGAAAACAGCGTATGGATATGACTGTAATAGGTGGCTTTGCTACTTTGTCTATCTTTGATTATTTTAATTTTATCTTCGTTATGGAAAGATGCTTTTTTCACCTGAAGTCTTGTTAATAACTGGTCTGGAGTTGACATTCCATTTTCCAGAAGTTTTGTTGCCAGTGCCACGGCAACAAAGAAATCAGTTTTGCAAGAAACAGCAGTCTTGAACTGGCTGGTTTATATAAGGGTGTCAGATTTTTCTTTTTCGCATCTGAGATGCTGTCATCCTGAATGAATAAAGTGTAAATATCTTGTATAGCCATATTACAGTCAGACATCAGTGGAAGAAGATTCTGGTGGATGGTATGGGCTAATTTTTCCTGATTGGATGGCTTGGAATAGTAAGCGGATATTTTAGGACTGATTTTAGCCTGACTCATTTGATTACTTTCGCTGATATGATTTTTTAAGCAAGTGCTAATAGAAGAAAAATCGCATCGATTCAATAGAAATTCCCCTTTCGTAGTTAAGATTAATAGGCGTTTGCGAAACGCCAAAAGCCGCATAAATACGGCATTTTTTTGTTGTTAA
>OLQL01003002.1_pt1 | contig 10712 bp, 10 predicted proteins | sample 1672971 | NCBI WGS metagenome assembly OLQL01 (sample SAMEA3136742, study PRJEB25190) | human gut metagenome | biome: human gut; feature: human-associated habitat; material: faeces | place: Austria | collected 2013
TGCGGGGCGCGGATTTCGGCGGGGTAGTCGGGGAAGGTCGAGATGCCGTTTCCCAGCAACGCCGAAGTGTCGGAAAAGAGCGTGCCCGTGAGCTGCATGCCGTCGCCCGAATCGCCCGAAAAGCGGATCACGACGTCCTGCAACTCCCGCACTTTTGTTTGTTCCATGATTTTGGTTTCAGATTATGGGTTAACAACGATTTCGCAAATATAGGACAGGAGAGGGCAAGGCGGCGAATTTGTTCGCAGTCCGTGCCGAACCGCATCCTACATTATGCAAATATATTAAATAAATTGTCAAATTGGACTTTTTCGGGCGATTTTTTAGCTTTCCGCCCCGTGTCTGCCGATTTTCCGTGTCCCGGATTGCTAATGTTTTGTAATTCAAATGATAGCTTTTCGCTACGATCGCTACTGAAAAACCTTTTCCGGCCTCGTTTATGAAACGGATGAATATATTGAAATTTTTTACGAACGCCGCCTGCTGTCCGGTCCGGGAGCCGGCGAAGCGGAAGCCGCCGCCCGCCGTCCGGCCTTCGGACGCACCCCGCATGCAGCCGGGATTTCGGGCCGAAAAACGGAGATCGGACCGATTTTTTCATTTCGGTGCGGTTTCCTCGTTCTTTTGGGCTACTTTTGTGCCGTTAAAATTGGATTATAAAGGATGATTACAGTTTCGAATTTAGAGGTACAATACGGAAAACGGGTTCTTTTCAAAGATATCAACCTCAAATTCACCCCGGGCAACTGCTACGGTGTGATCGGGGCGAACGGGGCCGGGAAGTCCACGTTTCTGAAAGTGCTCAGCGGCGAGGTGACTCCTACGAGGGGCAATGTGGCGTTCGGCCCGGGCGAACGCTTGTCGGTGCTCAAGCAGGACCACTTCGCGTACGACGAATTTACGGTCCTCGACACGGTTCTGATGGGCCATCAGCCCCTGTGGGAGACGATGAAGGAGAAGGAGGCGCTGTACGCCAAGCCCGACTTTTCGGAGGAGGACGGTCTCCGGGCCGGGGAGCTGGAGGAGCGGTTCGCGGAGATGCAGGGCTGGAACGCCGAGAGCGACGCCGCCAACCTGTTGAGCAGCCTCGGGGTCCGGGAAGCCCTGCACGGCCAGCTGATGCGCGATTTGAGCGCCAAGGAGAAGGTGCGCGTGCTGCTGGCGCAGGCCCTGTTCGGCAAACCCGACAACCTGCTGCTCGACGAACCGACCAACGACCTCGACCGGACGACGATCGCATGGCTGGAAAACTACCTGTCGAACTACGAGAATACGGTGTTGGTCGTCTCGCACGACCGCCACTTTCTCGATTCGGTGTGCACGCATACCGTCGACATCGATTACAGCGACATCAATCTCTTTTCGGGCAATTACAGTTTCTGGTACGAATCGAGCCAGCTTGCCCTGCGCCAGCAGCAGAACCAGAACAAGAAGGCCGAGGAGAAGAAGAAGGAACTGCTGGAGTTCATCCAGCGGTTCAGCGCCAACGTCGCCAAGTCGAAGCAGACGACCTCGCGCAAGAAGATGCTCGAACGGCTCAACATCGAGGAGATCAAGCCCTCGATGCGCAAATATCCGGGTATCATCTTCCAGCCCGGGCGCGAGGCGGGCACGAAGATCCTCGGGGTCGACGAGCTGTGCAAGACGGTGGGCGGCGAACGGCTTTTCAGCAACGTCAGCTTCACGGTCGAGAAGGGCGACAAGATCGCCTTTCTGGCGCGCGACCCGCGTGCCGTGTCGGCGCTGTTCGACATTCTGGCCGGCGACGACAAGGCCGATTCGGGCGTCGTCGAGTGGGGCACGACGATCAATTACGCCTACCTTCCGCTCAACAACGCCCCCTGGTTCGAGAGCCAGCTCTCGATCGTCGACTGGCTGGCGCAGTTCTCGTCCGACACTTCGGAGCTTTATTTGAGGGGGTATCTGGGCAAGATGCTCTTCAGCGGCGAGGAGATTTACAAGAAGGTGAGCGTGCTTTCCGGCGGCGAGAGGGTGCGCTGCATGGTGGCGAAAATGATGATCCAGCAGCCCAATACGCTCGTGCTGGACTCTCCGACCAACCACCTCGACCTCGAATCGATCCAGGCGTTCAACAACTCGCTGATCAATTTCAAGGGCAACGTGCTGATGAGTTCGCACGACCACGAATTCGTCAATACGGTCGCCAACCGCATCATCGAGCTCACGCCCAACGGCATGGTCGACCGCTATATGGAGTATGACGATTACATCACGGACGAGGTCGTCGCCGGGCGTCTGGAGGCCCTGTGGGCCTGAACTGCGCGGTATACCTGTCCTGAAAGCGAAAAGCGCCCCTGCTTCGGAAAGCAGGGGCGTTTTCATAGACGGTATGCGGAGCCTACTGCGGCTGCTTGCCGATGTAGGCCAGGATGCCGCCGTCGACGTAGAGGACGTGTCCGTTGACGAAGTCCGAGGCGTCCGACGCGAGGAACACGGCGGGACCCATCAGGTCTTCGGGCGTTCCCCAGCGTGCCGCGGGGGTCTTGGCCACGATGAACGAATCGAACGGGTGACGCGATCCGTCTGCCTGACGCTCGCGCAGGGGCGCGGTCTGGGGCGTTGCGATGTAGCCCGGGCCGATGCCGTTGCACTGGATGTTGTATTCGCCGTACTCCGACGCGATGTTGCGCGTGAGCATCTTCAGGCCGCCTTTGGCTGCGGCGTAGGCCGACACGGTCTCGCGGCCCAGCTCCGACATCATCGAGCAGATGTTGATGATCTTGCCGTGGCCCTTCTTGATCATCGAGGGGATGACGGCCTTCGAGACGATGAACGGTGCGTTGAGGTCCACGTCGATCACCTGGCGGAACTCCGCGGCGGTCATCTCGACCATCGGGATGCGCTTGATGATGCCGGCGTTGTTGACGAGGATGTCCACCACGCCGACCTCCTTTTCGATCTGCGCCACCATGGCGTTCACCTGCTCTTCGTTCGTGACGTCGCATACGTAGCCTTTGGCCTCGATGCCTTCGGCCTTATAGGCGGCCAGGCCTTTGTCCACCAGTTCCTGTTTGATGTCGTTGAAGACGATTTTTGCGCCTTGGCGGGCGAAAGCCGTCGCCAGAGCGAATCCGATGCCGTAAGAGGCGCCCGTTACGAGCGCTACCTTACCTTCCAGTGAAAAGTTTACCATTGTTATAGGATTTTGTTAGGTTTTGTTATTCGTTTATCTGTCCATATCTCCTTGTACTGCGCTTTCGGCCGCCGTTCTTGCCGCCTTTGCCGCCCCTTCCCGAAGGAGGGAGATGGCGTACGCTTTGTCCGGCTGGTCCGATCGCGATTCGGCTTTCCCGTAAAGCCCCCCCCCCTCTTTGTGGAGACGGGTTTGCCGGGTGCGGCCTGCGGAGGACGCGAACTGCGGGCCTCCGCGACCGGAGGCTGCGGCCCGCGCGGCTCCGTGAGCCGCACATGGCTATTTCAAATCGGTTATTTTCGAAAAGTCCTGGTCGCCGTAGTCGAGGTTCTCGCCGCCCATGCCCCAGATGAAGGTGTAGTTGTGCGTGGCTGCGGCGCTGTGGATCGACCATTCGGGCGACAGCACGGCCTGGTCGCCCTTCATCCAGATGTGGCGCGTCTCGTCGACCTCGCCCATGAAGTGGCACACGGCCTGGTCTTCGGGCACTTCGAAATAGAAATAGGCCTCCATGCGGCGCGAATGCACGTGCGCGGGCATCGTGTTCCACACGCTTCCGGGCAGCAACTCGGTCATGCCCATCTGCAACTGACAGGTCGGCAGCACCTGGTTCACGAGCATCTTGTTGATGTTGCGGTCGTTCGACCCTTCGAGCGAACCCATGTGGGCCACCACGGCGTCGGCCTTCGTGACCTTCTTGTCGGGGTAGTTGCGGTGTGCGGTCAGCGAGTTGAAATAGAATTTCGCGGGGTTCCCGGCGTCCTTGCTCGCGAAGGTCACCTCGCGGTCGCCCGAACCGAGGTAGAGGGCCTCCTTGTAGCCGAGTTCGAATTCGGCGTCGCCGGCCTTCACCACGCCGGGGCCTCCGACGTTGTAGATGCCCATTTCGCGGCGGGTCAGGAAGAAGGGGGCCTTCAGCGGGTCGATGGCTTCGAGACGGAGCGTCTCGGCAACGGGCATGGCGCCTCCGACGACCATGCGGTCGTACATCGAGTAGACCATGTTGACCTCGTCGGCCGTGAATACCTTTTCGATCAGGAAGTCGCGGCGCAGACGTGCCGTGTCGTAGCTTTTCGCATCCTCGGGATGCGCCGCATAGCGGATTTCGTAGTTGGTTTTCATTGTTATAATTGTTTAATTCGTTGTATTCCGGAACGGCGGGCCGCAGCCTGTGGTTTAAAGCGGCCGAAATTGGCAAACCAATTCCATCTTTGCAAAGATAATAAAAAATCCGGAATTGGTTACCCAAAACCGGATTTTATTTGCGCGGCTTCGTTTGATTGCTTTTTTATTATTTTGTTCCACGTCCGCAATAGCGGGTTGCCGTCGCAACGGCGCGGGCTATATGTGCTTACTTTGCCATGGCTTACCAGAGCCTTCCCGGAGTAAGTAACAGTAGTCCGCGTTCGTGTTTTCGGGCCGGACGCTTAAAACCATTGTGTTATGAAGCAAACGAACGATGCCGGTCCGCGCGGCGAGTACCATTTCCACGACGCCGAGCGCATGCGGTTCGTAGTCGGTGCGTCGGGACTCAATCTCGAACTTTTTGCCCGGTGGCTCGGGCTGCGCGGCAGCGTGCGGATCCGCAGGGTGCTGTTGGGCCAGGCGCGCCTGACCCCCGATCTGGCCCGGCTGATCCACGCGCGTTTTCCGCAGATCGACCTGGAGTGGCTGAAGACGGGTGAGGTCGGCGGTTCCCCGGCTCCGGAGTCTGCCGGCGGACGAAGTGCCGCCGGCAAAGGCCCGGAAGAGACTCCTGCCGCAAATAAAAAGACGGCCCCGCTTCGGGGGTGAAGCGTGAGCCGTCCGGCATTCTGCCGCCCGGAGGGGGCGCGTGTCGCGGGGAAGGTCCCTGAATATTCGGTCAGCCGTTACCGGCCGCGAGAAAGCGCCCTTCAGGGGCGGCTTGAGAAGCCGCTTCCGGATGCGGCGGCCCAAGGCCGTGGCGGCACCTCCCGGAAACGTTCCGGCCGTCGGAGGTCCGGTGACCTCCGGCCGCATCAATGCGTATATACCTTGCCTTTCTGATGCACCTTGTTCTCGTACTTGATGCGCGAGGGAGTGGGGTACTGGAGTTTCTCGAACTCGGCCACGGCGTTGCGGATGTCTCCCAAAAGCATGTCGGCCATGTCGCGCGACATACCCTGGCGAACCACGATGCGCATGACGATCATCTCGTCGATGTTCTTGGGCATGGTGTATGCCGGGACCATCCAGCCGCTCTGCTGCAAGGCGGCCTGCAGGTCGAACAGCGTCCATTTGGCCTTCTTGTCGTACTCGGGGTTCATCATCCAGATGAACAGCGGGTTGACGACCTCCTCCGAATAGTTCTTGAAGCATTTCATCGTGCCGATCTGCTGGTGGCAGTACTTGGCGACGTCCATCGAGTTCTGCTGAATCTCTTTGTAGCCCTCGAATCCCAGCCGGATGAAGTTGTAGTACTGGCCGAGAATCTGCGCCGCGGGACGCGAGAAGTTCAGGCCCACCTGCGTGATGTTTGCGCCGAGGTAGTTGACCGAGAACGACATTTCGTCGGGCAGGTACTTCTTGTCCTTCCATACGACCCATCCCAGTCCGGGGTATACCAGTCCGTACTTGTGGCCCGACGTGGAGATCGACAGCACCCATTTGAGGCGGAAGTCCCATTTCTTCTCGGGGTGCAGGAACGGCAGGATGAAACCGCCGGAAGCCGCGTCGACATGGATCGGGATCTCGTAGCCCGTCTTGGCGTTGTAGGCGTCGAGCGCCTTGTCGAGGCCTTCGATGTCGTCGTCGAGACCGGTCCACGTCACGCCGGCGATGGGCACGATGCAGATGGTGTTCTCGTCGCAGACCTTCAGCGCCTCGTCGATGTCGAGCGTCGGCTTGTCCAGCGTCAGGGGCACGGTGCGCATCTCGATCTGCCACAGCTGGCAGAACTTCTCCCACACGACCTGAAATCCGGTGCTCATCACCAGGTTGGGTTTGTCGAAGGGTTTGCCTGCGGCTTTGCGGCGTGCCCGCCAGCGCAGCCACGCGGCCACTCCGCCCAGCATGCACGCCTCGGACGATCCGATGCCCAGCGCACCGGTTTTCCACTCGGCCTTTTCGGGCGAGTTCCACATGTTGGCCACTATATTGAGGCAACGGCCGCACATCACCGCGACGCGCGGATACTCCGTCTCGTCGATATAATTGATGTTGATGGCCTCGTTCATCAGACGCGTGGCGTAGTCGTCCATATAGGTGGTCACGAACGTCGCCAGGTTCAGCCGCGGCTGGGTCTGGGGATAGGTCTCGTCCTTGACCAGCTGATAGGCGATTTCGGGTGCGGTCTTGTTCTTGGGGATGAATTCCGTGGGAGCCGGCGAGCGCATCTCTTTCGAGCCGAAAACGTCGGTCAGCGTGTCTTCGGTGGTGTGTTTCTGTTGATCCATAACGTAAAAATATTTATTTGGTTTACATCGGACCGATCTTGCATGAACTATGCCATAAATTTGCTACCTTTACGGGGCGAAACTACATCATATTATGAAAAAACTTGTTGTCTTTACCGGCGCCGGCGTCAGCGCCGACAGCGGTTTGGCGACCTTCCGTGACTCCGATGGAACGTGGGGAAATTACCGGATCGAGGAGGTCTGCATTCCCGAAGCGCTCGATTTCAACCGTCGGGGGGTCATTCGTTTTTACAACGAGCGCCGTGCCGAGATGCTCAAGGCCGAGCCGAACGCCGCCCATCGGGCGATTGCCGGTCTGGAACGCGATTTCGATGTCCGGGTCATCACCCAGAATGTCGACAACCTGCACGAAAGGGCGGGTTCGACGCATATTCTCCACCTGCACGGGGAGCTTACCAAACTTCGTTCGACGGACGATCCGTCGCTCGTCCTGCCGTTCGACGGCGTCGAGCAGGGTCTCGACGACCGTGCTCCCGACGGTTCGCTGCTGCGTCCGCACATCGTCTTCTTCGGCGAGCCGGTTCCCGAGTTCGACCGTGCGGCGGAACTTGCCGCCGGGGCCGACATCCTGGTGGTGGTCGGAACGTCGCTGGCGGTCTATCCTGCGGCGTCGCTGGTGCGCTGCGTGCGTCCCGACATCCCGGTCTATGTGGTCGACCCGGGCCGCCCGGCGATCCGTGGTGTCCGCAATCCGCTGGAGGTGATCCGCAAACGCGCCGCCGAGGGCGTTCCCGAGCTGGCCGACCGCCTGCGTGCGGCCTTTGCGGAAGAGTTGTCCGAACCTCTCCCGGCCGGGAAAGCGTAGCCCGCCTTTCCCGGCGGTTTCCCGGTCTTCGGTTCTCCGTTCCCGGCTTTTCTCGGTCGCACTCCGCCTCCGGCCGTTTCCGCTTTTTATTCTCGGTGCTGCCGCCTCCGGATTTCTCTAATCCGCAGAACTATACGCCTCCTTTGACTTTGCATGAAAATCCCCGCCTTCTCATCGAGAGGGCGGGGCTGTTTCGGCGGTCTTCGGGTGTGCCCGGGACCGTTCCGGCGGCGTCATTCCAGCGTCCGGGTATCCTTGAAATAGATCTCCAGCAACTCCTTGGCGGCGATGAACGACGAGATTTTGTCCTCCAGCACACGCTTCTCGTACTCTCCGATGCGCGCCTCCACGGCCGGGTCGCGGTAGAAACTCCCGCGCAGCGCCTCGTTGATCGACTCGTACATCCAGTATTTGTTCTGCCGGTTGCGGTTGTGCTGGAAATAGCCGTTTTTCTGAATGTGGTCGAGGTACTCCTCCACACCTTTCCAGACCTCCTCCAACCCCGTCCGGGTCACCGCCGACGAGGTGTAGACCTTGGGCCGCCACCCCGATTCGGGCACGGGAAAAAGCCTCAAGGCTCCCTGAAACTGGGTCTGCGCCAGTTCGGCCTTGTGTATGTTCTCTCCGTCGGCCTTGGTGATGACCATCAGGTCGGCCATCTCCATGATACCGCGCTTGATGCCTTGCAGTTCGTCTCCCGCGCCGGAAATCTGCAGCAGCATGAAAAGGTCCACCATCGAGTGCACGGCGGTTTCCGACTGCCCGACGCCCACCGTTTCGATGAAGATGACGTCGAATCCTGCGGCTTCGCACAGCACGATCGTCTCGCGTGTCTTCCGGGCCACTCCGCCGAGCGACCCCGCCGAAGGCGAGGGCCTCACGAAGACCGAAGGGTTGTTGCAGATGCTCTCCATGCGGGTTTTGTCGCCGAGAATCGAGCCGCCGCTGCGCTCCGACGAGGGGTCTATGGCCAGCACCGCCAGCTTGTGGCGCAGCCCCGCGACCATGTTGCCGATGGCCTCGATGAAGGTCGATTTGCCGGCTCCCGGGACGCCCGTGATGCCGATGCGGACCGATTTCCCGGCATGCGGGAGGCACGCCTCGATGATCTCCTGCGCCTGCGCATAGTGGTCGGGGTTCGCCGATTCGACGAGCGTGATGGCCTGCGAGAGGATGGTGATGTTGCCTGCGAGAATGCCCTCGACATACTCCCCGGTGGAGAGCGCGCGCTTCTTGCGGCGCTTGAAGTAAGGGCTTACTATCGGTTGTTCTTCAACGCCTTGCGTAACGTTGAGAGCTGTGTCGTGGTGCGTGTCTGCGTATTCTTTTTCGTAATGGTCTATCTTGGTGAATGACATGGTGTGTCAGCGTGTTGATTGTTCGATCAGTTTTTCGTTGATTTGCAGGGAATTGCCCATCCATAGAACGCGGTTTTTGGCGTCGGTCAGCACGCCGAACGGCAGGTAGCTGACACCCTTTTCGGCGTTGAGGCCGGCGGAAATACGTTCCGAGAGGTAGGGGCGCAACTGCGGGGCGATCTTCGCCGCGTCTTCCTTCGTTACGACGATCACGCGGAGTTTGGTCCCTAATTTGCCCGTGAGCTCTTTCAGGCGTTCGAGCGAGGTCTTGCATGCGGGGTTCGTCGAATGGAAGAACTCGATGTAGGTCATCGGGGCCGGTGCGGGCTGGCGGTCGTCGAGCCACGCCTGAATCTTGAGTTCGGGGGCGCGTTCGCCGAGGGCGATGTTTTGGGCCGTGGCTCCCGCGGATGCGAAACCCGCGGCCAACAGCCATATAAGCAGCACTTTCTTCATAAGAGAGCCTTGTTTTATTCGATAAAGATAACAATTATTTGCCATATAGACCAATTTTTTAAGACCAAGTTATGAAAATAGGACTCGACACAGCTCCCGCCACACCCCGCGGGACCTATTCCCAGCACCTTGCCAACGTACTGGCGCATTACGCTCCGGAGCATGAGTATGTCGTTGACGGAAAAGATTATAGACATGTTGACCTTTACCATGGCTTTAAGTCGTCGCTGCCGCTGTCCGTGCATTTGCGGCGCGTGCCTTCGGTGATGACGGTTCCGAATCTCAATTTCCTGCGCTACCCGCATCTCTATACGTTCGCCGAACGGCTTTTCGCCCTGAAGCTCTACCGCCGTGCGCTGCGGCGGGCCAGCCGGGTCATCACGGTCAGCGCTCCGGCCCGCGAAGAGCTGTCGGAACGCCTGCGCATCGACCCTTCGAAGATCGAGGTCGTGATGCCGCTGGCGGTTCCGGTTCCGCGTGCAGATCCATCTCAAGCGGAACTTGAATACGTGCGTCGCAAGTATGTTCTTCCAGAGCGTTTTATATTGATGCTCGGAACCGTCGAGCCGCGCCACAACCACCAGGCGGTTCTCACCGCCCTGGTCGACGCCGCGTTCCCGGCCGGGGTAGTCGTCTGCGGCCGCCGCACGGCCTGGTCCGATTATCTGCTGGACTATGCCCGTGCCCGGCACGTCGCCGCGCGGGTGGATTTCATTTACGAACTGACCCCTGCGGACCTTCCGGCCCTGTTCCGCCTGGCACGGGTCTTCGCCTACCTGCCCGGCGCCGATGCCGAGGCGTCGATCGTCCCCGTGGTCGAGGCCCTGCGTGCGGGGCTGCCGATGGTCTTGAGCGACACGCAGGTCAACCGCGAAGCGGCCGGGAATGCCGCCGCCTACGTGCGTCCGGAGGCGCAGGGCGAGGTCCGCGCGGCGCTCGAAAATGCGTTGGAGGACGAACCGTGGCGCCGCACGATGCAGGAGCGCGAACGCCGCCGTGCGGAGCTTTTCTCCGAATACGCCGTGGCGGAACGGCTTGTGCAGATTTACACGTCGCTGTAACTCCCGGCTTTCGAACCGCAAGTCGCCGGAGGCTCCGCCGGGGCGAATCGCCTTTCCGGACATTTCCTGCGAATTTCGAACCCGAAGTTATTGCCAAAAAAAGTTCCCCGAATTTTGGCGGTTCTGAAAGATTCGTCTATCTTTGTGTTCGCAAAATAACAACGAACGAAACAACATACGAATATCCACTAACTTAAATTTAAATTTTGCTATGAAAGTTTCTCATATCGAGCATCTTGGCGTTGCCGTGAAGAGTCTCGACGAGGCGATTCCCTACTGGGAGAACGTATTGGGCCTGAAGTGCTATGCCATCGAGGAGGTCGCCGACCAGAAGGTCCGCACGGCGTTCTTCATGCTGGGTCAGACCAAGATCGAATTGCTGGAGGGTACCATGTTTCTGGTTCTTGTTACAACCTCCACACGTTCCTCATAGGACTCCCT
>OLQL01003010.1_pt1 | contig 10687 bp, 8 predicted proteins | sample 1672971 | NCBI WGS metagenome assembly OLQL01 (sample SAMEA3136742, study PRJEB25190) | human gut metagenome | biome: human gut; feature: human-associated habitat; material: faeces | place: Austria | collected 2013
CAGGGTGACGTCGTTGCCCAGCTCCTTTTGATAGCCGCTGATTTTCATGAGAGCCAGGTTGGGGTGACGGGTCCCGTTATCGAGCAGATCCGCGTCGATAATTCCGATTGTCTTGGGCATGTTTTCACCGTCCTTCCGACCCAGTATAGCAAAAGTCGATCGACCTGTCAATCCGGGATCTCTCTGGATCATTTTAAAAATGATCCGAAGAGATCAAAGCGAAAATGGTCCGGTTTATAGGACGGATGCACCTTAACGGACGTTTTACTTGCAATCTGCGCCGGACGGGCTTATAATAAAAAAGCAAATGACAATACTGGAAAAGGAGTGATATGCGCTGTGAGCGGTGACCCTGTGAGTCGAGAATGTCCCATATGGAGCGCGGCGCATTGGCTCTGCGGCTGACCGGCCCGTCCGGTAGACCCGCACGCCGTGTCGCCGCTTGGCCTGTGCAGGAAGGATATTTTCCGCACAGGCGGCAAAGACAAATGCGTGCGGGGATTTTTATACCCTTTTGAGGGGCCCGCGCCGAGAAAGGCGTGAGATCGTTGCTCTCTATTTTTAAAACGATTCAAGGAAAAATGACCCGGCTGGATTCCGTGCAGGACGGCTGCTGGGTGAACCTGACCTATCCCAGCGAGGACGAGCTGAACACCGTAGCGGTGACGTTGGGCGTGGAGCCCTCCTTCCTCCGGGCCGCCCTGGACGAGGTGATCGGCATTCTGGAAAAGGCCCCCTGCCCTGCCGTTCTGGCCGAGCAGTGCTTCCTCTCCAACAGCGGCGATTACGAGGCCTGGGCCACGCCGCAGGGCTGCCAGCGCGCCGCGCGCGTGTATTACGAGGCCATCTGCCGCTATTTCGGCACACAGCCCATCGCACAGGCATAGGCCGACGGCCGCCTTTGCGGCGCGGCCCGCAAAACTGTAAAAGCCCAAGGGCCATGGCATAATTTCATGGCCCTTGGGCTTTGCAGTATTCATTTAAGCGCAACGGCCCCCTACTCTGCCAGAAAGGGCAAAAAGCTTTCGCTTCAAAAGCCCCAGGCGAAGCGGGAAACGAAAAGCAGCTTAGCCGTTAGGAAAAGGATAATTCTGAAAAAGCAATGCCCACCTACCGGCAGCCGGGCAGGTGATGCGAGCGGCGAATTTTCTCCGCGCCTCCTGAGAGGCCGCCGGCATGAGGCCCTTCCAGAACTTACACACGCCCCCGCTTAGCTGAAGCCTGGCCCTGTGCGGGCGCGTCAGGTCATATTGGCAAAGCGTTCCACAGCCTTTGTGAAGTTCTGAATGGTCTTATCGGCGTCTCCGTGCTCGATGCCGTCGCGCACACAGTGGTTGATATGCCCTTCCAGCACCACCTGTCCCACCCTGTGCAGGGCGGATTTTGCTGCGTTTATCTGCGCCAGAATATCCTCACAGGGAATATCCTCGTCCACCATTCTGTCAATGGCCTGCACCTGCCCAATAATTTTTTTCAGGCGCCGGTGCAGGTTTTCCGAATCCATGCACTGTCTCATAAAACAGCCTCCTCCCGCCATGCCTTTACCGGTATATGGTTTATTATAGGGCCTGCCATGGGCACCGTCAAGCCTGGCCGCGGGCGGGGCGGCAGGCTGCAAAAAGGCCCCGCGGCCGCCGCTGGGCCGGTTCCGGCCAAGGGTGCCCGCAGGGCTCTGCTTCAGAAAGCACCGGTCATTCGTGGCGAATGGCCTCCAGCGCGCTTATCTTTACCGCGCGGTTGGCCGGGGCAATGCCGCTGAGCACGCCCACCACTGTGGCGAACACAAGCGCCAGCAGAATGAGCCACAGCGGAATAACGCTGAGCGCACCGCCCATGTCCCCCATGCCGCCCATGCCGAACAGCGCGCCAATGTCCACATTGGTAATCTGCAGGACGATGCCGAAGCGCGCAAGAAACATGGCCAGCGCCTGCAGCCAGGTGTTGATATTGTTCAGCACAAGGCTCAGCAGCAGGCTGAGCACCGCGCCCACAATGCCGCCCAAAAGGCCGATGAACCCGGCCTCTATCAGAAACATCTGGCGTATTTTGGACAGTTTGCAGCCCAGCACCTTCATGACGCCAATTTCCTTCGTGCGCTCGTAAATAGCCATGGTCATGGTGTTGGCAATGTTCAGCGCAGCCACCAGCAGCGAAACGGCCGCCAGGCCGCCCAGCATCATCTGGCCCGACGCCACCTGCTTCTGCATGTCCTCGCGGTACTGCGACATGCTGCTTGTCTCATAGCCAATGGCCTTAATAGCCGCCTCGGCGTCGGCCACATGGTTCACATCATCCACCTTTACATATACCTGGTTGTAGCCTTCCACCTTCTGCGTGCCGCTGCCGCCGATGATCACCGTTCCGCCGCCGCTCACGCCGGTGCCCTTGGAAAGCTTTTTGAACTCTTCCTCCAGGCGGCGCATATCTTCAATGTTCATCACAATGCCCGTAGTGCCCTGCTTGGTGTAGTCCGTCTTCATAACGCCCACCACAACAAGCTCATAATCCCTCGTTTTGGGGTTGCCCTGTTCATCATAGTCGTATATCATGCGCAGGGTAAGCGGCTCTTTTGTGATGTCGAAAAACGGCTCGTTGATGATATTGCCGTCTTCGTCCGTTTCGGCCCAGCGGTAGCGGTTAGGGTTGCGGTAGCTCTTCTTCGTGTCTTCAAAGTTGAAGGCCGCCTGCTCGCCCACCATGATAGGTATCTTGTTTTTGCCAAGCTGCTGGCCCGAAAGGTAGCTGCCGCTGACAAGCTCGATGCCCATGGCCTCAATGGCGGAAACGTCCATGCCCGTTGCGTCCAGATAAGAAGAATACCTGTCGTTCTTGCCTGCGTACAATTCGGCGTTCATGTTCTGGAACTGATACATGGGCGTGGCCGCCACCACGTTCTCCATGCCCTGGAACTGGGCCACCATGTCGTCGTCCAGCGCAGGCGTCTCGGCGCTTTGCGTGTAGTTATACACGGTGATGAGGGTAAGGTCGCTCCAGCTTTCCAGCATGGCGTCCGTGCGCTGGTTCTGCGCAATGCCAAGCGATATCATCACAATGATGGCGCAGGTGCCCACCACCACACCTATGACGGTAAGCGCCGTGCGGCCCTTGCGGCGGCGAAGGTTATCTGTGCTGAGCTTCAGCAGGTCAGATATCTTCATCGTCGTCCTCCATCAGCTTCTCGTTCTCTTTGCGTTTTTTTATTTTCTTGCGCACGATAACCACCACAGTGGCCGCCACACCTGCCGCCAGCACCGCAATGACGGCCCATGCCCAAACGGGCATGCCCGTCTGGGCGGGCTCCGTGGGAATGTCATCAATGCCGGGCATCATGCCGGGGTCGTCAAACACCATTTCCTCTACTGTGAAGGTGAGGTCCTTGGTGATGGTTTTCTCTTCGGCCTGCTCGTTCTCATAGGTAATGACAAGCTGGGCGTTAAGGGTGCCCGCCTGTGTGGGCGAAATGGTGAAATCGGCGCTGGACTCCGTGCCGGAGTTCACGTTTCCAATAAACTGGTTGCCCTCTGAGGTGGTGAAGCCCTCGCCGCGCAGCTCGGCAGACACATTGTAAATGGTGCCCTTGCCCTTGTTGACGAACGAGACGCTGCCATAGGTCTCTTCGCCCATGTTTATCACTTCCGGGAAATCTGTGCGGGAAATTTCAAAGCGCTCGGGCTGCACAATGGGCACCGTGATGGGCATGGTGGTGGTGAGGGCCGCGCCGTCCGACGCGGCGTTGCCGTTCACGTTCACCGTGATGTTGGCGCTGCCCGCCGCGGCCGTGGCCGAGGCGTTCAAAAGAAAGTTCACGCTGGTGGATTCCCCGGCCGCCATGTTGCCCACAAATATCTGCGACGAGCCGCTGACTACCGTAATCTGCTCGGGCAAAGTGAGGCTGACGGCCACATTCTCTGCGCCGGTGGTGCCCGCAGTGACGAACACATCCGCCGTAAGGGTGAACTGCTGGCCCGCCACCACGCTGCCGCCGCCATAGCTGGCGCTGCGCACCACAATGGCGCTGGCCTTGCCGCCCTCCACGTTGGTGGCGCCCACGCACTGGCTGATGTTCTGCGAAAGGTTCACAAGTTCCAGCCCCTGCTGGCCCGAATAGGAGACATCAAACGAAAGCTTATTCGAGCCGCCCATGTAGGTGATGTCGTTGAAGGCCACATGGTATTCCAGCGGGCCGGACGTCCAGTCATTGCCGCTGGAAAGCTTTTTATCATAGGCAAAGCCGCCTATCTGGATATCGCCCAGGCTGGGCGAGGCGAAGTTGTAGGTAGATGTAATTTTAATGTTGGGGAAAGCGTTTGCCATTAGGCTTTTCAGCGCAGCATTATGCGTTCCCGCTTCGGTATCCGCAGCAGCTGCATCACCCTTTTCCTCATACATTTTTGTAAAGCGCGGGTCGCAGATGCTCACGATGATGCAGCACTTCTGCCCGGGCTGGATGCGCTGCAGCTCGCCCGCAACGCCCAGCTGCGGCGCAACAGTGTAGCCTGTGATGTATGGCATGCCGCCGGTGATGCCATTGCTGCCAGGATTGTTATTGTCCCCCTTATTGCCCTCGCCTTCATTATCTTCACCCCCGCCCCCGGGCACCGTCGAATTGGCTGGGGAAGGCGTGGCCGCGCCCGTTGCCATTGCAGGCACGGCCAGCATGCCGGCAGCCAGCACAAGCGCAAGGCACACCGCCAGCAGTTTTGCTGCAAAATCATTCTTTCGTTTCATCGTTGTTCCCTCTCTTTTCCGCGGGCTGTGCCCCGCCGGTGTTCTGCGCAGGCTGTGCGCTTTCCTGTTTTTTCGCCGCCCGGGCGGGCCTTCTTCCCTTCTGCCTTCCGGGCAGGGTAGTGTGCGGCTCTTCTATGCCGCCCGTATCGCCGCGCACCGTCGTCTGCGGCTCGGCCACATCGGCCTGCTCCATTTCACCGAACAGTTTTTTGCGATTCTCTTCCTTCTCTGCATCGGTGAGCAGGCGGTTGGACAGCACCCGGCCGTCCTTGATGGTGACGATGCGGTCTGCGCAGGCGGCAAGGTCGTTTTCATGCGTCACCATCACAAAGGTGATGCCGTTTTCCTTCGTCATGGCCAGCATCATGCGCAGCACCTGCCGCGTGGTGACAGAGTCCAGGTTGCCGGTGGGCTCGTCTGCAAAAATAACGGCAGGCTTTGCCGCAAAGGCGCGGGCAATACCCACGCGCTGCTGCTGGCCGCCGGACATCTCGGTGGGCTTGTGCCCCGCGCGGGACAGCAGGCCCATGCGCTTTAATTCGCGCCGCGCTATTTTCTCGCGCTGCTTTTTTGGCACGCCCTTAAACATCAGCGGCAGGGCCACGTTTTCCGCCGCCGTCAGGCTGGGCAGAAGGTTGTAGCTTTGAAAAATAAAGCCCAGATGCTGCTGGCGGAACAAGGCCAGTTCATCCTCCGTCATGGCAGATATTTCGTGCCTGCCAATGAGCACACGGCCTCTTGTAGGCTTTTCCAGCCCGGCAAGCTGGTTCAAAAGCGTGGATTTGCCCGAACCGGAGGCGCCCACGATGCAGCACATTTCGCCTTTGCCTATCTCTAGTTCAATATCGTTCAGGGCCACTACTTTTTCATCGCCCACGCGGTATACCTTGCGCAAATGCTCCACAGTGATGACAGGTCTCACGCTGCGCCTCCCTCTTTTCGGTTTTCCGCACCGCGGCAAGCGCCGCACCGGGCAGGCAGCCCGTGCGAAAATAAAAGAAAAACCATATTTTATATTCTAATTTATCATATCACAGCGCCTGTGCTTTGGCAAGGAATTTCCAAATTGCAAAGCTGGCGCAGGCCCGGTATAATAAGGCCAGCGGGCCATGCCCGCCGGAGGGCCGAATATGAAAGAAAAGCTTGTATGGCTCATCGCCATTTTCCTGCTGGGCGACAGCGCCCTGCGCGCCGCGCGCACCAACCTGACGCTGGGCAATGCCATGATGTACGGCATCACTGCGGCAGTGTGGGTGTACGCCCTGTTTCAAAAGCGCATCGACGCCTTCTGCGCCGCGGGCGCGGGGCGCGTGCTGAAATATGTATTTTTTGCCGGGTGCGGGGCCTACCTTCTGTTTGCCCTGGGCCTGTTTACAGCCAGCTTTGCCCACCCGGCCACGGGCAATGAAAAGGCCGTGGTGGTGCTGGGCGCCGGGCTGCGGGGCGAACAGGTAAGCGGCCTTCTAGCGCGCAGGCTGGACGCCGCGCTGGATTATTACCGCGAAAACCCGGACGTTCTGCTGGTGGTGAGCGGCGGCCAGGGGCCGGACGAAGCCATTCCGGAAGCCGAAGCCATGGCGCGCTATCTGGCCGCGCGCGGCGTGCCGCAGGAGAATATCATAAAAGAGGACAAAAGCGAATCTACCGAGCAGAACTTCGAATTTTCCCGTGTGCTGCTGGAGCAGGCAGGTGTCGGCGCAGACGAACCCATCGCCTATGTCACGAACCGCTTTCACATCTACCGTTCCGGCATCTTTGCGCGCAAGGCCGGGTTCACAAATGCCCGCGCCGTCCCTGCCTCTATCAGCTTCGGCACCATTGCCCCCAGCTATCTGCGCGAAGTGCTGGCCGTATGCCATGTGTGGGTGTTTGGCTGAACGCGCGCAGCGCCCCTTTCCCCTGTTTTATCTCTCTACTATAAACGGCATTTGTATCCATCCTGTTTCACAAAGCGGCAAAATTTTCACACGCCCGGCAAAGCGCGCCCGCGAAGTACGGCGCCCTGCCGGGCCTTTTTTTGCCGCATGGGGGCAGACGGCGCAGGTTATCCTCCGGAAGCCGGAGGATACGAAAGGGGCCCCTTTCGCCGCGCTGCTTTTATGACAAGATTTTACCCTGTTTTTCTAAAATAATCAAGGGCCTGTACTGCTTTTTGCACCGTTTTGCATCATGCGGGCGCCTTCAGCGCAGAATATCGTTCAAAAGGCTCTCGCCGTCCAGCCGGGCGGATACGCCCAGATAATCGCACACCGTGCAGGCAACGCAGCCAAAGCTGCGGCGCGTGCCCAGGTTTACCCCTTCGCGCACATGGCTGCCAAAGGCCAGCAGGGGCACATATTCCCGCGAGTGGTCTGTGGAGGGGGTGGACGGGTCGCACCCATGGTCCGCCGTGATAAGCAGCAGGTCATCCGGCCCAAGAAGCTTTACAAGCTGCACCAGATATCCGTCAAAGCGCGTGGCCGCGGCGGCATAGCCGTCCACATCGTTGCGGTGGCCGTACAGCATGTCGAAATCCACCAGGTTTACAAAGGCAAGGCCGGAAAAATCCCGCTTTGCCAGCTCCAGCGTCACTTCCATGCCGTTGTCGTTGCCTGTCGTCCTAATTTTTTCACTGACGCCCTGCCCGTCGAAAATGTCGTAAATTTTTCCTACGCCGATGGTATCCAGCCCGGAGGCATGAATGGCGTCCAGCATGGTGGGCTTTGGCGGCTTCAATGAGTAATCGTGCCGGTTCGCCGTACGCCTGAAATCTGCCGCACAGGTACCGGCGAATGGGCGCGCAATCACACGCCCTACGTCCAGCATGCCGCGCGCAAGCTCGCAATAACGGTACAGCTCGGCCACGGGCACCACGCTTTCATGCGCAGCTATCTGGAACACGCTGTCTGCCGAAGTGTATACAATGAGTGCGCCGGTGCGCATGTGCTCCTCGCCGTAATCCTTCAGCACTTCCGTGCCGGAATAAGGTTTGTTGCACAATGTTTGGCAGCCTGTTTTTTCTTCAAAGGCATGGATAAGCTCCGCCGGGAAGCCGTGCGGATACACAGGCAGGGGCTTTCCGCTTTCGGCACCCGCCATTTCCCAGTGGCCGGTGGGGGTATCTTTTCCCACCGACACCTCGGCCAGGCGCGCAAACGCCGCCAACGGGCGCCTGGCCGGTTTGCCGCAGGCTACGCCCTCAATATTGAACAGCCCCATCTTCTGCAGCATGGGAGTGGCATATTTTCCGCTTTTTACAATAGCGCCCAGGGTGTTGGAGCCCTCGTCGCCGAAGCTGGCGGCATCCGGCATTTCGCCGATGCCGAAGCTGTCCAGCACGATAAGAAACACACGTTTTGCCATACACGGAACATCCTTTCTGCCGGGCGCACAGCGCGCCGGGGAGGCCCTTTTTGCTGCGCCCGCCCTCACACAGGCACACAGCGCAAGTTCTTTGTAATATTATAGCAAATTTTTTGTACAGTGTCACGGGATTCATTGCGCATTGCACCCAAAGTGTGTATAATAATGCAGGTTAAAGAAAAGAGAGGTGTTTTTTATGAGAAAGACGAAAATCGTATGCACGCTGGGCCCCGCCACCGACAGGGAGGGCGTGCTGCGCGACATGATATGTGCGGGCATGAATGTGGCCCGCTTCAACTTCTCGCACGGCACCCATGAGGACCACGCGCGCCGTCTGGCACAGCTGCAGAAGCTGCGCGACGAGCTGGATATGCCCGTCGCCGCCCTGCTGGACACAAAGGGCCCCGAAATACGCCTGCGCGATTTCAAAAACGGCAGGGTGCAGCTGAAGGCCGGGCAGACGTTCACCCTCACCACCCGCGAAGTGATGGGCGATGAGAATATCTGCTCCATCACCTATAAAGAGCTGCCGCAGGATGTGCGCCCCGGCGCGCGCATCCTGCTGGACGACGGGCTTATCGCCCTGACGGTGAAGGACATCGACGGCGGCGACATTGTGTGCACTGTAAAGAACGACGGCCCCGTGTCGAACCATAAGGGCGTGAACGTGCCGGACGTGCACCTTTCGATGCCGTATATGACGGCGCAGGATAAGGACGACATCCGCTTCGGCGTAGAGCAGGGGTTCGATTTCATCGCCGCCTCGTTCGTGCGCAGCGCCGCCGACGTGCTGGAGATACGCCGCGTGCTGGACGAGTGCAAGTGCGACTTTATCAAGATTATTGCCAAGATAGAAAACCGCGAGGGCGTAAACAACATTGAAGAGATACTCTCTGTATCCGACGGCATCATGGTGGCCCGCGGCGACATGGGCGTTGAGATAGACTTCACTGAAATCCCCATCATCCAGAAGGACATCATCTGGCGCTGCTACAACGCGGGCAAGCCCGTCATCACCGCCACCCAGATGCTGGAGAGCATGATGGAGCACCCCCGCCCCACCCGCGCCGAAATTACAGATGTGGCCAACGCCATTTACGACGGCACCTCGGCCATTATGCTTTCGGGCGAGACGGCGGCCGGGCGCTGGCCCGTGCAGGCCGTGCAGACGATGGCCGCCATTGCCTGGCGCACGGAAAGCGACATCAACTACGGCAAGCGCCTGCGCCAGCGCGCGCCCGAGGCGCACATGAGCGTGGCCGACGCCGTGGCCCATGCCGCCTGCACCACGGCCATGGATATCCACGCCAATGCTATTATCACCGTGACAAAGAGCGGCGAAACTGCAAGGCTGCTTTGCAAATACCGCCCGAACACCGATATTCTCGCCTGCACGCTGACGCGTCAGGTATTCCGCCAGCTTTCGCTTTCGTGGGGCATTACGCCGCTGTGCATGGAATACGCGCACAGCACCGACGAGCTCATCGACAAGGCTGTTGCCACGGCCAAAAATGCGCAGATGGTGGCGGACGGCGACCTTGTAGTGCTCACCGCGGGCGTGCCCGTCGGCATTTCGGGCACCACGAACATGATAAAGGCCCACCTTGTGGGCGACGCCCTGCTCACCGGTGTGGGTGTGGGCAGCAAAAACGGCACGGGCCGCGCCTGCGTGTGCCACAACGCCGAGGAGGCCAACCACAAATGCAAGGACGGCGATGTGTTGGTGGTGCCTGCCACAGACAATGAGATGCTCACCGCCGTGCGCCATGCGGCCGCCATCATCACCGAAGAGGCCGGGGCCAACAGCCATGCGGCCATTGTGGGCCTGACGCTGGGCAAGCCTGTGATTGTGGGCGCGCTGGGCGCCACAAAAAAGCTGGAGGACGGCATGCATATCTCAGTGGACGCCGAGCGCGGTGTGGTGCGCGCCATGCCGGACTGACCTGCTTCTCCCCCATAAGCTGTACGGCGCGGCCCGGCATACCCCGGCCGCGCCCTTTTGATTTTTTCTCAAGAGAAAATAAGGCTCCATGAAACAAAAAGCTTCGGGTTAATATGCCCCAAAGCTCTTTTGTTTGATTTAGCAGGTATGAAAGCATTTGTACCGTTTCTGTCCTTATGATGCTGCTTATCCGAGGCAGCAGAGGTTAATTTCTCATGAAAAAGGAGGCATATTCCATGGCTGTCATCAAGGAATACAGGGGCAGAGCCCCCAGGCTGGAGAGCCCCGCTTTTCTGGCTGAAACCGCCGCCATTGTGGGCAACGTGACGCTGAAGCGCGGCACAAGCGTATATTACAGCGCGGTGCTGCGCGCCGATTCCGGCAGCATCACAGTGGGTGAAGACACCAATATTCAGGACGGCGCCGTGCTGCACACCGCCGCCGGGCACGACGTATGCGTGGGCTGCGGCGTCACCATAGGCCACTGTGCGCTGGTGCACGGCTGCACGGTGGAGGACGGCGCGCTTATCGGCATGCACGCCACCGTGCTTTCCGGCGCGCACATCGGCGCGGGCAGCGTGGTGGCCGCAGGGGCCCTTGTGACAGAGGGCATGGCGGTGCCCCCCAACAGTGTGGTGATGGGCGTGCCCGGCAGGGTGCGCGGCCCTGTGACGC
>OLQL01003025.1_pt1 | contig 10658 bp, 6 predicted proteins | sample 1672971 | NCBI WGS metagenome assembly OLQL01 (sample SAMEA3136742, study PRJEB25190) | human gut metagenome | biome: human gut; feature: human-associated habitat; material: faeces | place: Austria | collected 2013
AAGGGTGAAAAGGCGGGGTAAGAGCCCACCGCGGGGGCAGCGATGCCGTCCGGCAGTACGTCTCGCGGGTTGCAAGACCGTGTATACCGGCAATTAAGGGTTGCTCGCCCGATGCCGGGGGGTAGGTTGCTCGAGACGGCAGGAGACTGCCGCCCTAGATAAATGACAGGGACCCGGGGTTCGCCCCGGGGACAGAACCCGGCTTACAGGACCTGCACGTACGGAGGTGCCGCAGCAATGCGGCGCCTCCTCTGTTTTCAACCGTGCCCCGCCGCAGAAGTCCCTGCCGGCGGCATCCGACACTGGCACTTTTTTTGAGCCCGCCACCCCGAATGACGACACTCCGCGAACATATCCGGCAAGGCGGCGGCTACAAATGGTGGATTCTGGGCATGATCATGCTCGGGACCTTCATGGCCGTGCTCGACGTCACGGTGGTCAACGTCGGGCTTCCGGCCATCATGTCGGCCTTCCGCATCGGCATCTCCTCGGCCGAATGGGTCATCACGGCCTACATGATCACCATGACCGTCATGCTCCCTTCGGCCGGGTGGTTCGCCGACCGCTTCGGCAACAAACGCGTCTATATCCTCGGAATGGCGCTGTTCACCCTGGGTTCGTGGCTCTGCGGAAAAGCCCCCAGCGACACGTTCCTGATCGCCTCACGGGCCTTGCAGGGTCTCGGCAGCGGCATCATCCAGGCACTGGGCCTGGCCATCGTCACCCGCGAATTCAAGCCCGGGGAACGCGGTCTGGCACTGGGTCTCTGGTCGATGGCCGCGGCGGCCTCGATCTCGTTCGGGCCGCTGCTGGGCGGCTATCTGGTCGACGATTACAGCTGGCACCGGATTTTCGACGTCAACGTCCCGGTGGGCCTCGCGGCCATCCTGCTCTCGGCATTCATCCAGAAAGAGTGGCGGGGCGGCGTGCGCCGCCCCTTCGACTGGAAGGGGTTCGTGGCCATCGTGCTGTTCATGCCCCTGACGATCTACGCCCTTGCCCGCGGAAACTCGCCCGCCAACCACGAAGGCTGGGCCTCGCCGACGGTGATCGCCTGCTTTGCCGTCGCGGCGGCGGCGTTCGCGTTCTTCATCGTCACGGAACTGCGCAACCCCGCGCCGCTGCTTCAGATCCGGCTGCTGGGCGAACGGAATTTCGGCGTTTCGATGAGCGTACTGACGCTCTTTGCGGTCGGGATGCTCGGCGGAACCTATCTCCTGCCGCTCTACATGCAGCGCGGGCTGGACTACACGGCCCTGATGGCCGGGAGCGTCTTCCTGCCCGTGGGACTTATCCAGGGGGTGCTTTCGGCCGTCTCGGGTTACATGACCCGCTATGTGAAACCCCTCCTGCTGGTCGTCGCGGGCATCCTGGTCATGGCGCTGAGCTTCTGGCTCGCAAGCCGCTTCACGCTCCACACCACCCACCGCCATATCCTGTTCGTGCTCTACCTGCGCGGCCTGGGCATGGGACTCACGTTCGCGCCCCTGAACCTCTTTTCGCTCAAAAACCTCACCCAGGAGGACATGGCCGCAGCGGCCGGCATCTCGAACAGCATCAAGCAGCTCGCGGGCAGTTTCGGCATCGCCATCCTCACGGCCGTCCTCGCGGCCCGCACGGCCTACCACACGGCGCACGAAACGCTCCCGGAGGCCCAAACCTATGTCGAAGGGGTCACCGACGCGCTTTCGGTCGTGGTATGGCTCACCCTGGCATCGGCCGTGCCGCTCGTGTGGGTGCTCCTGAAACGCAAAAAACGGGGAAAAACCGGGTAAGCCCTACATCAGCCCCATGCGCTTGCGGGCGAACTGCATGACCCACGCCGGGGACTGCTCGCGCGCCAGCATGTCGCGCATGTACTCCATGTAGGGTTCCGAATGGCGGAACCAATGCTGCAACCCCTCGCAGAGCGAGTTCTTGCGGCAGCCGTCGGAGCCGGTCTCGAAACGGTGCTTCGGGCATTCGCCCCGGCAGGCGAAATAGTATTTGCAGCGGAGGCATTCGCCCGGCAGGGCGTTGCGCTTGGCCAGTCCGAAATCGCGGCGCTTCTTCGTGCGGTAAATCTCCTTCAGCGACTTCTCGGCGATGTTGCCCAGCTTGTGTTCGGGATAGACGAAGTGGTCGCACGAGTAGACGTCGCCGTTGTGCTCGACCACCAGCGCGTCGCCGCACGTCTCGCCCATCGAGCAGACGCCCGGAGGCACGCCGCACCACTGGGCCAGCGTCGCGTCGAACATCTGCACGAACGTACGCCCCACGTCGCTCACCACCCACACGTCGAACACGTCGCACAGGAATTCCCCGTAGCCCTTGGCCGTCACCGACCATTCGGCCAGCCGCGCGCCTTCGCGGTCGGGCGAGACGATCAGCGGCCGGTGGAACCCGGGCTTGTCGACGACATGCTCCACGGCAGGCAGGAACTGCATGTACTTGCTGTGCACCGTGTCGCGGAAGAAACGATAAATCTCCCCGCCGCGCCCCTCGCACAGTTTGTTCACCACGCTCAGCGTGTTGTACTCCACGCCGCTGCGCTGGAACATTTCGATCGTCCGCATCACCCGCTCGAAGGTGGGCTTGCCGCCCTTCGTCAGGCGGAATGCGTCGTGGATGTCCTGCGGTCCGTCGAGCGAAATCCCCACCAGGAAATTGTTCCCGGCGAACAGGTCGCACCACGCCTCGTCGACCAGCGTGCCGTTGGTCTGGAGGATGTTCTCGATCTTCTTTCCGCCGGCGTACTTTTCCTGAAGAGCCATCGCCTTCCGGTAGAAATCCACCCCCAGCAGCAGCGGTTCGCCGCCGTGCCAGCAGAACTGCACCGTCGGGACTTCGTTGGCCTCGATGTACTGCTTGACGTAAAGTTCGAGCAGTTCGTCGCTCATCACGGCCTGCCTGCCGCCGTACTGCACGGCCTTGTCCAGGTAGTAGCAGTAGTGGCAGTCGAGGTTGCAGGCCGAACCGGCCGGCTTGAGCATCGTCGAAAAGGCGACGGGACCAGCCTGCTTCTCCGCATCGCGGAAAGTGAAAATATCCTTGTTCTTCATGTAACGTTCCCAGATTTACGAATGAAACGGACCGAGTCCGCAATTATTTTGACAAATATACGGAAACGGCAGGGCAATCGGGAACATTTTATGGTCAAAATTTGTCGAACGGTGTCCCAATATGCCACAAATATCCGGAAAAAAGAGGGACCGAAGAATCAAAACCACTATCTTTAACGGCTGAATTCCCCTTAATCCGATGAACCCGAGAAAAACGCTGCTGCTCCTGCAATTCCTGCTCTGCGCCGCGGCCGCCGCGGCACAAAGCGCAGAGGTGCGTTTCCGCGTCGCCGACCGGACGACGCGCGAGGCCGTCGTGGGCGCCGTGGCCGAACTGCGCCGCCGCACCGACACCGCGGCGGCGCCCCTTTACACCACCTCGGACATCGAAGGGCGCGGCACGTTTCCCCGCGTACCGCGCGGCGACTACCGGCTCACCGTCACCTCGCTCGGTTACGACTCGCTGCGCCGCGATCTGCGGGTCGGCGCGGCGGCCGTCCGGCTCGACTCGCTGTGGCTCGCGCCCCGCGCCGAAACCATCGACCAGGTGACCGTCGAAGCCCCGGCGCTCCGTTCGTCGGTACGCGGCGACACGCTCTCCTACCGCGCCTCGGCCTACAAGGTCTCGTTCGGCTCCGACGCCGAGTCGCTGATCTCGAAGATGCCCGGACTGGAGGTCGCCGACGGGGGCATCGAAGCCCAGGGGCGCACCGTGCAGCGGGTCTACGTCGACGGGCGCGAGTTCTTCGGCAACGACGTGATGTCGGCCATCCGCAACATCCCGGCCGACATGATCGAGAGCATCGACATCTACAACTCGCAGAGCGATCAGTCGGAGTTCACGGGCGTCGACACCGGCGAGGGGCACACGTCGCTCAACATCGTGACGCTCCCAGACAAGCGGCGAGGCGCCTTCGGCCGCCTCTACGGCGCCTACGGCATTGCGGACAAGTACATCGGAGGCGGCAACGTCAACATTTTCGACAACGACCGCCGCATCTCGGTGGTGGGTCTGGCGAACAACATCAGCCGCCAGAATTTCTCGTTCGAGGACATCCTCGGCACGACGGACCAGTCGGGCCGGAAGAGTTCGAACAACAACTTCATGGTCCGCCCCCTGGAGGGCATTTCGACGGTGCAGGCCGTCGGCGTCAATTACAGCGACGACTGGGGCGCGAAGGGCAAGGTCACGGCCAGCTACTTCTTCAACCGCACCGACAACCGCAACACCAGCCACAGCGACCGGCAGACCTTCACTTCGACGGACAAACTGGTGCTCTACAACGACGAGAACCGCTCGAAGACGCTCAACCTCAACCACCGCTTCAACTCGCGCATCGACTACAGGTTCTCCGACCGCCACTCGGTGATGATGCGCACCTCGTTCAGCCTGCAGGACAACAACTACCGCAACGAGCTGCGGAGCCGCACGGACAACAAATTTTCCGACGACGACATCCGCTTCGTCTACCGCCGCCGCAACTTCGGCCACAACAACAGCGACGGCTACAACGTCTCGAACTACCTGCTCTACCGATACCGCCTGCCGGGCGCCACGTCGCACAACCTGACCGTAGGGGCCGGGGGAACCTACCGCAGCTACGAGCAGCTGAGCCGCCCGCGGCAGTACACCTTCCGCGATCCGGACAACATCGAGTGCGACACGTCGGACTACTCTTCGCGCAACATCACGCGCACCGACCGCGACCAGCCGGGCTACGACGTGAACGGCAACGTGAGCTACACCCGGCAGCTCTCGAAACGCTCGCGCCTGAGCTTCGAATACCGCATCAACTACACCGACAACAGCGTCGAACGCAATACGTTCGTGCTCACCAAAGAGAACGTCTTTCCGGACGAGCGCAACCCCAAACAGTCCACCGAATACGACTACGCCTACCTGACCCACCGCATCGGCAGTACGTACCAGTACTATTTCAAAAAGACGAAGATCGCCGGAACGCTCTACTACCAGCATGCCGCCTTCAGCAGCGACTACGCCTTCCCCTATGCGCGGAAGACCGGGGCGTCGTTCGACAACCTGACGTACAGCGTGGTGGCCAACATCAACGTCAACCGCAACAACACCCTGAAGTTCAACGCCTCGGGGCGCACGTCGAATCCCCGCGCCACCGACCTGCAGGACATCGTCAACACCACCAACCGCCAGAGCGTCTTCGCCGGAAACCCCGGTCTCGACCCGGTCTACACCCACCGTCTTTCGGGCCAGTACATCCGCTCCAATCCCGCCAAGGGACGCACCTTCACCGTCTCGGCGGAAGCGACGGTCAGCCCCAACACCATCACCGACTCGCTGGTGATCGACTCGCCGGATTTCGTGATCGACGACGAAGGGACCAAATTGGGCGAAGGCAACCAGTACACCAAGCCGGTCAACCTCGCGGGGCTTTGGAGCCTGCGCGCCAGCGTCAACTACGGCATGCCGGTCCAGTGGCTGCGTTCGAACCTCAATTTCCGGGCGGGCGTCTCGACGGGGCGCATCCCGAGCATCATCAACGGCGAGCGCAACTTCCTGAACAACAACGTCTACAACGCCGGTCTTACGCTCGGAAGCAACATCTCGGAAGCGGTGGACTTCCGCCTGAGTTATACGGGCCGCTACAACGTCAGCCGGAGTTCCTCCGAGGTGCGCACGCTCGACAACACCTATTTCAGCCAGACGGCGAAGGCCGAGACGACGTTCGTCCTCTGGAAACGCCTCGTCCTGCGCGCCAACGCCGACTACAACTATTACCGGGGGATCACGGACACGTTCCTCGAAGAGCGGCTGATCTGCAACGCGATGCTCGGCGTCAAACTCTTCCGCAACGGCCTGGGCGAAGCGAGCGTCGGGGTGAACGACATCCTCGACCAGAACGGCACGACCTTCCGCCGCACGGTGTCGGGAACGACGCTGCGCAACGTGACGAACCTGGCCATCGGCCGCTACCTCTCGTTCCAGTTCACCTACAACCTGCGTCTTTTCCGCCGCCAGCGCAACGCCGTGATGGACGCATTGCAGGGAAAGTAGCCGATTTTTCGCCCGAAGCGCCTGTTATTCGCGGTTTTTTCACTAAATTCGTACCCAAACCCAATAATCCATTATGAAAAAACTACTTCTGACACTTCTGCTGTTCAGTGCCGGGACCGGAATTTCCGCAGCCAAAACTTACGATCTGAAATCCCCCGACGGGAAAATCGCCGTACGCGTGGATGTCGGCGCCGACGCCGTCACCTACTCCATTTCGCGCGACGGCAAAGAGCTGATCGCCCCCTCGCCCCTTTCGCTCACACTCGCCGACGGGCGCGTGCTCGGACAGAAGGCCACGGTGCGCAAGGCGTCGGCGAAAAGCGTCGACGAGACCATTGAGGCGCCCTTTTACAAACGCAGCATCGTCGAGGACCGTTACAACGCCCTGACGCTCACGTTCAAAGGGGATTACGGAATCGACTTCCGCGCCTATGACGACGGCGTGGCCTACCGGTTCCGCACCTCGATGAAGGGCGAAATCACCGTCGCCGACGAACTGGTGGACATCCGTTTCCCGGAGGACTTCACGACACTGGTTCCCTACGCGCGGGACGGAAAGAAGGAGCCGGGACTGGCCCGCTACTACTTCAACAGCTTCGAAAACACCTACTCCACCCAGCCCGTCTCAAAGGTCGCCGACGACCACCTGGCCTTCCTGCCCATCCTGGCAGACGCCGGAACGGCGAAAATCGTCATCACCGAGGCCGACCTGGAGGACTACCCGGGCATGTACCTCTACAATCCCACGGGCGGCAAGGCCCTGCGGGGCAACTTCGCGCCCTATCCGGCCAAGGAGGTGCAGGGCGGGCACAACGAACTGCAGCTGCTGGTGACCGAGCGCGAGGACTTCATCGCCCGCACCCCGGGGACCCGCACCTTTCCGTGGCGCGTCTTCGCCATCGCCGGACGCGACATCCAGCTGGCCGACAACGACCTGGTATACCGCCTCGCCGCGCCCTCGCGCGTGGAGGACATCTCGTGGATCAAACCCGGCAAGGTGGCCTGGGACTGGTGGAACACCTGGAACCTCTACGGCGTGGACTTCAAGTCGGGGATCAACAACGAAACCTATAAATACTACATCGACTTCGCCGCCGACCACGGCATCGAATACGTCATCCTCGACGAAGGCTGGGCCGTGAACAAGAAAGCCGACCTTTTCCAGGTCGTTCCCGAGATCGACCTGCCCGAACTGGTCGCCTACGGTAAGGAACGCGGCGTGGGCATCGTCCTCTGGGCCGGATTCTACGCTACGGAACGCGACCTGGAACGCGTCTGCAAACACTATTCGGAGATGGGTATCAAGGGCTTCAAGGTCGATTTCCTCGACCGCGACGACCAGAAGATCGCCGACTTCACCTACCGCCTCGCGGAAACGGCGGCCAAATACCGCCTGTTCCTCGACATGCACGGCTACCACAAGCCCGCGGGAATCCAGCGCACCTATCCCAACGTGCTCAACTTCGAGGGTGTCTTCGGACTGGAGCAGATGAAGTGGACCAGCGAAAAGACCGACATGGTGACCTACGACGTGACGATTCCCTTCGTCCGCATGCTCGCCGGACCGATGGACTACACGCAGGGCGCCATGCGCAACGCCACGCGCCGGAACTTCCGCGCCGTAGGCTCCGAGGCCATGAGCCAGGGCACGCGCTGCCGCCAGCTGGCCGAATACGTGATTTTCGAATCGCCGTTCAACGACGCTTGCGCCCCGTCACCGCACCGAACTCATGACCGAGCCGGCACAGTGCCTCGCCCGTCTCGTCGAACAACTCCGTTGGGAAAGGCCCGCTGCCCACGCGCGTACAATAGGCCTTGAAGATGCCGTAGACCTCGCCGATACGGTTGGGGCCGATGCCGAGGCCCGTGCAGGCGCCCGCACAGATCGTATTCGAAGAGGTCACGAACGGGTACGAACCGAAATCGACGTCGAGCAGCGTACCTTGTGCGCCTTCGGCCAGAATGGCCTTGTCTTCGGCGAGGAAGCGGTTGATTTCGTGCTCGCTGTCGATGATGCGGAACTTTTTGAGGTATTCGATCCCCTCGAACCACTGCCGTTCCAGTTCGTCGATATCGTAGTTGTAACCCAGCGATTCGAGAATGTTCTCGTGACGCGCCTTGGCCACTTCGTAAATCTTCTTGAAGTCGAGGAAGATGTCGCCCACACGCACGCCGTTGCGGCTGATCTTGTCCGTATAGGTCGGGCCGATGCCCTTGCCCGTGGTGCCGATTTTCGAACTGCCCTTCGCCGCTTCGAACGCAGCGTCCAGCACGCGGTGCGTGGGCAGGATCAGGTGCGCCTTTTTCGAGATGTAGAGCCGCTCCGTCAGGTCGTGGCCGCTGCGGGCCAGTGCCTCGGCCTCCTCCTTGAAGAGGATCGGGTCGAGCACCACGCCGTTGCCAATCACGTTGACCTTATCGCCCTGAAATATACCCGAAGGGATCGAACGCAACACGTACTTCTCCCCGTTGAACTCCAATGTATGCCCGGCATTGGGGCCACCCTGAAAGCGGGCCACGACCTGATAATGGGGGGTCAACACATCGACCACCTTGCCTTTTCCTTCGTCGCCCCACTGCAAACCGAGAATGACATCGACTTTTTTCATCTCTTTTCCGTTATCTGTTTTATGCAAAAGACATTTTTTGCATTCAAAGATACGAATTATTCTCCGAAATACCCAATCCCGCTGCGGGACTTTTCAACAAATTGTCAAGAATCCGGAGTTGCCGGCGCTTTGCCGACGGGCACCCGCAACCCCCTCTCCCTGCAAAGCAAGGGCCGAAAAAGCCGTTCCGCCCCCATTCGGGTTCTCGGCGGTTCCGCCTGCGGAATCGGGCCGCCGCCCGCAGGGCGCACACCCGTTCGGAACGCCGTCTGCGGCGGCAATGAAAAACCCGACCGTCCTCTCGGAAAGTCGGGTAGCGCACCGGCAGCACCGGCCGTCAGATTTCCACGTCGTCGTCCGTCGCCTCCTCCGCCTGGGAGCTCTCCTCCTGGATGTCGTCGGCGCCCTTGATCTCGTCGTCGTAATACTCCTTCTCCTCCTCGTCTTCGGACAGATCGTCGATCTTTACGTCGATTTTAACGAGATAACTGATCTCGTCGGTATCATAAGGAACGGCATAGAAGAAATCGCCGTTCGGTTTATCGACACGAATCATCGCATCGGTAAAACCAAGCGGATATTTCTGCTTGATTTCCTCCTGTAATTCAGGAGAGAGATTGTGGAAACTCGCTACCAAATGTTTCTTATTCGCCATGGCTTTTACCATAAAACTCGTAAAATTTTGTGCAAGTATAAACAAAATTTGTATACCGCCCTTCATCTTCCGATTTTTTTTGCATTTTTTTTGATTTTTATGGATGTTCCAAACAAATTGTGTAATTTAGCGCGAACAATAATATATATGGGTATACTCGAACGCATACGCGAACTGCGCACGCAGCTCAACGATCATAACCGAAAATACTACGTCGAAAACGCGCCGGAAATCTCGGATTTCGAATTCGACCGCCTGCTGCGCGAGTTGCAGGAACTCGAAGCGGCGCACCCCGAATACGCCGACCCCAACTCCCCCACCGTGCGCGTGGGCAGCGACATCACCTCGGAGTTCCGCAGCGTGCGGCACCGCTTCCCGATGCTGTCGCTGGGCAATACCTATTCGCTCGACGAGTTGCACGAATTCATCGAACGGGTCGAAAAGGAGGTGGGCGAAACGGAATTCGTCTGCGAACTGAAATTCGACGGTACAGCCATTTCGCTCACCTACGACCACGGCCGCCTGTCACAGGCCGTGACACGCGGCGACGGCACCGCGGGCGACGACGTGACGGCCAACGTCCGCACGATCCGCAGCGTGCCGCTGGTGTTGTCGGGCGAGGGCTATCCCGATCTGTTCGAAATACGGGGAGAGATCCTGATGCCCTATGCGTCGTTCGACCGTCTCAACGCCGAGCGCGAAGCCGCCGGCGAGCCGCTTTTCGCCAATCCGCGCAACGCCGCCGCAGGGACGCTCAAACAGCTGTCGTCGGCCGTCGTGGCCCGCCGCGGCCTGGACTGCACGCTCTACCAGCTGGCGGGCGACGACCTGCCCTACGACTCGCATTGGGAAAACCTGCAAAAGGCACGCGAATGGGGATTCAAAATCTCGAACGAAATGCGCATCTGCCGGAGCATCGCGCAGGTCGACGAATTCATCGCCCATTGGGACGAAGCGCGCAGCCGGCTCCCCTTCCCCACGGACGGCGTAGTAGTGAAGGTCAACCGGTATGCCGACCGGCGGGCGCTGGGATCGACCGCCAAGGCCCCCCGCTGGGCCGTAGCCTACAAGTTCAAGGCCGAGCAGGCGCTCACCGAACTGCTGAGCGTCGACTTCCAGGTCGGGCGCACGGGCGCCGTCACTCCCGTGGCGAACCTCGCCCCCGTCCAACTGGCCGGAACGACCGTCAAACGCGCCACGCTGCACAACGCCGAACAGATCGCGCAGCTCGACATCCGTCTCGGCGACAGGGTCTACGTCGAGAAGGGCGGCGAGATCATCCCCAAGATCACGGGCGTCGATTTCGCGCAGCGCAAGGCCGA
>OLQL01003038.1_pt1 | contig 10618 bp, 9 predicted proteins | sample 1672971 | NCBI WGS metagenome assembly OLQL01 (sample SAMEA3136742, study PRJEB25190) | human gut metagenome | biome: human gut; feature: human-associated habitat; material: faeces | place: Austria | collected 2013
GGAAGGCACCAAGGGCGCCCACGTCATCTACACGGATATCTGGGTATCCATGGGCGAGCCCGACAGCGTGTGGGCCGAGCGCATCAAGCTGCTGAAGCCGTACCAGGTGAACAAGGAAGTTATGGCTAATGCCGATCCGAACGCCATCTTCATGCACTGCCTGCCCTCTTTCCACGACCTCAACACCTCCATCGGCCGCGACATCAACGAGAAGTTCGGCATTCCTGAGATGGAAGTTACCAACGAGGTGTTCACGTCCAAGCAGTCCAAGGTGTTCGATGAGGCTGAAAACCGCATGCACACCATCAAGGCTGTTATGTACGCCACGCTGAAATAAGGTTTTTAAGGAGCTGTGCGATAGACCATGAGCAATAAAAAGTTAGTCATCGCCCTCGGGGGTAACGCCTTAGGCAATACCCCCGAGGAACAGCTGGAGCTTGTAAAAGAGACTGCCAGCACAATTGTAGACCTTGTGGAAGAAGGCTACGACGTCGTGGTGGGCCACGGCAATGGCCCGCAGGTGGGCATGATTAACCTGGCGATGGAGTTTTCCGCCAACAACGGCGGCAAAACGCCGGCAATGCCGTTCCCCGAGTGCGGCGCCATGAGCCAGGGCTATATCGGCTATCATCTGCAGCAGGCTATCCAGCGCGAGCTGGGCAGGCGTGGCATTGACAAGGAGTGCGCCAGCGTTGTGACGCAGATGGTGGTGTCGGAGGACGACCCCGCCTTCCAGAAGCCCACGAAGCCCGTCGGCTCGTTCTATTCCAAAGAGGACGCCGACAAAATTGTGGCTGAAAAGGGCTACACCTTTGTAGAGGACGCTGGCCGCGGCTGGCGCCGTGTGGTGCCCAGCCCCCTGCCCACGCGCATTGTGGAACTGAAAGTGGTAGAGCAGCTGGTTGCGGCCGGCGATGTGGTCATCACTGTGGGCGGCGGCGGCATCCCCGTTGTAGAGACGGCCGACGGCCTGTGCGGCGTGGCGGCTGTGATTGACAAGGACCGTTCTTCTTCGAAGCTGGCCCTTGACATCGATGCCGACATGCTGGTGATTCTTACTGCGGTGGACCGTGTGTGCATCAACTTCAACAAGCCCGACCAGAAGGAGCTTGCTGAGATGAACGTGGAGGAGGCCAAGCAGTATATTGCGGAAGGCCACTTCGCGCCCGGCAGCATGCTTCCGAAGGTGGAGGCCTGCCTTGACTTTGTGCAGAACAATAAATCCGGCGGCACTGCGCTGATTACCTCCCTGAAGCGTGCCAAAGAGGCGCTGAGCGGCGCCACGGGCACCATCATCCGCAAATAAGGCGCAGCAATATTTTTAATGATCTTCTTATGAGGAGGAGAGAAAAATGGCTGATACCAAGAAAAAAGCGAAAAAGATGCTATCGTCGTTTACCATCCTGTTCATCATCCTGCTGGTGGTGGCGCTGGCGTCTGTCATCGTCTCGATGGTTGCCCCGGACAGCGGCGTTGTAGCCGCCAACCTGAGCAGCTTTACCATGGCCCCGGTGCGCGGCTTTGCCGATGCGCTGGATGTGTGCGTGTTCGTTATGGTGCTGGGCGGCTTCCTGGCCATCATGACGAAGACGGGCGCGCTGGACACCGGCATTCAGGTGCTGGTGCGCAGCCTGCACGGCAAAGAGCTGTGGCTCATCCCCGTGCTGATGACCATTTTCTCCATCGGCGGCACTACATACGGCATGTGTGAAGAAACGGTGCCGTTCTACATGCTGCTTGCGGCCACTATGTTTGCGGCCGGCTTCGACCCGCTGGTGGGTGCGGCCATTGTGCTGCTGGGCGCCGGCGTGGGCTGCCTGGGCTCTACAGTAAACCCGTTTGCGGTGGGTGCATGTATCGACTCGCTCACCAGCATTGGCATTGAAGTGAACCAGGCTATCATCATCCCTCTGGGCATTGTGCTGTGGTTGGCTGCCCTTGTAGTTGCCATTCTGTTCGTGATGAGCTACGCCAAAAAGGTGAAGGCCAACAAGGGCTCCACTATTCTGTCTCTGCAGGAAATGGAGGACGCCAAGGCTGCTTACGGCGAAAAAGAGATTGCGGCTGACGCGAAGCTTTCCGGCACGCAGAAAGCCTGCCTTATCATTTTCGCGGCTGCATTTGTGGTGATGGTCATTGGCTTCATCCCCTGGGGCAGCTTCGGCATCACTGCGTTTGAGGGCTGGTCTGCTTTCTTTACGGGCCTGCCGCTCGGCGAGTGGTATTTCCAGGAGGCCACCACATGGTTCCTGTTCCTTGCCATTCTCATCGGCATTGTGGGCAAGCTGAGTGAGAGCGAAATCGTGAATACGTTCCTCTCCGGCGCCGGCGACATGATGAGCGTTGTGATGGTCATTGCTGTGGCCCGCGGCGTGTCTGTGCTGATGGGCGACACCGGCCTGCGCGATTACATCCTGGCTTCTGCCGCAAATGCACTGGAAGGCATGCCTGCTATTGTGTTTGCGCCGCTGAGCTACCTGCTCTACATTGCGCTCAGCTTCCTCATCCCGTCCTCTTCCGGCATGGCTTCCGCCTCTATGCCCATCATGGGCCCGCTTGCCCAGCAGCTGGGCTTCAGCCCTGAAGTGATGGTGCAGATCTGCTGCGGCGGCAACGGCCTTGTAAACCTGTTCACCCCGACCAGCGGCGCCATCATGGGCGGCCTGGCTCTGGCGCGTGTGCAGTACAGCACCTGGCTGAAATTTGCCTGGAAGGCGATTCTTGTCATTGGCGTCATCAGTATCGTAATTCTCACGGGCGCCATGATGTTCATCCATTAAGCTCCCTCTCAGACAGGCCCGGACCTCCGGGCCGGCAGCTGAACAGGGCCCGGGAAACCGGGCCCTGTTTTTTGTATAGGGTGAATTATACTATCAAGAGCAACACATAAGGGAAACGAAAAGAAGTTCATACAGCCCCCCGGTGGCAGAATGGAGTAAGCATACAGCCAAGCTGCCAGGAGGGAGAGTGTATGAACTGCCATCATCTTAGCATAGAAGAGCGCAGTTGTATAAGGAAATATTACGTGGATGGCCTGAGCTGCCATAAGATTGCCCGGCTGATTGGCAGGAATGTGAGCACAGTGTAGCGGGAGGTACGCAGGAACTGCACCTACATGTACGACATCCCGGCCTATTGCACACAGCGCAGAAGAAATACTTGCTGCGCCGCTCCTGCCGTCACCGGGGGATGTTCCATTCACAGGAAGTGACTGACTACATAAATGGCAAATTAAAAGAGGCCTGGCCGCCGGAGCAGACCGCCTGCGGCCCTTGTGACTTGAAGATATCCAGCTGGCAGACGCTCTATCGTTGGATCTATGAAAAATATTTGGTAAATAGCAACCTGAAAGTGCTGCGGCGCAAAGGGAAGAGCCATGGAGTGAAAGAAGCGCGGGGGAAATACAGCAAAGGGAAGCCGACCCGAAAAAGAGACAAGCCGGTATACAGCCGTCAGGGAGCCGGGCATTGGGAAGTGGATACGGGGTAGTGAGCGGCCGGGGCAAAAACAAAGCCTGCTTTGCCGCTCTGGCAGAACGCAAAACACGGTTTTACATCGCTGTTAAGATACCGGGCCGAAAAGCCGGGACAATGGAAAATGCTATTGCTGCTGTGCTGTCCACCTTTCCCTTCCTGTTGCACTTAGTTTGACAATTCACTCGCCGTGCAGTATGAAAGAGCAGGAGGGAAAGGTGTACACTGGTCGGGTACAATAGTAACAAAAAGCTACAAAATGGTGAAAAACTGCAGTTTTTGAAATATTATAGATACATCCGGCGTATATTATAAATAGAAAAAATATGCCGGAAGGGGACAGGCATTATGGCACAAAAAGAGCTGCAGGCGCCGAACACGGCGTCCTTTATGGATAAGCTGAAAAGCGTGTTTGGGGCGGTTTGCCCTGAAAACACACAGGAGACGGATGAAGAAAGCGAAGAATATGAGGATTGACATACCCTGAAATGAAACCGACAGCCCGTGCAGGCAATGCCTGCACGGGCTGCTTTTTTTCTCAGAAAAGAAACGCCCGGCAACGTGTTGTAAATGCAGTTTCACAACTGTGAAAATAGCACCATACAGACAAAAAGGCTTGCTTTTTGCACGGCTTGCCGTTATAATATTCATTGTAGTGGGTAGAAGTGGGGTAAAGTGGGTAATTAGGCAGGAAAGGTGGTGTCCGCTGTGCTGCTGGGTGAGTACAACTATGCAGTGGATAGCAAGGGACGCCTGAATTTTCCAGCCAAATTCCGGGAAAAAATGGGCCAAACGTTTATCGTGACCAAGTGGCTGGACAATTGCCTTGTGGCTTTTCCGCAGGAAGAGTGGGAACGAATGGATGCGCTTTTGGAAGATAAGGGCATGCTCAAGCCGCGTCAGGTAAAGCGCTTTCTGTACGCCTATGCCTGCGAGGTGGAGCCGGATAAACAGGGCCGCATTTTGCTTTCCCCGTCGCTTCGCGCCCATGCGGGCCTCACCAAAGACGTCACGGTAATCGGCGTGGGCCGCTATGCCGAGATATGGGATACGGCCGCATGGCGCAGGGCCGAGCAGGAGCTTGACAGCGCCCATGTAGAGGCGGCTATGGAAGAAATGGGGTTCTGAGGCCATGGAATTTCATCACATCCCTGTCCTCCTCACGCAATGCCTTGAGGCACTTGCTATCCAGCCGGACGGCACATATCTTGACGGCACCGTGGGCGGGGCAGGGCACTCAAAAGAAATTGCGGCGCGCCTGCACGCCGGCCGCCTGATCTGTCTGGATCAGGACCCGGACGCCATAGAGACTGCGCGTGCCCGCCTAGCCGGGCTTCCCGCGGTTGTCATACAGGCGAACTTTCGCTGCGCGGCCGCTGTGCTGGACAGCGCCGGTGTGGCGGGGCTGAACGGCGCGCTGCTGGACCTTGGCGTATCCAGCCATCAACTGGATGAGGTTTCGCGGGGGTTCTCGTACCAGGGGGACGCGCCGCTGGATATGCGCATGAGTCAGGCTGGCCCTACGGCTGCCGATCTTGTGAACGGCCTGCCGCGTGAGGAACTGAGCCGCATCCTGCGGGAATATGGTGAAGAACCGTATGCCTGGCAAATTGCAGGTAAAATATGCGCTGTGCGCCATCAGCATCCAATAAGCACCACATTGCAGCTGGCGCAGCTGACAGCGGCGGCTTTACCGCCTGCCCAGCGCAGGAAGGCGAAGAATCCGGCGCGCCGCACATTCCAAGCGCTTCGCATTGCGGTGAATGGAGAGCTGGAAGCCTTGAGCGAGGGCCTGGATGCCATATTTGACCGCCTTTTGCCGGGCGGACGCCTGTGCGTCATCACTTTCCACTCGCTGGAAGACAGGCTGGTAAAACAGCGCTTCCGGCAGTGGGCTACAGCCTGCACCTGCCCGCCGGAATATCCGGTATGCGTGTGCGGCGGTAAGGCAAAGGGCAAACTGGTGTTCAAAAAACCTGTAGAGGCATCCCAGGCCGAACAGGAAGCAAACCGGCGCGCGCGCTCTGCAAAGCTGCGCGTGATAGAAAAATTATAGAAAACGCCTTCTGCAAAAGCAGCAGAAGAAGAAAGGGGGCGGAGCCACATGCAGCAGGCAGCCGCGTACGATTTGAATGTATATGCGCGCAGCGCACAGCGCGCGCAGCGGGCGGGGCGGGAAAGGCTTCGCGTGGAAAAAACAGAAAAGCGCGTGGTGCTTCGCAGGCTTTGGCAGCGCGCCCAGTTCATAGTGCTGTGCGCCGTTGCACTGGGACTCATTTGCAGCGTACTGGTGGCACAGTCTACATTGACAGAGCTTGGCGGGCAGATAGGAAAAAAACAGGACGAGCTTGTGGAGCTTCGCAGCGAATACGACTATCTGAATAACCAGCTGGAAATGCAGACGAACCTTACCGAAGTGGAAAACTATGCCCGCACCGAGCTTGGCCTTGTGAAAATGGACAAAAGCCAGATAACTTATGTGGCCGGCGGGGAAGAGGCACGTGTGGTGCGCCAAGCGTCGGGGTTCCAGCGGTTCATGCAGCATGTTACAGGCGGCTTTTTAAGCTTTATGGCATACCTTGACCCTTAAACCCATAAGAATTATCACCGCAGCCGCAAGGGCGAAAACAAGCGCCGTGGGTGCGGTGATTCTTCTTTTTTACCAGTGTTTTTCGGCAGAAAAGGCTGGTGCACAGGGTCCGGCCGCCGTGTGTGCAGCGGCCTGCAAATAAGCGCGGCTCATGGCCCGGCGCTGTAAAAAGGAGAGAGCAATTTGGCACGACCAGAGCAGAATCAGGGCCAGCAGCGCACACAGCAGCCGGCGCCCCAAAGCAATGTGACGCGCAGCATGCGCCTGCGTGCCGCCGTTGTGGCGGCCGTATTCGTGCTGGGTGGTTTTGGCACACTGATATATAACCTTGGGGTGCTGCAATTCAAGCATCATGAAGAATACAGCACGCGCGCCGCTGCGCAGCAGCTGCGCGATGAGCCCATTGAGGCAAACCGCGGCACCATCTATGACGCAAATATGAATGTGCTGGCAAAAAGCGCTACAGTCTGGAACGTGGTTGCTTCTCCGAAAGATATGAACACGGACGGCACGGACATTTATATGGTGGCAAAAAAGCTGGCCGAGATACTGGAGCTGGAGCTGGAGCCGGTTGTGGAAAAGCTGTCCAAATCTGAATCTAATTACCAGACGATCAAGCGGCAGGTGGAAAAGCCTGTGGCAGATGAGATTACCCAGTGGATTACGGAGTATAATTCGGATAAAAACAATAAGGATAACCCTATACGGGGCATCACTTTGGAACAGGCCTCCAAGCGCTATTATCCCTATGGTGATATGGCGGCCACGGTTATCGGCTTCACCAATGCCGACGGCGACGGCACTATTGGGCTGGAGCATCACTACAATGAAACGCTGAAGGGTACAGACGGCCGCGTGGTGTCTGTGAAAAATGCCCGCGGCGAGGACATGCAGGATGAAGAATACAGCACGGTATACGAGGCGCAGGACGGCAACAGCCTTGTGCTGAGCATTGATGAAAATATCCAGCAAAGTTTGGAGACGCACCTTTCTGCGGCCATTACAGAGTATGGTGTGAAAAACCGCGGCGCAGGCATCGTGATGGATGTGAACACGGGCGAGATACTGGCTATGGCGGTAGAGCCTTCTTATGACCTGAACGACCCTTTCACTATCACGGACCCGGTCATTCTGGAAGAGCTGGAGGCCATCACAGACGAAGAGGAGCGCGCACAGGCAAAGACAAATGCACTGTGGCAGCGCGTGTGGCGCAACAAAGCGGTGTCGGATACATACTTTCCCGGCTCTGTGTTCAAAATGATTACAGCCGCCGCCGCGCTGGATTCCGGCCTGGTCGATACTTCTCAGACATTCAGCTGCAGCGGCTCGCTGGAAGTAGTCAAAGGCGTCACAATGCACTGTGCAGAGCTGAACGGCCACGGTACGCTTGATTTTTACGGCGGGCTGGATAACTCGTGCAACCCGTATTTCATTCAGATGGCGTGGAAAATGGGCAAGGATGTATTCTGCGACTATTTGCAGGCGTTCGGCTTTCTGGAGCGCACCGGCATTGATATGGATGACGAATCGCTCACACAGACCGTTTCACGCGAGCGAATGGGCGTGGTAGAGCTCTCGTCCAGCGCCTTCGGGCAGACCACTTCGGTGACTCCCATCGCGCTTATCACAGCAGCATGCGCCGTTGTGAACGGCGGCAAGCTGCTGGAGCCCCATGTAGTAAAGCAGATACTGGACGCCGACGGCAATGTAGTGGAAAATGTAGAGCCTGTCATCAAGCGGCAGGTGATTAGTGAAGATGTCAGCAATACCATCTGCACCATGCTGGAAAACAGCGTGAAGGAGGGCCACGGCAAAAACGCCTATGTGGCAGGGTATCATGTGGGCGGAAAATCCGGCACCAGCCAGAAGAACCAGGGTATTGGTGTGGGTGACGAAGAGGAAGAACAGCAATATATTTCTTCGTTTCTTGGCTTTGCCCCGGCAAACGACCCGAAGATTGCGGTGCTGGTGCTGCTGGATACCCCCACGCTCGTCACCAATTACGGCGGCAAAAACGCGGCCTTTGTGGTGGCCAACACCATCAACGACTCGCTGCCCTACCTTGGGGTGGAGCGCGAGTATTCTGAAGAGGAACAGGCTATGGCGGAGGTGAGCGTGCCGGCCGTTGTGGGCATGGATTCCGCCAGTGCACAGGTAAAGATGAACCAGACGGGCCTGAACTTCGTGGTGCGCGGCAGCGGCAGCACGGTCACCTACCAATATCCGGCAGGCGGCACGGCCATTGCACGGCAGAGCACGATTGTGCTGTATACAGATGAGGGTGCCGGGCCGTCGCTTGTAAAGGTGCCCAATGTGGTGGGCCAGAGCTATGACACTGCCATGCGCGTGCTGAACCAGGCGGGGCTGAACATGCAGGCAAAGGGCGCCTTGGTCGATTCGGCCAGCGTCCAGTGCTCGGCCCAAAGTGTGGCAGAAGGAACCGAAGTGGAAGAGGGCACTGTGATAGAAGTGACCTTCATGGATACGACCAATTACAGCGACTGAAAGCGTCCCGGCCTTGAGCCGGGCACAAGGGAGGAGCCCAAATGGAACTTAAAACGCTGTTCGCCGGGGTGGCCTACACCGGCAACCTGCCGAAGGGCGAGGCGACGCTTGTCACACAGGACTCGCGCCGCGCTGGCCCGGGAGCGGTATTTGTGTGCGCGAAAGGCCATACGACAGACGGGCATGCCTTTGCGCAAAAGGCGCTGGAGGCGGGCGCGGCGTGCATTGTCACCGAGCGCCCCCTGGGCTTGGAGCGCGAGGTGACAGTGGAAAGCGGCCGCAAGGCATATGCGCTTTTATGCGCCAACTACTTCGGGCATCCGGCAGAAAAGCTGCGCCTGGTGGCGGTGACGGGCACCAATGGGAAAACGACTGTCAGCACGGTGATAAAGCAGGTGCTGGAGCAGGCGGGCTATAAGGCCGGGCTGATAGGCACGGTGCACAACGAGATAGACCAGATGGAGGTACCGGCCAAATTCACTACGCCCGAAGCGTGGGATTTGAACGCCCTGTTCAGCCGCATGGTGCTGGCTGGCTGCACATTCGCCGTGATGGAGGCCTCCAGCCAGGCTTTAGACCAGCTTCGGCTGTGGGGGCTGAAATTCGAGGTGGGCGTATTCACGAACCTGACACAGGATCATTTGGATTACCACGGCACGTTCGAAAACTATTTTGCCGCAAAGAAAAGCCTGTTCAGCCAGGTGCACACAATGGTGGTAAACCAGGATGATCCCTACGGCATGCGACTGATTGCAGAGACGCACCCTCCGCAGGTCATTACCTATTCGGCAGGGGACGATACGGCGGATTATACGGCCCGCAACATTCAGCTTTCCGCTGCGGGCGTAAAATTTGAAATGGTGGGGCGCAGCTTTATACAGCGCGTAAAATTTCCCATGCCGGGCGAGTATTCCGTGTATAACGCGCTTGCTGCCGCGGCCACAGCCATCGCGCTTGGCATAGATGCTGCAAAGGCTACCACTGCGCTGAATGCGTCGCGCGGGGTGCGCGGGCGCAGCGAGGTGCTGTATCACGGCGCTTTTACCATTCTGTGCGATTTTGCACATACGGGAGATGCAATTGAAAAGGTGCTGGCCGGGCTGGCCCCCTTTGTGCCGGGCAGGTTGATCGTTCTGTTTGGCTGTGCAGGCGAGCGAGATGCCCAAAAACGTCCGCTGATGAGCAAGGCTGTTGTAAAGTATGCCGATTTTGCCATTTTGACATCAGATAACCCCCGCAAGGAAAATCCCTATGATATAATAAAGGACGCTGAGCCGGTGCTGGCGGCATCCAAAATAAAGTATATCGCCGAGGTGGACCGCCGCGCCGCCCTTACAAAAGCGCTGGAAATGCTGCGCGAGGGCGATGTGCTGGTGCTGTGCGGGAAGGGCCATGAGGATTATCAGGCTGTAGACGGCGTAACGCTTTATCTGGACGAACACCGCATCGTACACGACTGGCTGTGCGAAAAAGGCCTGGCAGAGGGCTGAAACGCCTCTCTGTAAAGGCAGAGGGAGATGCAAAATGCAGCCGATTCGGGCAAACGTATTATGCCGCGGGCTGGGGCAGGTGGAAGGCAACCCGGTTGTGAATGCGGTAGTTACAGATAACCGCGCCGCAGGGCCGGGAAGCCTGTTTGTATGCATCCGCGGCGAGCGCGCAGACGGGCATGACTACGCTGCAAAGGCAGTGCAGGCAGGCGCGTGCGCCGTGGTGGCGCAGCACCCTGTGCAGGGGGTGCCTGCCGGGCGCTGCGTGCTGGTGAAGGACCCGCTGGACGCCATGATATGTATGGGCGCCAACTATAGAAACGGTTTTTCCCCGGTGCTGGTAGGTGTCACGGGAAGCGTAGGCAAAACCACCACGAAGGAGTTCTGCTACGCGGTATTCTCCGCATTTGGCAGAACATTGAAAACAGAGGGCAACCAGAACAATGAAATCGGCATGCCGAACACCTTGTTCCGGATGGACAGCGACACACAGTACGCTGTGGTGGAAATGGGTATGCAGGGCCTGGGAGAAATAGAGAAGCTGGCGCTGGCGGCGCGGC
>OLQL01003042.1_pt1 | contig 10613 bp, 7 predicted proteins | sample 1672971 | NCBI WGS metagenome assembly OLQL01 (sample SAMEA3136742, study PRJEB25190) | human gut metagenome | biome: human gut; feature: human-associated habitat; material: faeces | place: Austria | collected 2013
GCGGGCCGCCTCTGGAGTCGCCGTGCCGCTGGCTTTCTTTGGTACTTTCTTTCGCGTCGAAAGAAAGTACTGCCCTCCTCGGGACGGCAGCCCCACCGTCCGCGCCGGAGTCGGCGCGTCAGTCCCACCGGCGAGGGATTCTCTTACAGCAAAGTTGCCGTGCGTTGCTATAAGCAGGGGGCTTTTTGCTCGCCCACTGCACTCCTTCGGTTCACCTACCGAAACACCTAAACATCCTGTTCCGCGCCGTAGTCGGCGCGTCATGCTTCACCCGTGGGCAAGCGGTATGCGCCTGCGGGCGCACAAAAGAGCTTTCCGCTCGCCCTTTGGAAACCTTCGGATACCGAAGTTGGCGAGAAATCCCTAGGACGGTAAGCCCCGATTCACGCCGTAGTCGGCGCGTCGATCTCCCCGGCATAGCTGCCGTGTGCCAACGCAAGCGGAGTTTTGCTCGACGCCGCCCCCTTCAGGGACACTTCCGCAGAAATTTTTTCTGGCAATAATGCCAAATTTCCCCACCCGCGCTGCAAGATTTTCACTTTTCCTATCGTCCTATGGATAAATTCCCAAATTTCGGAAAGGGAGGAATCCCCCATGAAACGCTTTGCCCTGCTGCTGTCCCTCCTGCTGTGCGTCCTCGCTTTGCCAAGCGCCTGCGCCGCACAGGGAGAATACGAACTGCTTGCCGCCTGTCTGGGGCAGCGCTACCCGGACTTCACGGAAGCCGCCTACGCGGAATGGGGCAACACCGCTGCGGCGGTATTTGTCCATAACGGCCAAAAGATCCTGTGCCTGTTGGAGAATACCAACGGCCAGTGGCAGATCACCGTGGATAACCCCAACGCCCTTGACCAGGACGCGCCGCTGCCCTCCCTTCTGCTGGATAGCGATCAGGCCCTTTATTGGAGCTATTCGGATTATCCTTCTGTTACCTATTCCAGCCTTCGGGAAACGGGCGGCGTCTGGCAGATGCCGACCGAAGAGGTCATTTCCTCAGCGATGGAAGAGAATATTGTAGAACTCGTATTTTATCAGGACGGCCGGATCGTCCATCAGTGGGCATTGGAGGATAAAGAGGGGAACGAAAAGTCGCGTGCAGCCGATGAGACCTTCCCCGCGCCGTGGCTGGAGGATATGACCACCCTGCAGGCCTTTGAGCTTTCCCGCTTTCCCGTGCTGGGCTATACCGAGTACGAAGGGGAATGGCCCGACAACGCCTTTATGGCGCAGGCCGCCGCAGCGCTGATGCCGGAATATACCTATCTTCGCGGCACCTTTTCCGGCGGGTATCTGCGCTTTCTGATGCAGAAGGCGGACGGCACGAAGGTGTTCGTAGGCGTGGATGATGACGAAGGCTCCCTCCGACTGACCGAAAGCACACCCCTTCCGCAGGATGCAATTTATGGCGTGGAAAACTTTACGGATTCGCTGGGCTGGCAGGAAAACGCGGTGTGCGTGTCGCTGAAAAAGTATACTGTCGAGGACAGCCGGTGGGGCGTCTCCTGTATGGGATTTGGCGATATCTTCTTCGGCCCTCGCTGCGTTCGGGGCAATGACTCCAATAAACTCTATTTAGGTACCCATCCGTGGAGCGACATTACCCGGATCGACTGGTCGACCCTGCCCACAACGGAGGAAGAAGCAGCCGACTGCGTGAACGGCAGCGGCTACGCCATGGTGAAAAATCCCGACCCGGCTGACCGGCTTCATCTGAGAACGGAACCGACGAAAAGCGCGGCATCTCTGGGGAAGTACTATACCGGCACGCCGGTCAAAGTGATCCGGGTGCAGGGCGATTGGGTGCAGGTGGATGTTTTTGGCCGTCAGGGATGGATGATGAAAAAATACCTGGACTTTTCCGAGCCGTATACCATCGACCTGACCATTTTCCCCGGATACGACGGCGTGGAATGGAAAAAAGATCCCGACGTTTATCAGAAGCCTGATGAAAACGCCGGGACGATCAAAGCGCCTAATTGGATGAATACCTATGTAATCGGAATTTTGGAAGACGGCTGGTATCATATCTGGAACCCGTGGACGGATAAAAGCGGCTTTACAAAGGCGATACCGTCCATGCGCGTGGGCTGACCGTCAGGGAAACAGCGAGGTCTCCGAAGAATGTGTTTCTTCGGGGGCCTTTTTTTGCCGCCGGAAGATATGCTCCAGCCGCTTTACCAGCGCGGACAGCATCAGCTGCAGGGGCAGGGCGGACGCGCAGAGCCCGGCGACGATCAGCCATACGTCCCGGTCCAGCGGCGTCAGGTAGAAGAGCTTGGGGAAGCACAGCATTCCGACAGCCATTCCGATGGTCATCAGCGCCACCACACAGGCCCGCAGCCACTGGAAGGGCAGGCAGGTCAGCGCCAGCGTCACCAGCCCGGAGGCAGCGGCCACCACGGTGCAGAGGGTGCTTTCCTGCGCAGCGGCCAGTCCCAGCGGCTCCCGCAGACACAGGACGGCCAGCAGCAGCACCGCCGTGCAGATGCCGCCCGGCAGAGCACGCAGCAGGATGTTTTCCAGAAAACGTCCCTGCGTCTTTTCCCTGCTGGGCTGCAGGGCCAGAATGAAGGACGGCGCGCCGATGGTCAGCGTGCTGATAAGGGTCAGCTGGATAGGCGCAAAGGGATAGGGAAAGGGCAGAAACAGCAGCGCCAGTGAAAGCAGCATACTGTACAGGTTTTTCACCAGAAACAGGGACGCGGCCCGGGTGATGTTGTTGATGACCCGCCGCCCTTCCAGAAGAATCTGGGGCATTGCGTCAAAACCGCCGCTTAAGAGGGTCATTTGAGCCACCCGGCAGGCAGCGTCGCTGCCCCCGGCCATGGCCAGCGAGCAGTCCGCCGTTTTCAAGGCGGGGATGTCGTTCACGCCGTCGCCCACCATGGCCACGCCGTGGCCGTCCCGCTGCAGGGCGCGGATGAGCTCCCGCTTGTCGTTGGGGGAGACCCGTCCGAATACGGTGTATTCCCGGCTCAGGGCCGTGTAGTCCTTCTCTCCCTCCATCTGGGAAAGGTCGATCTGCTTTTCCGCGCCGGGGATGCCCGCCCGCTGGGCCACACTGGAAACGGTCAGCGGGCTGTCGCCGGAGATCACCTTGATCTGCACGCCCTCCCGGCCGAAATACTCGACGGTCTGGCGAACCTGCGGCCGCAGCCCGTCGCACAGGCAGAGCAACGCCAACAGCTTTCGCTGGGCGGGCAGTTGAACGTCATCGGCCTGAACGGACGGCGGTTCGGGGCTCTCCATCAGGGCCAGCACCCGAAGCCCTTGCGCTGCCAGCTCCTGCGCCTTTTTCAGCTCCGCGCCGGAAAGCAGCCGTTCCGGCGCACCGAGGATCACGCTTCCCACGCCTTCCAATACCGCCAGCGACCATTTCCGCTGGCTGGAAAAAGGCACGGTCTCAAGGCAGGGGAAAACAGGCCGGGGCGGACAGGCCTCCGTCAGCGCCGCGGCGGTAGAACCGTCCGCGCCCATGCCGCACAGGAAGGACGCCAGTATATCCTGCAGCCGTTCCTTGGACACATCCGGCGCGGGGATCGTCTGTTCCAACGTCATTTTGCCGCTGGTCAGGGTGCCGGTTTTGTCCACACAGATCACGTCTACCCGGGCCAGTGATTCGATGCCGTATAGCTCGTTGACCAGCGTTTTTTTCTGGCCCAGCGTTACCACACCTGCCGCCAGCGACACGGAGGTCAGCAGCATCAACCCTTCGGGAATCATGCCGATAATGGACGCGACGGTCTTGACCACCGCCTCCGAGTGAGCCAGTCCCAATACGGCGGTTTGCTTCCAGTACAGCAGCAAACCCACCGGGACGATCAGAGCGGATATCCAGCGGATGATGCGGTTCATGTCCGCCATTAACTCGCTTTTAGGCCGCTTCACCTGCCGGGCCGCAGCCTGCAGACGCCCCATATAACTCTGGGCTCCCACGGCGGTCAGCCGCAGGGTCAGCCGTCCTTCCACCAGATAACTGCCGGAATAGACGGTATCGCCCGGCTTTTTGGGAATCTTTTCGCTTTCGCCGGTCAGGATGGATTCATCCGCCAGCGCTTCGCCCTCCAGGACCTGCCCGTCTGCGGGAATTTGATCGCCCCGGCGCAGCAGCACCACGTCGCCCTCTACCAGATCGTCCGGGGAAAGAGGGACTTCCCGGCCGTCTCGGAGGACGGAGACCTGACTGCGGCTCAAAAGCTGCAGCCGGTCATGGGTGCGCTTGGCCCGAAGCTCCTGAATGGTGCCGATAAGAGCGTTGGAGACGACCACGCCCATGAAGAGCATGTTGCGGTAGCTGCCGGTACCAAGCAGCAGCAGGGCCAAAATGACGTTGAGCAGATTAAACAGGGTCAACACATTGCGGCGCAGGATCTCGCCTACGCCGCCGTCTTTGCTTTTGGGCTGCTGATTGCCGCGCCCGGCTTCCCGGAGCTTGGCGGCTTCCTCCGTGGTCAGCCCGTGGATGGAGTTTTCTTTCATTTTTTCCTCCTGCCCCGGCGAGAACGCCTCAGGGCCGTTCGACGATATAATAGGAAGAAATATTGCAGTCGTACACTTTGTCAAGCGGGATCCGCACCACACCGGGAGCCACAACGTCGATCAGCGAGCCTGTGCGGTTCTTGGCATAGTTGTTGTCCCGCAGAGGATCGAGAAAGTAGACCCATTCGTCGTCGGCGTAGCACATGACCTCGAAATGGCTGGACAGGGTGAAGGGGCTGCCCCACGTGGCGCAGGTCAGCGCCAGCCGCTGTTTGCTGTGATCCTGCAGGGCAGCGACAGTCTCGTGAAGATCGGTATTTTTCTCGATCTGAAGGCCGAAGCCATCCGCCAGCTTTTCCAGATAATTCAGGCTGCTGCCCCAGTTGGTGCTCCGGGCCTTGAGTCCCCAACAGTTGTTGCCGGTGGCCATATTGCCGATGAGAATGGGCAGATAGCGCTGAAATTCCTCCGACTTGGTCGGGTGATATTTCACGTGATAGCTCTGGCAGTGAAACTGGTTCACCGAGCAGGGGCAGAAATAGAAGCCCTCGCCATTTTCGGTGAACTGATCCAGCCGGGTCAGTTCTTCCGAGGTCAGTAGATTGGCCAAAATCATGGCGGCGGCAGTGGGGCCGCATCCGCCGTGGCCGAAAATGCGGTATTTCTTGGAACTGGCTACTTCAAAGGTCAGCCGGGCATAGACGGGGTCGTTCTGGGCGTAGACCATGAAGGAGCCCACCCCGTCGATCGTGACCCTGCCGTTGCCGGTTTCCCGGTCGTCCAGTTCCTTTTTGAAAATATCGGTCACATCTGCCGAAGGTTCCCGGGCGGTCAGCTTGCCCATGACCACCATGCGCTGACGGCTGTCGCCGGTGGTGGCCATGACCAGCACACGATCGCCGTACTCCGGCAGGTTTTCAGGCAGGGAAAAGACGGAACGCTCGGTTTGAGTTTTCAATGCCTGCTGAAAGGCGGCTTCCGCGCCGACCTGATCCAACCGCCAGCTTTCCTCATCGTCATAGGGAACAGTGAAGGCGGCGAACAGCTGAATATCCTGATTCCCGTTCGGCGTCAGCAGCATAAGGCGGCTGTGAGCCAGAGCATAGTCCTTTTCCATGTAATCCCGCAGAAAGGAAAAAGGCCCTTCGTCAATACCGGGGCTGCCGTACAGGATCGTTACCGGGTCGGAAAAATCCGCGTTGGCCTCGCAGTCCATAAAAACGGAGCCGTAATAGTAGGTGGAGCGGTCGTAACGCAGCTTGCGGTAGGTCTGATTGTCCGCCGCCTGCAGAACGGCCTGATCGATCAGCCCATCCTCGCTGTAGAGCCAGCCGGCAATATCCGGGTTAATGGTGTGAAGATAGTCGAAATCCGCCCCGTACTCAGCCGAGGCGGAAGAAAAGCGGGATAACAGGGCGCAGGCGAGCAGCAGGCAGAGAAGCGACTGAAAAATGCGTCTCCCCGCGCCGCCGCGCCGCTGGATTCCGTGCATGTGCATCCCTCATTCCTGTTTTGAAATGGAACTGCCGCACTCCGGGGTCAGGCCCGGAAAATGCAGCAGGTCAGCACGCCGTCGCAGTCAAAGAACTGGTAGCGGATGGCGTAGGGCAGGGTATTTTCCAGCGTCAGGTTGATATTGCCGCCACCCACAGCCGCGTCAAAGCCCTGCTTGATGTAGTAAATGCCCACGTCCGCGTGTACCCGGCGATGGGTCACGAGGATCGGCACCTGAATGGTGGCGGCGTAGAAGGTGGTATTCACCTGACAGGTGCCGCCGCCGTAGCCGGTGAGGGCATTTTTGCTCATGATGGGGGCGGATTTGTAGCCCGTGGACTTGCGGTAGGGGCCGATGACCTGATTCTGGTCGTAGGTTTCACCGGGCTGCAGCACGACCCCGCTGATCAGGCCGGAAGCCAGATGGATGTTCCAGTTGCGCCCCTGATATTGCAGACTGTACACGCCCACCGCGTAGAAGGTGGTCATGACGCTGATCAGGTCGCCGGGCTGTGCCTGTTCCCAGTCAACCACAGGCATGACGTAGGCCACGTCTTTTTCGCTCACATAACCCTTGGTGCGGTGGTAGGGAACGCCGTAGCGGCCCATTTCATCCTTTTCGTAGGCACAGAAGGCCGCGCCGGGGTTGACGGTCTGGAAGACCTCGCCGTCGTCATAGGAAACGATGTCGGTGCTCTTGTTGGTGAAGATCATCAAGGGCATAATGTCCAGACCGGGGATCTCGCCCGCGTCCCAGACCAGCCGGTCCCACTTAAAAAGAGAATCACAGAGCATATAGCCGGTTTTGCCATTGTAGCGGGCGCGGCACCAGTCGCCGTCCACCTCGCTGACGATCACTTCTTTGTACATGGGCACCCAGACCAGCACGCTGGAATCCTCGCTGGCTTCCGCGTAAACGGCGGCCTGATTCAGCGCGTAGGCCTGATAGGCCTCCCGGAAGCCGCTTTCGTCGGGCGTGCCAGGCTCCACCGTGGGTTCGGGCTCCACGGGGGAACCATCCATAGAGGTCATGGCCTGCAAATATTGAGTCTGCACATAGCCTTCGCCTTCGCCGAAGACGATCCGTGCCCAGCCGCTGTCCAGCAGTTCCAGAATGGAAACAAGGGAATCCTTGGGAATGCTGCCCTTGCCGCTGGAATCCTTGCGCGGTTCCCGGCGCACCTTCAGCGCCACAGAGGCATAGGCCTGATATTTGGCCTCGTTTTCAGCAGTTTCCTCGGCCAGCACGGGAAAGGCCAGCACGAGAAGCATGGCGGCCAGCGTCAGGCAAAGCAGCTTTTTCCACATCTTCCGCTTCATCTTTTGTTCTCCTGTCTATTGGTATGCCGGATCTCCCTCAAAAAGTGTGCAGGAAACACAGCCCTGTTATTATACGAGTTTTCGGTTTAGTCCGTCAATAGACAGATACATTCCGCGGGCCGGAAAACCCGCTGGTCTTCGCGAAGAAGCCCGTCCCGGGTCATTCGGTGCATCAGAAGCGTTGCCTGTCGGGGACTTAAGTCCAGCGCGCGGGCCGCCGTGTCCCGATCCAGTTGGCCACGCTCCAGATATAGCTCCAGCAGCCGTTCGGAACGGTCGGCGTAGGGGGAAACGGCTCGTTTCCGGGGCCGCCACGCGCTGGGAAGGACGAGAGTCAAACGATTTTCGCCGGGCCGGACGGTCAGACCGCTGCGATTGGCAAAAAATCCGCCCTCGGCGTAAAGCCAGCGGCTTGCGCCGAATTCCGGGTGCAGCCGTTGGAAAATTTCCATCAGGTGGGGATTACGGCATACGGTCGTTCCGCTGCTGACGTCCAGACGGCTGACGGGCAGCTTCGCACCCGGCACAGAAAGCTCCAGCCGGTCTTCCAGAAAAGCCAGCCGCCACGGGGCGTTGGAGAGACCGTCCAGCAGGGAAATGAACAGCTGGAACAGCTCCATCAGGGCGGAACGGGGAAATTCCTCCCCTTCTTCGCCGATGATGCGCCGTCTCCGCATTCGACAGACGTCGCCGATTTTGTCCAACAGATGATGGCTCATTTCAGGCAGGCTGCTTTCCAACCAGCCTCGGTATAGAAGTTTTCCCACCCGGCGACGGCTGGCTAGCCAAAGCAGCTCTACCCGGTAGCGCCGCTGGTCGCAGAGCATCCAGGAAAGATTGGTATCCAGAGCTTCCGCCAGCTGAAGCCCCAAAATGCGCAACTGCGGCTTGCCAAGAGAAAGGCCCTGCTCCCGAAAGCGATGGGCCAGATCGTGCAGCGTCAGCCCCTGATGGACGGAGCGCTGAAGCTCGTAGTCCTCGCCGTCCGTCTCCTGAATGGCGGCATGAATCCATTCCTCCGGGGCAGGCCGGGCCGACGTTCCGTCGGGAATCCAGCAGCCTTTTTTCAGGCCGTACAGCCGGTCGAAATAGGGTTTTTCCTTGCCGGGCCGAATTTCCATCTGTCCTGATTTTTCGTTCCATTCCAGAAAGCCGACCGGCTCCGGAAGAATTTGTTGGCACAGCCATTCCAGCCAGCGGTAGCCGTCCCCTTCGACATGGGGGAGGCAGCCGCCCTGACCGTTGAGCATGGCAATCGCCAGAGGGAGACTGTCCCGCCAGACGATCCGGTTTGCATCCGTCACGCGCATTGGTTCACCGCCTATTTTGTTTTTGATGAGTCTATTTTAGAAAAAATCCTTTCGGATGTCAAGAAAAACTACACAAACAGTCATAATTCGAGCAGCGGAATTGGCACGTTCTTAACGCCGAAAACCCTTACTCGGCACGAAAAATGCTGAAATTTGACGAAATAGCTTGACAGCTAATGCCTGCTAGCTTATACTGCTAACGAACATTAGCTAGCAAAGGAGCCTTTGGGATGCGCGATACCAAAGAACGGATTCAATCGGAAGCTCTCCGCCTTTTTGCCGAGAACGGCTATCATGCCGTTACGGTGGAGCAGATCGCCGCCGCCGTGGGGATCAAAGCGCCGTCGCTTTACAAGCATTATTCCGGCAAGCGGGCTATTTTCGACGGCATTGTTCACCAAATGGAAGCAAGGGATCTTCAGCAGGCCCGCCGTTACCAGATGCCGGAGGAAAACGGCACGGCGGAAAATCCCGCCGGGGAAACGGCGACGATGGAGCGGGTATGCGCCTTCAGCCGCGCGCAGTTTCGGGATTGGACGGAAGACGAATTTCTGTCCCGGTTTCGCAGGATGTTGACGCTGGAACAGTACCGCGACCCGGAAATGGCCCGCCTGTACGGGCAATATCTGTCCGACGGGCCAGTCACGTATCTGACGGATATTTTCCGGTCTCTGGCGGCTTCGCCGGAGGAGGCACGCCTGCTGGCACTGGAATTCTACGGTCCCATGTTTCTATTATACAGTGTATACGACGGGGGAGAGAAAAACGCGGCGGCGCTGCTGGACGCGCATCTCGCCCGCTTCACGGAAAAGATGAAAGGAAGACCAGAATAGAATGAAGGAAACTTTGCTTTGCTGCCGAATCACGGCACAGGAAAAAGGCCTGTACCGGCTATGCCACGACGGTGTGGAACAGGCCGCGCAGGTATCGGGAAAATTTCAATACGAGGCGCTGGGGCCGTCCGACTATCCTACGGTGGGCGACGAGGTGTTGGCCGACCTGAACGGCGGCGGGCAGGCGGTGATCCACAAGGTTTTGCCCCGGAAAAGCCTGTTTTTGCGCAAAGCCGCCGGTACGGCGCGGGAGGAACAGCCCGTAGCCGCCAATGTGGATATTCTGTTCCTGTGTATGGCGCTCAACAACGATTTCAACCTGCGGCGGCTGGAACGGTATCTGGCCGCCGCGTGGAACAGCGGGGCCACGCCCGTGGTGGTGCTGACCAAAGCCGATCTTTGCGGCAATCCGTCAGAAAAGGTGGCCGCCGTAGAAGAAGCGGCTCCCGGCACGGACGTGCTGCTTACCTCGGCGGCGCAGGAGGACGGTATACGTCCCCTGCTGCCATACCTGACCCCTGGCAGGACGGTGGCGTTTGTGGGCTCCTCCGGCGTGGGAAAATCGACCCTGATGAACGGTCTGTTGGGGAAGGAAATTCTGGCTACCGGCGGTTTGAGAAACGACGACCGGGGACGGCATACCACCACCCGGCGGCAGATGTTCTTCTTGCCCGGCGGCGCGGCGCTGATCGACACGCCCGGGATGCGGGAACTGGGCCTATGGGATTCGGAGTCTGGGCTGGAAACGGCCTTCGCCGATATAGAAGCACTGGCCCGGCAGTGCCGTTTTCAGGACTGCCGTCACGAAAAGGAACCCGGCTGTGCTGTTCGGGCGGCGCTGGCGTCGGGCGAATTGTCGGAGGAACGTTTTCGGTCATGGCAGCGGCTTTCTGCTGAAAACCGTTATGCGGATGACAGGGCGGCTCATATGAGTGCCAAGGAAAAGAAATTTCGGATGATCGCCCAATTCAACAAAAGCAACGCGAAACGGTAGATTTGGGGGAAAGAAGCTGGGTGACGTCTTTTACGTATCTGCCGATCAGTTGCCCCGAGGGAAGTCAACTGCAAGCCACTGTATACAATGGCTATGCTGTAAGGAAACTTTTTTGCGGGGATTGACGCGCCGACTCCGGCGCGGACGGTGGGGCTGCCGCCCCGAGAGGGGTAGTACTTTCTT
>OLQL01003048.1_pt1 | contig 10596 bp, 10 predicted proteins | sample 1672971 | NCBI WGS metagenome assembly OLQL01 (sample SAMEA3136742, study PRJEB25190) | human gut metagenome | biome: human gut; feature: human-associated habitat; material: faeces | place: Austria | collected 2013
TGTACCGTACTTTTGCTGATTCCGAACTTCTTGGCGGTCTGCCTCACCGTCGCCTTCGTCTCAATGATATAATTTGCAATCTCAACTGCCCGCTCTTCTATATAATCTTTCAAGGTATTCCCCCAAAAACGCTGTTTCTACAGTGTATGCGCCTGAGATTCCCTATATGAATTCCTATTCCTGTGTAAACAGAATTTTCTCTACCAGCTCTGCAGCATCGGCAATACACCCGTCGCAGGAACGGAGAACCTGTTTTGTTTCCACTCCTTTTAAGTCTTTACAGACCGTGCTTCCGTTTTTCTCCCGGAACTCGCTGGTAATTTTCCTGGATAACTGATAGGTCTTCCCCTTACTGTTGGCCAGCTCCCTTCCATTGCTGTTTTTCATTCCTGCCACAGCAAATGAGAACGGCTCAATAATCCCCATCAGCCTGTCTATGATCGGTCCGTATGCAACAACTGCGATCAATGTTCCGATTCCCCATGACGATCCTAACGCCACTCCGATTACAAATAAGATTGCATAAGATATGATCAGACCGATTCCGTAACTCTTTTTAACAAGATCAGCCGCCATAAACGCAAATATATCGGATGTCTGATATCCTAAACCGATCGGGATATAATAAGCCAATGTCAAAATAATAATGATCGAACCTATTAAAATACACGCTATTTTCAGTCCGACACTCATTTCCGGAGCTGTCGGCAGCATCGGTGCAAGAACGTCTAACCAGAAATTTTCAAAAGGTCCTATTAAAAAGCACCATGCAAGAGTTCCTAAATGTACCAAATCTCTTCTTACAAAGAAAAATACAAAAAACATGATTCCTTCAAACACAAGAGCAACAGTACCAAACTGAACGTGAAATACATTTGATAACCCAATCTCAAATGTTGTCAGCGGATCACATCCCCATTCCGGCCAAACCAAAAGCGCTACTCCAAGAGCACAGATGAAAATAGAAGGGATAATTGCGAGCAGCCTTCTGGCATAACTCCAGATTTTTTTCGCATCCATTATTCTTCCTCCCACTGTACCGCGATCGCTCTTACAGGCGAACCGTCGCATCCTATAAGTTTCATCGGCAGTGCGATAACATACGGACGTTCAAAATCGATCTGATCAAAAAATGCCCAGTTTTCTCCGATCATCAATCTTTTTTCAGAGAACAGATCGTGTACCGGAAATTCCGTTCCACCAGTCTGATCCGCATTGATCGTATCAATTCCGATAAAGCGAACCCCATTATCAACTAAATATTTTGCTACATCTCCGTTTACATATGGATGGTGGAAAAATTCATCTGTACCTCTTGTTTTATACCAGTTTGTATTAAAAAGAACGATTTTTCCTTCACAAATTTCTTCTTTATACGGTTCGATATCTTCTAATGTAATTGCTTCGTCAGCCTTTTTATCCGTTACTCTTACAACAACAGCTTCTCCCAAGAAGAAATCTAATTCCATATTATCGATCGTTTCACCGCTGTTTGAAAAATGATACGGCGCATCTACATGAGTACCGGTCTGTGTTCCCATTACCAATGTAGATAGATTGTAACCTTCGTTTTCCAGTGTAGTAGCAACTGTAACAGACGGTTCCGGATCTCCCGGGTATATCGGTGTTTCGGCAGTAAATTCCCATGATAAATCTACAATCTTTTTAATTTTTCTCATAATCTCATATCCTCATTATTCATTGTAAGCTTTTTTTAACAGCTCCAAGTAATCTTCTTTCGTAATTTTTCTGGCATTGTCATTTGATAAAACATTGTTAGCAGATCTTTCCGCGATCGCCTCAAATCTCTCTTCCGTGATTCCTTTGATTTCTTTAATTGTAGGAATGTTTAATTTTCTGTTCAAAGCTTTCACATATTCTACCGCTTTCAATGCGTATTGCTCGTCAGACATACTTTCTTCTCTTTCGATTCCCATTGCATCCGCAATATCTGCAAACCGCTCAGGACATGCCGGAATATTAAATTCCATGATATATGGCAGAAACAGTGAATTTGCCACACCGTGCGGCGTATCAAACCAAGCGCCTACTGTCTCGGCAAAAGCATGTACCGCTCCGACATTTGAAGAAATGAACGCCATACCGCCGATCGTACTTGCGATCATCATGTTTCTTCTTGCTTCTCTGTCTTCGCCGTTCTCGTATGCTTTTTCCAGATTCTCTGCGATCATAGAAATCCCTTTCAGCGCCAGAGCATCTGTGATCGGCTGATGTAACTGAACCGTATACGCTTCGATACAATGTGTTAAAGCGTCGACACCGCATGCCGCAGTTAAAGATTTCGGCAGTCCGATCGTAATTTCAGGATCACAGATCGCTAAGACAGGAATCATATGAACAGGATCTCCGACTGTCATTTTGTACTGTCTTTCTGTATCTGTTATAACGGCACACCATGTCACTTCTGCTCCTGTTCCCGAAGTAGACGGAATGCAGATCAGCGGAAGTATATTTGTATCCAATTCCGTATCTCCCCACTCTACAGTGGATTTTCCGTTCGTGACAACCGCGCCGACAGCTTTCGCCTGATCCATCGCAGATCCCCCGCCTAACGCGATCAGTGCATCAACATGATTCTTTTTCGCAAACTCTGCCATTTCGTCACAATCTTCCGCTCTTGGATTCGGCTTCACATTCGTCAGCAAAAAGTTTTCGATTTTCGCATCATCCAAACTTTTCTTTAGTTTTTTATAATGCTCGGAAGACGCTAAAAACGGATCTGTAATAACCAACACTTTTCCAAAACCAAGATTCGCACATTCTTGTCCTGTCGTTTCTATTACTCCATACCCTTCTATAATACGTGTAGCATGAAATAAATTATTAACTTCCAACATACTTTTACTCCTTTTCTGTTTCTATACGTATTATTATATGGTATATTGTTACTATATACTCAAGCCTATTTATAAAATTTCCATTTTACGCAGGAAAGGATTGCTATTATGTACGAAAATCTATTAAATCCAAATGAATTTTCCAGTATTTCAGGAGTTTCCAAGCAAACTTTACTTTTTTACGAAAAGAAAAATGTATTTAAACCGATATTTAAAAATGAAAAAGGATTCCGATTTTACAGTTTAGAACAACTTGATATTATAGTAACTATACAGGCCTTACAGACAATCGGCTTGTCTCTCAAAGAAATTCAGAATTATATAGAAAACAGAAACGCCGACTTGATCTATGATCTATACAGCAACAGAATGATCCCTCTGAAACAAACAGTCAATAAATACAATCGGACAATAGAGATGATGCACGTAAAACTTGATCTGATAAATAAGGCGAAGTCTGTCTTATTAGATACGATTTATCTCGAATACAGACCCGCCATCCAAATTGTTAAAAGTAAAGAAATCCCCGCAGATGCAAGCGATACACTCCAATATAAAATCTTAGGAGAACATATGGCCTACCGCAAGGAAAAAGACTACAGCTTAGGACATGCGGTCGCCGGAATCGTAGATATGAAAACAGCGCTGAATCCGAATATCAATAAAACTCAATATAAATATTACTATACAATCCTTCCGTCAGATCACGATGAAAAAGATTATGACATTATTGAAAGCGGAACTTATATCGTAATGTATCATAAAGGTCCGTATAACCAAACTTATCAAGCTTATCCTTTTATGATAGATTATGCCGGAAAGAACCATTTTGAAATCGAATCTATGATCTACGACGAAAGCTTAATAGACGAAACTACGGAGTCAGATCCCGCAAACTACATTACTCAGATATCCATTAAAATAAAAGAAGTAAAGGGGTCAGATTAAGACCCTTTTACTTTCTTCATATGATGAAACAACATAATCCGCTTCGCTTACGTCCTGACCGTTCCCTGAACCGGTAAATGCCGCGACTTCGATCCCTGCCTGTTTCGCGGCGTGAATGCCGACAGACGAATCTTCAAACACAAGACACTCCTGCGGCACAGCGCCTAATAATCCCATCGCCTTTAAATAGCATTCCGGATCAGGCTTTCTCTCGGCACACATATCACCGCAGACGATCACATCAAACAAGTCCGTCATCTGCATCCGATTCAGTCCCATAATAATAAGATGGGTTGCAGTAGAAGATACGAGCGCGGTTTTCACTCCGCTTTGTCTCAGCCCTTGTATCAGCGGAACAATTCCGGGAATCGGAGCAATATTTCCGTTTTCATATGTATTTCCAAGTTCTTTTCGTCTCCGTGTAAGCTGCTCTACTGTCACTTTGCGAGGCGCCCGCGACAGGAATTCTATAAGAAGTTCCTGATCATGCGTACCGATCAACCTCTGCTTGTCTTTTTCCGTCAGCTCAACTCCGAACTCTTTCAGTGCAAGACCGAGATAATGACTGTTGCTTTCTTCCGTATCTGCAATTACACCGTCAAAATCAAATAAAACATATTTTTTCTTCATAACCGCTCCTTTTCCGATCCCCGATTGCTTCTGATCTATTTTCCTTACTTTCCCTATGGAATATCAGGCGAATAAATGACGCGCTTCTTCCTGGATTTTTTTGATCTCTACTTCTGAAAGATCGCAAAAATCACTGTTTTCCATAGAACATCCCGAATCCTGAACATAAACCATCTTTGTATCTTTCTGTGTGATCGAATAGAACCAACATTCTTTCGGAACATTATAAACTTTTCCCTTTTCCATAAGTGTCAGTTCTGTTTCAAATTTTCCGTCCTTTCTTTCTGCCGTGATCAGAATCGCTTTTCCGTTTACAAGGATAAACTGTTCATCTGTCGTATGATGAATCTCCAGGTGTTTCAGTCCTTCGATATCATTATCCGGCTTCCAGTTTTTAATGCTTACAAGCCATTTTTCATTCGTATATACACATTTGATTCCTTCTTCTTTGTTTTCATATACATTCGGTCTCATTTTTTCCTCCGTTATTATACTATATTTTTCATTATTTTTAACTGGTTGATCTCTCTTTTACAGTTATCTTTTTATAGCTATCCTTTTTATCTTTTCTTTTATCCTTTTGTATCTTACCTTTGGATCTTTACACAGTTGTCTTTCCCAAGATCGGAACTCCGTATCCGAAAGCTCCTTCTAAAGCACATACTTTCGCCGCAAATACCGCGCCTTTTCCCATTGCCGTCTGAAGTCTTTTTGCCATTTCTTCATCTGTTCCCTCAACGATCTTTCCTTCCTTTGACGTTTCAAGAAGCGAACATAAAAATGCTGAGAAATAAGAATCTCCTGCTCCCATTGTATCGATCACATCGTCGGCGTGTACTGCAGGCGCATATAAGATCTTATCATTATAAAGAACGTAAGATCCGTCTTCTCCAATCGTTCCGAGAACAACTTTCACTCCGTAAGACTGTGCTTTTCTCATTTCTTTTTCCCGCTCTTCATCTGTCAAATGCGCGCACGACATAATCGCAACTGTTACATACGGACATATTTCTTTCAAATACTCGTCTGTCCAACGAGTAGAAAAATCATATGCAACCGGAACGCCCGTCTGATATAAAACAGGAAGTTCTTTTTCAATATAAGAATTCAGATTTGTGTAAATAAGATGAAAACCTTTGATATACTCTAAATCTTCTTTTGTAAATCCGAAATCATGCTCTTTTGCGATACCGCCTTTATTTGAACCTAAAAATACTCTGTCAGTTTCTTTCAAAGTTACAAGAGCGAATCCATTTTCACCTTCATAACGACGGCAGTGACTGTCATCAATTCCGATTTCTTTCAACGTATCCTGAACACAAGCTGCCACTTCATCATCTCCGTATTTTCCAAGATACGCAGACTCCATATTGTTCATCTTTACATAAACACATGTATTAACGCACTGTCCGCCCGGATACATCTTTCCTCTTGACAAATATTTATCACATACGTTATCTCCAACTGCAATAATCTTACAATGCTCCATCTTTCCGATTCCTTTCTTTTCTGACATTTTCTGCAACAGATCGCCTAATCGAAACTGTCACCGCTGAATTGTTACTCTTTTTTCATGCCGTATTTTGTTTCTTTGTTTTCCGGCATTTCACGATATCTTTCGCTACTTATAAGGATTGAACTGCTGTATAATCTCTGTCGCACGTTGTCTTCCGCGCCGCATGCACTGCATGATATCTTCTCCCAAGCTGACTCCGTATGTAAAAGCCGCGATATAAGAATCACCTGCTCCTACCGTATTTACTACTTCAACTTTTTCTGCATCCAACTTATAAAACTTCCCGTTCTCATAAGCAAGGCTTCCGTATTCTCCGAGCATGGCAACGACTGTTTTCGCCCCTTTTTCGTTCGTCTTCACCATGAAATTTCTTATATATTCGTCATCCCGATCATAAGAAAAGAATGCATAATCAAGATACGGAATGATCTCGTCGTTACTTTCCTGTTCCAAACGTTTAGAAAAATCATATACCCATATCTGCCCTTCCTGCCTGATCTCTTTTATATATCTGCCGACTTTCGCCCAACGCTCCGCATAAATAATATCAAACTGTTTTACAAATTCCAGATCATCGTCCTGAAGTTCGATCTCTTCCATCGCATTTCCTTCAAAATGCAGATGCTTTTTATCCCCGTCAACAAGATCCATTTTTGCGGCGGCTGTAGGGCGGTCGGTACGCTTTAGTATCCTCAAAGGAATTTCTCTTTCTTTTAACCTCTCTTCTAAAGCGTCGGCAAACACATCATTTCCGAGAATCGTCATTTCCGTGACATCACCGCCAAGATCTTTATAATTCAATGCAAAATCAATACTGTTTCCCGTCAGATAGTACCGATCTAGTTTATAATAAACGTCAATGCAGTTATCTGCCATCGCAAGTGTCCGTTTCATAATGATCTTAACCCCTTTCCCCGACTACATAAACCATATAACGTCTGTTTTTTATCCCATCGTATTCACAAAAATAAATATCGACTGCGTGTCCGAGTTTTAATGTGCCGTCTAAAACAGGAAATACGCAGTGATTTCCTGTCAGAAGCGATTTCAAATGTCCGGGCGCGTTTCCTCCGATCGTTCCGTAAGTCGGAAGGTAATGATTATGATGATACGGATAATCTTCAGGCGCGATCCGGTCAAGACATTCCATAAGATCTTTTTCTACACACGGAAGACTTTCGTTTACAGTGATCCCTGTCGTTGTATGCTCTGTAATTACATAGACAATTCCTTTTTCGACTCCGCTTTCTTCCACAACCTTGCGTACGTCATCTGTAATCTTGATCATCTCAAATTCTTTATCCGCACATATCGGAACTTCTTTTAGTATAAAATCCATCTCTCTCACTCCCTTCCAAGAAACCGCTCTGCATTTTCTGCATATATTTTTTCAAGTGTTTCTTCCGAGAAACCAAGACTGTCCAATCCTCTTTTACTTCTGACCGGGCGAATTCTCGGCGAACCCGAACCAAACATAATCTTATCCGCTATATTGTGTTCTACCCAAAGCGCTCCCATATCTTCGGTAAATACTTTCTTGTAAATCTGATACGGTCCGTCAAAATTCATCAGCGCCGTATTTGTATAGCAATTCTCATATTTCAAAAGCAACGCCGCCGTTTCCTGAACCCACGGCCAGCCGACATGAGAAAGACAGATGTTCACTTCGGGATATTTACTTAAAACCTCCTCAAATTCAATCGGACGGCAATATTTTGCCAGAGAGTTATTTTCCATACTCAATCCTGCCTGAAAAATGATCGGCCTTTTATATTTCTTACATATATCATACAGCACAAATAATCTTTCATCACAGGGATACATATGTAATCTTGCCGTATTGATATAAAGTCCCGCCAGATTTTGGAACTTAAACGCCTTTTCCAGTTCTTCTGCCGCCGATTCCTTTCTCGGATCTGCAGACGCAAACCCGACAAAAAACGTCGGATCACATTGTACGATCTTCTCGATCTCGTCGTTTGATATATCCGGTTCTCCCGTTTCAAACGAACAATCTGACGGAAGCAGAAATACTTTTTCAATTCCTGCCAATGCATATTGCTTTTTCAAAAGTTCGATACTTGACGGCTTCATCAAATGATAGTTCATCTGATCGCATCGCTTTTCAAAGCGCTCTTTATTTTCACAGATTGGTGAGAAAAGCGCCGGACGAATATGTGTGTCTATTACCATTTTTGTCACTTCCTCTTATTTTTCGCTTTTATTTTTCGCTTTTATTTGCCGCATTTCTTTTATATATCTCGTTTCTTATTTCTTTTGCTTCATTTTGTTGCTTTTTATTTTTTTGCTTCAATTTGTTTTCTTCTATATTGAAATTGTTTAAATTCTATGCATCATATCTTTATTATTCAAATACAAGTCTCTGAACATCTTGTAATGTTCTTTGTAATATATATGGTTCTTTTCATTCGGAACAAGTATTTTCCCTTTCGGAAGAGAATCTCTAAGCTCCGTAAAATCACGAAACCTCCGATCTCCAAGCGCCGCCATTGCAGCATCTCCGTATGCCGAACACTGATATCTTTTAGGAATACATATCTGCCTTCCGATCATATCGCATATAATCTGCATCCATGCCGCATTTTTTGTGCCGCCCCCTGCCGTAATAACGGATTTCGGCGGAAGGTTCATTTCATCAAACAAGATCATATGCTGAAGAGTCGAATATCCGACCGCTTCAAGCGCGGCTCTGTTAATCTGCTTTCTTGTATGTGTTCCTTTTAAACCGAATAGCATTCCCGATGCTTTCGCATCTTGTATCGGGCTGCGCTCTCCATAGATATAAGGAAGTATGATCAGCCCTTCCGATCCGGCTTCTACCTCTGCCGCCTCTCTTGCCATCACTGCGTATGCATTTTCACCGCCCGCTCGTTCCTTCTTCAATTCTTCCTCATAAAACGTATCCCTCACCCATCTCGTCAGCGTTCCCGCCGCATTCGTTCCGTCTCCGATACAAAATGTTCCCGGTATCGTAAATTCCTTTCCACCTTTTAAAGAACCGTTTCCGTTTGCCGACACATAATCATCAACATAACGATCAACACAGTAGTAATAAAACATAGACGAACCATACTGGAAAAATACAGTTCCCGATTCTACCAATCCTACGCTGATCGCTTCTGCAGTGGAATCTCCTGTACCGACGATCACTGGCGTACCTTTTTTCAAACCACTCTCTTTTGCCGCCTCTTCCGTCACTGTCCCTGCAATTTCAAAAGAATACGCGCACTCCGCGATCTGATCCGGCCGACAATATAAGCTACAATTTTCTTTATTTATCGTGCCGTCCCGATTATAAAGCGGACGAAACGATCCTTTTGCCAAAAACTGATCGATCACATACTTTCCGGTTAATTTTGCAGTGAGATATGAACTTCCCGTCAAAAACTTATATGTCTTTTCATACACTTCCGGCTCATGGTTTTTGAGCCACAAAATTTTCGTCGCCGTATCGCCTGTACAGATCGGATGACCGAACATTTTTTTGACGTCATCTCCATAATATTGAGTCAACCACTTAATCTCTTCTTCCGCCCGCGAATCGATCCCGTATAATATTGCAGGACGCAGCGGATTACAGTCTTTATCTACAGGCAGGCAGTCCGTACCAAGAGCGCTCGTCCCGACACATCTGATCTCGTCAGAACGAATGTTACTCTTTTCAAGAAGAAGCCTGCATAATTTACAGAAATCTCCCCACCAGACTTTGTCCGCATCATGTTCAAACCAACCTTCCTGCGGATGATCCATTCCATGCAATTTCCAGTCTTTAGCCAACCAGTTTCCGAAGCTCTTGTCATTATCTGTCGGAGCACGGAAAACTTGAGTAACAGGCTGAACCGGAAAATCATCGGAGTGAGCCAGCATTTCTTTGTTCTTATATATAAGGGAAGTCATACTTCCGTTCACTTTCTTTTCCCACTGGACAGAAAAACCACGTCCGCTAATCAATAAAGAATTATCATCCTCTTTCACCTGAAGCGCTCCTTTATTAATTAAATCAGCAGAAGCTAAATCTCCTTTCTGCAAACAGAATTGTTCCCAGGCCACTTCATGTCCTGCCTTTGCCCAAAGAGCATCCGATTTCAAAACAATGCTTACTTTCAGTTGGCAATCGGAAAGAGTTTTCTCCGTTTTTTTATTGCTCTTACTAACTTTCTCATTTTTATTACTCAAATACTCATCCTTGTCTTCCTCAAAGCCCTCTCCTTCGGCAACAAGCTGTTGATATTTAGCTTCGAATTTGTCCGAGATGTATTTCAGGAAAATAAGTCCCAATACAACGGATTTATATTCCGATGCATCAATATTTCCGCGCATCTTATCCGCCGCCTTCCATATTTCCTTTTCAAAGCCGATGTCGGCTGTATTCATCGCTGCCATTGTATAGAATATTTTAGGTAAAGGTACAAAATCTTCCCATTTTTTTCGCTTTCCCGCAAAGGAATAAACCTTAGAAACAATATCCGCAAGACTCGCATAGCGATTTGCAGGACCTTGCGGATATTGTTTCCTCAACTAAATTTTAGGAGAAATGATACAGCTTAGCTGTTCTTATTTAAGAAAAACGCATTTTTCTTGTCAAATCCCCACTCATAAATGTATTCGGCACCTTCAATCCGG
>OLQL01003049.1_pt1 | contig 10595 bp, 8 predicted proteins | sample 1672971 | NCBI WGS metagenome assembly OLQL01 (sample SAMEA3136742, study PRJEB25190) | human gut metagenome | biome: human gut; feature: human-associated habitat; material: faeces | place: Austria | collected 2013
AATGTACACACAAGAAGACGTTAGAAAGCTCTTTACGCAACGCGGCGAGATAGAAATGGAACTGAAGGTGCGCCAGGCACAATATTATGGCAGGGAAGCGGAAACCCCTCCGGAGATGGCGGAGAGAATCACGGCACTGCAACGCGAACTGATGCTGATTGACGGACTCTTCGCAGCGCTATCCGAAAACGAAGCCTTTGTGATCCAGCACCATCTGATGGAGGAACTGGATTGGCCACAAACCATGGTCTTATTTGCCCGAAAGTGGGGAGTGGAGGCCGAAAAGTCGCTTCGTTCCATGAAAGCCCTACAGGAAAAGGGATTGAGGAAGATTGCCCGCTTGCTCAATACCAGAATTGGGAGTGAAGGCTTGGACATTCCCAGCTCCATGCTATACTCTTGAAAAGACATATCCACACAGGAGATTTTGACCGTATGCGTCCAAAATCTCTTTTTGCTTCATGGTCTTACAGCCTCTACCCTTCATTCGGTCTTTGTGATATAATCAGATATACGGTAAGTCAAATTCAAACAATTCTGAAAAGGAGGCGCATTCCGTTGGCGAAGAAACCCCAAACAGAGGTGGCGCTCCATTCCTCTGCCGCCGAGTATTTAACCTATGTTGCTGCAACCGGCAGTCAAGAGAGCAGCGTTGAAATGCGCTATGAGGACGAAAACATCTGGCTGACGCAAAAAATGATGGCGACTCTTTACGATGTATCTGTCCCCGCAATCAGCCAGCATATCAAACGGATATTTGCTGACCAAGAGCTGCTTGAAAGCGCAGTTGTTAAGAAATACTTAATAACTGCCAATGACGGCAAGAGCTATTCCGCAAAGCACTATAGCCTGCAGATGATTATTGCGGTGGGCTTCAAGGTTAACAACGAGCGTGCTGTTCAATTCCGCAAATGGGCGGGGCAAATCGTAAAAGACTATACGATTCAAGGTTGGACGATGGATGTGGAGCGCCTCAAAAAGGGGCATATGTTTACAGATGAATACTTCCAGCGCCAGATCGAGCAGATTCGTGAAATTCGGATGTCAGAACGTAAGTTCTATCAGAAGGTTACGGACATTTACAGCACAGCTTTCGACTATGATCGTTATGCCGCCACGACACGGCGTTTCTTCCAGACAGTGCAGAACAAAATGCACTTTGCAGTTCATCGGCATACGGCAGCGGAGCTGATTGTTGAACGAGCAGATGCTAGTAAAGAACACATGGGATTGACCTCATGGGAAAACGCCCCGGACGGAAAGATCATCAAGTCAGATGTGTCTGTCGCAAAAAACTACTTAAATGAAGAAGAAATACGCCATATGGAACGGCTGGTGTCCATGTATCTGGACTACGCAGAAGAGCAAGCAGTGCGGAAAATTCCGATGAGTATGCAGGACTGGGCTGCTCGTCTGGATGGCTTTCTAGAGTTTAATGGGCACGAGCTACTGATCGGCCCGGGCAAAATCAGTGCCGAGCAGGCAAAGCTTCATGCTGAAACTGAGTTTGAGAAATATCGAATCGTACAGGACAAACTGTTTGAGAGCGATTTTGATAGGTTCCTTGCTGAAAGCGAAATCAGATAATCCCGTTAGAAAACCCGATGAGTTTTCTTTAGCGATCAACACAGCAGAGCTGGTCGCTTTCGTGATACTTATTTTGAAAAAACGGAATAATAATGCCGTGTTCCTTCGCAAATTGCACGATAGAACGTTTCTCCCACGTTGTGGAGAAATTTGAACTGCACACTGTGTGCCATACCCATTATTCGTACTCCCTAAGCGTAAATTAGAAGATGTAAACATTGAGCTATAGCAATATAAGTGGGAGCAACACTCACGCTATGTGCCCAACTTCCTAGGAAAACTCCGATTTCGTTTAGCATTAAGGAATGCACGCGCTGTGGTCGAAAACTATGAGTTAAATATTTGCGCAGAATGTGACGATTCCCATGGAACGATTCATTTTGTTGGAGATTATCTTATCTCAGACACAGTCTGGAAAGATGGAAAATACAAAAGAGCTCTTTTGCTCTTAATCTGGTTAGCTGATAGTGTCCACATTGATGGAGAAAAAGAAGGAGATGCCAATGTTGTGAATATTTTTTATCCTACCACATTGCAAACAGAATAATCTAAGCCAACATTGGCAGAAAAAGTTATTTTATTGAAAGTAAAACAATCCCTCTTGACGTAAGACTGATAACACCATCTTATGTAAGAGGGATATTTTATATTTTGCGATGGTCGATCAATATCGGTATTGTTCTTAGGTAAAATCACACATTTTATACATGTCACTGTTATGTCGTCATTCTGTCGTTGCTTTGTCACTTTCCAGAAGCGTTGACTTGTGTTACGCTATATGTGCAAAAGGAAAGAGTGGCCACCTTAACCTGATGTAAAAAATAGTAAAGGAGAAATATATGAACATCCGAGTAAAGCTCACGAAGAGCGCAAATTACAACCATTACAAAGTTTCTTATGGCGAGGTGATCCAACTTGATCTCGAAGAATACTTGCGCGGCGTTGTCCCTAGCGAGTGTTATACTTCTTGGAGCCAGAACACTCTTAAGGCTCAGGCCGTTGCTGCTCGCAGCTATGCAATCGTCATGATGAATCGTGCATCCGGGAACTATCATGTGGATGATACGACCGCTTATCAATCTTTCAATATCACCAACAAGACTACGTCCACAACTCAAGCTGTAGATGCAACCGCCGGAATTGTTCTCAAATATGGGAATAGCGTAGCAGAAACTGTCTACTGCGCCTCTAACGGCGGACGCTGCTACAGTGCAGTGGAAGCCGGATGGTATAAAACCGATTATCTGGTTTCCAAAAATGATCCTTGGACAGCTGCGACAGGAAAGCCGAAGGATGGCCACGGTGTCGGTTTGAGCCAGTGGGGAGCATACTATGCTGGTAGCATTGGTACCAGTTACCAAACAATCCTCGATTTCTACTTCCCCGGCACAACTATAACTACGAACTACGGCAACGGCGGCTCGCCTGATCCTGGCACAAGCAACGTCGGTAAAACCGGTACGGTTGTCGTGAACTCTGCTGGCCTGAATGTGCGTAGCTCGCCCAATGGCGCTTTGCTGAGCTACAAGCTGTACAATGGCGAAAGAATCACCGTTCTGGAAGAGGAAACCGCCGGTGGGTACAATTGGTTCCGTGTTCAGGATGAGCAGGGCCGAACCAATGGCTGGGTACGTTCTGACTTCATCACTCTGGATGAAGGTGGCGGTAGCTCTGGTTACGCGACTTGGCAGGAAAAATATGGAGATAACACCTTTGTCACCTCCAATACTTATAGCGGTAATGTTTATCGCTTCCAAGTGGATCTGAACAAGTGGCGTGCTGCGAACGGATATGCAGCTATTGATGCTGATGGCTTGTGGGGCTCTGCTTCTGCAGCGGCGACGAAGGTGTTCCAGCAGGCATTTTCTGATTTGGACGCAGATGGTTTGTGCGGGCCTGCAACTAAAGCAAAGCTCTTCTCTCTGTACGGTTAATGACAAATTAGTCGCAAGAATCGACGAACAAGTCAAGCAGTAAGAGGAGCCTTTACCTAAAAAAGTAAAGACCCCTCAGACCGCCGACAAAGGGGCTGTTTCCGGAAGGAAGCAGCCCCTTTCTTTTCGGATAATATAAGCATGTTGTGCAAATATATTTCGCATATGTTCATAATACTATTTTAGGTAAACTGCTTCATCCAAGCTTTCAGTTCCATCGCTGTTTACAGGAACAATCTGAATTAAAGATATCTCATGTTCAAACATAATACGACTATAAAATTGTGTTGGAATGCTTACAATAGAAGAATCTTGCACCGTGCCTATGTTACACTCCTTTACTCCGTTCATGTATAGATTGAAGCTCGAAGGATAGGAATTCAGTTTCACGCCAGGATCGATCACGATTTGAATTTCTACATCAAACGCATCTTTCGCCGTTTCGGTCATTTTTGCGGCAATGGTATATCCCCTTAGAATATACTGCGTTGTCGAATATTGCCGCAACGTTCCCTGCTGTGTTGAGGCAGAGGCGTCGGTCAAGGCCAGATAGTTGGCAAGCATAAACCCATAGGTATCATTTGCTTTTACATGATACCAATCATCGACCTTCCCGATTACCGTAACTCTGTCTCCATTATAATACTTACCAAGCACGTCAGCTTCTAAAGAAGGCTGACTGCGCAAATTCAACCATGCATTCTTTTCGTTATTCGTTACATAAGCAATGGGTGTTTGAGAAGGGATACTTGCAGGATCGCTTCCCAAATAAAGGAATTCTGTCTTCATGAATCCGTATCTGTTTCCAACGGAAACATAGGCCCATTCCTGCGAAGGATCACTATAGCAGACGACTTCAGCCCCAGTGTAATATAGCCCTAACGACTCAGATTGTGTTGAGGGTAGGCTCCGAAGGTTAAGGCGTTGTCCATTGGAGTTGTTTACAACAGCGGTACAATACACTGTATACCCTGGCTGCGGTGAAGTCCACTGTGCTTCCTCCTGCGGAATCGTTGTCTGTGGAGTCGATGTTTTCTCATCGAAAACAGGTGACATTGTGACCTGAGCAACGGGTGTTGGTGTGATCAGGACAACGGGATCATTTCCAGGTAGCACTGGATCTCCAGCTCCAGCTTTTTCGATGTTGTCAGCTGTTATCCAACCTGTAAAAAAACCCAGCATTTCTGTATGCATTCTTATTTCAATCCAATCACCGGAGATAGAAAGAATATCGCAAGGTGCGCCTACAGCAAGAGCTGCAATGATATCGGAATCCTTATCGGGAAGACTGTAAACGTCTTTCGCCCTACCGTAATTCACATATCCTTCTCCGATTGATAATGAGGAAGCTATTGCTGCATCTGCCACAAGCAGTTGCATACAAACGATCATAATGAACAATACCTTTCGATAGATTATTGTTCCTGCGTGTAAGTTTTGCCTACGTTTCAATTGAATTCCTCCCATCATTTCTCTTGTTTTCATTCTTTAATCTATACCTTGGCTGTGCCCTTCATTCACTTTCTTAATGAATAATACATGTCGCAATTATGTCATTATTCTGTCACTACTTTGTCACTTTCCAACATTCTCGTTCTATGCTACGCTATATGTGCAAAAGGTAAGGGTGGCCACCAAAACCGGATGCGAGTTATTCACGAGAAAGGAGACTTAATTATGGCATCTTTCACTGGCAAAGTTGTTGGTGGTAGCCTGAATCTGCGCTCCTCTTGCAGTACGGGTTCCTCTGCACTTGCTTCTATTCCGAACAACACCACCCTCACCGTCAACACCGTGAGTGGCCAGAACGATTGGTTCCAGACCTCCTTCGAGGGCACCTCTGGCTATGTCGTGGCTCAGTACATTGCGGTGACTTCCGGCACTGGCACCTGCACAGTGACCACAGCTTCTAGTTCTCTCAATATCCGCAAAACGCCTTCGACCAGTGCTACTGTAATCTATGCGGCAGCAAAGGGCGCTACGCTGTCTTTGCTCGACGCTTCCAGCGTCACAGGTTGGTTCCGTGTCAGCAGTTCATCTGGCACTGGCTGGGGTTCTTCTGACTATCTTACGGCAGACGGTGGATCTGGAGGCGATTATACCTATCCCATCCAGGCAACCGTCGATACCGATAAGCATGGCGTCGGCGGAACGCTCAATATGCGCGCGTCCGCGTCCTCCACGGCAAGCGTTGTCGCAACCATCCCTGATGAAGCAACCATCTACGTCCAAACCCTGTCTGGTGAATGGTTGCCTGCCAAGTACAACGGCATTACCGGCTTTGTCATGGCCAAGTTCGTCAGAGGTTCTGATGAATATGGTGGTTCGGGCGGTTCCACTACGACCAGTTATACGTTTACGGCGGATGATGCTGTTACGTATGCGCTCAATCATTCTAACAACTCGGGAGGTGTGTGCAGCCTACGCAACACCATCTTCACCGGCATTGACGGCTCTAATGATTGTGCAGATTTTGTGCATCAGTGCCTTTGCGCCGGCAGAGTTCCGATGTTTAATGGCTGGTTTTTCCGCCTTTCTGGAATTCCCGGCAGTTGGTCTGACAGCAAATGGAATGTTACGTATAGCGGCCTTCAGAAACTGATCGGAAAAGGATGGGTTTACCAAGTCGCTTATAACGCCATTCAGCCTGGTGACATCATTTACACTTATGATGCGGATGCTACGCCAACTCCGTATACGCATGTGACTATCGCAGTAAGCACCAATGTTTGGGAAGGCAATCAATATGGATGCAGGGTTTGCGGCTATACCGTTAACCAGCACGATGCCTTTAAGGCGCTTACTTCCGGTAACTGCAGGTGTTACCGAGTTTATACATCCCTGCCGGGCGATGGCTCCGAGAAGCAAGTCGTACTTCCTCTCTCTGGCAGCGGCGGACATGTTGTTTCCTGAGAAAGAGCTCTCCAAATTAAATCAGTTTGAAGGCTAGATAAAGGATAGCGCTATCTGCATTTCGCTCGGGTAGCGCTATCCCTTTTGCTTATTCCAAAAACTCCAGCGCTTCTTGCAATACAAAGCCTCGCAAAAGCTGAGACCCTGTACATTCTACATATGCCCATTCCCCCATAGAAGCCAACCACGTTACTGTACTGTCTGCTGGCAACACGGCGACGCTTGCTTGAGAAGCAAGCGGATCGTCCGTTAAGTTCACCTGTTCGATTGTTCGAACAGTAACAGGTGTATACTGCAAATCCAACACTTTTGCGCTTGATGGGAGCGCCGCCTCCGGAATAAAGCCGATGCGCATGTGATCGCTGGAAATATCATACTGGATCATGATCCAGCCATTTTCCTGACCAAAAACCTGAATCCAATCGTTGGTACTGACACTGGCTTTACCGTTTCCAGCTCGACCATATTCTTCTCCGGGTCCCTGGTAAACCTCATATTTTTTGCTACCGGAAAAAGAAACCTTTTGAGCCGATAAAGTACCCGATGGAATAGTCGGCGGGTTGCTCAGCTTTTCACGAGCTTCCTTTATAGTTCTTGGAAAGGCGGAAAAGCTGAAATACCGCAGGTTTGTTTGATAGGTACCGTACACCCATACGTCCGTCTCCTGGCCCTCTACCCAGCCCACATTATACAAGCGCAACGCATTCTCCACCGAGGTATCATAAAACATCATCGGATCGTAGCAAGCCATGTGGACCAGTCGCCACGAACTATCCTTTTGTTGAACCCATTGGCACCGAGCCTCCATGGTCTCATTGTTGATAATGTAGTAAGAAGAAAATCTATGCCCGGAAATCCCATCGTTTATTTGCCAATCATCGCACAGAAGAATAGGGGCGCTCACTTGAGGAAGCGCGGTAGGATTGTACCATTTGTAGATCCATTCCCCGTCTTTCCATCCAAAGGCAACCAACACGTTTTCGCGTCCACGCTTGACAACCGCAAAGGCACATGCACTACTGCTGAGGTTTCCATCCGGGTTCACCCAACCCGTAATCTCCCAACCGCTCCAACGGCTTCTATCCAGATAATCGGTAACTCCTTGAGGAATGTTCTCAATACCCTGTGCGGGAACGCCGTCTGCATACCCATATGTTCCTGTAAAAAGCACTCCAAGCAACAGCGCCAGCAAGACGAAACACGTTTTTTTCACGCTCATCCACCTTTCCTTTTTTCACAACTTTCCGTATCCCTTCTTACATTATAATAGACGATGAATGCTTGCCAAATCATGCCTCCTTTCTGCAAATTCCAAAAAATATCCATTTCTTCATGCTATGTCTCTTTGTAAGTGCTAACCCTGCATCCTAAATGGGACGGGGCTGGACAAAAAGTTGAACAAGTCATGCAGCAAAGCACCGGCTATGCTCAAGGAGACTGAGTCCACCTGAAGACAGCTTGATATATTTCTGATTTTACTTTTTAATGCAGTTGCCATGAGAACAATCATCCCATACTTCAACTCTTTTCTTCGCTGCGCATGGACGTTCAGGCAGCTGTATTCGATATCTTTTGATACATATTATACATCTTCACTCTGTTCAAAGCAACGGCGGAGCGCCTCATATTTGAATTCTATCGATGGATACCTTGGATGATCCTGGGTATTGCGTATATGATCGTTTTTTCAGAATGGCTATGGTATATCATACTTAACCTCCGGGTCTAGCTTTCCTGCGTTCATACAAAGGGTAAAGGATGGACATGCAGGGGTCCCCTAACTGCCGGACTTCCTTATGCATAAACTTCAACCATTCATACTCCTTTAAGACCCGTACTTCTTGCTCTTGTGCATATCAAAAACTGTCTCTGTCTGGAGTTCAACTTTTTGAAAAATGTATTATTACTCTCATATAAGGACATACTCCTTACGCAAGCCCCAAATATCAATCTTCTGGTAAAAATGCATTTTCTTCCCGAATAAACCGCTGTATCTTCATCAATGCGTTTTTTTGATAACGCATGAGAGTACGGCGGTTTTTCCCATACTCTTTCCATTTCTCTATATGCTCTGCCTCAAGTCTGGGCCATGAAACCTCATCTATTAGATGACGACGGATCACAAATTCCTCATCCTCGTTTAGTACTAACATCCAACTTCTGACCCGTTGTGTTCTAACCTTTAATTCTAAAAGGCGCTGCGTCAGAGCTGTTCTCTCAAGAGAACCATCTTGTTGTATTTCAAGCTGCCTCTGCGCAACGCAATTCTTTTTATACTGTTGAATTTCTTGTTGAATGAATATGGTACTATCGTTACACACTCTGACAGACTCCTTCTCTAAATGACTAAACTCATTTTAGCGCCAGCTCTGTACGTAGGGAAGTGACAAAGCAGAGACAAACCAACGATAAAACAATAACATTTTATGCTATTGCATAAAATCAGACCGTTGACAAAAACAAAGGTCAGCCCATCAACAAAGACCGTATCTCCAGCACGGAGGCACGGCCTTTGAAGTACGAAAGAGAAAGGAAACAAGAAGGCCTTGGCAAGGCGCTTGATGTTCTGAACGGCAGCGTTGAGGAAGCACTGCTCGCGCATGTTTGGTAGACCAAGCATACGTGCAAAGCGTATGCCATGGTTTTGTTTGGCCTCCGCGAAGGATCGCTCAATGGTCCCTTTGCGCCATTTGTAGAGTTGTTTGCTGATCGGCGTTTTCGTAAAGTATGCTGCTTCGTCCGGTGCGTCCTGCCGGGCATGCCGCTCCACCATCCTTCTTGCTGCTGATTTGCCAAAGCAGTCATCTCTTTGAGGACAGACCGCGCTTGTCTTTGGATCGCTGAAATATTGACGGTCCCCCTGCCTTGTTGTTGTTTTCCAGTAGAGCGGCTGATGCTTCGGACAGAGATATACGTCAAAATAGGAGTCATAACGGAAACGCCATTTGCCAAAGTGTTCTCCTGCGTGCGTGTGTCTGCGGTAGCCGATGACAGCTTGAATACCACGGCTTTCAGGCAAATGTGCCGTGGCCGCATTATGATAGCCCGCATCCAACCCAATGCAGATCGGCAGCGTGCCGAGCCGATTTTCGATTTCATCCAGTATTTTAGGCAACGGCGTAATGTCGTTGATGTTTGCTGGTTCTACACGATCGTAGCTGGTTCCAGCATTCTTGCGAACATTAACACTGTTCGTATTAACTTTCCCTTTACTGTCTATAGCAATATTTGACACATTTCCCTCCAATATTTTTATTTGGCATCCAGTATGCTGGCCAACTTACTTTTTCCACCTATAGTGTAAAACAATATTCTGATTGATGGGAGTGCAGATATTAACGTTATATGTACATAATTCGTGAAAAAATGACCACCGCAAGATACACCGCTTTTGGTCTGCGCTATATTCTCTTCCCCGATGCTCAGTCTTTCTGCTGAGCGGAAGGCGGTACAATTGCTGCCAGGGCTTGCTTAGACGGAACACAATCTGCTAAGAAACTGACGCTTATATGTTTACCGTCAGAGTCTGTGCTTTTCAGCTAAAAAAGTCCATTAAAATAAGAACTCTGCACCTCACGCAAAGTTCTTATGACAAGCAAACCCATTTTTCAGCGCAACGGCAACGAAGAACCTGTAATTTTTGCTTTACAGATAATTTTTTTCTCATCGAGAGAACATTTTCAACATTCGCAATGTTTTACTGCTCCCGAAATGATGAAACAATGGCTTCAGCCTCTCCCACATCACACGTAGTCGTCAGCGAGCAAACGGACATGCCATCAATCCAGACAAACCGGTTCTTCTCTATATTTGCACTCCTGTATACCCGGATACCGCCAATCTCCACCAACTCGCCATCGTTATTTTGCTCCAGCGCCAAGTTAGCCGCTTCTGTGCTGAAGTAATGATCCCAAAGAAAGATCAGCGTTGCAGCCGGATCAGCGTCATTTATATAAGAGATGTTCAGAATCAGTTCATCATCAAATCGGACTGCATGGTACTGGCCGACATGCCAGCCCTCCGGCAGATGGCCAGGGCGTACCGGCTCCATTCCGAGGAATGCCGCAACGGCCTCCCAGTCTGTTGTCGTCAGGCTGTTGGCAATGTTGTCATCGCCCGCGGCAGCACTTCCTTCCACAAGACCGGAATCTATGCTCTGCC
>OLQL01003053.1_pt1 | contig 10587 bp, 8 predicted proteins | sample 1672971 | NCBI WGS metagenome assembly OLQL01 (sample SAMEA3136742, study PRJEB25190) | human gut metagenome | biome: human gut; feature: human-associated habitat; material: faeces | place: Austria | collected 2013
CCGCAACGATTCCCGCAATCTTCACATGCAGTCCTCCTTTCCGGTATGCGTTATCTGTATTTTAGCATAATTTACCGCCCTTTTCCAGAAAATCCCCTCTGGAAACTTTCCAAGGCTCTTCGTCTGCTGCATCGCCTGAATTGTTCCATCCGTTGCGTAAATCGGAATACCGTACCGGCGCGCCAGCACGCCAAGGCCCTGGATATGATCGGAATGCTCATGTGTCACGAGAATGCCGTCCAGCTCCTTCGCGCTGCGATCGAGAACAGCCAGCCCCGCCTCCACGCGCTTTCCGCTGATGCCCGCATCGATCAGAAGGCTTGTGGTCTCGCTTCCCGCGAAAATGCAGTTTCCGCTCGAACCACTTGCAATACTACAAAGTTTCATATTTTTTCATCCTATGGTCTAACTGTTTTTTTGTTTCCTCAAAATCGCCGCTGTTGTCGATTTCAAAATCGCAGTGGCTGCTGAATTCATCCTCGGAGAGCTGATTTGCCATGATTTCGCGTACTTTCTTCTCGGAATAGCCGCGTCCTTCGATCAATCGCTCCTTCCGGACTTCTTCATCCGCATAAATATACCACAGTTCATCACAAATTTCATCATATTTTTCTTCGATTAAGAGTGCGGCCTCCACAAAGACGTATTCCGTCCCTGCTTTTTCCGCAGCTGCAATGGCTTTTTTGATATACCGTTTTACCGCCGGATGAACGATCGCATTCAGGGCTTTTAACTTTTCTTCGTCCTGAAAAACGATCTCAGCAATCCGTTTCCGGTCAAGTTCGCCGGTCTCTGTGGTGATCTGTCTGCCGAACAGCTTCACAATCTCTCCATAGCATTCGCCGCCCGGCAGCATCACAAGGTAACCTGCCTCGTCCGCCTGGATCACCGTTGCATCATAATTCTGTCCAAGGTACGTGAGCACTTCGCTTTTTCCGGCGCCCACGCCGCCTGTAATTCCAAAAACTTTCATTCTTTTGTATCCTTTCGCTCCTGGTATGAGTGCGCTATTTCGCCTCGTACCAGTTGTTTCCTGTGTGCATATCGATCTCGAGTTTGACAGCCAGATGTGCTGCCCCGGTCATCTCCTCTTCCAGGATCTGTTCTGCCTTTTCGAGCTCGTCTTCCGGCACTTCCAGCAGCAGCTCATCGTGTACCTGAAGAAGAAGTCTGGTCTTTAACTGCTCCTCTTTCAGCCGTTTCGCCACGCGGATCATCGCTATTTTAATAATATCCGCCGCCGTTCCCTGGATCGGCGCATTCATCGCAACGCGCTCGCCGAATGACCGCTGCATAAAGTTGCTCGATTTCAGCTCCGGCATCGGCCGTCTGCGTCCGAACATCGTCACGGAATAGCCTTTCTCTTTGGCATCCTCCACGCAGCGGTTCAAAAACTCATGGATACCCGGATACGTCTCGAAATACTGCTGGATATAGGCCTCTGCCTCTTTCCGGCTGATGCCGAGATCCTGGCCCAGACCGAACGAACTGATGCCGTATACGATACCGAAGTTGACCGCCTTCGCATTTCTTCTCTGCAGCGGTGTTACCTCTTCAAGCGGCACATGGAACACTTTCGATGCCGTCATGCGGTGGATATCCTCCGCCTCGCGGTACGCCTCGATCAGGTTTTCATCGCCCGACATATGGGCCAGCACGCGGAGCTCAATCTGGGAATAGTCGGCATCCAGAAAGACACAGCCAGGCTTTGGCACGAAGGCTTTCCGGATCAGACGGCCAAGCTCCATCCGCACCGGAATGTTCTGCAGATTCGGATCGGTACTGCTGATGCGGCCGGTCGCGGTGATGGTCTGGTTAAATGTCGAATGGATTCTTCCATCTTTCCCGATCACGGCCTGCAGACCGTCGGCGTACGTCGATTTCAGTTTGGCAAGCTGGCGGTACTCCAGAATATCGGCAACGAGTTTGTGATCCGGTGCGAGCTTTTCGAGCACATCGGCGGCAGTGGAATAACCCGTCTTGGTCTTTTTGCCGCCCGGAAGCTGCAGCTTTTCAAACAGAATCACGCCAAGCTGCTTCGGGGAATTGATGTTGAACTCCTCGCCGGCCTCCTCGTAGATCTGTGCCTCCAGCTCTCCGATCCGCTCCGCCAGCTCAGCTCCGTAAACGGAAAGTGCTTCTTTTTCTGCGGCGATTCCATCCGCTTCCATCTGACGGAGCGTAAACACCAGCGGAATCTCCACATTCCGGTACAGATCCCACATGCCCTGCTCCTTCAGCAGCTTTTCCATGTTTTCCTGTGCGGCAAATACAGCATACGCCTGATGACCTGCATACGACTCCTGCTGTTCCGGCGTCATCTTTCCTGCGGCCGGAATCTTGCTTCCGCCGAAGATCTCTTCCACTGCCGGCACATAGCGGTGTACGTACTCTTTTACGATATCATCGTACGAATACTGTGATTTCAATGGATTTAATAAATACGCGGCAATTCCGGCATCAAACAGATGGGCTTCATCGGCGTCCGGCATATCCTTCAGAAATTCTTTTCCGTCCATGACGCAGAAAACCGGAATCTGCTTCTGCAGCTCAGTCAATTTTTCTTTTAAATAATCTCCGGTCAGGAAACCTTCTGCTGGGAAGTAAACAACATCCGGCTCTCCGCTTCCATACGCAACTGCCATACCGACAAGTGAACGGCTCCGATCTGCCATCGGTCCGTCCTTCGGGGTTTCTTCTGTCAGAAGAGCGGCTCCTGCCTTCTCCTCCTTCGCGATGGTTCCAAAGAGTTCTTCCGCCTCGGAAAAATCCGTTACGGTGCGCAGAAAGACGGCATCCTCTGGTTCTGCATTCGTCTCCTCGAAGCGGCCCAGCAGGTTTTTAAACTCCAGACGTTTGAACATCTCATACGCTTTTGGTGTATAAAAATTCGAGAGTGCCGCTTTTTCACGGTCGAGCTCCACCGGCGCATCGGTATCAATCGTTGCAAGTTTTTTGCTTAATTCCGCCAGATCATAATGATCACGCATCGCCTCTTTTGCCTTGTTCGGTTTGATCTCCTCGAAATGTGCATGCGCATTTTCCAGTGTCTCGTACTGCAGCAGGATTTTCGTCGCGGTTTTCTCGCCGACACCCGGCAGACCCGGGATATTGTCTGCGGTATCGCCCATCAGCGCTTTCAGATCGATGATCTGTTTCGGGAGAAGACTGTATTTTTCCAGCACTTCTGCCGTGTGGTAATTTTCGATCGTCGTCACACGCTTCACGGTCTTTGGAATCCGGATCAGAATGTGGTCCGTTGCAAGCTGCAGTAGGTCGCGGTCTCCGGATACGATCGTAACTTCCATCCCTTCCGCCTCGCATTTGCGGCCGAGCGTTCCTAAGATATCATCCGCCTCATAGCCCTCTTTTGTAACAATCTCAATGTCCATTGCTGCGAGCACTTCCTGGATCACCGGGACCTGTTCGCGCAGTTCCTGCGGCATCGGCTTTCTCGTTCCCTTGTACTGGTCATACATTTTGTGGCGGAATGTCGGTGCATGGAGGTCAAACGCCACGGCAAGATACTGCGGCTGCTCCTCATCGAGAATTTTAAACAGAATATTCAGGAATCCATATACGGCGTTCGTGTGCAGTCCTTCTGCATTGGACAGATCCGGTACGCCGTAAAAAGCCCGGTTCAGAATACTGTGTCCGTCCAGTAATACGATTTTATCACTCATAATAATCCTTTCAGCCAGGGTAATTCTATCACTTCAAAATAGTGCAGAGCCAGGAGCACCAGAAACAGAACGAGAATCAGCATCAGCACCCGGAAAAACGTATCTTTGTACCGGCGGTGTCTCGCTTCTTCCTCTTTTTTCTCCAGATCGCGTTCCAGAAGTCCTGTCAGATTGTAGGAATCGGGCGCGTCATCCTCGAAATATGCCATCGCACGGTTCACAATAAAATATGTCTCCAGTTCCTCGTGGCATGTATGGCATTTCCGGATATGGGAAATAAACGGTTCCATCTCTTTCTCCGGCATATTTCCCTGCACGTATGGCTGTATTAATTTTTCTGCTTCTTTACAGTCCATAAAATCCTGCTCTCCTTTTGTATCCGGCCAGTGTTTTTCTCTGGCCGTTTTTTCTGCTATCTACCATCATACACTATTTTCTTATAATTTAAAAGAGACAACCCGCCGAAAATGGGTTGTCTCTTGTTCTCTTATAAGATAACTGTTTTCTAGTGGATTTCCATTATGCACGGACAATGTTCGGGGTCTCTTTTCCTGCCTCGAAATCCAGTGCATTCTGCAGTGTGGTCTCTGCAATCGCACGCAGTGCTTCCTCGGTGAAGAATCCCTGATGTGAAGTGATCATAACGTTCGGGAAGGACAGGAGACGTGCTGTGGTGGAGTGCTCCAGAATCTCATCGGAACGGTCCTCGAATACGTTCGGGGTTTCCTCCTCGTATACGTCAAGGCCGACGCCGAAGAATTTTCTTGCACGGATTCCCTCGATCAGGTCGTCTGTCTTTACCAGACCTCCGCGGGACGTATTGACCAGGATCACGCCGTCTTTCATCTTTTTGATGCTCTCGCGGTTGATCATGTGGTATGTGCTGTCCATCAGCGGGCAGTGCAGGGAGATCAGATCACTCTGTGCCAGCAGTTCATCAAGAGTTACGTACGTAACAAAATCTTTTAAGGATTCATTCTGGTATACATCGTAAGCAATGACTTTCATGCCGAAACCGCGGCAGATTCTTGCCATAGCCGCACCGATTTTTCCGGTTCCGACGATTCCGGCGGTCTTCTGATAGAAGTTAAATCCCATCAGTCCGCCCAGGCTGAAGTCGTTTTCTCTTACTTTCGTATATGCTTTGTGCATGTGGCGGTTGACCGTCATGGCCAGTGTCATCGCATGCTCAGCTACAGCCTCCGGGGAATAACCCGGTACACGGCGTACATCAATGCCGTATTTTGCAGCTGTCTTTAAATCTACGTTGTTGAAGCCTGCGCAGCGCATCAGGATCAGCTTGACGCCTGCCTCATGCAGTGCTTCTACGGTTTTTGTTCCGACATCGGAGTTTACGAAGGCGCACACGGCATCGTAGCCCTTTGCCAGGGAAGCGGTTCTTGCAGCAAGTCCGGTTTTTAAATATTCCACTTCAATTTCCGGAAACTGCTCTTTGGTTCGGTCGAAAGATTCTCTGTCGTAGTTCTGGGTATCGTAAAATAAAATTTTCATAATGTTTTTCCTCCTCGCTTTGCGGTCATCTTATTGTTCCCGCTTACAGGTATTACTATACTTTATTGTTAAAACTTTGTCAATGTATTATTTGTTAAAATTTTATCAATTAGTAAATTTATTTTCAACATCTTTCACAACAGTACAAATTTACTGGATCACCTCGTCCAGGAACCGGGACGGCTCGACTTTCTTTTCAAACCGTTCCTCCACATAACAGAGCGTCAGCTCTTTCCGGGCGCGCGTCATTCCGACGTAGAACATCCGCCGCTCCTCCTCGATCGCCTCCGCAAGGACTGCTTTCTGATACGGCATTACGCCCTCGTTGACGTCAAGAAGATAGACCTTGTCGTACTCGAGTCCCTTGACGCTGTGCAGGGTGGAAACCATAACTCCTTCCGCACTCTCTGCGCGCTGCTTCTGTTTTTCCTTCATCTTCTGCTGGTATTCCTCAATATGTGCAAACCAGCCCTCGATGCTTTTCTGGCTCTTTGCCGCCTCCTGCAGCTCGTCCAAAACGGAAATCAGATCATCCTCTTTCAGATGGCGGTATGCAGCATATTCCTTCACATACTGTTCATAGCCGATCGCATAGCGGATGTAATTGACCGCGCCGAACGGCGATAAATGCGTCAGTGTCGTGATATCCTGCTCCAGTTTGCGGATCCGCTGGCACATCCAGTCTTTTTCTTCGTAATATTCCAGAAGTGCATCGAACGAAACAGTCGCCTCCTCAAAGGCATCCCGCGACAAATAACGGTTCGGGCGGTTGGCAATCTTTAAAAACTCGCCGCGCTTCCGGCTTCCCATCGCAAGATTCAGATACGTCAGCAGATCTTTCGCAATCCAGTGGTCATAGAGATCCGGCAGGGCATCCCGCATCTGGAACGGGATCTGTGCTTCCATCAGTTCCTCTACTGCTGTCCGGCAGCCAAGATTCGTGCGGAACAAAAGCGCCATCTCTTCATATGGACAGCCGTTTTTCTCCGCCTCCCGCAGCTCCTCGGCAACGGCACGCATCTCCTCGCGCGGGTTCTTATATCCCCGGATTGCAACCGGAGCGCCTTTCTCGTTGTCGGTGGAAATCGCCTTTTCATACCGCTTTTTGTTGTGGTGGATCAGGCATTGGGACCGCTTCACAATAAATTCCGTACTACGGTAATTTTTATCGAGCACTACCTGCGCCGCGCCCGGGTAATCTTTCGGAAAATTCAGCATGATCTCCGGCTTGGCCCCGCGGAACTGATAAATCGACTGATCGTCATCCCCGACAATAAAGAGGTTATTTTCCGGCAGCGCCAGCATCCGCACAATCTCATACTGCACGGGGCTGATGTCCTGAAACTCGTCAATCAGGATATACTGAAATTTCTGCTGCCAGGCGCGAAGGACCTCCGGCCGCTCCAGAAAGAGACGTTTGCACTGCACCATCAGATCGTCGAAATCGAGTTTTTTGTTCTCCTTCCGCCATTTCTCATACGCCTCATAAATTTCGCGGAACTTTTCCTGCGGCATACAGGCGGAATAGTAATGTTCCAGCGGGATCTGATTGTTCTTCACAGTGCTGATTTCGCGCGCCAGATTTTCCTCGAGATCCTCTTCCTCCAGGTCTCTGGCATAGTGGTTGACCAGCTCGCGCATCAGCCGCTTTTTCTCTTCCTCGCTTAAAATATTGTTGCCGGACATGCGGTACGTATGGCGCAGAATCGCGTAGAATACCCCGTGGAACGTTCCAAAGGTGACCTGGGTACTCGTCTTTCCCATCGCCTTCAAATACCGCTCCTTCATCTCTTTTGCCGCCGCACGCGTAAATGTTACGACAAGAATACGAGAGGCGGAAATGCCGCTCGTTACAAGCTGGCAGGTCCGCCCCGTAATCACTGCGGTTTTCCCCGACCCCGGTCCGGCAAGGACCATCATGGGGCCGGTGGTATGCATCACCGCTTTTTTCTGTGAATTATTATATATCATTTGGATAATTTCTCAATCGCTTTGTCGATGCGGGCAAGAGACTCCTCTTTTCCCAGAACCTCAAGGATTTCCGTTGCGCCGGCCGGTGTCATCTGTTTTCCGGAAAGAGCGGTACGGATCGGCCACATAATATAACCGGTCTTGTATCCTTTTTCTTTTCCGAATGCGCTGAGCATCTCAAAGAGAGCATCATTGCTGAAATCTTCCTGCGCTGCCAGCAGCGGTTTTACTTCCTGAAGAAGTGCAAGGGAGGTCTCCTCGTTTGTCTTCATCTTTTTGTGAGTGTACATCGAAGCGTCGTACTCCGGAACTTCCTCGAAGAAGTCGATGAGGTCTGCAATATCCGGGAATACTTCGATTCTTGTTTTTACCATGGCTGCAATTTTCTTAAAATCGAGCGGACGGTGGACTGTCTTCTGGATATACGGAAGCGCCATCTCATAGAACTTCTCGTCGTCCATTGCCTTCATGTACTCGCCGTTCATCCAGCGGAGTTTTGTCATATCGAAAACGGCCGGAGATTTGCTGATGTGGTGGTAATCGAAGATTTTTACCAGCTCCTCGAGAGAATAGATCTCGCGGTTTCCTTCCGGGCTCCATCCAAGAAGGGCTACGAAGTTGACAATGGCATCTTTTAAGAAACCCTGATCGATCAGGTCTTCATAAGAAGAATGGCCGCAGCGTTTGGACAGCTTCTGATGCTCCTCGTTGGTGATCAGCGGACAGTGTACGTAAACCGGAACTTCCCAGCCGAATGCCTCGTAAATACGGTTGTATTTCGGGGATGAGGACAGATACTCATTACCGCGTACAACGTGGGTTACACCCATCAGATGGTCGTCGATGACGTTTGCGAAGTTGTAAGTCGGATATCCGTCGGATTTGATCAGGATCAGGTCTTCCAGCTCCTCGTTGTTTACGGTGATGTCTCCGTAGATCTCATCGTGGAAGGTTGTGGTTCCTTCGGTCGGCATATTGAAACGGATGACGTACGGTTTGCCGGCTGCCAGATTGGCCTCTACTTCCTCTTTGGAAAGACCAAGGCAGTGTTTGTCGTAGATCGAGATTTCTTTTCCGCCTACGTTACGCTTGCACTGGCTCAGGCGCTCTGCGTCACAGAAGCAGTAATAAGCGTCACCCTGCTCTACCAGCTGTTTTGCGTATTTCAGGTACAGACCTGCTGCATTACGCTCGCTCTGTACGTACGGGCCGCAGCCGCCGTCTTTGTCCGGTCCCTCGTCGTGTACCAGGCCGGTCTCTTTTAAGGTACGGTAGATGATATCAAGTGCGCCTTCCTGGAAACGCTCCTGGTCGGTATCCTCGATACGCAGAATGAACGTACCATCGTTATGGCGTGCCTGCAGGTAAGTGTACAGTGCGGTGCGCAGGTTGCCGACGTGCATATAGCCCGTGGGCGACGGTGCAAACCGGGTACGAACGTTAGACATGGTGAAAACCCCTTTATTTTAAATTAGTATCCCGTAAATTGCAGGGGCCGGTGCTTGCATCGACCCGCGGGCCGATGACGAGCATCGGCCCCTACAAACATGTTCTTGTTCTCAAACGACTTCATTATAAAGCGAAGACAAATCGCTGTCAACCTTACACAAGATACGGCTCAAACCGATGCAGGTCGTCGATCTTGACGGTGGCGCGGTAGTAGACGCCGTCCTCTCGGTATTCTTCCTCGGCCACGCTGCCGCGGCTGCGCAGGATGTCGGCCAGCGCCAGTTTATCGTAGGGCAGCAGCACCTCGATACCCCGCACACGGTGGGCCAGCACATCATCGACCTTGGCCAGCAGGGCGGGCAGGCCCACGCCCGTTTTGGCGCTGGTCAGCAGGATGTCCGGGTCAAAGGACAGCAGGTTTGCTGTATCGCACTTATTGTACACCACCAGCTGGGGGATGCCCTCGCAATCCAGGCTGCTCAGTACCTCATCGGTGACGGCCAGCTGCTCGGCAGCCTGGTCGTCACCGGCGTCGGCCACCTTTACGATAACGTCCGCATAGGCGGCTTCTTCCAGCGTGCTCTTGAACGCTTCCACCAGGTGGTGGGGCAGGCGGCTGACGAAGCCGACCGTATCCACCAGAATAATTTGCAGGCCGCTGGGCAGGGTCAGCTTGCGGGCGGTGGGGTCCAGCGTGGCGAACAGCATGTCCGCCTCAAAGATCTGCTCGCCGCACAGGGCGTTCAGCAGGCTGGACTTGCCCACGTTGGTGTAGCCCACCAGGCTCACCACCGGCATGCCGGTCTTGGCGCGGGCCTTGCGGCTCTCGCCCCGGCGCTTTTCCATTTCGGCCAGCTTTTCAGCCAGCGCATCGATGCGGGCATGCACATGGCGGCGGTCCAGTTCCAGCTTGGTCTCACCGGCACCGCGGCGGGCACCACCGCCGCCGCCGCCACCGCCGCCCTGACGGCTGAGCGCTTCGCCCATGCCCTGCAGACGGGGCAGGCGGTAGCGCAGAAGGGCCAGTTCGGTCTGCAGCTTGCCCTCGTTGGTGACGGCGCGGCTGCGGAAAATTTCAAGGATCAGCATGGTGCGGTCGATCACTTCCAGTCCGCCCAGCGCATTGGAGATGTTGCGGATCTGGCTGCCGGTCAGTTCACCGTCAAATACGGCGCATTCCGCGCCCAGCGTTTCGGCGGCAAGGGATGCTTCCTCCAGCTTGCCGCTGCCCAGCACGATGCCGGTCTCAGGGGTCTGGCGCTTCTGGGTGACTTCGGCCACGGCCTCCATGTGGTTGGCCTCACACAGCGCAGCCAGCTCGGCAAGGCTGCGCTCGCAGTCCCACAGGCCCTGGTCGAGGGCGAGAAGGATGACCTTCGTCGGGGGAGTTTCGACTAAAATATCGTAAAGTTCGCTCAAGGTAAGTCCTTTCTGTTATATCGTTCTCTTGTCAGCAGATAGCTTCTGCACTCCACCGGTGTGCCGTCAAATTTATGATCAATGGCATCGTGGTGGTAGAGAAAGCCTGCTTTTTCCATCACCCGGCCGCTGGCAGGGTTCTCTTTTGCGTGGCAGCAGGTGAGCCAGCCGCCGTCTGTATTCTCAAACCAGTAGTTTACTGCTGCTTTTAAAGCTTCGGTTGCAAAACCATGGTTCCACCAGTGCTTCCCGATGCAGTAGCCTGCTTCCCAGATGCCGTCTGTGCAGTCCTGCTGCGGCCAGAGCGCTTTCTGTGCCGGGTCACCGAGCAGAGCATTGAAGATGCCGATGCTGCCAAACACCTGCCCGGAAGCCTTTTCCACAATGGCCCACTGGTAGTAGTCCGGGTTCGGGTAAAGGGTGGCCCATGCCGCCAGCAGACCTACGGTCTCCAGCGCGTTTTTGTGCGGCTCCCACCGCAGAAAGCGGGTCACTTCCGGGTCGGAAGTATGCAGCCTGGCGGGCATCGCCGCCCCACCAGCTGATGGTCAGG
>OLQL01003058.1_pt1 | contig 10573 bp, 9 predicted proteins | sample 1672971 | NCBI WGS metagenome assembly OLQL01 (sample SAMEA3136742, study PRJEB25190) | human gut metagenome | biome: human gut; feature: human-associated habitat; material: faeces | place: Austria | collected 2013
GAAAAATAATGTATGGTGAAACAAAGAGAGATTTAGTAGAAACAATCAAAAAATTGTGTGAGATGAAATAGGTAACACTAACAGATGGAAAAGTATGTATTGATCATGTACATATGTACATTGCAATTCCACCGAAACTATGTGTTTCAGAGTTTATGTCATATCTGAAGGGAAAAAGCACATTGATGTTGTTTGACCGACATCCGGAATATAGGAGCAAGTGGGGAGATAGACATTTTTGGGCGAGAGGATATTACGTATCGACAGTAGGAAATGTGAATGAAGAAACGGTAAGAAAATACATACAGGAACAGGAAGAAAACAAGAGGCTAAGTAAGAAAAAAGACAAAAAGGAATAAGAAACATGGAATTATTTAAATACATAGTCAAGTTTATCTACCGCATCCGTTGGTGGATGGTTATATTTCCATGTATAGCCGGTATCATAGCATGGTTTCTTACCAGAAATCTGGAAAAAACGTATGATGTGAAAACCACCATCTTTACAGGAATCATCTCCGGATACAACGTAGATGCCACCGATACCCGAAACGCCACCGTGCACATGAGTAATTTAATGAATATCATTACAACGGAACGCACACTGAAAATAGTATCTCTGAAACTGCTTGCCCGCTGTCTGGTCTATGGAGATGCCGAAAGAAATACCAGTTATATTTCAGCCATACATTACCAGCAGCTGGTTTCCGGCATTCCACGAGAGTTACAGGCATTGATAGACAAGCAAAACGAAGAGAAGACCTATCATAATCTGGTAGCTTTTGAACGCCCGTCCATCAATAATTTCATCTACCAACTACTCAATTATACCCACCCTTATTTCAGCGTACCTCTACTCTCACAACATATAAAAGTAGCCAGGTTGGGAAACAGTGATATGATCGAGATTGCTTATAGTGCCAACGATCCGGGAATAGCTTATAACACACTTGAGATTCTGAATGAAGAGTTTGTCAAACAATACCATGAACTACGCTATGGAGAAACAAACAATGTGATCAAGTTCTTTCAAGAAGAACTGGCCAGATTGGGCAAAATGCTGACTGCCGCCGAGGATTCTTTAATCGAGTACAATATAGAAAACCGCATCATCAACTACGGAGAACAAACCAAACAGGTGGCAAGCATGGACGCCGCTTACCGGATGATGGACAATGATTTGCTTGTCAATTACTCCACCAGTAAGGCGTTGATCGATTTCTATGAATATAAATTAGGTGATGTGGCCAAATTGATCCGTACCAACAATGAGTTTATGGACAAACTCCATCAAATGTCCCAATTGAACACCCAGATCTCAACCATGGAAATCACTCCGGACGAAAAGAACCGGAAAAAGCTGGAAGAACAAAAAAACATGTTAAGTAACGCCGAACAAAACATCAACGATCTCGCCCTGAAACTAAGTGCCGAAGCCGCAAGTACAAACAATGTATCTTATGAGACACTCATCAGCCAGTGGCTTGACCAAATAGTCCTTGCCGAAAAAACTAAAGCCCAAATGGAAGCACGAGATATAATGAGAGAGAATTTAAATGAAGATTTCCTTTATTTCTCCCCCATCGGCGCTACCCTGGGCCGGAAAGAAAGGCATATCGGCTTTGTGGAAAGCAACTATATGTCTACCATGGGAGCCTTGAATGCAGCCATCTTGCGACAAAAGAACCTGGAAATGACCTCGGCTTCATTAAAAATCATGAATCCGCCCCTGTTTCCACTGACCTCCTCCCCCACCAATGCACGCATGATTATACTTGCATCCATACTGGGGACTTTACTTTTCATCATTGGCTATTTTCTGATTATAGAAATACTGGACCGTACCCTCAGAGACAAAATACGTGCAGAACGAATTACCGGAGGAACAGTTATCGGCGCATATCCTAGAGAAAGCAAGTTAAGATACAGACGTTATAATAAAGCCATAAACAAGATGGCCGTCAGGCAACTCAGCACCGCTTTACTGCCTCATCTAAATACACAGGAACAGCGGGTCATCAATCTGTTAAGTACAGAAGAGAAAGACGGAAAGACCCATGTCGCCCGCCTGATAGAGGAATATTGGAGCAGCATCGGCCTAAACGTCCGCCGCATTACATACGATGAAGATTTTCTAAGCGAAGACAGCCAATATGTACAGGCAAACAATTTGAAAGAACTATGTTCCGATCTGGAAAAGGATGAAATACTTCTAATCGAACACCCGGTCCTGAAAAGCAATCCTCTGCCTCCGGCTTTGTTAAATGAAGCATCCATCAATCTGCTGGTTGTCCGTGCCAACCGTACTTGGAAAAATACGGATCAGGCACTGTATGAGCATTTGTTACAAGTTAAACAAAAAGAAGTACCCCTCCTTTTCTATCTGACACAAGCAGACAGAAATACAGTGGAAGACTTTACAGGACAATTACCTCCTTACACGAACTTTAAGAATATGGAATACAGGCTGTTCCAACTCGGACTGACCGCCATTGAATACAAAGGAAAATAGATAATGATAGCAAAAGAAATAAATATAACAACCCATACAGGTCAAATTCTGGCCAGCTTCATTATCGGACTGTGCTTATGCCTATGGACAGCCCTCAACATGAAGCCCTCCATAGGAGTTGCAATAGGGTTCATACCTTTTGCCACGCTTTTTATCTTCATATGCATAAACAGACCCGTCATTCTGCTGGCCATCACCTTTATGCTGAATTACCTGATAATGGGAATTAACAGATATCATTCCATCCCTATTGCCATTACCAATATCTTTGATTTGCTCTACGGCATCATGTTGGCCCTTATTCTTCTGAAACAGTTGCAAAGCAATCATCATTTCAGGAAAATACTAAACGTCTATACCTGCATCACATTGGTCTGGCTGCTATATTGTATCATCAACATAGGTAATGGTATAACCGGTGAATTTTACATGGAAGCATGGCTTCGTATTTTAAGACCCTGGGCCTTATACCCTATTCTGACCTGTATTATTCTATCCATACACTGCAATCGCTACACTTTTATCCATTACTTTTTAATACTATGGGGTATCATGACCCTACTGGCTGCCGCAAAAGGATATTGGCAAAAGAACAAAGGTTTTGACAGTACCGAGCTAAGCTGGTTGTGGGCCTACGGAGCACGTACCCATTTTATCCATTCCGGCATCCGCTATTTCTCATTTTTCACTGACGCAGGTCTTTTCGGTGCCAGCATGGGATTATCCTGCACTGTTTTCACGCTTACTTTTTTCTATACAAAGAACCTATTTCTCAGACTCTTCTATTTAATAGTGGGTATGGCAGGATTTTATGGTCTGTTAATATCGGGAACCCGATCGGCCATAGCTGTACCCATTGCAGGGCTGGGGCTCTTTCTGTTCCTGTCTAAAAGTTGGAAAATAGGCATCATCTCCTTTATCCTGCTTGCCGGAGGGATAGGAATGCTGAAATATACCAAGATCGGAGAGAACAATAAATTGATCCGTCGTATGCGTACTGTCTTTGACACAGAGGATCAATCGATGATGGCTCGTTTCGAGAACCAGAAAGCACTGAATGCCTACATGGATGAAATGCCCTTCGGCATAGGCATGGGAGCCATAGACGGAGTAGTTCCTCCCCATAACAAATATTATTTCGTTTCCATCTGTCCTTCAGACTCCAGTCTGGTAGATGTATGGAAACAGATGGGAATAGTGGGACTGTGTGTGTTTTTGGGTATGCATGCCATTCTATTTCTATCGGGCTCCTACATCCTTTTATTCAAAATCCGAAATCCGGAAATCCGGGGACCGCTGACAGGTATGTTATGCGGTTGTGCAGGCATACTGGTAGCTTCTTACGCCAATATGGTTTATTTCCAGTTTCCTAACGGAATCTTGATTTATTCTTGTTTCACCTTTGTTTTTTTAGGACCTTATTTAGATAAACAATACTCAGAAATACATGGACTACCGACAGCCTGACCTATCCGTCATCACCGTGAACTATAACGGTTTTCACGACACCTGCGAATTCATTGACTCGTGGGCAGCCACTGTATTCTCTGTCAGTTATGAAATGATAGTCATTGACAATGGTTCCACTGCCAATGAAGCCGCCTTGCTACAAAAAACATATCCTTTTATCCAAGCCGTACGCAGTGAGCGGAACTTAGGATTCGCCGGAGGTAACAATCTGGGTATAAACCTTGCAAAAGGAAAATACCTGTTCTTGCTGAACAATGATGTTTGTATGGTCAAAGATGCCATACCCTTGTTGATAAAACGCCTTCTGTCCTCCGACAAGATAGCAGGTGTCTCCCCGTTAATCCGTGATTATGCAGAACCGCACGCCATACAATTTGCAGGATACACCCAACTTTCGCCCATTACCTTAAGAAACAGAGTCATAGGCAAAGGGAAAATAAATAAAGACCACTATCCCGCCCAAAAAACGCCTTATCTGCATGGTGCCGCCATGTTACTGAAAAAAACAATAATAGACAAGCTTAGCCTGATGCCCGAAGAATATTTTCTATATTATGAGGAACTGGACTGGTGCACCTATATCAATAGGAAAGGCTACGAACTATGGTACGATCCCGCTTGCGAAATATGGCACAAGGACAGCAGCTCCACCGGAAAAGAAAGTCCGTTGAAATACTATTACCTGAGCAGAAACAGATTACTATATGCCTACCGCAATCTCTTTGACTGGAAACTTCCGGTTTCCATCTTATACCAGACAATGATTGTATGTCCCAAAAACATACTGACCGCCCTGGGAAAAGGAAAGAAAGCCATAGCCAAAGCACATTGGGAGGGAACAAAAGCATTTTTCAAACTTAGAAACAAAGACAAACAGCCATGATATTTCTAGCATACATAGAACTACTACTTTTCGCGATATGTGCCTTTACTGTTTTTTACCTGCTGGTGTACGCCATAGCGGCAACAGGCAACCGCACCGACAAATATTCCGAATCAAGAGTAAAACACCGTTTCGCCATTCTGATACCGGCCTATCAGGACGATGACTACATACCCTATACCGTCAAATCATTTCTGCAACAAGAATATCCTATAGACTGCTATGACATTATCGTCATTTCAGACCACCTGAAGCCGGAAACAAACAGACAGCTGGCACAATATCCCATCCCCCTGTTGCAAGCCAGATTCAAGAAAAGCTCAAAAATGAAATCTGTCAAAGCTGCCATGTCACAATTACAAGAAGGACAATACGATATCGTTTTAATCATGAATGCGGACAATGTAGTGGACACCAACTTTCTTGAAGTTGTCAACAATACGTATGCCAGCGGCTCCAATGCCATCCAAACCCATCGCATCTATCAGGAAAGACCCAGCAATGTCAGCATATTGAATGCCATCACCGACGAGATAAACAATTCCATTCTTCGTGCGGGACATGTCAATTTGGGACTTTCAGCTTCGCTGAACGGCTCCGGAACCGCAATAGACTTCACTTGGTTCAAAGAAAACATCCGTCATTTAAAAGACGATGACGATGAAAAAGTCATCGAATCCTTGCTGCTCCGCGAACGGATATATGTGGAATATTTAAATAATACCCATGTATATGCCTTGAAGAATAGTGGAAAGAAAAAATTCTATACCCAACATAGCACTTGGATTAAAACCCAATATTATTCCCTGTTCACCAATATCGGTAATCTGCCCGGCGCCATTTTAAGTGGAAAATTTGATTATGCCGACCGTATTCTGCAATGGTTCATTTTCCCTCGCACCATCCTGCTAGGTATCCTCCTCCTGTTCAGTTTCCTGTCCGTATACTTCCACTGGAGCGCCTGCCTAAAATGGTGGGGATTATTACTCACTTTCTTATTGACTATGGCAATAGCCACTCCAAACTACTTGGTGGACAGCAAATTCAACAAAGCCATGAAAGCTATCCCCTTTGAAGGAAGGGATTTAAGAAAGAAAAAATAAAAGCCCCATGCTATCGGAAATTATACATATCATGGAATATACGCTATATATCTACCTTTCCGTCAGTGTGGGGTATATAGTCCTGTTTTCTGCCGCCTCTCATTTCTTCAAACAAAAGAAATATCCCGCGACTACTGTCCGGCAACGTTTTATCATCCTTGTTCCCGCCTATAAAGAGGATGCGGTCATTCACGCCTGCGTCACTTCCGTTCTGCGCCAAACTTATCCGGCAGAGCTTTACGACCTGATAGTCATATCCGACCACATGCGTCCCGAAACCAATGCCTCACTGCGCAAAGAACGCATCGGCTTGATAGAACTGCATGAAAAGGAAAGTTCCAAGGCAAAAGCCCTGCGCATTGCAGCAGAGACCATCACAGACCAGCCATACGATTATGTCCTCATACTGGATGCCGATAATCTGATCTCACCCTGTTATCTTCAAGAACTGAATAAGGCAGTTTCACAGGGTATAAAAGCCATACAGACACACCGCAAAGCCAAAAATATGAATACAGACATAGCCCTATTGGATGCCGCCATCGAAGAGATGAACAATTCCATCTTCCGCAAGGGACACATCCGGCTGGGATTTTCATCTGCCCTTACCGGCTCCGGAATGGCTTTCGATTTCCGATGGTTTGTCCGGAACATCATCCATACCCATAGTACGGGCGAAGACAAAGAACTGGAAGAACTCCTACTCCATCAAGGCATTCACATTGAATATATAGACACCCTAGAAACATTGGACGAAAAAGTCCGGCAACCGGATGCCTTGCGTAACCAGCGCCGCCGCTGGATAGCCACCCAGCTTTTCCTTGCATTAAAAATGGGACGTAACCTCCCCACAGCCTTACTGAACGGAAACGGAGATTATCTGCTGAAAACCCTCCAAGCCTTTATCGCCCCCCGCAGCATTCTGTTGGCGCTCATCGGATTCTTTTCATGTGTTCTCTGCATTTTCTCTCCGGCTTCTTCCATAAAGTGGTGGATTTTGCTTATCTTGCTGAACGGTGCGTTATACCTGGCCATTCCGTCCAATATGAGATATAAATACATGAGCAGAATCCTCAGGCAGACACCTTATTTTGTAATCATTATGCTTCTCAACTTGTTTCACTTGAAAGGAATGGCACAGAAGTTCAACCATACACAGCATGGATAGAATTATGAATATAAAAGAGTACTTACAGCAACACCCGCAATGGAAAAAACGGATACACGGTTTCATCATGCATCCGGTAAAGACACGCCCCTATTGGTGGATACGCGTATGGCAGCCTTTCTACATAAAAAAAGGCCGGGGCTCAGTCATTTATTCCAGTGTACGGAAAGACCTTCCACCGTTCCACCTGTTCCAGATGGGAAAATATTCGGTAGTGGAAGATTTCTCCTGCTTGAACAATGCCGTAGGCGACATCGTAATCGGTGATTATTGCCGGATAGGACTCGGCAATACGGTCATCGGTCCCATCCGGATAGACAACGGGGTCAATATTTCACAAAACGTAGTCCTGATAGGATTAGATCACAATTACCAGGATATCACTCAAGGCATCATCGAACAAGGTATCACCACTTCTCCTATCCACATCGGAGAACATACCATCATAGGAGCCAACGTGATTGTACTGCCCGGAATCACCATCGGCAAACATTGTTTTATCGGTGCCGGGTGTGTGGTTACCCAAAACATACCCGACTATTGTGTCACGGTAGGAAATCCCGCACGCATTATCAAACGCTATAACCCTCAATCACAAACATGGGAAAAAATATAAAAATATTAGTATGTGCCCATAAGGACAGCCGGCTACCACAGCATGAGTACTTCTGTCCCATACAGGTGGGGGCCTCCCTAACCAGTGCCCGATTCTTCCCTGTACTAGATAACACAGGAGATAATATATCCGACAGGAATCCTCACTTTTGTGAACTAACCGCCCATTATTGGGCTTGGAAAAATCTAAAGTGTGACATTATAGGGCTCAATCATTACAGGCGCTTCTTTGATTTTCATCGCCCGTTTCCGGCTTTTTCACCAGACAGGAGTTTCATCAACATAGATTCATTTCTAAAAGAAACTTACCGATTTCCTGATTTAGAAACCTTATTAAATGATTATGACATCATCCTCTCTCCCAAGCGTCATTATCCCTATAACGTCGCTACACAATACGCCATATTCCATCTAGTCAATGACCTCAATTTGCTGAAAGAAGTCATTCAACACCTCACACCCGAATATGCTGAAGCTTTTCATACATTCATGTATCACTGCAATGCCTATTCCGGATATAATATGTTTATCACCGGACGGAAACATTTTGACGAATACTCCCAGTGGCTATTCAGCGTATTGTTTGAATTAGAAAAACGGGTAAAACTGTCCGCCTATCCGGATCAGGCACGTCTGTTCGGCTATTTATCAGAAAGATTGATCAATGTCTATTGCATAAGGCACCGGTTAAAGATAAAGTATGTTCCCGTCATCATGCCCTTGGAAGAAACGTTTCAGAATCCGAGCAACCTGCTTTATACGCTTCGCCGACTAAAGAATGATCTTATTTATAAACTCACAGAATTATAAGTTATGCCGTTGGTTTCTGTCATCATCCCTATATACAATACAGAAAAATTCCTGCCTTTGTGTATCAGCAGCGTCTTAAACCAGACACTGACAGACATTGAAGTACTGCTGGTTAATGACGGAAGTACGGACGGAAGCGGGAAAATATGTGACGAATACGCCTGCAAGGACCAACGAATACAGGTAATACACACTCTGAACCAAGGAGTCAGCCATGCACGAAACCAAGGACTGGAAACCGCAAAAGGAGAATATATAGCTTTCATGGATAGCGACGACTGGATAGAAACGGATATGATAGCCACTCTTTATCAACTTATCCGGACAAACGAAGCCGGTCTGGCTACTTGCGGATATATCATTGAAAATGAAGATGGTCGTCCGATTTACCACATCAACGAAGTGAAATCCGGCAAATTAACCCAGTGGGAGGCCATTCACTCCCTGTTTAACGACAGGCATTACAAATACAAAGGAAACTTATGGGATAAATTATATCATAAAGAAATCATTGACAAACATCACCTAAAATTCAATGAACATATTTATTATAATGAAGACAGGCTCTTTATTTTTCAATACCTGAGCCACTGCCAATCAGCCGCATACACCACTTCCCCCTATTATCACTATGTCACAAGAAAATCAAGCGCCATGAACCTGTCGCAAAAAAACTACACCCCCAAACTGTGCACTTTCATGGATGCATTCGACCTGATGACTTCACTTTCGGCCACATTCCCCACCTATATTCTACGTGCTTTGTCGGCCGATTACATAAAAAGTTCGTTCTTGTTCTATACCCAACACTCACGGGAAATCCCCTTCAATGAATTATGGGACAGAATGCTAAGAATCAGAAAAAACAATTATATACATCTTCCACTTTCTCTAAAAATAAAGTATGCGCTATATGGCATCAGACTTATCCTGCGGGCATGGCTCAAGTGAAAAGACCAATTTACTGCTTACTTAACACGCACCCGTTTTATCTTTCCATGCACCCACAACAAGGCACAGACCAATTTGTATGCCATCTGATGAAGGCCCGCAGTTTTATTCAGTTCGGGAATCAGTTCCAATAAAGGAGATTCCACCTTTTCCAGTCTTATATAATCCTTCATCATTCTATCCGGAAACAGTTCCTTATACACCCGCTTTCTTTCCATATCTCTTGTTCCGGCATCCGTTTCACTGACCCCTCCGGGTACAAACCTACAAACGATGGAACGAATATTGCGGAACGTCGCATTGTTGAATATCAAGGTCTGAATATAAAATTTCCAATCGGATACAATCTTATAACTCTCGTCATACCTGTTTTCATCAAAAAGTTCTTTACGGAAGAATGAAGCCTGATGCAATACAGTTCCCCGAATCAAATCCATCAGCGTTATATCCTCCTTATGAAATCCCCACACCTCTGTGCCATGCACTATTTTTCCAACAACAATATCGCTGTCCAATGAAGGTGCCACCTCCTGCAACACACCATTGTTATAAAATTCATCACCGGAATTCATAAAGTTCAAATACTCTCCATGCGCCTGTAAAACTCCTTTATTCATGGCATGATAAATACCCTTGTCCGGCTCCGATACCCAATAGTCCACTTTACCGGCATACTCTTTTATCACTTCAATACTTCCATCCGTAGACCCTCCGTCAATAATAATATACTCAAAATCCCTAAAAGACTGGCCGACCACACTTTCTATGGTTTTCCTCAACCCTTCTTTATTATTATAATTAATGGTTATAATCGAAAATTTTCTTTGTGACATAATTTTCCGCTTTTTACAATCTAAAGTTTCCATTCGTCATCCAGACTGAGCGATTTTTCGAATCCGACATACAGAGGCACAATCCGGCTGACATTCGAAGTATAAGTACCGATAAAAAATGAAGAATGGATCAGAATATCCATATCCAACAGCATATTCAACGTATCTATATATCTACTTTTTTTATCCTTTGTATTAAACAAAGACTCGTCAAATCCTGTTTGTGTC
>OLQL01003064.1_pt1 | contig 10563 bp, 6 predicted proteins | sample 1672971 | NCBI WGS metagenome assembly OLQL01 (sample SAMEA3136742, study PRJEB25190) | human gut metagenome | biome: human gut; feature: human-associated habitat; material: faeces | place: Austria | collected 2013
AGTTCTTCGTGATTTCCTTGCTCGATGATGTCTCCGTCTTTCATGACGAGAATCAGATCCGCATCACGAATCGTGGACAGCCGGTGGGCGATGACGAAGCTTGTTCTGCCCTTCATCAGGTTATCCATGGCTTTCTGGATCTCGATTTCGGTTCTTGTGTCGACGGATGAGGTTGCCTCGTCGAGGATCAGAATCTTGTTGTCAGCAAGGATTGCGCGTGCAATCGTCAGCAGCTGTTTCTGTCCCTGCGACACATTGCTGGCATCTTCATTCAGTTCCATCTGATAGCCGCCCGGCAGGGTCTGGATGAAGTGGTGGGCTCTTGCGGCTTTTGCTGCTGCGATGACTTCCTCATCTGTTGCATCGAGCCGGCCGTAGCGGATGTTTTCCATGATGGTTCCCTTGAACAGCCACGTATCCTGCAGGACCATACCGAAGGCATCGCGCAGCTCTCTGCGGTTGAAGTCTTTGATGTTGTGGTCGTTCAGCAGAATGGCTCCGCTGTTGACATCGTAGAAGCGCATCAGCAGTTTGACCATCGTCGTCTTTCCGGCTCCGGTCGGGCCGACGATCGCGGTTTTCTGGCCCGGTTTTACTTTGGCGCTGAAATCGTTGATGATGATCTGCTCCGGGTTATAGCCGAAATGTACGTGGTCGAAGGTGACTTCTCCTGTCACAGTCTCGATTGCTGCCGGATTCTCGACAATCTGGTCTTCCTCTTCCTCGTTCAGGAATTCAAAGACACGCTCGGATGCCGCCGACATCGACTGTACCATGTTGATAACCTGCGCAATCTGCTGGATCGGCTGGGTAAAGTTTTTCACATACTGGATAAATGCCTGGATATCACCGATCGTGATCACGTTTTTGATCGCCAGAAGTCCGCCGGTCAATGCCACGCAGGCGTAGCCTAAATTTCCGACAAACATCATAATCGGCTGCATCATACCGGATAAAAACTGGGATTTCCATGCAGAATCGTAAAGAATATTGTTGGTTTTTTCAAACTCTTCGATCGTATCCTTCTCGCGGTTGAATGCCTTGATGACGAGATGGCCGCCGTAAACCTCCTCAACCTGACCGTTGATATGGCCTAAGTATTCCTGCTGGGCACGGAAGAATTTCTGTGATTTCTTTGTCACGAGTCCGATGAGTCCCATTGAAATCGGCAGGATCACAAGCGCGATCAGCGTCATCAATGGGGAGATACTCAGCATCATGATCAGAACACCGATGAGCGTTGCCAACGAGGTGATGATCGTCGTGATACTCTGGTTCAGTCCCTGGCCAAGCGTATCGACATCGTTTGTGATGCGTGAGAGCACTTCACCGTACGTGCGGCTCTCAAAATATTTCATCGGCATACGGTTGATCTTCTCCGAAATCTCTTTTCGAAGCTGATAGCACACCTTCTGCGTCACGCCCGTCATGATCCATCCCTGGATGAAGCTGAACAGGGCGCTCATCAGATACAGGCCAAGTACAAACAGCAGAATCGTTCCGATTCTTGCAAAATCAATGCTTCCTGTGCCCCGGATCTTTTCCATCAGTCCCTCGGACAGTGCGGTCGTAGCTTTTCCGAGAATCTTTGGTCCGGCAACGTTGAACACCGTTGAGCATGCGGCACAGATCATAACAATAAAAATCGCAATTTTATATTTTCCGATGTACTGGGCGAGCTGTTTGATCGATTTTTTCAGATCTTTCGGCTTCTCGCCCGGCTGCATGCCGCGGCCCATCCGTCCCATCGGTCCTCTTTTGCGCGGCTGCTGGTTCATTTCATTACTCATGGTCAGCCACCTCACTTTCCTTCAGTCCAAGCTCTTTCTCTGACAGCTGGGATTTCGCAATCTCCTGATAAACCTCGCAGCTTCTCAGCAGTTCCTCATGCGTACCTTTTCCGACTACTTTTCCGTCATCGAGCACCAGAATCTGCTCCGCATGGAGAATCGTGCTGATCCGCTGTGCCACGATGATCACGGTGCTGTCTTTGACATTCTCCGCCAGTGCTTTTCGAAGCGCCGCATCCGTTTTCAGGTCAAGTGCAGAAAAACTGTCGTCGAAAATAAAGATTTTCGGGTCTTTTGCAATCGCACGCGCAATCGCCAGACGCTGTTTCTGTCCGCCGGATACGTTCGTTCCGCCCTGTGCAATCGCGGTTTCGTATTTGTCATCTTTTGCCTCGATAAACTCGGTTGCCTGCGCAATTGCGGCTGCCTTTTCGATCTCCGCATCCGTCGCATCGTCTTTTCCGAAGCGCAGGTTGGATGCGATCGTTCCCGAGAACAGCACACCTTTCTGCGGCACGAAACCGATCTCATCGCGCAGATCCTTCATCGTAATGTTTCGAATATCTTTTCCGTCGAGCGTAATCTTTCCGCCCGTCACATCATAGAGACGTGGGATCAGGTTGACCAGCGTCGATTTACCGCAGCCGGTGCTTCCGATGATCGCCGTCGTCTTGCCAGGCTCGGCAACGAAGTCGATGTCATGCAGCACATCCTCCTCGGCGCCCGGATAACGGAAGTTGACGTGATCGAAGCGGACAACTCCGTTGTGAACCTCCAGCTGCTCCGGATTTTTGACATCCTGAATGGAGGATTCTGTCTGAATGACTTCATCGATACGGCCGGCGGCAACAGCGGCACGCGGCAGCATGATTGACATCATTGTCAGCATCAGGAAAGACATGACGATCATCATGGCGTAGGTAATAAATGCAGTCATTGCACCGACCTGCATCGTGCCGGCATCGATTTTATGTGCACCGAACCATACGATTCCGACGGTCAGCACGTTCATAATCATCATCATACCAGGCATCATAAAGGTCATAACGCGGTTGGTGAACAGGGTTGTTTTGGTCAGTTCCTTATTCGCACCGTTGAAGCGCTCTTCCTCTTTGTCCTCTCTTCCGAACGCACGGATGACAGAGAGTCCGGTCAGGATTTCACGCGATACGAGGTTGATGTTGTCAACCAGTTTCTGCATCAGCTTAAATTTCGGCATCGCAAGGGAGACAAGCAGCATCACGTATCCGAGAATGACGATGATCGCAAGAACAATGATCCATTCCATACCGGCTCCCGTTTTCATGACTTTCAGCACACCGCCGATGCCAAGGATCGGAGCGTAGGCAACCATTCGCAGCACCATGACGGAGACCATCTGGATCTGCTGGATATCGTTCGTGCTTCGGGTAATCAGCGATGCGGTGGAGAACTGATCCATCTCCGCATTGGAGAATCCGACAACCCGTTTGAATACTTTTTCGCGCAGATCGCGGCCGATTCCGGCGCCGACGCGGGAGGCAAACAGTCCGACGAGAACAGTTACCACACCCATCAGGAGTGCCATGCCGACCATCTTGAGGCCTGCAGTCAGAAGGTACGTTTTCTGAATCTGGTCTACATCGAGACCCGCCGCTTTGTCTGCGGAAACTGCATACGCAATGCCCATCGATTTTACTAGGGAGCTTCCCATCGTATCAAGCGTTTTTTCCATGCTGTCGCGCATCGAGAGCACGGTGTCTTTATCCATCTGTCCGCTCTCGAGCATCGCTGCAAAGATTGGACGGACATCCACACAGGTGACTTCGACTTTGTTTCCATCGCCATCCTCTTTTTCCTGCTGGAAGCTCTTCAGCTCCACATGCATCATCTCGCCGATCTGCTCAATCGTCATGTTTTCAAACACCGACGCATCCTGACCGGTCTGCTGTGCCATGAGTTGTTTAAAGGTATCCTCCTCCATCGCACCCATCTGGTAATTCATCAGCAGTGCAACGGTCAGTGTATCGTCTGTTTCATCAAGTTCTTTTTCAGAAGCTTTGTTCCGTTCATAATAGCCGTCCTTTTTCGTATAGAGGCTTTCCCATAAATCCACCTCATCATCCGTCATGATAAACTCGGCCGTCTGAAATTCTTCCTCGGTGATCCGTTTCGGCGTAACGTGCTCGACGCCGCTGTTCTGAATGCCCACATCGATGATGTCGGATGTATACGACGGGAGCGACAGGTCGCACCACGCCTGGACAAACAAAAGCATAAGAATCACGAGAATCGATTTCCAGTACGGGAGCATATTCTTGAAAATCTTACTCATTTTTTCCCCTTTCTGTCTTTTTTTGTGTACCAGCTTGCCGGCACACTAATTCTGTCGTTTTCGGGTGTCAATTTCTTTTTCTGCGATCTCATAGATACGATCCAGATAATCAACCAGCTGATCTATATCCTCTTCCTTTAACTGTGACATCACAGAGCAGCCAAAGTCCTGCATTCTGTCCCGTACCTCTTCCCCCTTTTTCCAGCCCTTCTCTGTCAGACTGATATACGTATTTCTGCGGTCTTTTTTGTCAACGCTCCGCTCTACATATCCTTTTTCTTCCAGTCCGCGCAGTGTGCGCGACACAGCCGGCGGAAGTGTTTTGGTCTTCGCCGCCAGCTCTGAGCTTGTAATTTTTCCGTTTTCTCCCATTTGCAAAATCGCACCCATAACGGAAAATTCGGAACTGCTGAGTCCCGGAACCAGGTCTGATACGTTCAGTTTTTTAAACTGGTGCACCGCACGAAACAGTTTTTCAAATGCATCCTTCATATTATCCCCCTCCTTTTTGTGCAAATACTTAACAGTGTTATTTATTTACGCGTGTTAAATAATAACACCGGCAAATTTCCATGTCAAGAAATTTGCCAGTGTTTATGTTTTTTTTAGAATTTACGCTACTCAAATAGAATTTGACAAACGCTGCCATTTTGTTTAGATTAGAAGCAAATACGAAAGGACACCTTCATTCCCATGCCAGGTTTTATCTTACATCTCACCGCAGCCCAAATGCTGTTAAAGCACCTCCCGTCCCACCCGGATTTTCCATATCCGATTTCATCGGTAAATGATTTCCTAATCGGAAATCTTCTGCCGGATGCGACGCAGCAGAAAGAATCCTCCCATTTCCGCGATCCGCTTTACCGCGAAAAAATGATGGTATTCCCGGATCTTACACGGTTTACAGCGAAATACCGTTCACTTCTGCCAGATTCGAGCGCACTGGGATATTATTTTCATCTTTATATTGACCGGAAATTTTTTAAGGATTTCATTCCGCAGATTGTGGAATTTTATAATGCGGATGGAGAAATTACAGATATGAGAGATGAGATTGCAACGGTTTATATCAAAAAATCGCGGACATCCATTCCTTTTTCCAGATATCTCACGGAGGAGTATTATTACGGGGACTATACACGAATGAATACATATCTTGTCAACCGCTATTGCATCCCGCTCGATCTCAATCCTAACGTCACGAACCCTGGAATCACAGAAATTCCGTATGAGAACGTCCAACAGGTACTTGACCTCCTTCATCACTTCCTCTCCGTCCCGCCGGAAGCCGCGCAGGATCTGAAGGTCTTTCCGCTTGAAGAGCTGCTTGCGGCACTGGAGCAATATGTAGAAGAGTTTTTGGTTGTGCCGAATAAGTATATTCCATAATTCTCCATTTAAAAAGGAGCAGAACCCACACCGGATTCCGCTCCTTTTTCAGAATGTAATTTTTCCGTTTCCTCTTACACTACATCTTGAACAATCCATTCTCTGTCATCCGTATTCATTTGTTTTTTTCTTCGATATTCCGTCGGTGTCCTCCCATAATATTTCTTAAATGTCTTGCAAAAATAATCCATATTTTCAAATCCCGTCTCGCCGGAAATTACAGTTATCTTTTTCTCCGTCGTGGCCAGAAATTTTGCAGCCTCCTGCAGACGATACTTCACCAGATAATGCACCGGCGTATCGTGAAGATATCTTCGGAACAGATTCAATGCCGTACTCTTGCTCACCATAGCCTGCCCGGCGATATCCTCCAAGGTAAGATTCTGTCGGAAATTTTGATGAATATATTGCATCATCAGCTGTGTTCTTCCCTGTGAGGATGCCGTATTTTCTCTTTTTTTCTGCAGCACTTCCGAATCCATGTGCAAATAAAGCAAGTGCCACAATTCCTGCGTCAGAAATAAAGTAACCAGTTCCCGGTCTTTGTCTGATTCCTGCGCTTTGAGAATTTTCTGCATGAGCTCCAGTGCTTCTGCCTGCCATTTTATTTCCCTGCAAAAGACAATGCAGTCCACCTTACACGCCTGTATCGGTGCAATGTATTTTTTGTAAATCAGGCTGTCTGCCGGAGCGAGAAATGTCGGTTTCAGAACGAAATTTGGCACAATCGCATGGCCTTCAGAAAAATAGCGATGCAAAATCTTTGAGTTAATAAAAATGCCCGTTCCCTGTCCCAGTGAAAACTGCTTTTCGCCAACCCAGAAGGTTGCTGTTCCCTCCTGTACAAAAACAAACTCAAACTCCACATGCCAGTGCCATTCTACACAATGAAAATCAAACAACGCAAGATCGTCGTAATACAATTGAAACGGATACTCACTGTTTCCATGCTGTATCGTTTCCATCATGCTTTCATCCGTTTGGATCTTGTTATAAAATGTATTAAATTCCATCTTTCCCCGCCTCCGTTTTTCAGGCACGTCCCTCTCTATTTTACGATATTATACAATAAACAGACGATATATTCCAGTGAAAGCGACACTATTTTACGTTATTATACAAAAAGAATCGTTGTCGCTCCATGGAACACGGTGAACGGCAACGAAACGAACACTACGGCCGCAGCAGTTCTGCCATTTTAAAAAACGGAGTATATCACTATGAAAAAGAACTACCACAAAACCTTAATTGCCTGTTATCTTGGATTTATCACGCAGGCAATTTCTGCAAATTTTGCACCTTTACTATTTCTTACCTTTCACAGAACTTACCATATTTCTCTTGGAAAAATTGCGTTTATCTCGACAATATTCTTTTTCACACAACTTCTTGTCGATTTGTTCTGTGCCAGATATGTCGATAAAATCGGTTATCGCAGGTGTGTCGTTGCTTCTGAGATTCTTTCCGCCTGCGGCCTGATTGGACTTGCCTTTCTGCCCAATATTCTGCCAAATGCCTATGCAGGAATTTTGCTCAGTGCCATGATCTATGCCGCCGGAAGCGGACTGATTGAGGTTCTTGTCAGCCCAATCGTAGAAGCTTGTCCGTTTGACAATAAGGACAGCGTTATGAGTCTGCTTCACTCCTTTTACTGCTGGGGGTCTGTAGGCGTCATCTTACTTTCCACTGCTTTTCTGGCAGTTTTTGGTATGGAACGCTGGCCGATCCTCGCATGTATCTGGGCTGTACTTCCACTGTACAATACGTTTAATTTCCTTTCCTGCCCGATTGAATCACTCACCGGAAGCGAAGAAGGACTTACCATTCGTCAGCTGTGCCGTCTTCCCATTTTCTGGATTTCCCTTGTTCTTATGGTCTGCGCCGGAGCAAGCGAGATTTCGATGGCGCAATGGGCTTCCGCTTATGCCGAGTCTGCATTAGGTCTCTCAAAAAGCATTGGAGACATTGCAGGACCGTGCCTGTTTGCTGTGATGATGGGCATCAGCAGAACCTTCTATGGTAAATACGGGGAAAAAATTGACTTAACAAAATTTATGATCGCATCCGGTACACTTTGCCTGATCTGTTATCTGGCTGCAGCTCTCGCACCATATCCTCTTTTAAATCTTATAGGCTGCGTTGTGTGTGGTTTCTCTGTAGGAATTATGTGGCCGGGAACCATCAGTATTTCATCCTCTAAAATTCCACTCGGCGGAACTGCACTGTTTGCACTTCTCGCCATGGCCGGAGATATGGGCGGTTCCATTGGCCCATTTGTTATTGGATTTGTCACACAAAACACCGGCGACGATCTGAAGGCAGGTATGCTGGCCGGCTGCATTTTCCCTGCTGTACTGATTTTGTCTGTTTTTCTGCTCCGACAAAGGAACGCAGAGCAAAAATAAGCACCGAAGAGATACTGTAACGTGTCTCAGACACAGGAGCCGGACAGTCCGGCTCCTTTTTTTCATGTCTCTGCAATATTTCTCACAACTCCCGAAAACAGAATCGATCCGTCCTGCCCCGTGACAAGAAACAGGAATGGACGATCCAGTACGAAGTCGATTTCGTCGTCCGGTATTTCTGCTGCGGTTTCTGAAACGCCGAGTTCTGTATACGCTGCTCCGGTTACTCCGTTTTCGTCGATTTCAAGCATGGCGGCGTGGTCTGCTTTGCTCAGGTATAAATTCTCTTTGTCCCCTGTTAATGGGCTGAAATCTGCCAGATCCGCATCCAGTGCATCCGTTACACCCAGTGCGCGCACCGTTTCGATCAGGTCTGTTTTCTCCGATACTTTAAATTTAGGAACAGACAGGTTCACCATAGGGGAATACCAGTTATCACTGCTTTCATCCCGCCGTATAACCTTCATCAGATCCGGATCCGATACCAGTTCATTGACATCGGTATTTTCATCCGGAAGCAGGAAATACATGGAGCCGCTGTCCTGAAGGCTAAGGCTGACTGCACGGAAATGTTCGCCCTGGTAGACATCCATCCATTCCGTTTTCTTCATCATGTCCACAGTGGTATCTCCCGCAGCTCCGTGGAAGGTTTCCTTCTCTGTATTTACTTCCCAGAAATTCTCCCGCCACATCGCCTTATAATAGATGGTTGATACCAGTTCAAATACCGTTTCCGGGGCGATCGCCATATTTTCGGTGTATTCTTTTAAAAGCCCTCCGGTATTATCATCCGTCCAGGTCCGCAGAGCCTGATTCATCTCTTCCGATCCGGGAGTCCCACGGAAGGTCGATGCATAATACTGTTCCGCCAGCCGCTGCAGCGTTGTGTCATTGTATGTTTCCTCACCATCCAGCCACAGCGAATTTGCCAACACACTTTTCAGCGCGGGCGTGTCTGCATAATTGCTTTTCCAGAGCGAAGAAATATTTTTCCGTAAGGTGTCCATATCCTGCGCACCAAGCATGTCGAGAATCTGCTGCCGCGTATTTCCATCCGAAGTTTCCGCCAGCATCGCAAACGCGATATACAGATTGATCGGCGAGCAGACGGTATTTTCATCTTCTGAAACCAGCATTTGTTTCATCAGGTTCTGATAATATGCATCCATTCCCGACTGCAGTTCTGCTGATTTTGCTGTCAACTCCCGGTACGAATCCCACCAGTCCCAGTGTGCATCGCTTTCCATGAATTTCTGTGCATCCATTGTCCGCTCCACAGATGCCGGATAAGCCGCCAGAACCGTCGTTACCCCCGACGGATAACGGACTGCAGAACCCTCCCGACCGTTTCTCCATGTCGCAACCCCCAGCACAGCTCCGCCGATGATCACCGCGCAGGCTGCGGCGGCCGTCCATTTTTTCCATACGCCTCTCCGCGGGTGGCGATCACTCCGTGCTTTTTCCACCATACCAGGCTCCAGATTTCCCAGCACTTCAAACAATTCTTCTTTCTTCATAATTCGAACCCCCTTTCCGTCAAGTGTGTATGCAATTTTCCACGGATCCGGTTTAATGAAACTGAAATATAATTTTCACTTCTTCCCAGCCGCTCCGCGATTTCACCGATACTGTCTACATACCAGTACCGCAGGACAAACATGCATCGTTTCTCCTCCGGCAGCTTCTGCAGAAACTGATTGATCTCCGCGATCAGTTCTTTCATCTCCCACTGCCTCTCGATATCATCTTTTCCCGAAACACATTCTTCCAGCTCGTCCAATACCGCATCCATCTGACTTTCTCCGCGTTTTTTGCGATGCATTTTTCTATACAGATCAAACGAAAGATTTCTCGTTATTTTTCCAAGAAATGTGGATAACAGAGACGGCCGGTGCGGCGGCATAGCGTTCCACGCGTGAAGCCAGGTGTCGTTGACACATTCTTCTGCATCCGCCGGATTCCGCAGAATATTCTGTGCAATGGACGTACAGTATGTACCATATTTCATCGCAGACTCGCTGATCGCTGTTTCGTTCCTGTCCCAGTACATTTGGACAATATGAGTATCCTCCATATGGAAATCCCCCTTTCATCTATCATCACGCCATTTTGCAGAAAATCTTACACTTTTCAAAAGAAATTTCAGTGCAAAAAAGGGCGTGACCAAAGCCACGCCCTTCCATTCTTTTATTTTCTTTATGCCAGAATCGGTTTCAAAGCCTCTGCGAGTTTTTCTTTCTCTGCTTCTGCCTCTGCCAGATCCTTGCCAAGTGTTGTGTAGTATACTTTGATCTTCGGCTCTGTTCCGGACGGGCGGACGATGACGGTTTCACCGTTTGCCAGTTTGTAGATCAGAACGTTTGCGGATGGGAGTCCGGTTTCTTCCGGTTTCTCGTAATCGGTTACTTTGACAACAGCGGAACCTGCGATCTCGGTCAGCGGCTCTTTTCGAAGGCCATCCATAATACCGGCCATCTTGTCCATTCCGCTAAGTCCCGGGAACTCGAAGCTGTCTACTTTGTTCAGGTAACGGCCATACTCGGCATAGATCTCTTCCAGTCTCTGTTTCAGGGAGCTTCCGATGCTTCTGTAATAAGCTGCCATCTCGCAGATCAGCATGGAGCCGATGACTGCGTCTTTATCTCTTACATACGGACCGGCCAGG
>OLQL01003070.1_pt1 | contig 10545 bp, 8 predicted proteins | sample 1672971 | NCBI WGS metagenome assembly OLQL01 (sample SAMEA3136742, study PRJEB25190) | human gut metagenome | biome: human gut; feature: human-associated habitat; material: faeces | place: Austria | collected 2013
TTGCCGTTTTTTGAGCGGGCCATGCTGATCATTGATGAGCATACCGCCATGGAAGGACGGCATATTTTCGATCAGGACAACAAGGGGTGGAAGGCGGTCAGCAACGCCATCAAAGGAAGACTTATTCCGGATGATGACCAGCATACGCTGGCAGTCGCCCTTCTTTCTACGGCAGTGCAAAGCCAGGAGTGCTGTCATATCACCGTCCTGCCCCTGTCCGATGCTCATGACTTTTTCTCCGCACATTCCAGTGACTATGCCTCCGGAAACTTCTATTTCGGTGGATGGTGCTGATGGGCAAAGCAGGTGAAAAAGCTGCGAAAACACCCAACAGATTGCTGCCTGATTTCAAACGCCTTGGAGCTGCTTTGCAGCGCGGCTGGTCTGTTGGGTGTCAGCGGGCTTGGAAGGCTTGAAACAACAGCTTTTTTGAGAAGTGTTTTTGGCCGGTTTTCGCATACTGACCTGTCTACTATGTGGGGGCAACAGGCTGCGCCCACATAGCGGCTCGTAAGGACGCCGAAATTGTTCTTGCGCCGTTTTCGGCGCAAGGGCGATTTCGGCGTTCGCAGGAATTGGGAAGGGAGTGGTTCATGTGTGCTTATGAGCGTAAGAGATATGGATGTTCTGAGGCTTCTCTGCTGGTGTCAAAATGTGCGTCCCGATGATTTGAGCAGTATCTCTACAGAAACAGAGCGTGAAAACTTGATAACGCTGGGCTTGATCAAACGCCATCAACGAAGTGACACGCTGCTTCTCACAAACAGCGGTAGAGCCTTTTTGCAGGCAGCCTTAGAGGGTGATGTTCCAAACTTGACGCTCTCGTACCATGATGCGGCGATTGAGCGGCGTGTGCGGCTTTCCTCTCTGATGATGACTGCTTACCATGCGGGGATCAATGTATTCACAATAACAGCGAACAGTCTGGCGGAGCCTTCCACGCTGTTTATTACTGCGATTACAAGAAGCCGCGGACACAATCCATGGGGCAGCGCCCGCGTCGGGGCGATTGCACATCTGGGCAGCACTTACTACGCGGTACATTATATCTATTCTGGAATCGGCCGCATGGCGGTCAATGACGAACTGGCAGCGTTTCATAATCACACCAATTTCGGCAAAGACACGCAGCGCGCCTTTCTTTTTGCCGGAGCTTCCTACGCTGACATCATGGAAGAACTCAAGGCGCGTGATGAAAAGCGGGATGCCAAGTTGATCCGATACAGCGAAGCCTATCGGGGACTTCACTATCCCGTCCATCTGCTCTCCTGTGATGAAACAGGTGCGCGTCAGCTTCAAATTATGGCTGTTCCGGACTACCGCGTGAAGATTTCAAAGCTGATGCTGCGCTCTGCTTACCGCCCTCCGCCGGAGGATGCTCCCGCATGGGATGCCACCTACCAGAACCGTCCCTTCGTCATTGGAGCGGATATGAACCTGCGGCGGATCGACGCTGCCATCGCAAGCGCAAAAAAGAGGGGATGCCTGCCGATTTCACTGGCCGCCTTGGATGCTCAGGGTGACGCGGTGCTGCTGCGGCGCTATAAAGATACCGGCTACGCCGTCATCTATAAGGTGACGGAGAGCGTTCTGACGGAGTTGTTCGGCCATCCTCCGTCGCTCTATCTTCCCCCTTGCACACAATATCTGACGAAGAAAGGAGCCGTGGTGGATGCCCCGCTTATCCAAGTTGATCGAAAAGATAGAGGATCGCCTCGCAAATAAATGGGGCTGCTGGTATGAACGAAATAAGGCCCGCGTGCCGCTGTATGCGGTGCTGGGCGGCATCGGCTGGTATCTCTACGGAATGTTCCTCAATTCCCTCAAGCTGGGAAAGGAATCCGTATTCAACACCACCGGTGAAGTGATCGAGAGCATTTGGGTATTCAACCCCTTCAAAAATCTCTTCGCTGTTTTTACGCCCTTTGGCCTTGGCGTTTCCGCCTTCATTGCCCTTATGGTCTGCCTCATTACGAAAAAAGGCTACAGCTGGTTTTCAGGCTACAAATTTACCCGGGACGCCCGCGGCTTTGATATCCTGCCGGACGGCACTCACGGCACCTCTGGATTTGCGACAAAAAAGGAGCTTGCTGAGCATCTGGAGCTGGGCAGCGCCGAAGAAGTTACCGGAATGCTCCTTGGACGCATTAAGGCGCGGCCGGATGATCCGGAAAAATACGCCACCTACGTGGCGCACCGCATGAAGCCTGGGGAAAACAATAACATCCTCTGCATCGGCGCACCCGGCTCCTATAAGTCCAGAGGCTTTATCATTCCCTTCCTCATGGGCTGCGCGCAGCGAAGCAGCGGCGGACACCATGAATCCGTTGTCGTGACCGATCCCAAAGGCGAACTCTTTGAAAACCTTGCGCCGTATTTTCGGGAGCATGGCTTCTATGTCAAGGCGGTCAATTTCCTCGATATGGCGCACTCTGACGGTTGGAACTGCCTTGCGGGACTGGAAGCAAATCCTGACCTTGTAACCACCGTGGCCAACACCATCATTCAAAACACCTCCGGCCCCAAGGAGGCGGATGACTTCTGGAGCCGTGCGGAATTGAACCTCCTGATGGCACTTATCCACTATGTCTGCAATCTGAAGGATGCCCGCGGCAATCTTCTTCCGTTGGAGCAGCGCAGCCTCGGAGACGTCTATAAGATCCTCGCCTATAAAAGCGTCAACGAGATCAACCGCATCCTTGCGGAGCTGCCGCCGGAGCATCCCGCCAAAGGCCCCCACGGCCTCTTTCTGAAGGCAAGAGAAAACCTCTGGGGCAATATCATCATCGGTCTTGGCAACCGTCTTGCGGTCTTTCAAAATCCGCTGGTGGACAAGATCACCCGCAACCACGATGTAGACCTGCTTCTTCCCGGGCAAAAGCCCTGTGCGTACTTTGTCATCATCTCCGCCCAAGATAGCGCCTATCGATTTTCTCTCTGACCTTCCCGCAGCTATCCAATTACGCCCGCCTCCATGGCGGGCGGCTTCCCGTACTGACAAACTTCTGCTTGGAAGAATATCTCAACATCGGCTACATGGAGGGCATCTCTGATGTTTTCAATTCCATCCGCGGCTTCAATATGTCCGTGCAGGTGGCGGTGCAGTCCCTCTCTCAATGGCAGGAAAAGTATCCGGGGAAAGAATGGGAAAATCAGCTCGGCTCCTTTGACATGACTCTCTACATGGGATGCAACGATATGACGAGTGCGGAATACTTCGCAAAAAAGTGCGGCAAGGTTACGATCTCCGTCACCAACAATCAGTTTCCGCTGGCCCCGCTGTTCTCTCCCATCTACAGCACCACCCGCCCCTATTCCCAGACACGAAGCAACACCCAGCGGGATCTTCTCCAGCCCGATGAATTCCTGCGGCTCAATAAGTTTCTCTGCATTGTGATGTTCAACCACTATAAGCCCGCCCAGCTCTATAAGATCATGCTGGAGGAACTGCCGGAATACAAAAAGCTGAAAAAATGCAGCGTCTTTGACTATGTGCCGGAATGGAAAAAGAGAGAAGAAGAGGGTGCAAAGCGTCGCACGGCAGGAAATCGCACATCGACCGCTGCAAGGAACACATCGTCCGCTCCGCCCGCACCACAGCCGTCGCCTGCATTGGGGAAACGGCCGGATATGCAGCCCCAGACTTCTCCCACCGAAGAAGCCGCAGCCAGCGGAAGCTCCTGCGGAAATGACAGCATGACGCCAGAGGAGATCGGCCTTGTGGAGATGACCTGCGAAGCCATTCTGGAAGGCAATGACCCGGAACTGGAAGAGATGGACGATCCCACGCGCATTCCACCCGGGCGCGGAATATGAAAAAGAGGTCGAGCAATCGGCCTCTTTTAAAGAAGATATTCCATTGTCAGCGTGCTGTCTGACCGTACTCTCGCTTTATGGCGTCAATAGAAACGACCCATTGCCTATATCGAAAAAGAAAGAGGAGGTGCCCGTTATGAGGGCAGCGAAAATGAAGGAGCGTCCAACTTTCCAACTGATGTGCCAGACAGATGTGCAGAGCATTTACCACATGCAGATGCCCCGCTGGCTATTTTCTGATCCCCGTTACTGCGAGATGAGCCTGGAGGCGAAGGTGACCTATACCTTTCTTTTGAACCGTTTTCAGCTCTCCCGCAGAAATGGCTGGGTCAATGAGCGCGGGGAGGTCTTTGTGATCTTTCCTCGCAAAGCGCTTGCCAAAGAGCTGCGCATCTGTGAGCAGCGGGTCACGGCGGCTTTTAAGAGACTGGTGGAGCTCAAGCTGGTATGGGAAAAACGCTGCGGGCGAGGTGATGCCAATCAGATCTATCTTGCCCGTGTCACACCGATCGAAGATCCGGACTATTCCTGTGCGCCGTTTATCACGGAGGATGAATCGGAAGTACGCGGTTCAAGAACCTCGGATCTGGAGGGTCTTGCTGACGGGGAACCCTCAGCAGCATGCCAAGAACCGCAGAATCTGCTGTCCAAGAATCGTGAAGATCGCGCTTCAAGAACTGCAAAATCCGCGTTCCCAGAACCGCAGAAATTGCCGCCAAGTAAGAAAGAAAAAAGAAAGATTGATCAAAGTCATATGGAAGTCCGTCAGTCTGTCAGAGCCCCAGCGCAGGACGGACGGACCGACGGGGACGCAGAAGAAGAACTTTTGGATATTTTGGACAGCTGCGAGCTTGAATGCTTCGCACCGGAAACCGCTCTGGTGTTTGAAAACGCCATTGAGCGGCTTTTTTATGCCGACAGCTTCCGTATTGGCAATGCCACGCTTCCACAAAGCCGCGTGCGGGCAAAGCTCAGACGGCTGGACGGCATGATCCTGCGGGAGGCAGAGAGTAAGCTCCGCGCCAATCAGGAGCGGAATGTAAAAAACAGCACGGCCTACACCATGGCGGTGCTGTTCAACTGCATTGCCGAAAGTGAGAGCGATCTTATGATCGACCCATATCTCAATACCATCTGCGCGGCCGTTTGAAGGGAGGGAAAACAATGCTGCTATCCAACCAGCAAAAGTATATCCTCGAAATACTCAAGGAGTTTAAGTACCTGCGTGTCCGCCAGCTCCATGCTCTGGTGCAGGCCCATTACCGTACACAGGGAATCAAAATTGACGAAAGGCGCATGGAGATCATGCTTCGCCAGATGCGCACAGGCACCAATTATGTCTGGCTGCGGGGTGATGTGGTTTCTTACGGAGACCGCAGGATAGACCCTCGGCTATTGGAAGCACTGGACGTTATGCTGGAGCTTACAAGGGTGCAGCCCGGATTTTACTCGAAAGACGGACTGCATGAACCATTTCTCCTGCGCTTTACCGGAAACGGAAAGGGGGCCGGATACCTTTTCAGCGTGGCATGGCTGGACGCCGCTACTCACATTGCAACCGTCCCCCGTATGAAGGGCGAGCGGATCATCTGGATTTCCGAGAGCGGTTCCTTTGGAGAAATCGATCTGCCCCGGCATCACTTTTTCGCCGCCCGACAGAAGGACGGTACTCATCGCTTTTTTGGCTCCAATGAGCCGGAAAAAATATAACACTTAGGAGGAACATTATATGGCAAGGAAAAAAGTTACCCCTGAAGAAGAGATCGTAAATACTGCTGTTGAAGGAACCGCTCTGGGGAGCGTCCCTGCGGGTAGCGTGCTGCATGACGAGGCAGGCGCAGATACCGGCGACGTTCCCGCAGAGTTGCCGGAGGGGGATCTTTCTGCGGAGGAAACGGCAGAGCAGCCGGAGACGCTTCCGGCAATGGAGGCAGCCGAGGCGAAGCCGTTTGGACTATCTGCAGAAGAAAAAACTGCATCCCAAGAAGAAAATGATACTGTTGAGAAGAGAGCGGAAGAAGCGGAATTGCACGAAGAGACGTCGGAATTTCTTGAGGCAGCAGAGGATTTGCATTCAAATCTGCCCGCATCTGCGCCGCATGGTTCTGAGGCCGATGGAGCGGATTGGGGCTTTGAAGAGCCGGTCACGGAAGAAGCCGCTGCAGAACCTGCGGAGGATGAATACCTGGCAGCAGATAACGCCGAAACGCTTGATGCGTCGGATGAAAAGAGCGAGCGCACGCTCTTCTACGAGCTGGACTTCAATGAACTGGATCGGGGGCTGAGCGAAGAGGAACGGAAAGAATGGAACTCCATCTATGCCTCTTTCCGCGGCCGCAGCGCCATTACCGGAACGATCATCGGTGTGGATCTCTACGCAAGATACCTTCCGCGCAGCGAGGCAAGAATGCTTGAAAATAAGCGGGAACTCTGTGCCGTTGTGGTGCCGTATCGCATCCCCATTCTGATCCGCGAGTCCGAAATGTGGGAACTGGGAGAGGAGCGACCCGACTTCGTGCTTCGAAATATGGTGGGGGCCAGCATCGATGTAATCGTCACCAAGGTGGAGCGTACCGCTAACCGTGCACAGGCGTCCCGCCGTCAGGCCAGTCGCAGCCAGCGCCGCTTTTTTGCTGCCCGTGAGGATCTTCATGCTGTCGGTTCCCGTATTACCTGCAGGATGCTGGCGGTCGGCCCCCGCCGCTGCCTTGTGGACTGCTATGGCTACGACCTTGATATGACGCAGAGAGAGATCCGCTACGCGGCCATCCCGGATCTTCGCACGGAGTTCCACCCGGGCTCGGAGATCGACTGCATTGTAAAGGAGTATCACCCCCGTACCGGTGAACTGATTGTTTCCGCGAAAGAAACGGAAGTCAACCCCTTCTTTGGTGCGGAGGAGCGTCACCCTGTAGGCTCCCGCCGCTTTGCGATGATCTCCGGAAAATATGGCGGCGGCGTGTTCTGCAACCTCCCTGATGGCGTGACCTGTATGTGTAACTACTCCTATCAGCACGAGGATGCGGACTTCATGGTGGGCGAGCACGTCATGCTGATGGTGCAGCGCTACGATCAGGAAAAGCTCCAGATGTACGGCAAGATCATGAGCAAGTGGTGATCTTTCGTAAACGTCTTGGATCTTGAAATCTGTTTGCAATTTGGTGATGCTGTTTTTGCTCTGTGTGCAGTACTTTCTGAACGTGCGAGGCGGAGGTGGTATCACTACCCTCGGAGCGTTTTGCATATTCTCGAAACGCCGGACGGTCGCTTGTCAAAACGGCTCATTTGCCATTTTTTGAGGTCGGCGGACATCATTGGTTCCAGCGGCGCAAAATGTGCTTGACAGGTACAGTCTACTTATGATAGACTTCAAGTATCAAAAATCTATCATAAATAGACCAACAAAGAAAGGAGGCCCACATGGACGGTTACAAACTGGGCGTTGTTGAGACGCATTTTGCAGAACTCATCTGGCAGCACGAGCCGCTGACCTCCGGTGAACTGGTGAAACTGTGCGAACAGGAGCTGCAATGGAAAAAATCCACGACCTACACAGTTTTGAAAAAACTCTGCGAACACGGTATCTTTCAGAACGAAAACGGCACGGTCACTTCTCTTCTCTCGCAGGAGGACTATAACGCCGTACAGAGCGAAAAATTTGTGGAGGACACCTTCGACGGTTCCCTTCCCGCGTTTCTTGCCGCCTTTACCACGCGGAAGTCTCTTTCGGAGAAGGATATTGCGGAAATTCAGCGCATGATCGACCGCTGCGGAAAGGAGTGAGCCTATGGCCGCCGTCTTTTTGAAGCTCTTAAATCTGAGCATTTCCGCAAGCTGGCTCGTGCTGGCGGTGCTGGCACTGCGCTTGGTGCTGCGGCGCGCCCCCAAGTGGGTGAATGTCCTGCTCTGGGGCATGGTCGCGCTGCGCTTGATGCTGCCATTTTCCATAGAGAGTGCACTGAGCCTGATCCCGAGCGCGGAGACCCTCAGCCCCGAGGTCGTGCGCTTCGATCCCGCGCCGACCATCACCAGCGGCGTGAGCATCATCGACAATGCTGTGAATCCCTCGCTCAGCGAGCATTTTTCCGCCGTGCCAACAGCCAGCGTCAACCCGCTCTATGTCTGGACGGAGATCGCAGGCTGGGTGTGGCTCATCGGTCTTGGAGCCATGCTGCTCTATGCGCTCGTGAGTTATCTTCGGCTGCGCCGGCGCGTGAGCGTATCGCTTGCCATTCAGGATCACATTTATCTTTGCGACGCCATTTCCTCGCCGTTCATTCTCGGCGTGGTGAAGCCGCGCATTTATTTGCCGTCCACTCTGGACGAGATTCAGCAGCAGAATGTGCTTGCACACGAGCATGCACACCTTGCACGGCACGACCACTGGTGGAAGCCGCTGGGTTTCGCGCTGCTGGCTGTCTACTGGTTCAATCCCGTACTGTGGCTCGCATATGCGCTGCTCTGCCGCGATATTGAGTTGGCCTGCGACGAGCGTGTGATCCGCACGATGGACGAGAGCGCCGTCAAGACCTATTCCACGGTGCTGCTTGCGTGCAGTATGCCGCGCAAGGCAGTCATCACCTGCCCGCTGGCGTTCGGTGAAGTTGGCGTCAAGGAGCGTGTGCGGAATGCGCTTCACTACAAAAAGCCCGCGTTCTGGGTGGTCGCGGCGTCGGTCACCGTGTGCGTCGTTGTGGCGGTGTGCTTTCTGACAAATCCGCCGCGTGCGCTCAGCAAGGTCTGCGGTGATTTCTGGGACACGGAAGCCGTCTGCACCTATACGGAGGAACAGCCTGACGCGGACGCGCACTACACGACCGCCAACGGGACGGTGCGCCTCTCCGAGCACCTTGCGCTCGTTCGCATCGGCGCGGCACGCCCGGAGAAAAAAACTGCCGTCAACCCCAAGTGGTCCTCGCTCTATCTTGCGCTGCCCAGCGCGGACGGAGCACCCGCCGAGCGTCTGACCATCGACTTCATTCGGGAGTATGATGCGCCGGGCGGCACAAAGGCCACCTACACGCTGAATATCGGCACACGTGATGCCTCCAAGTCCTATAAAATCCTCTCCGGTCAGGACGAGATCGAGGAATTTCTCGCGTATCTGCGCGGCGATGCGACAGAGGAGGAAACGAAAAACCTCACCGACCCCAAGCTGGGACGACGGCTCACCGTTCCGGTGAAGTGGGACGAGCTTGCGGTGCTTGCCGTGGGAGGAAAGGGAATCATGCCGCCCGACGGCGATCCCAACGCGGAGGATTACATTCCGCTCTTCCGCCTCTACGAAAAGCGAGCCTATGAATCGGCCCCGCAGGATGAACAGGGATATGTTTGGAACCTGTGCGCCATGCGGACAGACCGCTTTGAGAGGACCTATGGCGCAGACGCCGTGTTTTCAGAAATTCTCGGTATCGCGGACTATGTGATCGGGTCGGACGATGAGTATGTTTATCTGCTGACACTACCCTCGGATGTCCGCTGGCTGGAAAACGATCCTGTCAGCTATCGCCAATACAAGGCACTGCAAAGCGACTCACAAGGCGTACTCACGCGATTTTTGAAGGACAACGGAATCCACATAAATGAAGTGTGCCCTGCCTCCTCCGTGTTTTCGCCCCCTGCGCGTGGCGATGCGGCGAGCATGACCGGCTACGCTGCCTACGACGCGCTGCTCGCCGAGATCAGCGACCTGCGGCGCTCCGGCGCAAGCGATGTGCAGACCGACTTCAGCCACGATCTCCTGTCCGCGAACGACTACTACCAGACACCCGGCTGGCTGCTGCGTAATCTTGACGGTGATGGGATCCCTGAGCTGCTGCTCGGCGCGGACTGGGGCGACGGCCATACCGTGATCTTCAATATTTACTGCCTCGACGGCGCAAAAGCCGTTCGCGTCGTGGACGGCTGGAGCCGCAGCCGCTGGTACCTCTGCACCGACGGCAGTCTCGCCCACGAGGGCAGCGACGGTGCGAGCGAGGGGACCTACTCTTACTACCGCTATGAAAACGGCGCGATGCGGCATTTGGAAACGCTGATTTCTTTGGACGGCTGGTTCTACTCCGATACGACCGACCACTACCTTGGCGGCGACGGCTTCCGCGCCATCAGCGAGGATGACGCAGCAGCTGTGATGAACAAATACACCTATGAACCCCTGCCTTTTACGCCATTTGTGACATGAGGATAGATCGCGCGGACTGTGGCGCAAGGTTGCAGTTCGCCAATCCCCTCCGGACATTACAGTTTCTGACCCACTTTTGACCCAGAACACGAAAAAAGCGGGCAGGACTGGGCGGAAACAACGGAAAATCCGCTGAGCGAACGGCGGCAAAAAGCACAAATCGAAGCCGAAATGACTCCGATTTGTGCGTGAGACAACCTACGGACCTGCAGAGATTGGCAAGGTAGCGTCAACTCGTACAATCTGATTTGATCATACCCACAGTCGCTTTGGCTGTTGGTATTTTCTGTTTGAACTCCAAAAGCTTTGCAGAGCTCAAGGAGCCTAAGCCTTCACCGCGTCCAGGTATCTTTTCTTTTTGCGGTGTGTATTCGTAGCTATCCCTTTCGGGTGATATACAAGCCCTCGCGGTGATTAAGTCATGACTTTTTTCTGCTCACATTTTCGCGGCAAATCTCCAGGGCTGGGAGCGGCATTCATAATCGTACAACCAGAGCAGCGCCGCGCCGATTTTCTCAAATTATGTGACGCCATCACAGTAAAACCGC
>OLQL01003091.1_pt1 | contig 10501 bp, 8 predicted proteins | sample 1672971 | NCBI WGS metagenome assembly OLQL01 (sample SAMEA3136742, study PRJEB25190) | human gut metagenome | biome: human gut; feature: human-associated habitat; material: faeces | place: Austria | collected 2013
ACGTCGTCCTGTTGCAGATAGAAGTAGGGCGACGCGAGGATGTCCGGGTTTTTGAGGTCGAAATAGTGCACCGTCCTCATGCCGTTCTCTTCGCGGATCAGCGCCACGTTCTCGCGCTGGCCGTAGATCGTCAGGTCGCCGGCCATGGCTAGGGCGTCGAAGAGCGAGATGCGGTCTTTGGTGATGGAGAACTGTCCGGGGCGGGCGACCTCGCCCAGGACGGAGAATTTCACGTCGGCGAACTGGATGATGACGATCGGGTCGTGCACCATCCCGTTTTCGCGGATCGTGTTTTCGATCTTTTTGGCAAGCTCGTTGCGCGTGAGTCCGTCGCAATCGATCTCGCCGATGATCGGCAACTGGATTTTGCCCTCTTTGTCGACGGTGAGGATTTGGAGGTTTCCGTTCGAGGAACTCGAATAGGAGGAGAGTCCGTTGAGCGAGTTGTAGGAGGATGCCGCGTTGAACGGGGCTGCCAGTTCGGGGTCCTTGCTGTTGATGGTCACCGTGAGCCGGTCGAGCGGTTTGATGCGGATCTGGTAGTCCTGTTCGATGGCGGTCGGAATGTCGGTCTGTACCTGCTGGATGTAGGCCGCGCGTTTGTTGGTGGCGCACGATGCCAGCAGCAATGCGCCGAGTATGAAAATCCCGAGATGTTTCATGGGTTTTATGTCGACTTAATCTTTAATGTTTTGAATGGTTGCGCAAAGATATTACTTTTTTTCCGATAATCCGCCGCGGGAAGGGTTGAAAAGTAAAATATTTCGGATGTTGCCGAATTTTCCTATTTTTGCGGTCTGAATCGGATAAAAATGGACGAAACGACACATATTCCGCATCCCGCATGGAGTTATCCTGCGGTGATCTATGAATTGAACGTGCGGCAGCTGACGCCCGAAGGGACTTTCGCCGCCGCCGAAAAACATCTCCCCCGCCTGCGCGAGCTGGGCATCGACGCCGTGTGGCTGATGCCGATCCACCCGATCGGCGAGACGAACCGCAAGGGGACGCTGGGCTCCTACTACGCCGTGCGCGACTACTGCGGCGTCAATCCCGAATTCGGGACGATGGCCGATTTCGACCGCTTCGTGTCGACGGCGCACGGGCTGGGGCTGAAAGTGCTGCTCGACTGGGTGGCCAACCACACGGCGCGCGACGCGCGGTGGATCGCCGAGGAGCACGCTTCGTGGTACGAGCGCGACGCTTCGGGGCAGCCGGCCGTACCGTGGGACTGGTCCGACACTGCCAAGCTCAACTACGCCAACCGCGACGTGTGGCGGGCCGAGGCCGAGGCCATGGAGTTCTGGCTCACGCGGCACGCCGTCGACGGCTTCCGCTGCGACATGGCGATGCTGGTTCCGATCGAATTCTGGAACGAGACGGCGCAACGCCTGCGGCGGGTGAAGCCCGATCTGTTCATGCTGGCCGAGGCCGAGGAGCGGAATCTTTTCGAGGAGGGTGCTTTCGACGCCTGCTACGCCTGGCGGATGCACCACCTGATGAACGACGTGGCCCAGCAGCGGACCCGCGTCACGGCCCTGCGCGACTATATCTACGCCGACCGCGACGACTATCCCGACTCGGCCATGCGCCTCACGTTCACGTCGAACCACGACGAGAATTCGTGGAGCGGCTCCGAATTCACCCGGCTGGGCGATGCGCGTGAGATCATGGCGGTCTTCACGTTCGTCGTGCCGCGCGGTTTGCCGCTGATCTACACCGGGCAGGAAATCGGCTACGACCATTCGTTCGCCTTTTTCGACCGCGACCCGATCCCGGCCTACGGCGCCAACACCTTCACGGAGTTCTACCGCCGGCTCACGGCCCTGCGCCACGACAACCCGGCTCTGGCGTCGGGGGAGCGGGGCGGCGCGGTGAGCGAGATCCGCAACAACGCCGAGGACTGCCTGATGACGCTGGTCCGCGAGACGGCGGGCAACCGGGTCGTGGCGGTGATGAACCTCTCGCCCTACGCCATCCATGCCGACTACTATACGGGCATCTACGCCGGGATGTACACCGACGCCATGACGGGTGAGCCTTACGAACTCCGCGGCCGCGTCGAGGAGGACATGGCCCCATGGAGCTACCGGATACTGACACGCTGAATGAAGAAACGAACCAATCGAACCATGCGAAAAACATTTTGTCTGCTGGCGGCTTTGCTGCTGGCGGCGGGGCCTGCGGGAGCCTCGGGCGACGGGGCCGGAAAGCACCGGGAGTGCGCGGCCGGAATGAACCTCGTGCAGAATCAGTGGTCTGGCAAACGGGTCGCCTTTCTCGGCGATTCGATCACGGACGAGCGCCATGTCGGCACGACGAAAAACTACTGGCAGTATCTGACCGAAATGCTGGGCATCGTGCCTTTCGTCTATGGAATCAACGGACACCAGTGGTCCGACGTGCTGGGACAGGCCCGGAAACTGTACGTCGAGCGGGGCGACGCCGTCGATGCCGTCGTCGTCCTTGCCGGGACCAACGACTTCAACGCCGGCGTGCCGCTGGGCGAGTGGTACGAGGTCCGGGAGTCGGAGTGCCCGATGCCGGGTTCCGGCGTGGGGACGCGGATGCGCCGCACGCCTTCGGCGGACCCCGGGACCCTCTGCGGACGAATCAACGCCGTGCTGGCCTTTCTCAAAGAGCACTATCCGACCAAGCAGGTCATCCTGCTCACACCGCTCCACCGCGGTTATGCGCGTTTCAGCGACCGGAACGTCCAGCCCGACGAATCGTTCCCCAACCGGCTGGGGCTGTATGCCGATGCCTATGTCGCGAAGATCCGCGAGGCCGGCAGCGTCTGGGCGGTTCCGGTGATCGATCTTAACAGCATCAGCGGCCTTTATCCCCTTGCCGATTCCCACGTCCGTTACTTCAGCGACGGGCAGACCGACCGGTTGCATCCCAACGCTGCGGGGCATGAGCGTATGGCCAGGGCCCTGGCCTGTCAGTTGCTGGCGTTCCCGGCCTGCTTCGATTGACTGCGCCGGAAAAAGCCTTGAATCCGGCGGCGAATCTTGCCGGGCGGAACAGGTTTGCGGAATTTTTTCTATCTTTGCCGGAACCAAAGCAGTACCAGCGCATGTTTTTCGTCGTAAAATATTCTCCGGATAAGGACCGTCAGCCGGTCCTCGCCGCGCTGCGCCGCAACTCCCCCCCCCGAAAATAACTGATATACACTGTGTCGGCCCTGCCGCCGACGCCCCGCGGATGATTCGTTTCGTCCGCGCGCATAGTCGTGTCATGTCTTCACGCACCCTTTTTACTAATCCAATAAATTCTTTATGCAAATGAAAACACTGTTTTCTTCTTTGAGAGCGCTCCGGACGGGAGCTTTCTATCTTATGGTTGCGGCATCTGTCTGTGCCGCGGGACTTGTTTCGTGCGACGACGACGATGACGACGGCAAGATCGACGGCGGCGCGCCCTTCACGGGGGCATGGGTCATGACCCACATCGAGATCACGGACGAGGAGGGGACCGACGGCGGCGACACCGCGGGCCTGGGAACCGTGCGTCTGACGCTGAACGACGACAATACGTTCGTCTACGAGGTGAATATCCCGGGAGACGGGGAGGAGGAGCCGGAGAGCTACACCGAGCGCGGCACATGGGCCTGGGCGAATCCGCTGCTGACGTTGAACTACGGCGACTATCGGAGTCAATTGAAGGTCCTTACTTGGACTGACAACAAGCTCGTCACCGAACAGTCCGAGGACGGCGAGACGGAACGGCGTACGTGGAAAAAACAATAGCCCGCTGCCATGAAAAAGTTCTTTGTCTCTTTTCTTCTGGCCGTTTTTGCGACCGGAGCGTATGCCCAGGAGAACCAGTCGCGGCTGGACTCCCTGCAACAGGTCGTGAGCGCGCTTTCGTCGCGTGTGGAAGACACGCAGAAGGCCGAACTGAACCGTGCCGTCTGGAAGGACCGCGCCAAGTATTTCAACCTCGGCTATGTCAAACAGACGCTCGCCGACCGGACCTACGGCGGGGAACTCAAGAGTGATTTCGGAGCCTCGTTGAGCTGGGGCAAGACCTACTACCTGCACCGGAAACCGCTTTTCGGCATGCTGAAATTCGGCCTCGACTGGTCGTGGATGGACATCAACTACGCTAAATTCTCGCTCGACGCGTTCGACGGGGAGACGGGCGAACCGCTTCCGTCCGACGTGCACCAGGCCGAGATCGGCATGCAGTTCGGCCCGTCGCTGACGGTCAACCCCGTGCACCGCCTCAAGGTCGGCGGCTATTTCCGCGTCACGCCCTCCTATTCGCTCCTTTACATGGACGAGACCGTGCACCACCACTACGTGACCTTCTGCAATGCCGGCTGCACCCTGGCCTGGAAGGTCGTTTCGGTGGGTGTCGAGTGGCGCTGGGGCACGGCCAGCTACGACGGGCTGAAATTCGACGAGGATGCCTTCGACGAGGATTATGCCGAGGGCGGCGACGCTCCGTCGGCCGGCGACGTGATGGATCAGATGAAGGTTCCCGACCGCAAGTTCAAAACCAGTTCCGTACGTTTCTACTTCGGGTTCCGGTTCTGACGTCCGGTTCCGGACCGGAAGCGTTGCGGCGGCGACACCTCGCGGTGCGCCGCCGTTTTTGCGCATCTGCGGCCCGTTGTGGCGGAAAACGCTCCGGGAGGTGTGCGGAATCCCGGTTTTTTGTCTATCTTTGGCGCAGTAACGACGCTTTCGGAAAGTTGGAACGTTTTGTCGAATCACATGCGGTTCGGTTTTGCGGCGGCCCGACTTTTTGCTATCTTTGTTCCGAGGTTATGAGAAAAATAACGATCCTTTGCCTGCTGCTCGCCTGCGCATTGCCCGTCTTTGCGGGCACGTACCGTCCGGAGCAGATTCCCAACGTCCAGCGAATGGACGGGAGCCGTTACGTCTCCGATCCCGACGGTATCCTGTCGCCTGCCGCCGTGGCGCATATCGACTCCGTCTGCGCTTCGCTGCGTGAGCGGGGACTCGCGCAGGTCGCCGTGGTCGCCGTCGACGACATCGCGGGCGGCGATCCGTTCTCGTTCGCCGTCGATCTGTTCCGCAGCTGGGGCGTGGGCAGCGCCAAAAGCGACAACGGCCTGGGCATCCTGCTGGTGAAGGACCTGCGGGAAATCCGCTTCGTCACGGGCGGAGGTCTCGAAGGCATCCTTCCCGACGCACTCTGCAAACGTATCCAGCTCACCTACATGCTTCCCGCCTTCCGCGAGGGGGATTACAGCGCGGGCATGGTCGCCGGAGTCGGGGCAGCGGCCACGATTCTCGAAGGGGGCGAGGTCGACCTGAGCGGCGACGCCGACGAGGAGCTTCCGGCGTGGATGATCTTTTTGATCGTCGTGGGATTCGTCGTCGTTCCGCTGGGCGTGGTGCTGGTGAACTACTATTTTTCCCGCCGTTGCCCGAGGTGCCATAAGCTGACGCTGAAACAGCAGTCGCAGCAGGTGTTGAGCGTCACGCGAAGCTACCGGCTGGTCGAATATACGTATGTCTGCTCGAACTGCGGCGCCGTGGTGAAACGGCAGGCCAAGAACCTTCGCGACGACAATTTCGGCGGCGGGGCCGGGGGCGGCACGATCATCGGCGGCGGCTTCGGACGCGGCATGGGCGGCGGCGTGGGCGGCGGTGGCTTCGGGGGAGGTTCCTTCGGCGGCGGTGGAGCGGGTTCGCGCTGGTAACGGGAGCAATGAATAATGAATAATGAACGATTAACGATTTGCGGATATGAAAAAATGGATTTGGATCGGCGTTGTCGCCGTGGTGGTGATCTTCTTTTATGCGACTTACAACGGTTTCGTCAACAAGGAGGAGGGGCTTAAAAGCGCCTGGTCCAACGTCGAAACACAGTATCAGCGCCGTGCGGACCTGATTCCCAACCTGGTCAGCACCGTGAAGGGCTATGCGGCCCACGAGACGCAGACCCTGAACGAGGTTACCGAGGCGCGTGCCCGGGCCACGTCGATCAACCTTTCGGCCGACGACCTGACGCCCGAGCGCCTTCAGCAGTTCCAGCAGGCGCAGGCGCAGGTGCGCTCCGCGCTGGGCCGCCTGATCGCCGTGTCGGAGAGTTATCCCGACCTGAAGGCGAACCGGAATTTCCTCGAATTGCAGGCCCAGCTGGAGGGGACCGAGAACCGTATCGCCGTCGCCCGCAAGGACTTCAACGCCGTGGTGCAGCGGTACAACGTCTCGGTGCGCCGCTTCCCGGCCAACCTCGTCGCGCGGATGTTCGGTTTCGGGCCGAAGCCCTATTTCGAGTCGGCCGAAGGGACCGAAGCCGCTCCGCAGGTTACCTTCTAAATGGCCTCGGAACGTTCCCGCGGTTATGTGCTGGGAGCCATAGCCGCGGCCAGTTACGGACTGAATCCGCTCTTTGCGCTGCCGCTTTACGGCGCGGGCCTGGGAGCGGATTCCGTGCTGTTCTACCGTTATGTGCTGGCGGTGGTGATGCTGGGTGCGCTGATGCTTTTCCGGCGGCAGTCGTTCGCCCTGCGGCGGCGTGACGTCCTGCCGCTCGCGGCGATGGGCGTGCTCTTCTCCGTCTCGTCGCTGCTGCTTTTCGAGAGCTACAACCTCATGGACGCCGGCATCGCCTCGACGATCCTGTTCGTCTATCCGGTGATGGTCGCCGTCATCATGGCCGTGGGCTTCCGCGAACGGGTCACCGCTGCCACGGTCGTCTCGATCGCCCTGGCGTGCGGGGGCATCTCGCTGCTCTACAAAGGGGGCGACGGCGCGACGCTCAACCTTGCGGGCGTCGTGCTGGTCTTCCTTTCGGCTCTCTCCTATGCGGTCTATATCGTGGCCATCAACCGCTCGTCGCTCAAGGATCTCCCGACCGAGAAACTCACCTTTTACTGCCTGGTTTTCGGCTCGCTGGTCTATGTCGTTCGGCTGCGCGGCTGTGCCGATCTGCAAGCCATCCCTTCGCCCCTGATGTGGGTCAACGCCGTCGCGCTGGCGCTTTTCCCGACGATCGTTTCGCTGGTTACGATGGCCGGGGCCATCCGCCGCATCAGCTCCACGCCCACGGCGATCCTCGGGGCGCTGGAACCCGTCACGGCGCTGTTTTTCGGCGTCGCGGTCTTCGGCGAGCGGTTCACGCTGCGCATCGGGGTCGGCGTTTCGCTGATCCTCGTCGCCGTGACGCTCATCATCGCCGGCAAGTCGATCCGCATTCCCACCTCCGTCACGCACCTGGCCCGATGGATGGCCCGTCCGCGCCTGCCTCGCTGGGCCGTGCGCTGGGCGCGCCGCCTGCCGCTGCCGCGCATCCGCCGCAACGGCTGACCTACATTCCCTTTTTGATTCCGGCGCGGATCAGCCCGACGTTGACCGGCAGCGCCGCGAGGAATCCGCAGGCCATCGCGATCTGCATCATGAACCAGAACTGGAACGAGGTGCGGGGCAGCGTTGCGCCGCCGTTGAGGGCGAAGATCACCACGGCCATCCAGCCGTACATCCCCGCCTGCCAGGCCGTCAGCGACAGTATGTCGGCCTTTGCGGCCCGCCGCACGATCTCGCCGCGGGGCGTTTTCGGCTCCATGCCGCGGATCGCCGCATACTGGAACCCGATGCCGAAAACGAGAGCGAGGATATAGTCGAAGACCCACGACCCGGCGATCATACTGCCGCCGATGGCCACCGGGACGAAGAAGAGGAACCATTCGCCCACGAGGTCGGCCAGCGTGCACCCGGCTCCGCAGTGGAGCGTCGAGAGCACCGCCGACTGCCACCGGGGCCGCGCCGGCATCGCCATCTGCTCCATCCGCATCCCGTGCATGTCCATCCCCGGCATGTCCATCCCGCCGGCCCCTGCATTGCCGCCATTTTTCCCGCCGGACGCCGTCCCTTCCGTGCGCCTCTCCTTTTCATCGAGCGTGCAGCGTTTCACACGTCCGAAGGCGTAGTAGGCCCACAGCCCGAAGAAACCGGCCCAGAGGCCCGTCAGTATCCATACGCTGTTCATGATGCGCATCGGTTGGCGGCATGTGCGCAGGTCGGCGGCGATGACGGCCGCCGAGGCGATGCCTCCGACGACGAAGATTTCGGCGATATACGGAAATTGCTGCATGAGGAAAGGTTTTTCCCCGATGCAGCAATTTATGTACCGTTCGGACTGCGGATGCCCGGGGATGTTACAGACGGCTCTTTTCGTCGGCCGACCCCGCCTCGACGGCTTTGCGCTTGAAGGCCTTCCCCGACTTGAAGTTGTAGGTCAGCCCGATGCGGAACGAGCGGTTGCTCCAGGTCTGCCGGGCCTTCATCGTGCGGACGAACCCGTCGCCGTGCGCTCCGATCTCCTGTCCCTGGTCCAGGAGGTTCTGCACCGAGAACGAGGCGGTGAACCTGTCGCCGAAACGTTTCTTCACACCCGCCTGCAAACGGTGGTCGGGTTCGACCCAGCAGTTGCCCAGGTCGAGCCGGCTCTGGTAGCGGTAGGAGAGGTCGATGTAGAATTTCGCCGGGAGGGTGAAGGTGGTCGAGAGGTTGACGAATCCCCAGTTGAAGAACTCCTCGGCGCCGTGCTGTTCGACGCGCTGTCCGCGGCGCATGTAGGTCACGTTGGCGTTCAGCTGCCACCATTTCGCGGGTTGGAACGGCAGGTTGACCGAGGCGTAACAGTTCTTCGTGGCGTCGTAATTGACCCATGCCAGTTGCAGCAGGTCGGGATTCTCCGGGTCGGCCTGCATCGTCTGCTGAATCTCGTCGCCGACGAGCTGCACGCCTGCCGTGAGGGTGTATTTGTGGGCCGCCACCAGCGTCAGGCTCACGTCTTGCTTGAACGAGGGGTCGAGCGACGGGTTTCCGGTCTGGTAGGTGTAGTCCGAAATCTGCATCCGCTGCGGGCTGAGGCACCAGAACCGCGGCCGTTCGATGGTCCGGGCGTACTGGGCGATCAGCGACCATCCTTTCTCCTTCGAAAGGGCGAAGGAGATGTTGGCGTTGGGAAAGAGCGAGAAATAGTCCTGCCCGACGTCTTTTCCCGTCGTGTGGGTGTACTCGCCGCGCAGTCCCGCCACGAGGCTCCAGCGTCCGAGCTGCGCCGAGGCGATGGCGTAGGCCGCCGCGATGTTCTCCGTGTAGTTGATCGTGAAGCTCTGGTTGTCGTTGCGCACCCACGCGTCGCCCTTGAGGTACTCGTAGAGCGCGTCGTTGTGCATGTCGTTGTAGGTGTACTTGGCGCCTGCCTTCAGCGACCAGCGGGGCGAGAACTTCTTTTCGAGGGCCAGCGTCGCCGTGGCGACGTTGTAGACGCTCGCGGCATTGTCGCGGTAGGTGGAGTCCGCCGCCGAACCCGGAGCCGTTATGCGGCTGAAATTGTCGTTTCCGGCGTCGGTTTCGCGGCGGGTGTAGTCGAGGAGCAGTTTGAGCGTCGAGCCGAGCGTGTCGATCTTGCGGATGTAGTTGAACGTCGCCGAGTAGTTGTTGCGGACGTTGAGGTTGTCGAAATGGCTGTCGGTGTGTGTCAGCGTTCCGCCGTCGCGGAAATCGGTGTAGGTGTTGTTCGGCTCTCCGTTGCGGTTGCGCCAGTATTCCGCCTCCGCGCCGACGCTGTTTTTGTCGTCGATCTCGACCACCGCTCCGGCGCTGGCCCCGAAACTGCGGTTGCGGCCCTTCATCTCCGAATGGGCGTTGAGCGCCTTGTCTGCGGTGTTGTAGAGGGTCTGCTCGTCGGTGGTCGTCCTGTCCTTTCCGAAAGACCCCCATGCCGAGGCGTAGAAGTCCGCGCGGCCCGAATGTACGTTGATGTTGGCCGACGGATCGTATCGGTGAATGATTGTGCCCTGCGAGGTGTTGAACGACACCGAGCCGTCGACGCCGTTCTCGCGGCGTTTTTTGAGCGTGATGCGGATGATGCCTCCCGCCGAGTCGGCGTCGTAGTCGGCGCCCGTGGTGGGCACGACCTCGATTTTCTGAATCTCCTCGGCCCGGAGCGACCGCAGGTAGGTCAGCAGCTGTTCCGGCTCCATGCGCAGCTCGCGGTCGTTGACGTAGACCTTCGAGCCGCTCTTGCCGTTGATCGAAATCTTCTCCCCGTCGATCCATACGCCGGGGGCGCGTTCCAGCAGCTCGATGCCGTCTTTGCCGATGGCCGCCGGGGCGTTCGCCACGTCGACCACGAACCGGTCGGCTTCGCGCCGCACCAGCCGGGCCTTTACCTCCACGCTCTGGATGCCGGTCGCCGAGGCGTGCATCACGAAATCGCCCAGGTGGCTCTCCTGCTCCACGCGCACCGGCTTCTTCACGGGGTCGAATCCGAGATACTGAATCCAAAGCGTGTATTCGCCGGGGGCGGCTTTCAGCACGAAGCGCCCTTCGGCGTCGGTTGCCATGCCGGCCACCTGCTCGGTTCCTTTCAGTAGGACGACCGTTGCGTATTCGACGGCTTTTCCCTGTTCGTCCACCACGCGGCCCTCGGCCGGATAGATGCGGGCTGCGAATGCGTTTGCGGCGGCCAGCGCCAGTATTACGATGAGGAAGATAAGTTTTTTCAT
>OLQL01003102.1_pt1 | contig 10476 bp, 9 predicted proteins | sample 1672971 | NCBI WGS metagenome assembly OLQL01 (sample SAMEA3136742, study PRJEB25190) | human gut metagenome | biome: human gut; feature: human-associated habitat; material: faeces | place: Austria | collected 2013
CGCACATCTTCAAATATTTCGGATAGGCGGTATAGAGGCAAGCCGGCAATGAGGTCGGCGTGTGTTTCCATATTGGGTAGGGAACATAGGAAACGAAGACCTTGCAGTGAGTCCTCCAGGCTTCCCATCCGACGGCTTTTCTGGAGGACCGGTTCGCGCAGGCTTTGAATACCGGCCTCGAGATGGAGCAATCCTTTAGGTAGCTTTTTCAATTCATTTTTCAGCTCTTCGGATAATAGTGCAGGGTGTATTTCTAAGTGAAAGCATATGTCCGGGTTGAATTCCAGGAAAAGTTGCAGTAATTCTTTAGCACGGCGCGGATTATAATTAAAGGTCCGGTCGAGGACGCGTACGTTTTTTATTCCATGACTGTGGATAATTTGAAGGCGTTCACGGATACTTTCAATGGACAGTGTGCGCACCGGTTTTTCTTCACCGCTGACGCAGAATGCGCATGTGTTGAAACAGCCTCGGGTAGTCTCCAGTTGTACGAATGGTTTGCTCCAATTGAAGAAACTGCTGTTTTCCGGTGGTACGAGCCGGGAAAAGTTAAGTACACGGGCTATGCCGTTGTCTATATATTGCTTTTGAGGATTCATATAGCAGAGTCCCGGAATACTGTTCCATTTTTCCGGCTGGTTCCAGCAAGACAGCCATTGGGGGAATGCTTCTTCTCCCTCTCCCCTGAATACGCAGTCGATGAAAGGGTTTTTATGCAGAAAGTCTTCATTGTTTCCTAAGAATTCAGGTCCGCCCAAGATGAAGCAGCTATTGGGAAGCAATGCTTTTAATCTCGCTGTTATGTGCAACAGTTGTTCGTGGTTGAACAACCATGTTGTTGCGGCAATGATGTCGGGTTGGTGCCGGTATATTTCGTCGACAATCATTCCTACGTTTTCATTGATGGTGGCAGATACGATTTCCCATTTTACGGAATTGTTTTTTGCTATTTGTGCGTGCAGTGCAGGGAGTGCCAACGAAGAGTGTGCATACGAGCTATTGAGGTCTATCCAGAGAATTTTCATATTTGATTGAATTTCATCTTTGCAAAGATAACTGATTTTGCTTTTCGTATAAACAAAAAGGGTTATATTTGCATGTCGGAAATCGAAAATAGTAGAGTTATTGGTATAGAATGTTTTTTGAAAGATGAAATATTCTTTTTGTATTCTTATTTCTATAAGGTGATAACGGGTTGTCTTATCACTGGCTTGATAAAGTAAGGAAGGAAGTACTATTAAGTGTGATTGATACAGAATGCAAAATATCGGAATAAGTTTCCAGCTATTTTGAACATTTTGAGAAAGTAAACTCTTTTGTACAAGGACTGGTTTAGGTAATTGATTCCTTCCTATGATGTAGGGATACTCTGTGAGGAGTATCCCTACAATTTTTTACGGGTCAATGTAAAAACCTGAGGGGTAAATTTATAAATTGTTATCTTTGTTTCCAAATTCATAGCTTATGGAGTTAAACGGTTATCGCCTTCTTCTTCCTGAAGGCACTTTAGAGTACTTTGCTCTTGTTGATGTGAAGGAAAGCGTAAATGAAGTTGTGATCTACCTTGAGGAAAAAAATATCGTTCCTGAGAAGTATACAGATCAGGATACTGAGAGTAAAGGCTTTTATGATCCTGTTATTGTTCAGGATTTTCCTCTTCGTGGCAAGAAGGTCTTCCTTAATATTCGTCGTCGTCGCTGGATCTTAAAGAAGCATAATGAGTATATCTCTCGTAACTGGCGTATGGTGGCTGAAGGTACTCGTATGACGCAAGATTTTGCGTCTTTTTTAAAAGAACTATATTGATAGCTATCCGATCAGTTGTAAGCTCTTAGGTGTTTTATATGGAGTTGACGGAGATTTATTGGAGCGTCAATACCGTAACCATCTAAGTGGTTATCTCCATTGGGACCAACTTGTTCATGCAGAGAGTTGGCTACTATTCGAAAAGAATATCGGTGCTTGTATCTGTATTGATGAGGTAGCCCTCTCGCGTGGAGAACTCTATACTGTACTGATCAATAAAGAAGCTCACGGTGGTAAAGGTAGTATGATTGCTATCATTAAAGGTACGGACGTTCATACGGTCACTTCTGTCCTGCTTAAGCTATCCCGTCTCCGCCGTTACCAAGTGCGCGAGATTACTTTGGATATGGCTCCTAACATGGAGCAGATTGCCCGCATCTGCTTTCCTGCGGCCAAACGTGTTACCGATCGCTTTCACGTACAGAAGTTAGCTTATGAAGCGGTGCAGGAGATGCGTGTAAAAGCTCGCTGGGAGGCTTTGGATGAAGAGTCCACTCAGATTGCTTATGCAAAGGCCTGTGGAAAGATGTATCATGCACCTGTTTTCGCTAATGGAGATACAAGGAAGCAGTTGTTAGCGAGAAGTATTTATCTGCTTTACAAGAAGGAATCCTTATGGACTCAGTCTCAAAGAATACGAGCTGAAATTCTTTTCAAGGAATATCCCGATATAAAGAAAGGATATTATCTGTCTATGCGGTTAGGCTTAATCTATCATCAGTGTAAGTTTAAGGATATTGCTTTGACAAGGCTGGCAAGGTGGTATGATGAAGTAGATAAATCAGGGTTCCTCACCTTTGGAAGGGTCGCACGTTCTATACAAACACATTATCTGGGACTTGCCGTGCTGGCAATCACGGTCTTTGTCTCGGTATCCCCGGTATCCTTCTTATACTTATCGTATACCCCTGCCGCAACTGCTGTATGGGTATCAATGATATATCCGGTATCCTCATATAATTTTTTGATGGTCTTTGCAGTCTCTTCCTCGCTTGTATAATTTCCGTAGAAATCAGCAAGCTGCGCACGCATCTCATCCGTGATTGCATATTTTCCGTCTGTGGAAAGTTCTTCCATCATCTTTGTATTCTTTTCTGCGTCGTTTCCGGCAATACGGTAAATCAGACGCTCCAGATTGGAAGAAATCAGAATATCCATGGATGGAGAACTTGTAAGAATGAAATCACGGTTTCTGTCGTATGTTCCGGTGGAGAAGAAATCATACAATACTTTGTTCTCATTGGATGCACAGATCAGTTTTGCAATTGGAAGTCCCATATTCTTTGCATAAAAAGCAGCAAGGATATTTCCGAAATTTCCGGTTGGAACAACAACGTTGATCTTTTCATCTTTTGCAATTGCACCATTTTTATATAATTTTGCATATGCATATACATAATATGCCACCTGAGGAATCAGACGTCCGATATTGATGGAATTTGCAGATGAGAACTGATAACCTGCAACATCAAGTTCTGCTTCAAGTGCAGTATCATTAAACATCTTCTTCACACCAGTCTGTGCCTGATCAAAGTTTCCGTGGATTCCAACCACACAGGTATTTGCACCTTTCTGTGTGATCATCTGCTTTTCCTGGATCGGGCTGACACCGTTCTTCGGATAAAATACAACAATCTTTGTGCCTTCCACATCTGCAAATCCTGCAAGGGCAGCTTTTCCAGTATCTCCGGATGTCGCTGTTAAAATAACAATATCATTTTTCACCTGATTTTTTCTTGCAGAGGTAATCAAAAGATGTGGCAGAATGGAAAGTGCCATATCCTTAAATGCAATTGTCGGGCCATGGAACAGTTCCAGATAATAAGCACCGTCCGCATCTACCAGCGGTGCGATCTCCGGCGTATCAAATTTGCTGTCGTATGCTTTTTTGATACAATCCTTTAACTCATCTTCTGTAAAATCCGTAAAGAAACGGCTCATGACTTCATAAGCAGTCTCCTGATAGGACATATCTGCAAGTGTATCCATTGGGACATCCAGTGCCGGGATACGCTCCGGTACAAAAAGTCCTCCATCATCTGCCAGACCCTTTAAAATTGCCTGGGACGCAGTCAGTTTTACTTTATCATTTCTGGTGCTTGAATACATTAATTCCATTTTTTCTTCCTCATTTTACAAAAATTTAATCATAACGTTTCTCGTACATTATAGGTAAAAAAGTGGGTGGTGTCAATGAATTTCCTATGTTATACTACTAAAATAACCTGTCAGGGCGAAAGGAGAATTTATGTTAACCGGTGTATATCTTGCGACAAAAAAAGACAAAACCGTATACTATCGCTCCAATATTACGCACAAAGGCCGTCATATCAGCCTCGGAAGCTTCCCCACGGAAGTTCAGGCACATCAGGCATACACTGCCGCCTGCGAGCTGTTATCCGGTACAGAAACCATCGATGAGGCATTTTACCGGACCAACCAGCTTGCCTTTGAAAAAATTGTTTCGCTGATCAATTTCCGGGATAATCATATGTATATTCCTACCCCCATCTATCTGCGCAAAAATTATTTCAGTTATTATCTGAGTATTCACCGGGAGTTAAAATTTGACATTGATGACCTCTTCTATTACAGCAGCCACCGGATTCTGACACGCCAGGGACATCTGTATGTCAATCACTATGGAATGCAGCTTACGCTTCTCGGCCGCTACGGCATCAAAACCCATGCGGTAAACGGCAGGGATTTTTGTTTTGTCAACGGCGATGAAAATGATTTCCGCTACTCAAACCTCAAAATCATCAATCCGTATTTTGGTGTCGAACGCATCGACAAAAACGGAACCGAACACTATAAAGTACGTATCCATATCCACGGCAACATCACTGTCGGTAATTACACAAATGCGATTGATGCGGCAATTGCCTATAACAAAGCCGTAGATCTTGCGCATCAGGCCGGCATATCAAAAAATTTTCCGGAAAACTATATCGAGGAGCTGTCTGCTTCGTCCTATGCCGATATTTACCAGCAGATTTCCCTTTCTCCTAAATATCTTTCTTACCTAAAAGGACTTCCCCGCAAATAAGGGAAGTCCTCTCTGACATCTTTTTATTATTTCTGATTGATATAATTGACAAGACCTTCGCAGTCAATAATCTTCTGCATAAATGGTGGAAATGCCTGTCCCTGGAATTTCTTTCCGGTTGTCACATCTGTGATGATTCCGGAATCAAAATCTACTTCCACCTCATCCCCTGCCTGTATTTCCTTTGCGGCCTGTGGGCACTCAATAATCGGCAAACCGATATTGATGGCATTCCGGTAAAAGATTCTGGCAAATGTCTCAGCAATGACACAGCTGACACCGGATGCCTTGATGGAAATCGGTGCATGCTCACGGGAAGAACCACATCCAAAGTTTTTATTGGCTACAATAATATCTCCCACATGTACATTTTTTACGAAATCTTTATCGATATCTTCCATACAGTGTGTGGCAAGTTCTTTCGGATCGGAAGAATTCAAATATCTTGCCGGAATGATAACATCCGTATCTACGTTATCGCCATATTTAAATACACTACCATGTGCTGCTTTCATTTCTTATCTGACCTCCTTTTTCTCCGGCATCTTCTACATTACTTCCGCCGGGCCTGAAATCTTTCCGGTGATGGCACTTGCCGCTGCAACCGCCGGGCTTGCAAGATATACTTCCGAATCTACATGTCCCATACGTCCGACAAAGTTACGGTTTGTTGTGGATACACAGCGTTCACCTTCTGCAAGTACTCCCATATATCCGCCAAGACACGGTCCACAGGTCGGTGTACTTACGATTGCACCTGCTTCGATAAAGATCTTAAGAAGTCCCTCTTCCATGGCATCCAGATAAATCTGCTGGGTTGCCGGGATTACGATCACGCGGAGTCCTTTGGCTACTTTCTTTCCTTTTAAGATTTCTGCAGCTGTACGAAGATCTTCCATACGTCCGTTTGTGCAGGAACCAATCACAACCTGATCAATTTTCACATCGCCCACTTCATCAATCGTACGTGTGTTATCCGGCAGATGTGGGAATGAAACGGTTGACTTTAAAGTTGAAAGATCAATCGTATATTCTTCGTCATACTCTGCATCCGCATCTGCTTCATATTCCACGAACGGTCTCTTGGAATGTTCTTTCATGTATGCACGGGTCAGATCGTCTACCGGGAAAATACCGTTCTTTCCACCGGCCTCAATTGCCATGTTTGCGATGGTAAAACGGTCATCCATGGAAAGGTATTTGATTCCTTCCCCAACAAATTCCATGGATTTATAAAGGGCTCCATCCACACCGATCATTCCGATGATATGAAGAATCACATCTTTTCCGCTGATCCATTTGTCCGGCTTTCCTACAATATTAAATTTGATTGCAGACGGTACTTTAAACCATGCTTTTCCAGTAGCCATGCCGGCTGCCATATCTGTACTTCCCACACCAGTAGAAAATGCACCAAGTGCACCGTATGTACATGTATGGGAATCTGCACCGATAATCACATCTCCCGCAACCGTAAGTCCTTTTTCCGGAAGGAGTGCATGCTCTATTCCCATCTCACCTACATCAAAATAGTTTGTAATATCATTTTTGCAGGCGAACTCGCGTACGCATTTGCAATGCTCTGCGGATTTAATGTCTTTATTTGGAGCAAAGTGATCCATCACAAGTGCGATTTTATCTTTGTGAAATACACCCTCTACATTCATTTTTCCGATTTCATGAATTGCAACCGGAGAAGTAATATCATTGCCCAGAACCAGATCCAGGTCTGCCTCGATCAGCTGTCCGGCGCTGACAGAAGGCAAGCCTGCATGTGCTGCAAGAATCTTCTGAGTCATTGTCATTCCCATGGATAATTCCTCCTTTAATATCTTAAACTACTATGATTTTAGCACAGATTATTTCATAATCCTAATACATAATAAACATATTTACCATAACTATATTTTATGATATAATAACTTATTATAATAAACGGAGGCAATAATGAATCAGAATTTATCTTCTTACTGGATTTTTTATACGGTTGCCAATGCCGGAAATATTTCCAAGGCAGCCAAAGAACTCTACATCAGCCAGCCTGCCATCAGCAAATCCATTCAGAAACTGGAAGAAAATTTAGGATGCAAACTGTTTTCCCGCAGTTCCCGCGGCGTTGTACTGACGGACGAGGGCCAGTTACTTTATGGACATGTAAAGGAAGCCTTTGAAACACTGACACTTGGGGAAGACAAATTAAAACGCTCCATCGATCTTGGTGTCGGTCACCTGCAGATCGGTGTCAGTTCCACACTCTGCAAATTTGTGCTTCTGCCCTATCTGAAAGAATTCATACGGCAGAATCCGCATATCAGTATTTCCATCAACTGTCAGTCGACCAACGAAACGCTTGATCTGCTGGATGAAAATAAAATTGACATCGGTCTGATTGGAAAGCCGGATAATCTCAAAAACATCAATTTTTACTATCTGGACAACATTGAAGACATTTTTGTAGCCAATCCGGACTATCTCTCAAATCTAAAAAAAAGAGGGATTACCAGAGATTCCATCCTTGGCAATTCCACACTTATGCTTTTGGATAAGCATAACATGACGCGGCAGTATATTGACGATTATCTGCAGGACAATCATATTTCCGTAGCGGAATCCATTGATATCTCGAACATGGATCTGTTAATTGATTTCGCAAAGATCGGTGTCGGCGTTGCCTGTGTCATCAAAAGTTTTGTCACAAAGGAACTCCAAGAGGGATCTCTCGTGGAAATTCCGCTCGGCATCCCGATCCACAAACGGGAAATCGGCTTTGCATACAAGGAAAACTTAAAGCCATCCAAATCCTTACAGACCTTTATTGACTTTTACCGTACTTACAGACCGGAGGAAACACTATGAAAGAACAGCTTCACACCATCCCAATTTCAGATGCCATGGCAAATGCCGGAGAATGTCCGTTCTGCTATATCGAACAAAAAACCGAAGAACACATGATGGATTTCGTCCTCGGACATGGTGCCTCCTACATGGAAGCCGATATCCGCGACATGACAGACCAGGAAGGATTCTGCCGCGCACATTTCAAAAAAATGTTTGATTATGGAAATTCGCTCGGCAATGCCTGGATTTTAAAAACACTGATGAAACGTCACGAAGAGGAAATGGATCATGTCTGGAAAACCTTCCGTCCGGACGCTGCTGCAAAACGCAGCAGTCTGTTCGGCAAAAAAACAGATGGTTCTTCCAATTCCATTGTCGAGTGGATCAACCGGCGGGAATCCACCTGTTTCATCTGTAACAGTGTAAAAAATACCTTTCAGGCTTACATGAAAACCTTCTTTTCCATGTACAAAAAAGATGTGGATTTCCGTGCACAGGTGGCAAATACCAAAGGATTCTGCCTCGATCACTTTAAAGTTCTCTGCGAAGGTGCCGACGAACAGCTTTCCGGTGAAGAGAAAAAAGAATTCTATGCCACCGTCCTTCCTCTGATGAAGGAAAATTTCCACCGCGTCTATGAAGACGTTGCATGGTTTATTGAAAAATATGATTACAAAAACAAAGATGCCGACTGGAAAGATTCCAAAGATGCCATTCAGCGCGGCATGCAGAAATTGCGTGGCAGCGACCCGTCCCTGCCTCCTCATGTGTTAAAAAAATAACTTTTAGTTTTTCCTTCCGGCAACTATAAGATAGCCCGCATCCATCAAAAGCATGCAAAGAAACACAAGTGCCGCATACCCTGTAAGATACCCCGGATTTCCCATCCTGTCTGCCAGCCAGACAAGCGGAGATCCGGCGGATGGCCAGTTCACAAACATATAATTCACATCATATCTTTTATCAAACCAGTAAATCGGTATCACAACCGCAGTCAGAAATAACACCACCTGCCAGAGTTTTGCAAAATCCGGTCGGATTTCATGGGATGCAAGTTTTCCTGCCACATACAGTACAATTCCCATATGAAACAAAAAGCCTTCCAGTGTAATGAAATGAATGACCGGATAAAAGTTCCAGTTTGGAAATAAAAGTGCCAGCACTGTTCCCGGGAGACAGATGGTATACAGCACCTGCCCCAGCCATTTCCATTTCGTCAGACAATGAACGGCACACAAAATTCCAGCCATGCTGCACAGATGAAACGGGAGTTCATATAAAAACGTTTCATGGATCACCGCAATATAAATTGCTCTCACGACAATCCACACCACAAGGGAACATGCCGTCAGACCATCCATCCGGCGTTTTTTTCTTTCATCCCCTTTTTTATAAATCCATACATATCTGACGCATATGGCAAAAATAACCGAAAGCCACAACAGATGCCATGGACCGAACAACGCAAATCCAATACCATCCGGAATATGGGTTTCATATGTAAAAAAATAAGAAAGATATGAAAGTTTCACATCAAAGACCTCCTTTTTTACAGTATCTGTGTTTTTCCTTTTTATTATGCAAAACACCCTGCGCCTTTTGCGCAGGGTGCCTTTCCCTTAGATCTTCTGTCTGCTGTTTTCTGGCAGACAGGAAACATTTTATTTCATTACAATGTTCACAAGTCTTCCCGGTACATAAATCTCTTTGACAATATTTCCGGTCAGTTTATCTGCAATGACTTCTTTTGCCTTTGCAATTACCTGATCCTTCGGATCATCTTTCTGGATACCAAGCGTTCCCTTTACCTTACCATTGATCTGAACGGCAATCTCCACGGAAGATTCCACCGTCTTTGCCTCATCGAACTCCGGCCATGTCTGCTGATATACTCTTCCCTCGCATCCGATAATCTGCCACATTTCTTCTGTAATATGCGGAGCAACCGGATTCAGCAGAATGATCAGTGTCTTTAACTCTCCCCTGGTGATAGAGCCTTTTTTATAAAAATCATTCAAAAGTGTCATCATGGCAGCAATCGCCGTATTGTACTTGAGGTTTTCAAAGTCATTGGAAACCTTCTTAATTGTCTGATGCATCTTTGTCTCAAATTCCTTAGAGAAAACTTCCTCATCAGTCATTATATCCTGAAGCTTCCATACTCTGTCTAAGAATCTGCGGCAGCCCTTAACGCCATCCTCTGACCATGAAGCTGCTGCGTCAAATGCACCGATAAACATCTCGTATGTTCTTAATGTATCTGCACCATAATCTCTTACGATATCATCAGGATTAACAACATTGCCTCTTGACTTACTCATCTTCTCGCCGTTCTCACCAAGAATCATACCGTGGGATGTTCTCTTCTGATATGGCTCTGGGCAAGGTACAACCTTCTGGTCGTAAAGGAATCTGTGCCAGAATCTTGAATAGAGTAAGTGTAATGTTGTATGCTCCATTCCTCCGTTATACCAGTCTACCGGAAGCCAGTACTTAAGTGCTTCCTGACTTGCGAGTGTCTCTGTGTTATGTGGATCTGTATATCTTAAGAAATACCATGATGATCCAGCCCACTGAGGCATTGTATCAGTCTCTCTCTTAGCTGGTCCGCCACAGCATGGGCATGTTGTATTAACCCAGTCTGTCATGGCTGCAAGAGGTGATTCTCCATTATCTGTAGGCATATAACTTTCTACCTCTGGAAGAAGTAATGGAAGTTCGCTCTCATCAACTGGAACATAGCCACATTTGTCACAATGAACAATTGTAATTGGCTCGCCCCA
>OLQL01003109.1_pt1 | contig 10451 bp, 7 predicted proteins | sample 1672971 | NCBI WGS metagenome assembly OLQL01 (sample SAMEA3136742, study PRJEB25190) | human gut metagenome | biome: human gut; feature: human-associated habitat; material: faeces | place: Austria | collected 2013
CTCCCCCGGCCGGGGGAGGTGGCACGAAAGTGCCAGAAGGGGAATGGGTGGCATCGCGTAGCGATGACGGAAGGAGTTCGTCTGGTGGAAAACGAATGCCGGAGCAAGCGTGCTGGCGGCAAGGAGAGTATATGAAAAACGAAGAAATGGCGCGCCTTTTCTCTGAGGCGACACCCTACATCCAGAAGTATCACGGAAAGACCATGGTGGTGAAGTACGGCGGCAATGCCATGATCAACGAAGAACTCAAGAACGCCGTCATGAACGATCTGGTCACCCTCACCCTGCTGGGCGTGCGGGTGGTGCTGGTGCACGGCGGCGGCCCGGCCATCAACGAGATGCTGAAAAAGGTGGGTGTGGAGAGCCATTTCGCAAACGGTCTGCGCGTGACCGACGATGCTACCATGGAGATCGTGCAGCAGGTGCTGGCCGGTAAGGTGAACAAGGATCTGGTGGCAAAGCTGCGCGGCCGCGGCGTGGGCCTGTGCGGCATGGACGGCCAGATGCTGCGCTGCACCGAGCTGGACCCCCAGCTGGGCCATGTGGGCGAGATCGTGCATGTGGACGCTACCCTGATCGCAAGCCTGCTGGACGGCGGCTTCATCCCCGTGATCGCCACGGTGGGCATGGACGATCTGGGTCAGGCCTACAACGTGAACGCCGACACCGCCGCTGCACAGATCGCGATTGCGCTGAAAGCGGAGAAGCTGGTATCCATGACCGATATCGCGGGCCTGCTGCGGGATAAGGACGACGAGAGCACCCTCATCCCCGAGGTGGAGGTGTCCGAGATCGAGGGCTATAAGTCCGCCGGCATCATTGCGGGCGGCATGATCCCCAAGATCGGCGGCATGGCCGATGCCATCTATCAGGGCGTGCACGAGGCGGTCATCATCGATGGCCGCGTGCCCCACTCCATCCTGCTGGAGCTGTTCTCCAACCGCGGCTCCGGCACCCGCTTTTACCGCCGCAGCCACCGCGAATAAGCATTGCGCCGGTGCCGTGCAGGCGGTATAATAAGAAAAATGACCCTCTCAAGCCTTTGCCAGCATTTTCTGGCGCGAAAGCGCCTGAGAGGGTTTTCTGTTCACAGTTTCTGTTCACAGGAGGGTACACCTATGGATTCTGAAAAAGTCATCAAGCGGGACAACGAATACGTCCTGCACACCTATAACCGCAACCCCGTGGTGCTGGAAAAAGGCCACGGCCTGTATGCCGAGGGCCCCGAGGGCCAGAAGTATCTGGACTTCACCAGCGGCATCGGCGTCAACAGCCTGGGCTACTGTGACCTGGCCTGGGCCGAGGCCGTGTCCGACCAGGCCCACAAGCTGCAGCACACCTCCAACCTGTACTATACTGCCCCCTGCGGCAAGCTGGCCAAAAAGCTGTGCAAGCGCACCGGCATGAGCAAGGTGTTCTTCGGCAACTCCGGTGCCGAGGCCAACGAGGGTGCCATCAAGGCCGCCCGCAAGTACAGCGTGGACCACTACGGCAAGGACCGCACCACGGTCATCACGCTGGTCAACAGCTTCCATGGCCGCACCATCGCCACCCTGACCGCCACCGGTCAGGAGGTGTTCCACAACTATTTCGGCCCCTTCAATGAGGGGTTCCTGTACGCCCCGGCGGGGGATATCGAGGCGCTGCAGGAGCTGGTGGACCGCAACACCTGCGCCGTTATGCTGGAACTCATCCAGGGCGAGGGCGGCGTCATGGCGCTGGACCCCGACTATGTGCAGGCTGTGCGCAAGCTCTGCGATGAAAAAGATCTGGTGCTCATTGTGGACGAGGTGCAGACCGGCGTGGGCCGCACCGGCACCTTCCTGTGCTGCGAGCACTACAACCTCAAGCCGGACGTGGTCACGCTGGCCAAGGGTCTGGGCGGCGGCCTGCCCATCGGCGCAGTGCTGATGAACGAAAAGGTGGCCGAGGGCATGGGCCCCGGCACCCATGGCTCCACCTTCGGCGGCAACCCGGTGGTCTGCGCCGGTGCCAACGTGGTGGTGGACCGCATGGACCAGAGCTTCCTTGCCAATGTCAACGAGCGCGCCGTCCAGCTGCGCGCAGGCATCGCAAAGCTGCCCCATGTCAAGAGCATTTCCGGCATCGGCCTGATGGTGGGCATCGAGTTCTACGACCTCAAGGCCGCAGATGTGCTGGCCGCCTGCCGCGAAGCGGGCCTGCTGGTGCTGACAGCCAAGACCCGCCTGCGCCTGCTGCCGCCGCTGACCCTCAGCGAGCACGATGTGGACATGGCGCTGGAGATCCTGAGCGATGTGCTGGGCAAGATGGAGCCGACGGCTCCGAAGGAGCAGGCATGAAAAATCTGCTGAAAATGAGCGACCTCTCCCCTGCCGAGCTGACCCACATTCTGGATGTGGCCGATCAACTCAAGGCACAGCAGAAGCTGGGCGGCACGGCCCCGCTGCTGGCAGGAAAGACGGTTGCCCTGATGTTCTCCAAGGCATCCACCCGCACCCGCACCAGCTTTGAGGTGGGTGTGTACCAGCTGGGCGGTCTGGGCAACTACATGAACACCGCCGAGCTGCAGGCCGGGCGCGGTGAGCCCCTCAAGGACACCGCCCGGGTGCTGGGCCGCTACTACGACTGCGTGGTGTGGCGCACCTACCGCCAGAGCGATCTGGAAGAGTTTGCCGCGCTGGCCGGTGTGCCGGTGATCAACGGCCTGACGGATTACGCCCATCCCTGCCAGGTTCTGGCCGACCTGATGACCATTCGGGAGCGCCGGGGCAGCCTTGCGGGCCGGAAGCTCTGCTTTGTCGGCGACGGCAGCAGCATGGCAAACAGCCTCATCGTGGGCGGACTGCTGGCTGGGATGCAGGTCACCTGCGTCTGCCCGCAGAGCTACCGCCCGGCGGCGGATGTGCTGATGTTCGCCCACAAGTACGGCAGCGCCTTCCACCTGACCGCAGACCCTGCCGAGGGTATTCAGGACGCCGACGTGGTGGCAACGGCCGTGTGGAACACCGCCCAGCCCGGCACGTCGGAAAGTGAGCAGCGCCTGCGGGATTTTGTGGGCTTCCAGCTCACCGGCAAGCTGCTGGAAAACGCAAAGCCCGATGTCATGGTGCTGCACTGCCTGCCCGCCCACCGGGGCGAGGAGATCTCCTCGGCGGTGTTCGAGCAGCACGCACCGGAAATCTTCGATGAAGCCGAGAACCGCCTGCACGTGCAGAAAGCCGTGCTGGCCATTCTTCTGGCGGGGAAATAAAACCGGAATAAAAAACAACGCGGCTCCCTTTTCATGTATGGGGGCCGCGTTGTTTTATTGATTGAATAGAAAAGTTGTTTAATGGATGTGCCAGATTATGAGTGCATAATCCGAAAAATATTTTTGACGGATATCAATATCATCGGGAACGATCCATTTTGTGCGCGGAGTACCATCGCTGCAGGTGCACAGCGATTTATTAAGGTCAATTTTTGATTTGGCATATTCTGACACTTTAATTGGAAAAACCTCATTGGAAATCTGGATATTCAGCTTTCCGCTTAAAAGCGTGAGGTTTCCCAACCGCCAAAGATACTCATTGTGAGTATCTTCCGGGATTTTCCATTTACTGTTTTCAATTGGCATTACATGTTCGATGTGAACATCGCTGTTGTTGAGATTCAATTCATCTGTTGGAGATAATTGTTTGTTGATTTTTCTCAGGATATAGCGAATAATTTCACGGTTGGAACCTGACCAGGTATTGAAAGCAGCAGTGAACTCATCGTCTGGGACAATTGATTTTCGGATTTCTTTACAGATGGCGGTAACGGAATTTAGATCACCGTAAATCCGGAGAGCGATCTCAGAAAAGAATCGTTCACCGGTGTTGGCAACCTTTCCGCAGATTGTAAAATTACGAAAAACATAGACTTCAATGGTTTCGGCGACGGTCAAGAGGTCTTTTTCAGAATAGGATTCTTTCGCCTGTTTCATTGCAAGCAAAATCGGGTAAAAAGTTTTGGCCTTGAGGATTTTGAGATTCTTTAGACAAGAGATCAATTTATCGTCTGTAAAATCAACGTTTTCCTCCGGAAATGCAATGTCATGGTAGAATTGAGAACAATTTTCAAGACTATCGAGAAAAGCTGACACATCAGCAGGGGTCTTGATGAATTTTACGATTTCCCGGTATAAGTCGTTTTTGCGAATGAATTTATGAGAAGAGTTCCAATAATGTCGGATATAATTGGTTGTATCAATTTTATCCAGGTTGTCTACAATGGAATTCCATTTTTTCTGAGTGTCATCCACATCTTTTGACTTGCTGAAAACAAAATTTTTGAGTAAATCTGCTGTTTCAAGGTCTTTTCCGCGAGCATTCAATGTTTCAAAAATGATAAAAGCTTCTTCCAGCTTGGTGGCCTCAATATACATGACTTTGAACCGCTCGAAGAAGGCCTCGAAGTATCGGTTAAGGCAATCCATTTTCTTGGAAGTATCGGAAGCGTCCTGGCAGTGCGAATCAAGATATTCATAAATAGTCTTGAATGCTTTTCGGATTCTTTCCCAGGACTTTTTCGTTTCTTTGGAATCAGACGGCTGTCTAGCAGTTATGGTTTGAATAAAGTAAGGATTATCCGCTTCACTAAGGATGAGATGAAGGCTTTTTTCCTCATCAGAGTATTCTCCTACATAATTGGACAATAGAACTTCCTTTTTTGATGCAGGATGATATTGAGTGGTAAAATATAGATTTTCGTACAAAAGCTGAAGAGAGTGCACAAAAATCATGGATGTAATTGTGCGCTGCTGCCCATCAATAATGAATTTTGTTTGGGAGTCCTCATCATTGTGAACTACGATCTGCCCGAAAAAGTGAATGGTGCTCGGATTGGCACAGGTATCCTCCAGATCATTCAGAAAATCCTGAATTTCATTTTCCTCCCAGGAATATTCCCGCTGATAATTTGGAATGGAATATTGACCATCCAAAAAGGTTTTCATGGGTTCAATTGCATAGTTTTGCAGGGCCATGATATCGGAGCCTCCCTTTTGATGTAAATGCGAATTACTTGAAAATAGTATATCACATGGAACATGTTTCGTCAGCTGGATAATTGCGAAAAAACAAAAGATTACATAGTGTTACAGAATGATGCAAGGTTTATGATAGGTGGGCTGATATCAGATACAAGCTAAAAGGATTTTGATGGGGTTGATAACTGTGCAGAAAAAGCTCTTTGTCAGATTCTTGCTGCGCCGCGGTCGAGGATCTTATCGAACCGGGCAAAGAAGGTGATGGTGGTGATGGTGGCGGCCAGAATGTCGCTGACCGGCTCGGCCAGAAACACGCCGAACACCGGGTTCGGCAGCAGGTGCGGCAGGATGAAGATGAGGGGGATCAGCAGAATGATCTTGCGCAGGCAGGCCAGCAGCAGGCTGACCTTAGCCTGCCCCAGCGCCATAAAGCTTTGCTGGCAGGCGATCTGGAAGCCCATGGCAAAAATGCCCGCCATGTAAATGCGCATGGCCCAGGTGGTGTAGGAAATGAGTGCGGAATCGGAGGTGAAGATGCCTGCCACGGCCCCGGGTGCCAGCATCATAGCCAGCCAGAACAGGCAGGTGTATGCGCCGCACAGGGTCAGCTGGAACCGGAAAGCCTCCTTTACGCGGGGCTTTTTGCCGGCCCCGAAGTTGAAGCTCATCACCGGCTGTCCGCCTTGACAGATGCCCTGAATGGGCAGCGTGCACAGCTGGGATGCGCTGGTGATGACGGTCATGGCACCCACAGCCACATCGCCGCCGTACCGCGCCAGACTGGAGCTGAAGCTGATGGAAAGCAGGCTTTCGGTGGAGAGCATCACAAACGAGGAGATGCCCAGCGCCAGCACCGGCAGAATGATCTGCTTTTCCGGGCGCAGGTAGTCTCTGCGCAGGCGCAGGATGGTCTTTTTGCCGGTGAGAAAGCGGATGATCCATGCCGCGCCCACGGCCTGACTGAGCACCGTGGCAATGGCCGCGCCCCGCACGCCCAGCCCGAACCCGAAGATCAGGATGGGGTCGAGGATAATGTTGATCACCGCGCCGATCACGGTGGTAAGCATACTGGTCTTGGCAAAGCCCTGCGTGGTGATAAAAGGGTTCATGCCCAGCACCACCAGTACGAACACCGAGCCTGCAATGTAGATGCGGCTGTAGCTCAGGGCGTACGGCAGGGTGGCATCGCTGGCACCGAACAGCCGTAGCAGCACCGGTGCCCCGGCATAGAAGCCGATGGTCAGCACCACCGAAAAGAGCAGCAGCATGGTAAAGCTGTTGGAGACGATCTTTTCGGCCTGCTGCCTGTCCCCCTGCCCCAGAGCAATGGCAGTGCGCGGCGCGCCGCCCGCGCCCACCAGCATGGCAAAAGCGTTCAGCAGCATCAGAATGGGTGTGAACAGCCCCACGCCGGTCAGCGCTGCCGCGCCAATGCCCGCAATGTGGCCGATGTAAATGCGGTCTACGATGTTGTACAGCAGGTTCACCACCTGCGCCACCACGGCGGGGATCATCAGCTGCAGCATCAGCTTTTTCACGCTGCCGGACCCCATGTCCTGTTTTGCCTGTGCCATGGAACAAAAACTCCTTTTGCTTCAAATTTGAACGATACCCTTTTATTATAATCGAAATCGGTCCAAAAGGATAGACCTTTTTCGCAAAGAAGTGCAAAAATTGGAAGCGTGCGGCGTCCGTTGGCACGCTGCAAAAAACGTGCAGAGAGCAAACTCCCTGCACGCAGACCCTATAAAAAACAGTTGACGGAAAATCGCTTTTTTGCTATACTATAAAGGCTACAATATGGAGATGTATCGAAGTGGTCGTAACGAGAACGACTCGAAATCGTTTTGTCCTTAATCGGGCACGTGGGTTCGAATCCCACCATCTCCGCCAACAAAAGGCACCGGCTCAAGCTGGTGCCTTTTTTGCAGTAGCGAAATTATGGATAGACGGTTACTTGCTTCCGGAACGAAGATTGCGATATAATGCTGAAAAGCGCGCTTCAATATAAGCTTGTAAACCAAGAGAAAATTTCTGGTTAACACTATTGCAATAACCTAAGAGCTACGAATTGTTTTGAATTGAAAATGGAGGAAAATATGGCATCTGAAAAGAAAACTCAGTCTGTCGAACCAAATGTTGCAGATTTGGTGAATGGCTGGCTGAGGTCATATAAACTTGATTACAAGCTGGAACAGGAATCTCTAAACACAGAAATTGATAAAGCACTGGACGATTATTACTCGAAGAACGGTGGCACGGGTGGAAATCGTCCAGATGCAAAGCTTCTTGTCGAGGATAGTCGGCTGGATAAGTACCCGATTCTGATTGAATATAAAGGCTACAAAGATAAGCTGGTTAAACTTGATGCGTGCGGACGGGTAGAAAATAAAACGGCCAAAAATGAGCCGAATTTTAAGAATATCAATTATTATGCAGTTAATGGAGCTGTGCATTATGCAAATGCAATCCTCCATCATACGAGTTATACGGATATCATTTCAATAGGTGTCACGGGCTTTAAAAACGAACGCGGAGAATTGGAATGCCAAATCGGTGTTTATTATGTTTCCAAGAAAAATCTTGGTACCGGGCAGAAGGTTGATGATTATACAGATCTTTCCTTTCTGAAAAAGGAAAACTTTGACGCATTTATCGAAAAGGTCAAGGCTTTGCAGCTAAGCCAGAAAGAATTGGACGAGCTGAAAGAAAAGCGTGAGCAGGAGATCAGCGCAAGTCTTGTAAAGCTGAATAATGATATTTATCAGAACGAAAAAGGTCTCGGGGAAAACGATCGGGTCTATCTCGTAGCGGCTTCTATCATCGCAACACTTGGTGTTCCAGGGAAAGTTGCTCCGTTGGATAAAGACGATTTGAAATCCTCTATGGAAGAGGGAAATAAAGACGGTGATATTATCGTCCGAAAAATCAAGGCCTTTCTGAATGAAAAACGGCTTCCGCAGGAAAAGAAGGAAATGATTCTGCGGACACTGCAAAATACATTGACAACAGACAACATCAACAAGGTTGCAAACGGCGAAAGCCAACTGAAGCGCGTTTTCACAAAAATTGTGGATGACCTTGGAATCTATTACAAGATTGGACTTACTACAGATTTTACAGGAAAGCTGTTTAATGAAATGTATGGTTGGCTGGGGTTTACTCAGGATAAACTGAACGATGTTGTGCTGACGCCCTCCTATGTTGCAACATTTCTGGTCAAGCTTGCGCGAGTGAACATGGATTCTTATGTGTGGGATTTTGCAACTGGCTCCGCTGGCCTTCTTGTAGCAGCAATGAACGAAATGCTGATCGATGCAAAGAAGAAAATCAAGTCACCGGAAAAATTGGCGAAAAAATCGATGGAAATCAAGGCGAAGCAACTGCTTGGTCTGGAGCTTTTGTCGAGCGTTTACATGCTTGCTATTCTGAACATGATTCTAATGGGAGATGGCAGTTCAAATATTCTGAACAAAGACTCGCTTACTGACTTCAACGGAAATTATGGCTACGGCGATAACAAAAGTAAATTTCCTGCAACAGCATTTGTACTGAACCCGCCTTATTCGGCGAAGGGAAACGGCATGGTTTTCGTTAAAAGAGCGTTGGATATGATGAGTGGCGGGTATGCGGCGATTATTATTAAAAGTCCGGCGGGCTCCGGGCAAGCAACCGAATATAACAGAAAAATCTTGAAGCACAGCACATTGCTGGCTAGCATTAAGATGCCGATCGATCTGTTTATTGGAAAATCGAGTGTGCAGACAAATGTTTATGTGTTCCGTGTTGGTGAGGCACACCAAAAGGATGATGTCGTAAAATTTATTGATTTTTCTGTAGATGGCTATACACGTTCTAACCGAAGAAAAGCGAGCGTTAATTTAAGAGACAGCAATCATGCAAAAGAACGTTATCAGGAAGTAGTGGATCTTGTCCGTTATGGAAAAGAAAAACTTCATTTTTTGACTGCAAAAGAATATTATGAAGGTCATATTGATCCGGAAAACGGTGCGGATTGGAATCAAACAGCACCAAATGATGCAGCCCCTGCATTGAAAGATTTTGAGAAAGCTGTAAATGATTGTCTTGTGTGGAAAGTATCAAACCTTATCCGAAATTCAAAAGAGGAAGATGAATTATCCGGGAAAATAATTACTCCATTTGATGAAAGAAAAAAAGAAATCCAGTGGGGAGAGTACTTGCTTGGAGATTTGTTTGAAATTCAAAAAACACGAGGGTTTAATGCAAGCGCACTGACAGAAGGAGATACATATGACTATGTAACAAGAACATCCATGAATCAGGGCGTATTAAGAACAACGGGTTTTGTGAATAAGGAAAACATCAATAATGCTGGCACTTGGAGCCTTGGACTGCTTCAAATGGATTTTTTCTATAGAAGTAAACCGTGGTATGCCGGACAGTTTGTTCGGAAAATCGCTCCTAAAATTGAGATACCAGAGGAAGTTGCACCCTATTTTACAGCTATTTTAAACCAGAAAAAGAATCAATTATTGCAAGTTTTGGTAAGAGACGTGGACAGTACATTTAAAAAGTGTACGGTCAGACTTCCGATAAATGATAAAGGGAGAATTGATTTTGAACTTATAAAATCTTTCATTACAACTCTGGAAAGAGAACGATTGAAAAATATATCGGATTATTTAAAATCGAGCGGATTGCCATATTAACAAGCTGGTAACTGAAAAGTTATGAATAAAAACAAATTTGTTGCTTTAAAATTTTTCTGAGTACTTCCGCAAACTTCATGTCCTGTTCCTTCGTCCGTTTCGCACTCCCCTTCGGGTGCTTGCCGGCACGAAGGAGCTTTTTGTTTTCGTACCGCCGCAGCAGGAGGGCATCCATGTTGTCGGCGGTGTACTCCAAGCCGTTCTGGTTCAGCACTCTGGCACACCGGGCAAGGCACATACTCGCCAGTCCGTAGTCCTGCGTCACGACAATATCTCCCGGCTTTACCCGGTTGACCAGTGCAAAGTCCACACTGTCAGCACCCTTGTCAAATACCAGCGTCTGCGCACCTTCCCGCTCGATTTGGTGAGCTGTGTCGCACAGAATGATGACCGGAACACCGAACTGTCTTGCAATCTGCAAAGTCAGATCAACCACGGGACAGCCATCGGCATCAATCAGAATATTCATCGAATATCCTCCATCACCCATCGAAACGCCCTTGCTGTACGCAGGTCGGCATCTTTGAAATGCCCGCCGCTGTTCCATTCAAGGGTGCAGTCTTTGCTACGTCCGGCAAGTTCATGATGCAGGGCGTGGATGTTATCTCCCACAGCGGCCATTGTCAAATTTTTTGTGCGCTCTTCCCGGTCGCCAAGGCTCAGGTAAATGCACTGTGCCTGAATGGGGTGCTGTTGCTCAAACTCCATCCATCCCGGAAACCACACCGAGGGCGAGGCGGCAGCGATACCATAGAACAGATCAGTCT
>OLQL01003110.1_pt1 | contig 10449 bp, 9 predicted proteins | sample 1672971 | NCBI WGS metagenome assembly OLQL01 (sample SAMEA3136742, study PRJEB25190) | human gut metagenome | biome: human gut; feature: human-associated habitat; material: faeces | place: Austria | collected 2013
AAGCGCCCTCCTTTTTAACAATGGGAAGCCCGTTTTACCGGCAGCTGCGGCTGAATCTCTCTGCGCAGCCGGGGCGGCGGCGTTTTTTACTACGGAAAGCCCGTCTTCCCCGCAATCGCGGCCGCAGCTCTTTGCGCGGCCGGGGCGGCAGCGTTCTTTTTCGGGCAGCCGGGCAGGTCCGGCTGTTCCGTCCGGAACGTCTGAGCTGCTTTTATTGTAGCAAACCGGGCAAAAATATGCTACAATAAAAGCCGATATCTGCGCACAAAGCCGGCAGCGCCCTCTTTGCGTTTGAAATGGCGCGGATGTCAGCGATTTTTGAAGGGAAGAAACCAAACGATGGCATACCGTCTTGTGGAAAACAAAGGGGACAGCGTGGCCGTGCCGCAGCTGGTGATCGCCAAGCTGCCGGAGCTGGAGGACGACTGGCTGCGCGTGGCGCTGTTTGTCGTGGCGACAGGCGAAACCGACCCCGCGCGCATTGCCGCGGCGCTGCGCCTGAAAAGCCCGGAGCGGGCGCAGACGGCGCTTGTTTACTGGAAAGGCGCCGGCCTTTTGGAGAGCTGCGGCGAACCGCAGGCCCGCGGTGGCATTGACGCCGCGCCCGCGCCTCGCGCACACCTGACCACGCCTGAGGTTGCCAGCGCGGCACAGGGCGACCCCGCCATTGCGGGATTGGTGCAGGAATGCCAGGCGCTGATGGGCGGCGTCATTACGCAGGCGGACACCAACATTCTCGTCTCGATGTACCTTTCCGACGGCATGCCTGTGGATATGATCCTGCTGGGCGTGGCCCATTTTGCCGCGCTGGGCAAGCGCAGCGCCCGGTACATCGAGCGTGCGCTGCTGGGCTGGCAGCGGGAGGGTATCGATTCCGGCGAAGCCGCCGAGCGCTATCTGCGTCTGCTGGACCAACGCGCGGCCCACGAAAAAGAAACCGCAAAGCTGCTGGGCCTTGCCGACGCCAAGTTCACCAAAGCCGACAGCCGTGCCATCGCGGACTGGTACGAAAGCTATGGTTACGGTCCGGACATGATCGCCGAGGCTGCCGCCTACGCGGGCGAGAAAAAAAGCGTAAAATATGTCAACGGCATCCTGCGCGCATGGTACACCAAGGGCTACAAAACCGTGCGCGACGTAATGGCCGAAAGCGCCATGGGCTCGAGCAACGTGCAGGCCGCCGCGCCCGCCGTGAAACACAATATTCTGGGCGGCGGGCTGCGGCGCGCACCGCGTGTGCCGGGCATGCCGCAGGAAGGGAAAACACAATGAACAGGGATGAGCTTTACCGCCGGGCGCAGAGCATCGTAGCGGGCCGCCGGCAGCGTGCTGTTACAGCTGCCCGCGCCGCGGCCGCTCAAGCCGCGCAGACAGTGCCCGGTCTGGCCGCGCTGGAAAACGGACGCACCGCAGCCGGCATCGAGGCCGCGCGTCTGGCAGCCATGGGCGCGGAGCGGACGGCCGTGGACGCGGCGCTGGCCCGCGCCGCACAGTTCGACAGGGAGCGGGACGCGCTGCTGGCCGCTCACCCGGATATTGCCGCGCGCCTTGTCCCCGCGTATACCTGTCCCATCTGTCAGGACACCGGGCGCGACGGCGGCGAGGTGTGCGAATGCGTGCACGCGCTGGTGCGGCAGCTGCGCCAGCAGCAGGTGAACGCCTCCTCCCCGCTCTCGCTGTGCTCCTTCGAGACGTTCGCGCTGGAAAAATATCCGGATACACTGGTGCCGGAGCTTGGCCTCACGGCCCGGCAGCATATGGCCCAGGTACTGGAATACTGCAAATATTATGCGGCGCATTTCTCCCCGCGGGAGAGTACCAGCCTGTACCTGTTCGGCAGCGCGGGGCTTGGGAAAACACATCTTGCCCTCTCCATCGCCAATACCGTGCTGCAAAAGGGCTGCGACGTGGTGTATGTCAGCGCGCAGAACGCGTTTGACGCCATCGAACGCGAGCGCTTCGCCTCCGGCGAGGGCGACACCATGGCCACGCTGCAAAGCGCGGAGCTGCTTATTCTGGACGACCTCGGCACGGAGTATATTTCCCCTTATGTAAACAGCTGCCTGTACAGCCTTGTCAATACCCGCGTGTGCCGCCGCCTGCCCACCATCTACACCAGCAACATCGTCAACGACGCCGACCTGCAGCGCCGTTATACCGAAAAGGTGGTTTCCCGCCTGCTGGGCAGCTGCGAAACACTGTGCTTCTGCGGCACCGATATCCGGCTCATGGACAAATGACGGAATATTGGTGAAAAATTTCACCAGGATTTTTGTACAAAAAGCGCACATACTGCAACGGGGAACGCTGCCATTCCGGCATTGTTCCCCGTTTTCTTCTATTATATTGTATGTTAGAATAGTAAGGTATTGTAAAAAAGACAGGAGAATCGTGAAAAATGGAAGAAAGAAGAGAGAATATCATGGGCACGCAGCCCATCAACAGGCTGCTGCCGAGCATGGCGTTCCCCATCATGCTCAGCATGCTGGTGCAGGCGCTGTACAACGTGGTGGACAGCGTGTTCGTCTCGATGGTGAGCGAAAACGCACTGACCAGCGTGAGCCTGGCCTTTCCGGTGCAGAACCTGATGATCGCGGTGTCCGTGGGCACCGCTGTGGGCATCAACGCGCTTTTGTCCCGCCGTTTGGGTGAAAAAAACTTTGAAGCCGCCAATAAAGTGGCGGAAAACGGCATCTTCGTCACCGTGCTGAGCTGGGCTGTTTTTGCGGTGTTCGGCGCGGCGTGCAGCGGCCTGTTTATGGGAGCGTTCACACAGAACGCCGAGATCCTCGCGGGCGGCACGGACTACATGTGGATCGTTACCGTGTTCTCCCTCGGGCTGTTCATGTCCGTGACCATGGAGCGTGTGCTGCAGGTAACGGGCAAGACGGTATACCAGATGATCAGCCAGATGACGGGCGCCGTGGTGAACATCATCCTGGACCCTGTCTTTATTTTCGGCTGGCTGGGCCTGCCGGCCATGGGGGTGGCAGGCGCGGCCTGGGCCACGGTCATCGGCCAGTTCTGCGGCATGGCCGTAGGCATCGGCATCAACCATGTGAAAAACCATGAGGTGCGTCTCAACTTCCGCCGCTTCCGGCCGGACTGGCACTCCATCAAGGGCATCTATCAGGTGGGCCTGCCCTCCATCATCATGCAGAGCATCGGCAGCGTGATGACTTTCGGCATGAACAAAATCCTCATCGCTTTCACCGAGACGGCTGTTTCCGTGTTCGGCGTGTATTTCAAGCTGCAGAGCTTTGTGTTCATGCCCGTGTTCGGCGTCACCAACGCGTTGGTGCCCATCGTGGGCTACAACTATGGCGCGCGCAGCAGCCAGCGCATTCAGCAGGCTACGCGGCTCTCGCTGCTGATGACGACCGCCATCATGGCGCTGGGCACAGTGATCTTCCAGGTGGCGCCCGGCCCGCTGCTGAGCCTGTTCAGCGCATCGGACACGATGCTCTCCATCGGCATTCCCGCCCTGCGCATCATCTCCGTCAGCTTTTGCTTCGCGGGCGTGGCCATCGTGTTTTCCAGTGTATTCCAGGCACTGGGCGACGGCATGCTCAGCCTGGTCATGAGCGCGGTGCGCCAGCTGCTGCTGCTTTTGCCCTGCGCTTTTGTGCTTGCCAAGCTCGGCGGGCTGGACGCCGTGTGGTTCAGCTTCCTCATTGCGGAGGTCGCCTCCGTAACGCTGGCAGTGGTATTCTACCGCAGCCTGTACAACAAAAAGATCCGTCATATCTGAAAAACGGACACGGCCGCCCTGGGAACAGAGGCGGCCGTGTTTTTTTATAGCTTTGCACAGCAAAGCTATAAGAAGCGGCTAGGTGGACCGTCCCGGCCCACGGTCTTAAGACCTCAAGCATCTGGGTACAAAGTGCCCGGATGTGCATAGAAAACAGCAGCGCGGCTGCTATATTTTATTGTTCCGCCTGTACGCAGAAAGGCGCAGTGTTTGATCACCCGTTGGATTGACAAAATTCGTGCTTTATTATACAGTTAATTCATAAATTGTGCCGCATTCTTGCCCGCGCAGTACTGCGGCCGAAAAAACGGGGTGGAACGTGTGCAGAATCAAACGCAATATTACGATACCGTACCGTTGGAATACAGAAAATTAAGCGGCTGGATGATATTTTTTATCGTCACGCAGGTTTTGGGTATGTTCAGCAACCTCAACTCGACCCTCTCGTTCCTCCGTTCGGACGCATCCCTATGGGTTTTCTTCACCTTGCTGGTTATTGTGCTGCAAGTTCTTATGCTTATATTTTTGGGAACACGGCGGCGGGAATTCTGCTATTTTTACTATGCAATCGGCGCTGTCAACATTTTTTTGTTTTTTCTAATGTTCTTTCTTCCCGGTGCGGACGTTCCCCTCATATTTGTACAGCTCATCAGTTGGGTATTGGTTTTCACCGCATGGTGCGTCTACTTTCATAAATCCACCCGCTTGAAGTACTATTTTATCTGGAACGATGATGAAGACCAACAGCTTCTTGCCGCATACGAACAAAAAGTCCTCTTTTTGCTGGACACTGCCAGCGCGGCGCACGCCGCAAGCAGCTTTGCCTATATGCCCGCTCTACACGTTCAGGCGGTTATCCTTTACCCCGCCGCTGCTTATGTATGCGGTTTGCCAGAAAGCGCCAATTTAATGAACGCATATCCGTTGGTATTGGAACGTATTCCCGTATTTCTCGGGCACAGCGAAACGATTTATTCCAATGCGCTGCGTCAGTATGATTTGTATCACGCCGCGTTCCTCCGGCGCGAAATGGAGCCGCCGCTGGACGCCATCGCTTGTGAGGTCGTGCGCGCGCTTGATCCGTCTCGCGTCTCCGTTCCGGAGGTTTCGGCCATGCTGTCTTCCATCCGCAAAGCATACCAAACCGCATTTTCCGCGGCGGCCGCCACATCTTATACACCATACCCGGCAGCTGCCCAGCAGCCTGCGGCCCAGCCCATTGCGCAGCCCGTGCCCACCCCCACGCCGCGGCCTGTTTTCGCACCTGACGCAGTGCCGCCCTCCACGGCTCAACCCGACCCTCAGCCGCCGGCAATCCGGTATTGCCAGTTCTGCGGCGCGCCGTACAGTGCGCAGGCAAAATTCTGTACGCAGTGCGGTGCACAGCTCCCTTCCTGACGCTTCCTCCCATTGCCCATTCACGGCCGCATAAGGCGGCGGCAAAAAACAGCTTTCAAAAGCGCCCTGTTTTCCTCACTTGGAAAACAGGGCGCTTTTCTCTATCCACATCTATGAATACTGCTGTTTTTCAGCCGCGGCGCGCTTACAGCTCGCCCTTGCTGGACATTTTCAGATATGCGTTGATGAAGCCGTCCAGATCTCCGTCCATCACGCCGTTGACGTTGCCGTTTTCAAAGCCTGTGCGGTGATCCTTGACCAGCGTATAGGGCATGAATACATAGCTGCGGATCTGGCTGCCCCAAGCGATGGCGTTCTGCACGCCTTTGATATCACTGATCTTGTCCAGATGCTCGCGCTCTTTGATCTGATACAGCTTCGCGGCCAGCATCTTCATACACATGTCGCGGTTCTGGAACTGGCTGCGCTCGTTCTGGCAGCTCACCACGATGCCCGTAGGAATATGGATGAGACGCACGGCGCTGCTTGTCTTGTTGATGTGCTGTCCGCCCGCGCCGGAGGAGCGGAACACCTCCATTTTGATGTCCTCCGGCTTGATCTCCACAGTGATGGCGTCGTCCAGCTCCGGCATGACCTCCAGCGAGGCAAAGCTGGTATGGCGGCGCCCGGAGGCATCGAAGGGCGAAACACGCACCAGGCGGTGCACGCCGTTTTCGCTGCGCAAAAAACCGTAGGCGTTGTGCCCCTCCACCAGAATGGACGCGGACTTGATGCCCGCCTCGTCGCCCTCCAGATAGTCCAGCACCTTCACGGTCCAGTTGTGGCGTGCGGCAAAGCGCGTGTACATGCGGTACAGCATCTCCACCCAGTCCTGAGCCTCTGTGCCGCCCGCGCCCGCATGGAAGGTCAGGATGGCATTGTTCGCGTCATATTCTCCATTCAGCAGCGTCACAAGGCGCAGCTCCTCCACCTTGGCGTCCAAGCTGTTCACGGCCGCGTCGGCCTCCTCCGCCAGGGCGGGGTCGTCGTCTTCCGCACACATTTCCAGCAGCGTTTCGGCATCCTCCAGCATGGTCTGCAAAGCGGCGTACTGCTCCAGCCTGTCCTTCAGCTCGCCCATCTCGGCAAACACCGCGCCGGACGCTGCCGCGTCGTCGTAAAACTCCGGGCTGGCGCTCTTCTGCTCCAGCTCCTCCAGACGCACCCTGCTGCGCTCGATGGCCAGCGCGTCGTGCAGATCCGTTACTTCCGGCGCCAGCTCGGAAAGGCGGCGCTTTACTTCATCTAAAATTACCATAGAATCCTCACTTTATTTTCCCGCAGTATGGTATTTGTTCATATTTTTCTATTATAATTGAAACAAAGCCGCTTGTAAAGGCGCTTTGCCCTTTACTTTCACGGCCTGTTTGGAGTAAGATAGGGATATATAGGAAAATTTGGAGGAACCCCTGCATGATGGATTACAAAGGCTGCAAATGCGCATCCTGCCATAAAGTATTGAAAGAGGGAGACGACATCGTCATCTGCCCGGAATGCGGTGCGCCCTATCACCGGGAATGCTATGCCGCGGAGGGCCGGTGCGTGTTCAGCGCCAAGCACGGCAAGGGCTTTGAGTACGTGCCACCGGAGGCCAAGCCCGACGTAAATGCCAACGGGCCGATCTGCCCTGTGTGCCATGCACAGAACCCGCCCGACACGCTGTTCTGCGAACGGTGCGGCCAGCCCATGCGCGGGGGCGTACCGCCCCAGGCGGCGCAGAGCAGCCCACAGTATGCCGAGCCGGGTATGAGCGGCACGGGCATGCCCGGCGGCTTCGGCGGGCCGGGCGCGCAATACGCCACCGGCGACGTGATGACGCAGCTCCATCTGGCCAAGGAATACGACGGCATCTCCACGCAGGACTGGATGAAGTACATCGGCAATTCCGCGCCGTATTATCTGTATCAGTTCCAGCGCATGGATGAAAGCGGGCGCAAGACCAGCTTTTGCTGGAGCGCGCTGTTCATCCCGGAGTTTTATTTCTTCTACCGCAAAATGTGGGGCTGGGGCGCGCTGGCGCTGGCGGTGTCCCTTATCGTAAGCATCCCGTCCCTCCTTTCGCTCATGGCTGCGCTGGGCATCGCCACGGCTTTGCCTCTCTCCGCCTCGGCGCTCTCCACACTCATCACAGTGTGCGGGCTTCTGAACTGGGGCGTTCGCATCGCCTCGTGCCTGTTCGGTTTTTACCTGTTCCGCCAGAGCGCGGCCAGGCGGATGCGCGCCATGAAGGACGACAGCACCGACGACGACCGCTACCGCACCGAGCTGGAACGCCGCGGCGGGCCGTCCCGTGTGGCCGTGGTTCTGGTGGGCGTGCTGCTGCTGGTGTGCAGCTTTGCGTTTTCCGCATGGATCGGACCGGATCGCCTGATGTCCGCCTTTTATCTTTACTAAAATCCCCCTTCGGGCAAAAGGGAGGAACAAATTGAGCAATACTCCCACACTGGAGACCGAACGCCTGATCCTGCGCAAATTCACGGAGAATGACCTGGAGGCCCTGTATCAAATATACCGCGATCCGGATGTGAACCGGTTTCTGCCCTGGTTTCCCCTGCAAAGCATGGATGAGGCTCGAAAATTCTTTGAAGACCGCTACGCATCCCTTTACGCGGAGCCACAGGCCTATGCCTACGCCATCTGCCTGAAGCGCGGCAACCGACCCATCGGATATGTCAAGGTAGATATGGCCGAGCCCCACGATTTCGGCTATGGCCTGCGCGCGGAATTCTGGCATCAGGGAATCGCCACCGAGGCCGGAAGGGCCGTCACCGCACAAGTAAAGCGGGACGGGCTGCCCTATATCACGGCCACGCACGATGTCAACAATCCCCGAAGCGGCGGCGTGATGCGGCAAATCGGGATGAAGTACCAGTATTCTTATGAAGAGCAATGGCAGCCTAAGGATCTCTTGGTCACTTTCCGCCTTTACCAGCTGAACCTGGATGGCAACGGCAGCCGGGTGTATCAAAAATACTGGAATGAATCCGCCGTTCATTTTGTGGAGGAGGAAGTCTCGGCTCATGTTTTCCCCGCCCTGTAGGGCTGTAAAAAAGAAACTATCAAAGGAGAATATTTCCCATGCAGAAGATCCGTAAAGCCGTCATCCCCGCGGCAGGCCTGGGCACCCGCGTGCTGCCCGCCACAAAGGCCATGCCCAAGGAGATGCTCCCCATTGTGGACAAGCCTGCCATCCAGTACATCGTGGAGGAGGCCGTCGCCGCCGGCATCGAGGAGATCCTCATCATCACCGGCCGCGGCAAGGGCATCATGGAAGACCATTTCGACCGCGCCCCCGAGCTGGAGGCCGGCCTTGCGAAACCCGGCAAGGAAAAGATGCTGGAGGACGTACGCTCCATCGCGGGCCTGGCGGACATCTTTTTTCTGCGCCAAAAAGAGACAAAGGGGCTGGGCCACGCCATTCTGAAAGCGCGTCCTTTCACTCAGGATGAACCCTTTGTCGTTCTGTACGGCGACGACGTCATCATGGGCGAGGACCCTGTGGCCGCGCAGCTCTGCCGCGCTTACGCGCAGTACCGAAAGGCCTGCGTGGGCATTAAGGAGGTCTCTCCCGCCGATATCGTGAAATATTCCTCCATGAAGTTGGACCATCTTTCGGGCAACCTGTACAACATCACCGACATGATCGAGAAGCCTGCGCCCGGACAGGAATTCAGCCTGTTCTCTATTCTGGGACGCTGCCTGCTTACACCGGAGATTTACGGCATCCTCGAGAAGACGCAGCCCGGCGCGGGCGGCGAGATCCAGCTTACGGATGCCATGGCCGTGCTGGCGCGCACCGGCGGCATGACGGGCGTTGATTTCACCGGAAAACGCTACGACATGGGCAACAAGCTGGGCGTGATGGAGGCCCAGGTGGAGACCGCGCTGAAGCATCCGGAGATCGGCCCGGCGTTCCGCGCTTACCTGAAAGAGCTTTCCAAAACGCTGTAGGGCGTTGAAGGCATAAGGACAAAGGTTTTTATTGTTCCGCGCCGCAAAACGCATTTCAGCGGTTACGGCTCCGGAACGGCCGCAGAGCCGAAAACAGCCCGCGGCTGTTCTTTACAAACCAAGTCATAAAAAATGCCGTGCCTGTCCACAATATGCTTGACGGGCACGGTGTTTTTATTGTATAATTAATTGCTTGCCGTGAACAGGCAGGTAATCCTTGCCCCTTCGGGGGCCTTACGTCCAAAAGGAGGTGCACAGAAATGGCAAAGTATGAAACAATGCTGGTTACCACCGCTACTCTCGACGAGGAAGCCACGGCCGCGCTGGTCGGCAAGTTCAAATCCCTCATCGAAGCGAATGGTACGATCGATTCTGTCGAGGATTGGGGCAAGCGTCGCCTTGCATACCCGATCAACAAGGAGAACGAAGGCGTTTACACTCTGATCAACTTCACGAGTGAAGCCGACTTCCCCGCCGAGCTCGACCGTGTCTACAAGATCACCGACGGCGTGCTGCGTTCCATGATCGTGGCGAAAGAAGAAGCCGTTCCCGCGAAAGCTGAAACGGAGGCAAAATAATGCTGAATGTTGTAGCTTTGATGGGCCGCCTTGTAGCGGACCCCGAACTGCGCCACACCCCGAACGGCGTTGCGACATGCACGTTCCGTATCGCGGTGGACCGCAGCTTTGTGCGTGCCGGTGAAGAGCGCAAAGCAGACTTTATCGACATCGTGGTCTGGCGCCAGACTGCGGAATTTGTTTGCAAGTATTTCCACAAAGGCAACCTCATCGCCGTGGACGGTTCCATCCAGACGCGCACGTATGAGGACAAAACCGGCAACAAGCGCTATGCGTTTGAGGTCGTTGCGAACAACGTCCACTTTACCGGCGAAAAGAGCGGCAGCACCGGCGGCCAGGGCGGCTACGGCGCGCCCGCGCCCACGCAGGCTCCCGCCGCGCGTCCCGCGCCCGCAGAGCCCGTCAGCTATGCGGCCGGCAGCGCCGACGATTTCGCCGTGATCGACGACAACGAAGATCTACCGTTTTAAGGAGGCGGACGTGCCCGGCGCGCCCCTTCCGCTACTTTGAGACAAGGAGGAAAACACCATGCCTTTCGACAGAGACCGTCAGGATAGCCGTGGTGGCCGCCCCCGTGGACGCCGCAAGAAGGTTTGCAGCTTCTGCGTGGACCGTATCGACCACATTGACTATAAAGACATCCCCCGCCTGCGCAAGTACATTTCCGAGCGCGCGAAGATCATTCCCCGCCGCGTTACCGGTACCTGCGCTTTCCATCAGCGTGAGCTGACCGTTGCCATCAAGCGTGCGCGCCATGTTGCGCTGCTGCCC
>OLQL01003111.1_pt1 | contig 10448 bp, 8 predicted proteins | sample 1672971 | NCBI WGS metagenome assembly OLQL01 (sample SAMEA3136742, study PRJEB25190) | human gut metagenome | biome: human gut; feature: human-associated habitat; material: faeces | place: Austria | collected 2013
AGTGAACATATTTCTCTGGCTGATGTTCATAAGATTCATAAATACCAGTAACACTAGCAACTCTTTTTATGAATTCATCATGGATGTCTTTGGTAAAGCCTGGGTCCTTATCCCCCTTGAGTTCTAATTCGGCCTCTACCTGATTAGTAATGTTCTCCTGCATGGATAATAACCTTTGCATAACATTACGATAATCAGTCATCCTCTTTAACCCAGTCTCAATGTATTTAATAAAACCTTCTCGAGTATCAAATTTAAAATCTTCACAGAAGGTATTACATATCTCTGCAAGCTTTTTACAATTTGCCCATTCCCGAGAATTACTTTCATTTATTTTACGAACTCCCCTATGCTTTAACTTTATACGAGTTGCATATAAAATATCAGCAACAAGGGCAGCATCCCCCTTAGATGCTAGTAAAATGTTATTAACTCGCTTAGTATTCTTATTGTTAGAAACTAAGACTGCTCTATGATTTATTGCCTCCTTTCGAGCAATAACAAAAAAAGCCTCAACTGGGAAATTATCTACCTCTAAGGTATTTAATATTTCCTCAAATTGAGACTTAGTTATATGGATAGATGGTTCACGCATAAATATATTATTTTATAATATAATAGGAACTCCCTATTTCAATGAGTTTCTGATTGATATCAATTCTTGATAACTTTGGTACCTGGTAGCATATACTAACTTAAGTGTCTGACTTCTCCCTAAATCATTTACGTCTTTTCCGTCTGGTAAAAACACCACCTTGACTTTTTTATATGCAACAAGCTTGAGAGCCAAGTTGATGGCATATTCTTTTGCGTCTGGGTCCAACAATATAATATATCTTTGGCATTGGGATTTAAGTAATTCATTGACTTGGTACTGGCTAATAGCTTTACCCATTGTGGCAATTGCTCTATCTCCGAGAGTGAGGGCATTAAGTGCCCCTTCGCAAATGAATACCGACCGATACATCTCCAATGCGTCATGATTAAAGATGATAAACTGTTTTCCCAAACCGGTGATGTCTTTGTCTGGGTTATTATACCTGGGTCCTTTTCCGATAACATTTCGAGCATTGTAATACCTAAGTTGTCCTCGATAATAAAACGGGATGATAAGGTACCCATATGTCGTGCCCATTGTTCCATATCCGATACCACATCTTGAAAACTTCTCGATATTAAAGCCGCGTTTCTTGATATATCCCCGAATGCTTTTTGCAAGTTGGCTATCCCCGAGCGAAATGTTTCTAAATCCCTCAGGGAGATATACTGGCTTACTTTCGGCAAGTTCGATTTTCTCTTCCTTAAACGGTAGTTCATCAAATTGGCCATTGTTCAAAAAATTAATTAGTTCATGGTACTCAGTAAATCCTTCTATGTCCATTATTAGTTGAGCAGGAGAAGGATGGGCATTACATCTAAAACAGTTAGTTCTATACATAGAAAGATTAACTCCCAACTTATGTTCTCTCCCACAATAGGGGCAAGTTGGTATACGTAACCATCCATGCTTATAATCGAATGCTCCTAATCGTTTAATGAAGTATGTCCTTAGTCTAGATTTAAACTGATTGGTTATTTTCATATTCTCTTATAGCTTTCCTAACTACCTTTCTTAGTTTCTTTAAATCCTCTAAATCTAAATTACCGATAGAGGTTGTTTGATAGCAGTTATGGGATATCTCTAAAGATAATCCATCCGTCCATCTATCTTTTACTATGGCTATCTTCTTTGTTTTCATAACTGTTATTTATTATATTACGAATTATTCTATCACCAACCCCAAACCTCTTCCCTAGAACCCTTAGTAAAGTTTTATTTACTTTCCATTTAGTAAACCCTAATTGGATTAGCTCAGATAATAACCTATTATAATAACGTTTTATTTTAGGTATATCATTTATATTTAATTTACGATGTATGTTATCTTTACCCACTACTGAAATCAAGTTATTACCATCTCTGATAGATTGGTGTACATTTTCTTTCTGAGTACCCCATTTTAGATTCTTATAATAGTTATTATAAATATTATTATCAAGGTGCATTACAATAGGTAAATTGTTTGGGTTAGATAAATAAACCATAGCTACTAACCTATGAACAAAAATCTTTGTAGACTTACCATCCCTATAAAGGGATACACTATGGTATTTAGGACGTTTCTTTGGTCTTAGTGGAGTAAAATCATTACTTAACTTTCCCCTACTCCCTCGGACATATCTTGAATATACGTTCCCAGTTTTAGAAACATGGTATCCTATAAATCCCGGTATATTATCTTTCATTATATATCTCCTTGCTTTTTGTTATACTTTTCTATATTAGCATCTGGATTATTAGAACTTTTTAGAGAATTATCTAGTTGTTCCCCATATATTCTATCATACTCTTTTCGTTGTTCTTTAGTAAATTCAGTACACCGTTGAGTTTCTGTGGAACATTTAAAAAGAGCTCTACCTGATGGGAGACCATCCCTTTGTACTACTATCTCAGTCCTTAGTATATCATCCCTTTCTTCTTGTTCTGTAGCATTTAATCCCATAATTACTTGGGCATTTCTTACTATGGCTATAGAACCAGATATATCATTTTCATCATATCGGGTTTTTCTATGTTTTTTACCCTCTCTAGTAATATGGTGTGCAGTCCATATTATGTCAAGTTTCATTTCTTCGGCTAAGTTACTCAAGTCTATGTATACATTAGATATTCTTTCGAAATCTTCCCTATCCCCCGCTATTGATGCAAGTTTACCAGCGTAGTCAACCATAAGAACTTTAATATCAATCCCTTGATTACGAAGCTGAATTATCTTCTCTCTTATATAAGTGGTATTAGTAATCATCGCTGGTACACGCTCAACTACTAATTCAACTCCAAACCTTGCAAGTTTCCTTAAATGCTTTGCCTCAAGTTTATCATATTCACCCGAGTATAATTCCTTCTTGGTTTTATTAATACTGGATTGAATGAAACGGTCCATGATCTGTTCTTGACCATTTTCCGTATCAATATATAATACTGACTTCTTCATTCTGAGATAACCTCTTGCAAGGTTTACCATAAAGAAGGTTTTCTTTGCCTTGGGTTTATCTAGTATCACATTAACAGAATGTTCGGGATAACCTCCTGCATTAGTAAGGTCATTTAATTGCCTAAAGGGACAGGGTATTACCGAGGGTTCTGATTGTCTTCTAAACTGTCTCTCAGTAATATCCCGAATCATATATAAGGGTTCATCTTCTTTCTTAGGTTTACTTTTCTGAAGTACCTTTTCAATCTTCCTCGAATACTCTTCGTATTGTTCGAAGTTATCCAAATCGAAGGAATCATTTAAGTTCTTCATCTCAACATAAGTAGAGAACTGATATATCCTTTCTTTGATATAATCAGAATCTGATAAAGGTATATGATACAGATTGCTTATTATTTTCTCTATATTAGGTATATCATCCTTCGTTACCAAATCAACGTATGTTTTGGATTCTAGCAATTCTTTTATTACTTGCTTTAGGATATTCTCCGAAGGCATCTTACCTTGCTTTTTAAAATACTTAGCAATGCCCTCGAATATAAGAGAATGCTCTATAAGGACCAGGTAATTAGATTTAATCCTTTTTAGGACTAAGCCTCCTTCCTTATCTCTTAAAACAAACCGGAGTATCTCTAACTGAAAATCCGGAGTGAAACTGAATTTGATTTTGTCTTTAAACTTCTTCATATCTATATTGCAATATTATATAAACTAATAGATTTTGATAGTACCGAGATAGTTCTGAGCATGTTGACATCTATCTAGAAACTACTAATCCACTACCTTAAGCTCCAGATTATTTAATATTATTATTTTATATAAGAAAAAATACTTATATTTGCATAACGAATTTTAATAACATGGGAAAAAGTAAAGGAAATAATGGCTCAGAGCTTCATAGATTAAAACCTATGCAGGAATATGATGAAGCTACATTCAACAGACTTTATAAAGTCTGTAAGCCAGTAATCAGAAATCTTACCCGTCAGATTGATTATAAACGGTTTAATCTTACACCGGATATTATCCAATCTTATTTCTGGGATAAGATGTTATTTGTTTTCAACAAATACTATGGTGAATGTACTGAAGAACATCTTAAAGCAAGAATCCTTGCATCACTTAGTACATTCAAAAATAAATTGCTTCGTTCTGCATACGGAGAACAAGCAGAGTATAATCAAAGCCTCTTTAAACTTGATGACTTATTCGACAATGACAAAGAATTAGAGGATGATACCGAAGAAGAGAAAGCTAAATCAGAAATGCTTGATATGATGTATACTTATATGAAGGATAAGCTTTCTCCAGATGCCTATCTTTTGTTTGAGGTATTAATTACTCCTCCCCCTTTTATCAAGGAAAGGCTTGAAAATAGTACTCGAATAACTAATATAATGCTTATCGAATTTTTCGAAATGCCTAAGACTAATGAATCTATGAGATATATATCAGAACTTAGACAAGATATACAATATTGGGAAGACCGAGCTAAAGAAGAACTTAAGTATTAACACAAAAGAAAAGGGGCGTTTCCCAACGTCCCTCTCCCAATTAATTTTTACTACGCAAAACACAGATTATAAACAAATGTTTACTCTTAAACAATACAAATAATACACATGAGTTTTAATACTACTAAATAACTAATAACAACTTTATGATGATATCTTTTGGATATATCGTAATGTAATAGTCGGTGGCAATTTTTCAATATCCAAAGTTTCTACCGAAGTTTCTTGTAAGAAAGATTCCCCTAATAGGTTCCAGCTTACTACGATAGCACCATCTTGAATACCCTTGGTAGGAGTTCCTCTACCGAAATCTCCATTCAATCCCGTCTCCCTATTAAAGAAAGATTGAGGACGAACGTTCTCCCAGTTATTGGCATCATCTTGTTTACCTTTAGATACACCAAGAGCATGCCTATGCTTAGGAAGGTCATCACCTTTAATAGAGATTAAGAAATTACCCTTAGTTGGTGTATAGTAATCTCCAACATTCTGTAACATTACTTCATCCCCAATTTGAACACCTCCAGCTTGGTAACCAATAACTATTCTACCAGCTGCCTTAGTATATTCTGCCCAACCATTGGGTATTACATCGGTTTCCCAAAGAATAATAGAACCGATTGGTAAGTTAGCAGTACTCAGAGATTCAGAGAATTCTTTTCTGATAGCCTCAATTTGACTATCAATGTATTGCTTGATATTTAACTTAGTACCCGATTCATCTACTACTGGAAAGCCTGAATTTATCTGTTCTACTCTTTTCACTGATTCTTTCATCATACTCTGGGCAGCAGTAGTATAAGGGATTTCTTGGAACTTACCTTGATAGGGTACGATAGCAAAGTTCTCATTTCGTTTGGTCATTGCATCAGTACCCTTACCATATACTCCGATAAGAACAACGGAAGTTTTATTATTAGAGTAATAAGGGCAAGCACTCTCTACCATCTCTAGAAGATTGCTATAGGTCATATCGTAATTAGAATATACATCATTATTAATGATATCCGGTGTACGATTCTCTTCGGCAATCGGATAATAAATATCCAGAGACTTTTTAAACAAGGTGTAGAAGCTTTCGGAGGATTCATTCCAATAAGCTACAAAGTCTACTGGATTATCTACTGGTTCAGAAATAGTAGTATGTACTGCAAAGAGTAATACTTCTTCTGTTGAACCTTGGGTACCTTGGATGTTCTCAATAGTAATGGTTTGTTCATCGGATATAAATACATACCCATCTCTTGAAATACATCCAAAGTTCACGTCTGGCAATTCTCCATCTTCTGAGGCCTTTGCCATATACCTTGCCATAATCCTATCCTTGATTACATTGGCATACTTACTTCCAGCAACTCCCTGAGGAGATACCACTAACTTGTTACCATTTATGGTAGCTGAGCCAAATCCACAGAATGGTCCTAAACCAGAAGGAGCAGCAATTGCCTCTGCTGCTTCCTTTGATTTAATAATACCTTCATACTTAAAGTACGTCTTCATTGTCCTTAGTATTTTTAAATTGATTCTTTTGTTCTGACATATCCTTAAATGCTTCACCTACATCCTTGAACTTTAAGGTTAACAATTTAAAGAGTATTCTCCATATACTATACCGTTTCTTAATACCATGTATTTCACAGATGTGTCCATATATACTATCTACTTCGAAACAGTAGCATATTACCATAACCGTTATTGATACCATCATTGGGTTCATCCCATAGGGTTCTCCAATAGCTTTACCAAGTACAGCACCAAGTAGAACATAGCAGATATAATCTACTATCTTGTTTAGAGTTCTTCTTCCAGCTCTAGATTTTCGAATTTCGATTTTCTGTAACCTACTTGCAGATAACCCAAACCATAAGTCTGATAGGATTAGAATTATTGCAAGGATTATCATCCATCTCAAATTATACAGGATTTGTGTACACTCTCCCAATATACCCACAGTGAATGTCTTGAATAAAGACTGAGTTGTGGTTTCTGTTATTCTATCGATTGTTGAATTTATCATTGTTCTACTATTTGCCAAGATTGATTACTGTAAGTTGTAATGGTAAATGTTTTCTCTGAGAGGTCATCATGTTCCCATTCTAACTTTTGAGGACTAACACTTAAAAGGTCTGCATCTACTACGGTGAACTTAGTTCTCTTCGAAGTATCTACCACTGATTCGAATATATACTCTCCAGCTTGTGCAGTTACAAATTCATACCCAGCACCACCTGCATCATAAGTAGTTACTTTACCAACTTCCCTTATTCGACTATCGAAGTCTGGTTTATTAGAAGTACACTTGATTAAAGTAGATACCTGTTTAACATTCCCCTTTAATTCTGCATAAGGGGGAGTACAAGAAATCTCGATGATTGTAGGATAATCTTCCAGTATTACTTGACATCTTAATGAAGAACCATCATCTGCCACAAAGGTATAAGTCCCAGCCTTGGTAAGAACAATTTCCTCATCAAGGTTATAGGTTTCCCCGTTCTCATCACAGGTAGCAGTACCACTTACATTGACCCCATTTTTCATTTCCTCAAGATGGAACTTACAAGCAGACTTCTCATCCAGTAATTGGTATACTGCATAAGTATCATCTATCTGGTCTTCTGGTAATGCCCAGTTGGGTTCTTTCCAATGACTGTCTGTAGCATCCGAAGGTACTATCTTTAACTTGTTCTGATATACTACTGGAGAATTATTAACTACCAAAGTAGTCTTAGCAGTAGGGTAAGCTACAGACTGGAAGGTATAAGTCCCTGCCCTATTTGCAGTATATACATAACCATTCTGAGCATCAAAGGTTTCCCCAGTTTCAATTACCCTTACTCTGTAATCATCACCCTTACCAGAGATACGTTGTATCTTTACTGTAGCTTTTGCAGAGCCATTGAATAATGTGACTGTTGGTGGGCTAACAGTAATTCTATATACTGCAGTCTTACCAGATACTACTTCGAATATACCTACACCTTCATCGGTTTCCCTTTTATCCAGTGTACATTTAAACTTATAAGTACCATAACTATTAGCAGTAAACTTATCACCGTTCTTAAACAACTTAGTATCACCAATTAGCCTACAATATAGTTCACCAGTAAATGATTCTGGGTAATTCGATTCGATGGTAAGAGTGGTAGTAGCATCCTTGATACTTTGCTTATCCCCAACTCTAAATTCAGAAGGTGTACATCTTACCTTATATGTAATCTCTTCTCGAGTTACAACAAAGGAAGTTTGCTTTACTGGGAACTCTACAATCTCAAAGATGTAGGTACCAGGCTCTGAAAATTCCCAAGTTGAGCCAGAGACTTTCACTATATCAGTACCGGATAATCGTACATTACAGGTTTTCACGGTACCCTTATAGGATACGTTTGCCCTTACTACTGTACTTACTTTTAGGTTAGTAGGAGTTATCTTTCCAGTAATAGGGTCACAAGTAATAGAATATACTCGATTATAAGATTCTTGATTAACCGTGATTTGAGTTACCTTAGTAGGGTCTCCCACACTTCTAAAATAATAAGTACCTGCTCTGGGTATATTAAAAATGGAACCACTTTCGTGTTTAGTGTAACCCCAATTTATATTATCACTGGATATCTGATATCTTAGGTCAGCATTTATCCAATCTGAAGTTACAGTTACCTTTACCGGTACTTCATATACCTCTGAAGTAATAAGATTGGGTTGGTCCGGATTTACTAACTCAGCTTTAATTGTATACCCATCATTTACGGTAAACCCATATTGAATATCGAAAGATACATGATAGGGTATGAACCTTTTAAAGAAAGCCTCTACGGCTTCTCTAAATTTTCTGAAAGCTGCCGAGTTCGAAGTATATCCATGACCGGTAAGTCTAAAGGTTACCGGTATACATTGAGAACAATCGAAAGTATTATCATAGGTATACTTATCGTCATAATGGTAATACTGGTCAAAGTGCGGATTACCTTTTACCCAACCATCATAACTATCAGCCTTTGCAGGGTCAGTTACTACGCAGGTTAACCCATACAGCCTCATCATTATTTCGAAGAACTCAGAGGTACCTCTTATTTTAAAAAGAGATATCGAATACTTCAGGATGTTTCTTACTTGAGTACTGGTTAAAGTAAAGGGTCCCTCCTTTGGTATTATCCAAAGCTTAGATAACTCTTGGAGTTTAGCATCGGAGTAGAACCCATTAAAGTACTCTGCCCATTTCTGTGCATCTATAGTGTTCCCATAAGCAAAGGGCATTTCTCCGAGGAATTGCCAAAGGAAATTGAGATACATATCCGGAGCCTTATCTATATCAATAATGTCTAAGATATTCTCAATATCCTTTGTAATGTAATCTTCAAAATGCTCTCCACAAATTTCTAGAAACCTCTCTAAGATGCCTTTGCCATTTACCTTATAGGTATCTTGAGCTTTATACTCGAATGGCAAAAAGTCGATTAGATTTTTGAGGTTTATCATTATACAATTTCTTTTACGGTTAAAGTCAATTGTGAAGCGTTTTCAAATACTGGTAAATTAAAACCGGGGTCTTCATAGTCATGGTTAGGTTCTGATACCGTAATAGAATATCTGTAACCAGACTGATAGCTATTGTTCTGAATATCCAAAGAGAAGTCAAAACCATTAGCCTTATCTATTACCTGTATAGAATTACCTACAGTACCAGTAGCCATATACCCATTTGATACAGAACGTACAGTAAAAGTAGTGGATGAATTGAAGGTAATATAGTAAGTCATAGACCCTTTAGCCTTATTCAATTTAAACTGACCCAAGTTCAATTCTTTATTACCATAGATGGTAGTAGGCCAAGGTTTAATATAGAACTTAGTAAGGTGAAGGTAATCTACTGTTGATAAGTTATCTATTAAGGCATAGATATCTGATAACCTTACGCTTCCTCCTATCTGAGCTTGCTCTGGAGAATAGGCATTGTATAATGCTGTAAGAATTTGAGTTTGTATCTCGGGAGTCTTATAAGACTTCTTACCAGTAACTCCCATCTCTAGAATAATCTGAACCTTACCTGCAGATTTAACCTTTAACCAAGTAGTCATAGGAGCCCTTTGGGATAATAAATTATATACCCTATTAATTAATTCAGAAGAAGCAACTGCTCCACCATCTGGGCTAATATATACTGTAAGCTTTCTACCGCATTCATAATCGGCTTTAGCTTTGTTTACCCCATCAACCAACATAGCTAAACTTTCGAAATCCTCTTTGGTAATTGCTACTCCCAAAGTCTTTACACTCAAAGGTATGTGTTCCTTGAGCATGGTAAAGTTTTCGTAGTTTGAACCACCTCCGGCATCGTAAGCATTACTTACGGTAGCATCAGTAATTGAAGAAGAGATTACTGAAGGTACAGAAGTAATAGTATTACTCTTTACATTACCCTGAGTACCATTGGTTAAGTAGAATACCACATTGGTTATTTTTGCTCCTGCTGCAGGCTTCTTACCAAAGGTACCATCTCCAAACATTATATAAGGATTGAGTGCCTCATCTACTGAAACCATGAAATGCTTATCTGTGGGTTTGGATTTTGCAAATGTATCTACTAATACCCAAGTTTCCCCACCTATCTGTAATGACATAGAGCCTTGTTCATAATACTTACCATTGGGTAGAGTACCCAGATGAATTATAACTCTATCTCCAGTAGGTATTACCATATTATTTAAAGCACTTGCAGTATACTTCTCGTGTTGAACTATAGGTACTTTACAAGTAGTTACATTTGAATACCAAGTTACGTCTCTAGCAGATAACCAGGAATTACCACTAGAATCTGTAAACAGAGTACCTTGGGGTATAGTTAACTTAGCTCCAATGGAATTACCAGTAATGCTTCTGGATAAGATTACATCTACTGTAG
>OLQL01003116.1_pt1 | contig 10429 bp, 9 predicted proteins | sample 1672971 | NCBI WGS metagenome assembly OLQL01 (sample SAMEA3136742, study PRJEB25190) | human gut metagenome | biome: human gut; feature: human-associated habitat; material: faeces | place: Austria | collected 2013
TATATATATACATATTTTTCAATCTTTAAATAGTAGAGTTACTATTTTTGTTTTTTCAAAAAAGCAATTAGAATCATTACTTAATAGAGATGAAGTAAAGCATTTTCTTTCACTTTATGGGTATAAAAAATTTTCAATTCATTCGGTATTTAATCATTTAGAAAAAAGATTGAATGAATCTATTGAGTATCCACATGAAATAGGAGTTTTATTAGGGTATCCTTTAGAGGATGTAATTGGATTTATTGAGTCGCAATCTTGCATTATGATTGGGACTTGGAAAGTATATAATTCTAATCCAGATGAAGCTCAACAAAGATTTAAATTATATAAATCCGTTCGAGAATATTTCATAAAAGAAGTTAGGAATGGAAGAAAAATAGCAACACTAGTACATTGAATAAATCAGGCTAAATGCACTAAAATATATTTTTTAAGACATATATGATTCAAGAAATGCATAAAATTTATATTATAGTTGTAAGATGTTTTTTGAATGTACTAATACAATTAAGTGTTTTGTGGTTAATAAAAGAGACTATTATTTCTAAAGATTTACAGTCTTTAAAAGTTATAGTCTCTTTTATACTTATCACCTAATAGACACAATAATATAGTATATATAAAATATGAGTTAGCTATAGCTAATTTATTATTGTTATTATGTTATTTATTTTGAGGAGGATCGGTTATGACTTTGGTTGATGCTATAGAAGGGGAAGAATACAAAATCAAAAATATTGATACACAAGATGATGAATTAAAATCATTTTTGTTTACTTTAGGTTGTTATGAAGGCGAATCAATAACGGTAGTATCTCATCTAAAAGGAGGATGTACAATATCAGTTAAAGATGGACGTTATAACATAGATAAAGGTTTAGCAAAAATAATCTATATTTAATTATCAAATTCACCAATTCATAACCATTTAATTTTGAAGAGGAGGATAAGAAAATATGCGAATAGCGTTAACAGGAAATCCAAATTTCGGAAAAACAACAATGTATAATGCTTTGACTGGAAGAAATGAGAAAGTTGGTAACTGGGCAGGTGTTACAGTCGAAAGAAAATAACATCCTATTAAGAAAAATTTCTGCATTGGTGAAGAAGAATTAATTGCGGTTGATTTACCAGGTGCTTATTCTATGTCACCTTTTACATCAGAAGAAAGTATTACCAGTGGGTATGTTAAAAATGAGAATCCGGATGTGATCATTAATATCGTAGATGCTACAAATCTCAGCAGGAGTCTGTTCTTTACCACACAGCTTCTGGAACTTGGGATTCCAGTAGTTGTCGCACTGAATAAGAGCGATATCGTTAATAAGAAACAGACAAAAATTGACGAGAAGATTCTGTCTGAAAAGCTGGGCTGTCCGGTAATCAAGACGATTTCCACTTCTTCCGGACATGAAGGACTCAAAGAGACTGTAAATGCTGCGGCTGCATTAAGAGGAAAAGGTCAGAAAGCACCTTATGTGCAGGGGGATATTGATTTCAAAGATAAAACGGCAGTAGAAGCGGCTGACAGAAAGCGTTTTGAGTTTGTGAATGGAATTGTAAAGCAGGTAGAGAAGAGAAAAGTTTTTACAAAGGATAGAAACGTACAGGATAAGATTGACGGTATCATCACACATAAGATTATCGGTATACCGATTTTCGCAGCAGTTATCTTCCTTGTGTTCTACATATCCCAGACAACGCTCGGTACCTGGATCGCAGACTGGCTGGTGGCATGGATCGAGACTTTCCAGAGCTGGGTAGGAGGACTGATGGAAAATGCAAACCCGCTTCTGTATGCACTCCTTGTAGATGGTATCATCGGTGGCGTTGGTGCAGTTGTCGGTTTCCTTCCGCTTGTTATGGTCATGTACTTCTTAATTGCATTATTGGAAGATTGTGGATACATGGCAAGAGCTACAGTAGTTCTGGATCCGATTTTTAAGAGAGTAGGGCTTTCCGGTAAATCTGTCATTCCTATGGTCATTGGTACAGGATGTGCGATTCCGGGCGTTATGGCTTGCCGTACAATCCGTAACGAAAGAGAACGTCGTACCACAGCGATGCTTACACCATTTATGCCATGTGGAGCTAAAATCCCAGTGATTGCTCTTTTTGCAGGTGCATTCTTTGCGGACGCATGGTGGGTTTCAGCAACTATGTATCTGGTGGGTATTCTCTTAGTTTTGCTTGGAGCTTTACTTGTGAAAAAGATTACAGGACAAAAATACAGAAAATCTTTCTTTATTATTGAACTTCCGGAATATAAGTTTCCAAGCTTGAAAAGGGCATGCGGCTCTATGCTGGAGCGAGGAAAAGCATATATCGTAAAAGCAGGAACGATCATTCTGGTATGCAATACGGTGGTACAGATCATGCAGAGCTTTAACTGGCAGTTCCAGCTTGTAGAAGAAGGTGCAGAAGGGACATCTATTTTGGCATCCATTGCCCATCCGTTTGCGATTTTGTTCATACCGCTTGGATTTGGAGTGTGGCAGCTTGCAGCAGCGGCAGTGACAGGTTTTATCGCAAAAGAAAACGTAGTTGGGACGCTTGCAGTAGTTTACGGTATCACAAACTTAATAGATACAGATGAACTGGCGTTGGTTGGAAGTGGGAATGAAGTAGCAACTGTTATGGGACTGACAAAGGTAGCAGCTCTTGCTTATTTGATGTTTAACCTTTACACACCACCTTGTTTTGCAGCTCTTGGAGCGATGAATTCAGAAATGAAGAGTGGAAAATGGCTGCTTGGAGGAATCTGTCTCCAACTTGCAACGGGGTATACCGTAGCTTTTGGTGTATATCAGATTGGTACATTGATCACAACAGGATCTTTTGGCACCGCATTTATTCCGGGACTTATCGCGGTTATTGTATTTGCTTTGATTATTCTCTGGAGAATCCGTAAGTCAGATAAAGAGTTTGCTTCAGAATACAGCCTGCATTCTGTAAAATCATAAAGGATAAAAGTTATAGCAGACGGTGGACAGAGAAGAAGTACTTTGTCCACCATTTTTATTAGAAAAGGATGTGAAATGCTCTATGGAAAATATGATAGCAGTTCTTGTTATTGTAATCTTAGTAGGGAGTGCAGCTGCATATCTTATTAAGGCAAAAAGAAGCGGAGTGAAATGTGTTGGATGTCCAGCGGGAGGAAATTGCAGCAGCAAAAATAAAAAGAAAAAAAAGAAATTGACGGGTCCGGTCATCGCAAAGAAAACCATGTTTATTACAGGAATGCATTGTGAACATTGTGTACAAAGTGTGACAGATAGCTTGAATCGGATTGATGGAGTCTCCGCCAGAGTAGATCTTAATAAAAGTTGTGCTGAGATATCCCTTGATCGTGAAATAGGGGAAGATATCCTGATCTGCGCAGTAGAAAAAGCAGGGTTTTTAGTTGAGTCTATTCAAAGCTAGACCGTGGTATTTCATATGGGAGAAAGCGGGTATGAACGGTGAAAAAGAAAGTATTATTATAAAACTGAAAGAAAATGGCTGCAGAATTACAAAGCAGCGTAAAATGATTTTAGATATTATCCTGGAAGACAGGTGTTCCAGCTGCAAGGAAATTTATGCCCGGGTGGTGAAACTTGACCAGAGCATTGGGATGGCAACCGTTTACCGTCTGGTAAAGGAATTGGAGAATATCGGGGTGCTTAGCAGAGAAATCGTATATAAGTAGCCTGCAAATGACAAAATTTATCAATAAGGACTGTTAGAATTGACTATCTTAAATGAAAGTTGTTACTATGAAAAAATAAACAGAGTCTTATAGAAAAGGAAGTGATGTGGTTGTGAAACAACATAGGTTTTGGGCGTGGGCGTCCGTCTTTTGCTTTTTGATGGTATTCTATACAGGCTATAAACACAAATAATCAGGAGGTACATAGGATGTTTAGTGATTCTACTTTGAAAAAAATCGGATGTTTTGTAGGAGGAGTCGTATTTGGGACTGCGGGTGTAAAGCTCCTTTCCAGTAAGGACGCAAAAAAAGTATATACAAACTGCACTGCGGCTGTACTGCGGGCAAAAGACTGTGTTATGAAGACTGCTACAACAGTGCAGGAGAACGCAGAGGATATCCTTGCAGAAGCACAACAGATCAATGAAAAGCGTGCACAGGAAGAGGCAATGCAGGTGCAGGAAGATGATGTTCAGGAGGATGGTGCGTCTGAACAGGAAGAAAACGAATAGGTAAAAGATGAGATTTCTTATCAAGCATGAAGTACAGGGCCGTCTCCGTATCCACGTTATCCGAAACCGGATGACATGTACGGAGGCGGATGTTCTTTGCTGGGCTCTTGAAAAACAGAAAAGTGTTATAAAGGTCAAAGTATATGAGCGCACCGCAGATGCTGTGATCTATTATACAGGGGACAGAGAAGAACTGATCCATAAATTAAAAAAGTTTCATTTTGAGAAAGCAGATGTTCCGGATAATGTATTATCAAGTTCAGGGCGTGCTTTAAATTCCGCATACAGGGAAAAGCTGATAGCAAAAACATTGCTCCATTATGGAGGGAAATTGCTCTTGCCAAATTCGGTGAGAAAAATATGGCTTACTTTTAAAGTGGTCCAATATATCGGAAAAGGGATTCGATGTCTGGCCAGACGGAAGATAGAGGTGCCGGTATTAGATGCTACAGCGATTGGCGTGTCCGTGCTGCGAGGAGACTTTAATACTGCCGGTTCTGTCATGTTTCTGCTGGGAATTGGAGAATTGCTGGAGGAATGGACACATAAAAAGTCTGTAGGAGATCTGGCACGCAGCATGTCTTTAAACATAAAGAAAGTATGGCTGAAAAGAGAGGAGCAGGAAATTCTTGTTCCGGCATCCGATATTTTGCCGGGTGACAGAGTGATCGTACACATGGGCAATGTAATCCCATTTGATGGAGAGGTGTCTTGCGGAGAAGGAATGGTGAACCAGGCATCTTTGACCGGAGAATCTCTTCCGGTACGAAGAACTGAGGGTCAGTCCGTATATGCAGGAACCGTTTTGGAGGAAGGAGAGTTGGAAATCATAGTCAGGGCCGTATCAGGTGCTACCCGGTTTGAAAAGATTGTGACTATGATTGAAGACTCAGAAAAGTTGAAATCCAATCTGGAAAGCAAGGCAGAGCATCTGGCGGACCGTCTGGTACCATATACGCTTCTGGGGACAGGGCTTGTCTGGGCTGTCACACGCAATATGACAAAAGCTCTTTCTGTTCTTATGGTGGATTTTTCCTGCGCATTGAAGCTGGCTATGCCGATTTCTGTCCTTTCTGCAATACGGGAAGCCGGACAGAATGGAATTACCGTAAAGGGTGGGAAGTATCTGGAGGCTGTGGCAGAGGCAGATACCATCGTATTTGATAAGACCGGTACGCTGACAAAGGCGAAACCAACTGTAAAAGAAGTCATTGTGTTTGGCGATTATCCTGAACCGGAAGCTCTGCGGATTGCTGCCTGTCTGGAAGAACACTTTCCACATTCCATGGCAAAAGCTGTCGTGGATGCTGCAAAGAGAAGAAGTCTGTATCATGAAGAAATGCATTCAAAAGTGGAGTATATTGTAGCCCATGGTATTTCCTCCTATATAGAAGGAAAGAAGACCATAATAGGGAGCAGTCATTTTGTGTTTGAGGATGAAAAGTGCCGGATACGTCCGGAATATCAGGAACGATTTGATACGCTTCCTGAAGAATACTCTCATTTGTTCCTTGCCATTGACGGAGAATTAGTTGCTGTAATCTGTATTGAAGATCCTCTCAGGGAAGAAGCCGGGGAGATGGTAAGATTTTTGAAAGAAGAAGGTGTTTCCAAGATCGTCATGATGACGGGAGACAGTGAACGTACTGCAGCATCTATTGCGAAACGAGTGGGAGTGGATGAATATTATTCCGAAGTACTTCCGGAAGATAAGGCAGGATTCATTGAAAGAGAGAAAGCGGCAGGAAGAAAAGTAGTGATGATCGGTGACGGAATCAATGATTCGCCAGCGCTTTCAGCAGCAGATGCGGGAATTGCAATCAGTGATGGAGCAGAACTTGCGCGAGAGATCGCAGACATTACGATTGCTGCTGAGGATCTGCGGGAAATCGTAGTACTGAAACGTTTGTCTAATGCGATGATGCACCGTATTCAGGGGAATTACAGGGGGATTGTCGGTATTAATGCAATGCTGATTGCACTAGGAGTGGCAGGAATTATTCAACCAACGACCTCTGCGTTACTACATAATACTTCTACTTTAGCTATCAGTTTGAAGAGTATGGGAAATTTATTGCCGACTAATTAATATAAAATATTCATATTGTTATAAGTTTTAATGTCTGAATAGTTTGATTTGTAGACTATTCAGACATTTTTAGTAGAGCTCAATAATTGTTGTCCAATTTGTATTCCAGCATTGATATACAATTCTTGTATTTGTTGGTATTTATTATCGATAGCTTCCGGTTCAGATTCCCATACTATTTCATAGATTGCCATAGCTTTTTTGAGATGGGAGGTAGCCTGTTCTATATCAGCCTGTACCAGATAGGCAGTTCCCATAGCTTCCTGAATAATGGCATAGTCCAGACACTGATCGGAATTGTATTCTTTTACCAGCCGGGCACATTTGCGTAAGGAGGATAATCCACGAGACGCTTCACCGGTATCTGTAAGGAGAGCTGCATAGTTGCAGATTTGAACAATACTGTCATTCATATAGAGAAGCTGGTATTGTTCTAATAAGCTGATTCCCTGCTCCATAGCCTGTTTTGCCAGTTCGGTATTTCCCTGCTGGTGATATAGTCCACCCAGATTTCCATATAGATTTGCGACGAGGTGGGCGTTTTCAGGTGTAACAGGAGAAAGCAAAGACATCGCTTCTTTTTCCAGCTTTACGGCTTTTCCAATATTTCTTTCAAGGGTAGCTTTATAGTCCAGTAATAATGCCCGGTCAGACACGGTTCCGATAGAAGTGTCTTCCAGCAAAGAAGATAGTTCACGCAGGATTCTTTGCATACCATTTTCTTCGTGGTATTTTTCCATATATGGGAAAACATCTTCTAAGAATAATAAATAACCAGAAATATCATCTTTAGTTGTTTTTGTAATAATGTTTTCAACGGTTTGGAAAACAAGTCTGTAGTAGGAAATATCATTGCCGTGTAAAAGGCAGATGTTTTGCAGACTTTCCAGTAAAGGGAAACAGGTTTTTACAGACGGCTGCATATCTGCAACAGCGATTTCCTGTATCATGGGATGCAGTACAATGGTTCTTCCGGTTTTTGGCTGAATAAATCCCATTTCAATTAAATCATTTACGGCATTCAAATCCGGTAAATTCAGCCATGCAGCAAATCTTCGTGCCGGAATACCGGTTAAAGGAATCAGGCACAGACATCTCATTACATCTTGTTGAGTTTCAGAAAGCTGATATAGAGAGAATAAAGTATGTATGTGTCCATAGTAGGTTTCTTTGCTGCTTTGCCCGTCTTTTATAATATTGATTTTATCAGTTGCATCAAGAGCGACATTTTCTTCCAACAATTTTTTTAAGAGCATTTCTGGTTCCAATATTCCGGTTTCCAGTAAGCGTGATGCCAGTTCTACAGCGAGCGTATGGGCATGGACAGCTTCTATGATCTGTTCTATGACATCAGATTTTTCTTCTGTGTCGGAGAAAAATTTTCCTGCAAGTTGCAGAAGCGTTGTTTTATCGGAAATTTCTTCCAACAGCATACAGGAATGTCCGTCCAGACGGCTTCTGGTAGTAAATAATCTCTGACAGCGGTATTTGAGTATGACCGAAAGAAAACTGTCCTGTATGGAAGTGGCGTTGAAATTATCTACAATCATCAAAGTATCTTCTTTGAGAGAACGCAGAAAACGGTTGTGTTTTCGGAAGCGTTCTTCATCAGAATCCTGCGGAAGATCATCCGCAAAATCCATGTCTGTAATATCCTGTTTTAAATCACCGCTGTAGGTGAGATACAGGATATTGGTATATTCTTTCTTATACTGCAGGGCATAAGCCTTTGCCAGTTCACTTTTCCCGATTCCGGCAATTCCAGATAAAAATACTTTACGCTCTTTTTCCAACAGAGAATGCAGCACTTCGATTTCTTCAGAACGTCCACAAAAATGCCTGCATGGACGGGGAACGTCATTTCCCATTACAAAATCTGTTAAGACAGGAGAAAGATTTCCGGCGGCTAATAATTTCTTGGTTCGTGTGTCACGTTTCACAAAATTCCGTTCCATTCCGAAACACAGAACCCTTGTTATGAAAATATGTATGGTGTCTATATCAGCGGGAGAATAAGAACAGATTAGTTCCTGTTTTTTTGGCTCTGAAATAGATGTATCCTGTAATACTAACTCATATAATTCTTTTGCTGCCATAGCAGAATCATACATCAGAGGAATAATATGTCGCTGAATGTTTCCTGCCAATTCTAATTGATGTTCTTTATCTAAAAAGTAGGTTACGATCCGGGGACTTACTTTTGCCTGTCCTGTCATCCAACGGCAGACCTGTCCATTGTCAAAATCAAAGTCTATGGCTTCATCGCTGCACATAAACGTGTCAAATAACAGATAGGTAAAATCTATTTGATTCATTCCTTTATCTTCGCTGATATAACGGCGAATGATCGTCATAATCGAACCAAAATCACATCTTTCCAAATAGAATCCCCTCCTGTTCTGTAAAATACTCAATTTCCGCTCAATCTATGCTCAATGAGTTTCTTATGAAATTCCATTAAACTGACATCAGGCTGAACGGAGTTGGTCTAATAGAAATTATAGCACAAATTCCAGATCAGCTAAAGAGTACCGCCGAAAAATGCGTGGTGACAAGAAATATCGGTTTGGAAGGAGGAGCTATGGCACACACAGTTGAATTTGAACGATGTGTTGATTTTCTTGCCAGAATGATAGAAAAATATGGCAGTGAGCTCCTTCAGGAACTGAATGGATTACCGAAGGAGGACAAAGCAGAAGATAACTGCCAGCAAGAGCAGCAACAGAATACATTGGGAAATGATTAGGGAGAGCATAGATGTTGGCTCTCTTTTTTCTTGCGTGATATTTGTGCATTTTACCTATATTGACGAGTATGTGCAGCTACGGTAAAATATAGTTGGGACAAATAAAAAGTAAACTGTAATTTGGTATGGAGAATATAAATGAAAAAGCGAAGATGTTATATATACACAAGGGTATCTACGTCTATGCAGGTAGAAGGATACAGCTTGGAAGCACAAAAAGAAAGATTGAGAAAATATGCAGATTTTCAGGAAATGGTGATTGTCGGAGAGTATTCGGATGAGGGAAAGTCAGGAAAAAGTATTGAAGGACGGCAGGAATTTATGCAAATGCTTCGGGATATTGAAGAAGGTAAAGATCGTGTAGAGTTTGTCTTGGTATATAAGTTATCCCGTTTTGGAAGAAATGCTGCAGATGTACTTAATTCTTTGCAGAGAATGCAGGATTTTGGAGTAAATTTGATCTGTGTTGAAGATGGTATAGACAGTTCTAAAGACAGCGGTAAGCTGATGATTTCTGTTCTGTCTGCGGTAGCAGAAATTGAACGTGAAAATATTCTGGTACAGACAATGGAGGGGCGCAGACAAAAGGCGAGAGATGGCAAATGGAACGGCGGATTTGCTCCGTACGGATATAAGCTGTTAAATGGAGAACTGGAAATTGCAGAAGATGAGGCAGAAATCATTCGTATTATTTTTGATAAATATATTCATACCAATATGGGAGTAAATGGCATTGCAGCCTATCTGAATGAGCATGGCTACAAGAAGAAAAAGAGACAGAATAATACGTTGGATGCGTTTGCTACTTCTTTTATAAAGGGTGTCCTTGATAATCCTATTTATTGTGGTAAATTGGCATTTGGAAGAAGGAAAACTGAAAGAGTGCCAGGCAAGAGAAATGAATTCCGTATTGTAAAGCAGGATTCTTATATATTAAGTGATGGTATTCACGAAGCCATTATTTCCGAAGATGATTGGAACTTGGCAAAACAGAAACGAAATATAAATGGAGTAAAGCATGAGAAAATCCATAGTTTGGAGCATGAACATATTTTGTCCGGAATTCTTAAATGTCCAATTTGTGGAAAGGGAATGTATGGAAATGTAAACCGTAAGAAGAAAAAAGACGGAACATTTTATAAGGATTATTTTTATTATGCCTGCAAGCATAGGTATTATGTGAATGGTCATAAATGTGATTACCGGAAGCAGTGGAACGAAGAAAAAGTAAATGATGCGGTAGCAGAAGTTATTAAAAAGCTGGTGAATAATCCGAAATTTGAAGCCGCTATACGTGCAAAAATCAATTCTAAGATAGATACCGGAGAATTGGAAACAGAGCATGAGAACTTGAAAAAACAGCTGCGGCAAGTATTGGGAGCTAAAAATAG
>OLQL01003118.1_pt1 | contig 10421 bp, 11 predicted proteins | sample 1672971 | NCBI WGS metagenome assembly OLQL01 (sample SAMEA3136742, study PRJEB25190) | human gut metagenome | biome: human gut; feature: human-associated habitat; material: faeces | place: Austria | collected 2013
AATTGCAAAGTACAGAAGCTCTGATGGGAAGTATCTGATTTTAGATTCCGCAGTAGGAGGCAGAAGGCCTACTTCTATCAATGGAGACTGGATGAGTATGGGGCAGCTTCAATCCGGAGCACTGTTCTGCCAGCATTTTCATTTATTCTCTACTGTTAAGGCGTCAAAGAACCGTTCCTGATCCTCTATAATTGTTATATTTACATCATTTTCATAAAGCCGCATCTGCACCTGCATGGGAGTAGGATCCTCGGTCAGCTTGATATGACCGAAGTGATTGAAGAAAAATAATACACCAAGACCTATGCCTACGGAATAAGAGATAGCAAGTGCAGGAAAGGAACTGCCATCCTGGCCTGTCACCTGTGCAGTGATCTGCTGGAAAAGGGCAGGTACATTCACATCATTGTTAAAGGTCATAATGGAAAAGCCTGCACCGAAAAAGGTGGCGAGGCAGACAAATATGACTTTGCACCATCTTATAACAATATTGACAGTTCCTTCCTTCTGATAGGTGATGATGAAGTTTGGTTCGCCAATATGCGTAATAGCAAGATCAGGCTCTTTGAGCTGGATATCATTTATAAGATCCATAACAGAAATCACATACCTGCCTGTCTTGTCCGGATCCAGGTTTGCTACCGGGAGAACCCGCAGGTGATTTAAAATTTTGGAATTGGTGCAGGATAGCTTAGCAATGTCCTGGAGATAGACATGGGGGTGATGAACCTCCACGTTTTCTTTGGTTTGGATGTATAGTGTGTCACTCATGAAATTCACTCCCATTGCAAAAAATGTTGGTTACAGGCAAGGATAAAGTACGTTGTTATTCTTTCATTTTCGGTTTAAAAAACCAGCTTGCCAGATAAGAAAAAATCAGGGCTGCAGAGACACCAGCTGCGCAGGCGGTGAAGCCTCCTGTGAAAAGCCCGATGACACCATCTGTGTCGATGGCTTCTTTCAGACCTTTCCATAGTGTATTCCCGAAACCAAGTAGTGGCACAGCAGCACCGGCACCGGCGAAATCAATCAGAGGCTGATAAATGCCTATGGCTCCAAGAATAGAGCCGGTGCATACCAGAAGAACCATGACACGTCCGGGCATAAGTTTGGTTTTATCAAGTAAAATCTGGACAAGGGCGCAGATCAGGCCACCTACCCAGAATGCATTAAAATAGTCCATGAAATCATCTCCTCATAGATACAGAAAAAGATAGTTGGTAGAGACAGATTATAATTAATACAGTACGGCTTATAGGACTGCAATTATACAGGAAGTACGCACAATTATTTAGTTTACTGCTTTTGATCTTTTTTTGAAACATGCTCTAATACTACAGCATGTGCAATCCCCGGAATGGAATCTCCCTCATTAAAACTTGTTTTGGAAAGCAATGCTCCTGTAGGAACAAAGAGCACCTTTTTCCAGGTTCCTTTTGCCAGTTCCGGCAGAATATAAGCAGCCAGCACAGATGCACTGCATCCACAACCACTTCCACCAGAATGAGTATCCTGTGTTTCACCATCAAAGATTAAAAGTCCACAGTCCTGATAAATGGACTCTATATCATATCCTTTTTCTTTTAACAGATCCAGCAGGATCCGTTTTCCAACAGCTCCCAGGTCTCCGGTGAAGATTGCATCATAATCATCAGGTGTTCGGTCAAAGTCACAAAAATTCCGGTAAATGGTATCGCAGGCGGCAGGTGCCATGCATCCACCCATGTTTAGAGAATCCTTAAGTCCAAAGTCAATCAGCTTTCCAGTGGTGAGTCCTGTTATTTGGACACATCCTTCTGCTGAAATTAGCGGATCAGTCTTTTCCGGAATTTCCGGAACAGGCAAAGTTCCGGAGAGAACACAGGCACCGCTCCCGGTAACCGTCCACGTGGCTGAGAGAGGACGCTGGTTTCCGTAAGCCAGAGGAAATCGGAATTCTTTTTCTGCGCTGGCAAAATGGCTGGAAGTGGCACAGAGAATATGTTCTCCGTATCCGGCTGCAACAGACATGGCGCCAAGAGAGAGGGATTCCCCTATGGTGGAGCATGCACCGAAAAGTCCGTAAAATGGGATTCCCATTCCGGCAATTCCAAAGGAAGAGGCGGTAGTCTGAGCCAGAAGATCACCTGCGAAGGTCATGCGGATATCCCCTGGAGTAAGTCCGGCTTTTCCAAGGGCCAATGCGGCTGCTTCTTTTTGCATGGTGCTTTCCGCAGCTTCCCAGGTAGCCTCTCCAAACATAGGTTCTTCGCAGACCAGATCAAATTTGCTTCCAAGAGGTCCTTCCCCTTCCTTTTTTCCAACTACAGAAGCACAGCTTACAACGTAAACCGGATTCTGAAAGCTCATACTGGCAGAACCGGTAAGTCTGGCTGGTGTCTGTGGATTCATGAAATCACCTCCATTATTTTCAGAAGATAGTAGATCACTCCGGCAATCCAGGAACTCATGATTCCGTAAAGGATTACAGGACCTGCAATGGTGAAAATCTTGCAGCCGATTCCAAAGACCTGACCCTCCGTTTTATATTCAATGGCAGGGGCGGCTACGGAATTAGCAAAACCGGTGATTGGAACCAGACTTCCCGCTCCGCCAAATTTTCCAATCTTTGGATAAATATTAAATCCGGTAAGAATAACACTGATAAAAACCAGGGTAACAGAACACCAGGTACCGGCCATATCCTGGTCTAATCCTCTGGATTTTGCAAAATTTGTTATAATCTGCCCAACGACACAGATTACACCGCCTGTGAGAAAAGCCTTTGCCATGTTCATGGGAAGACTGTGGGTAGGGGTGATCTGTTTTACATAGTCGGCGTATTGTTTCTGCTTTGCTTTTGGTATGGAACTGTTCATAAATGCCTCCTGTAGCTATGATGAATGGAATTGCTTGCTTAGAGTACAGTAACCTTTTGGTTTCTATTATTATGTGAAAAAATATGTAAAATATACTTTCTTTTTAGCTGAATTTATACTATCATGATAGTATTGTTATAGTTATTACGGAAGATGATGCTATTGCTCATAAACAGAATAACAGTAGCCTCATATTATAAACCGAAGAAGAGAGGTACCTTATGGGAAAATATTTTATAGGGAAGGGAGTACAGCTCCTTACAGAGGAAACTGAGAATAAGATCAGAATCTATAAGCTGGGACTGCTTCAGCCGGAATTTGGACATATGCCATGCATCAGTGGGAATGCATTCACTTTTCTATTGGCAGAAGAAGGAGAAATACAGTGTCAGATAAATCAGGAGAAAGTAGATCTGGAAGCTGGCGAGGCTTTATTTATCAATGCAGAACAGTCCTATCGTCTGGTCAGAAGTGAGAAGGAAAGCAGCAGTTTTTATATAATTGAGGTGGCTGGAGAGTATCTGGCAGCTGGAGATGAGAGCCTTCAGAATAAATATATTTCACCGGTTGCAGAAGCAGAAGCATTCGCTTATTGCAGGTTTATGCCGTCAGCTGAGGAAGATACAGATGAAGATATTCTTCTTCAGGCACTTCTTGCCGCTGCGCAGACAGCAGAAGGCAGGGATATGGCCTATGAACTGGATATGAAGAGCTGGCTGTTCACTGCATGGGGAAGCCTTTATAAGAAATTTGCCCAGCCGCGTCCAGAATGTAAGAATGCGGTGATCAGGGAACGGTTGAAACTAAATCGTATGACAGGATATCTCACTGAGCATTGTAACGAGAAACTGACTCTTTCTGCTATGGCAGAAGCATGCCAGGTAAGCACTGGTGATTTTTGCCGTTTCTTTAAGAAACATATGGAGATGACTCCATTCGAATATTTGCAGAAATGCAGAATCTGGAACAGTATGGATGCAGTTCTGGATAAGACCGCTTCTATGGGAGATATTGCAGTGGAAAATGGTTTTGCAGGAGCAAGCTATTTTTCAGAGACTTTCCGAAAAGAGATGGGCTGTTCTCCCGCGGATTATCGGAAATGGTACCGTTGTTTGTCAGATGAATGTCCGATAATCACCAGAGAAAATAAAGAAGAAAGCGCCAAGGTGTCAAAGCGGGATAAAAAAGGGAAGTCAGACAAAAATGTTCCATCCTATTTACTATAATAGAAAATTAGTTGTGTTGATTTTTAACGCAATTCAGGGAAACCACCGTTTATAAAAATAATACAAAGATCCCAAAGCTTTTCCGAAGGCCACCGCGATCACGACCCATCGGATTCCATTGGTCAGTTTGATCCTTCTGGAAAAGATGGGGAAAACATCTGCCATCTCAGCAAGTGCCATGATCCATCCGCCCAGAAAGATACCGGAAAAAAGTCCATAAAGGAGCAGGGTAAAGGTTCCGCCTGGAATGTGCCAACCATAGAGGAAAAAAAGATTACCACATACAATGCCAAGAAGCGTAATATCTTCATATAACAATATATGTTTTCCTGTATGAGTGATACCGGCATAGCGGGGAACGATGGAAAGACCGATAAGCAGGCCAACTACACCGCCTGCGATGATGATTCCAGAGCAGAAGCCAACTATGGATAGGAAAACTTGCTGGATCATGGGTGAGATCTCCTTTCACGAAACGGACCTGTCGCTGAGAAAAGTTTGTTGTTTTGCAACTATCATAACAACATTTAGTATGGAAAGAATCTTAGAAAATATGCGTTTTTTCTGTACATTTGTGAAGTTAAATAGTATAATAAAACGATGCGGCAATGGAAAGAATAGGATTGGCGCAGATATTGTTTGATAAAAAGTTGAGTATAGAAAGATAGAGGATGTAAATCTGTGAATGTAAATTTAAAACAGCGGTTCCAGGAAATTCTGGAAGATAACCGGATACTGGAAGCGGAGCTTATGAGCAGGCATACTACATTCCGAATTGGCGGTCCGGCAGATTTCTTTCTGGTACCGGAGAATGCTGACGAGATTAGGAAAATCATAGCAGTTTGTAAGGAAAAAAATGTTCCATATTTTATTCTTGGAAATGGAAGCAATCTTCTTGTAAGCGACAAGGGCTATCAGGGAGTGGTAGTGCAGCTGTATAGAAACTTTGGACAGATCAGAGTTGAAGACAGCCAGATCCATGCCCAGGCAGGAGCTCTTTTATCTGGAATTGCTGCAGCTGCAAGAGAGGCATCGCTGACTGGCTTTGAGTTTGCAGGGGGAATTCCGGGAACCTTAGGCGGCGCTGTGGTGATGAATGCAGGAGCGTATGGCGGAGAAATGAAGGATGTTCTGAAAGAAGTCACGGTTCTTACTCCAGAGGGCGGAGTCCTGACCTTGCAGGCAGATGAACTTCACATGGGTTATCGGACCAGTGTGATAAAAGAAGCTGGCTATATTGTTCTGGAAGCTGTCATTTCTCTTGAAAAGGGTGATCAGGAGGAGATTCGCAGCCGTATGCAGGAGCTGGCAGGGATGCGAACCAGCAAGCAGCCACTTTCTTATCCAAGTGCAGGAAGCACTTTCAAACGGCCAGAGGGCTATTTTGCAGGCAAACTGATCATGGACAGCGGATTGCGAGGCTATCAGGTAGGCGGTGCCCAGGTTTCTGAGAAGCATTGCGGTTTCGTGATCAATACAGGAAATGCCACAGCGAAAGATGTTACCACGTTGATGTCTGATGTTCAAAGAATTGTTATGGAGAAATTTGGTGTGAAGCTTGAACCAGAGGTGAAGTTTCTGGGAGAATTCTAGAGCCATAAAGAGTCCTTTGGAATGGACTTAAGACACATAAGAGGCAGATGAGTTCACTTTGCGTTACAGGTTAGGTTATGAACATTAAACATTCTGCCCGGCAGGAGATGAATTATGCGATTTGTAATTGTTACAGGCGTTTCCGGCGCAGGTAAGTCTACTGTGCTGAAAATGCTGGAGGATGCCCACTATTTTTGTGTGGACAATCTTCCTATTCCATTGGTGGAGAAATTTGCTTCCCTGATGCTGGAAGTACATGAAGAAGGAGTCCAGAATGCGGCTCTTGGTATTGATGCCAGAAGCGGTCACTCTCTGGAAGAACTGGCACAGGTTCTGGATCATATGAAAGAAGCTGGATATGATTTTGAGATTCTTTTTATGGATGCAGAAGATTCCGTGCTGGTAAAGCGTTATAAGGAAACCAGACGCAGCCATCCGCTTGCCAGTAACGGCAGGGTAGATGACGGAATCCGTCTGGAACGCCAGAAAATGGATTTTCTTCGTAAGAGAGCTGATTATATTATTGATACCAGTCACCTTCTTACAAGGGAGCTGCGCCAGGAAATTGAGAAGATTTTTGTAAATAATGAAAAATTCTGTAATATGATGGTCACGGTTCTGTCTTTTGGATTTAAGTATGGAATTCCGGCAGATGCAGACCTGGTATTCGATGTGCGTTTTCTTCCGAATCCATATTATGAGGATGAATTACGTCCCCTTACCGGTATGGATGAGAGCGTGTTTAATTATGTAATGGATAATGAGACCGCAAGGATTTTTGCAAATAAACTGGAAGATATGGTGGAGTTCCTGATTCCTAAGTATGCACAGGAAGGTAAAACAAGCCTTGTAATTGCAGTTGGCTGCACAGGGGGCAAGCACCGTTCTGTTACCATTGCAAGGGAGTTGTACAGCCGGATTGCCAGAAATGGTGAATATGGTTTTCGATTGGAGCACAGAGATGTGGATAAAGATCGCCTATTGAAAAAATAGAAAGAGGAGATCGTGGAATGTCTTTTTCAGGGATGGTGAAAGAAGAACTTTCCAGGCATATCGGCTCCGGAAGACACTGCAGGATTGCGGAACTGGCTGCAATCTTTACTTTCTGCGGCAGCCTGGAGGCTGGAACTGATGGGAGAAAATCCCTGCGTATCCAGACAGAAAATGAGGCACTTTCAAGAAAAGGCTTTACATTATTGCAAAAAACATTTAATATAGAGACAGATGTATCAAATTCCCGGATTGACCGTTTCAGAAAGGGAAATCTTTATTGTATTTCCATTATTGATCAGTTTTTAGTAAAGGAAATACTGGATTCTGCCAAGCTGGAATTTTCGGGAGTGAGCGGAGGGATGCCACTTGTATCCAATTCTATTGTATATCAGAGGGATTGCTGCAAAAGGGCGTTTGTACGCGGTGCTTTTCTCTCGGCAGGTTCGATCAGTGATCCTCAGAAGGGATACCATTTCGAAATTGTATGTCCCAGCCAGGAGATCAGCGGGCAGCTGCAGGAAATTATTCACAGCTTTCATATAGATGCCAAGATGGTTCTGCGTAAGAAGTCTTATGTACTCTATGTGAAGGAAGGGGCGCAGATTGTAGACATGCTTGCTATTATGGAAGCAAATGTAGCTCTTATGGATCTGGAGAATATCCGTATCCTGAAAGAGATGCGCAATTCTGTGAATCGGAAGGTAAACTGTGAGACTGCTAACATAAATAAGACGGTTAATGCAGCAGTGAAGCAGATGGAGGATATCAGACTTCTTGAAGAAAAGGTGGGCCTGGAGAGTCTGAATGAAGGACTTGAAGAGATCGCCAGATTGCGGCTGCAGTATCCGGAAGCAACACTTAAAGAACTAGGATTGATGTTGAATCCACAGGTTGGAAAGTCTGGAGTAAATCACCGGCTTCGTAAATTAAGCCTGCTTGCAGATGACCTGAGGGAAAACAAGGAGGAGTTATTATGATTAAAAAACCAATCACCATTCACCTGTCCACAGGGCTTGAAGCCAGACCCGTTGCACAGCTGGTACAGGTGGCAAGTCAGTTCAACAGTGAAATCTACGTAGAAGTAGGCAAGAAGAAAGTAAATGCCAAGAGTATTATGGGTATGATGACACTGGGACTTGACGCCGGTGAGGAGATTACACTTTCTGCTAATGGTGAAGATGAAGAAGCTGCGATGAGCAGTATTGAACAGTATCTGAGCAACCAGTAAAGGCTGCCGTAAAAAGTGAGGATGGTTACCAATGTCTAAGTTTTTGAAATTTATAGTACATTTTGTTGTAATATGTACCATACTTTGTGTGGTTGCATTAGCGGTTCCTCCATTCTTTGGAGTGACGACTGAAATCAGAGACGACTCCACAGTCAAGTCAAATCTGGCAATGGGATCTGTTACATATGCAATTCCGGTTAAAACCGAAGAAGCAGCTCTGGGTACACCGATCCTTGTAAATGATGAGAATGCAGTGTATCGTTATACACTGGCCAGCGCTGAAGTCACAAATGGTACAGGTACTGCTATGGATCCAACTGTTTCTCAGGGACAGCCGATTAATGTGACAATTGGAAGCTACCTTCCGAAAATTGTTGTAACAATTCCGTTTATCGGATATCTGATGGCAGCTACCAAGAGTATTGAGGGGCTGATTGTTCTTGGACTTACCGTTCTGTTTCTGATTATTCTTTATGTAATCGCAGAACTCTGGAAAAAAGATCAGGATGATTATGACGACTATCCGGAGGATACAGAACCAGGATACGTGAAGAGCCGTAAAGAGCTGAAGAAAGAAGAGAAGCGTAAAGAGCGTGAGTACCGTGATGAAGAGCGTGAGATCAAAGCACAGGGCAAGCGCAGCAAGAAAGAGAAGCGTAAGATCCGTACCGGTGGCTTTGTGGATGAAATCGATGAAGACGATTTTGATGTAGAGGAAGAGGAAGCGCCACAAAGAGCTGTACAGAGTGCTACAAGTGAAGCACATGAACTTCTGAAGAAAGAAGTAGCAGCAGCTACCGCAAAGGACTCCAAACCAGTCAGGAAGTCTGCTAAGCCTGCAACACAGACTAAGAAGGCAGCACCGAAGAAGAAAGCAGCTCCGGAGATTCATGAGGAAGAAGAGGATAAACCAGTTGAGATCAAGAAACTGGCAATCCCAAGATATTCACCGGCGCAGCTTGCTGCGAAAGCAAAGAAAGAAGGAGATGCTCCTGACATTGTAAAGGATGAGATAACCAAGGTAACTTTGTTTGATTATTCTGATATCTTTGCTGACGAAGATGAGGATGAAGACGAATACTATGATGATGAAGATTAATTCATTATTATAATAGGAAAGAAGAGGCATTCGATGATGCCTCTTCTCGTTTTTATATTAAGGAAAAGACAATGGTTTCGTAAGGTTTTAGAGCCAGTGTATTAAATAATGAAAGCTGATTGATAGTTGCCAGCAGGAGTGTAACCGACAGCTATTAGAAGCACTATATAATAGGAAGAAAGAAAAAACTGGAATATACACACTCACATCTTGCATAAAACCATTTTCAGACACACTCTGGATTGTATTTAAAATAATACAAAAAAACATCTGGATTTTTTGAAAAAAACACTTGCAATTTTTAAAACCTTTGTGTATACTAATATCTGCTGTGACATGATAGCAATGAAGCGCGAGGTTGCCGCCGATTAAGGCGGGTTTTCCGTGGAGCGAATGTCAAGTTAGGAAACTGACGACAAGTCACTGTACAAAGTTCAATAACCATCTTGGGATGGGACGTGTGTGCAAATATACCATGACACACACGGAGATGTGTACAGTCGCCGCTTGTCGTACTGCTATATAAGTACGAATAGGAGGAGACTTTTTTTATGGCAAATCAGGTAATGAGAATCACATTAAAAGCTTACGATCATCAGTTAGTAGATGCATCTGCTGCAAAGATCATCGACACTGTTAAGAAGAATGGCGCAACAGTTAGCGGACCGGTTCCGCTTCCGACTAAGAAGGAAGTTGTTACAATCTTAAGAGCTGTTCACAAATATAAAGATTCCAGAGAACAGTTTGAGCAGAGAACACATAAGAGACTGATTGATATCATTGCTCCGACCCAGAAGACAGTTGATGCACTGTCCAGACTGGAAATGCCTGCTGGTGTTCATATCGACATCAAGATGAAGGCAAAATAATTAATCTTGTAAATGCATAAGCATTTAGCTATTTATTATATGATTACCTGAAAGGGCAATCCGCTATAGGAGGAAGAAAGATGAAGAAAGCTATTTTAGCTACCAAAGTCGGAATGACTCAGATCTTCAACGAAGATGGAATGTTAATTCCGGTAACCGTTTTACAGGCTGGTCCATGTGTCGTAACTCAGGTTAAAACAGATGAGAACGACGGATACACAGCAGTTCAGGTTGGCTTCGGCGACATCAGAGAGAAACTGGTGAACAAACCGGAAACAGGCCACTTTGCAAAAGCAGGCGTTGCAGTTAAGAGATTCGTTAAAGAATTCCGTTTTGAGAACGCTGCTGAATATGAGGTAGGACAGGAAATTAAAGCTGATATCTTTGCAGCTGGAGATCACATCGATGCAACAGCAGTTTCAAAAGGTAAAGGCTTCCAGGGCGCAATCAAGAGACATGGACAGTCCAGAGGACCTATGGCTCACGGTTCCAAATATCATCGTCATGCAGGTTCCAATGGTGCTTGTTCTGATCCGAGCAAGGTATTCAAAGGAA
>OLQL01003120.1_pt1 | contig 10417 bp, 7 predicted proteins | sample 1672971 | NCBI WGS metagenome assembly OLQL01 (sample SAMEA3136742, study PRJEB25190) | human gut metagenome | biome: human gut; feature: human-associated habitat; material: faeces | place: Austria | collected 2013
CTTGACAAACACATTCTGTCCGCCGAGCATCTCACCGACGCTCTCCACATATCCCTGCCAGCTTGCCGCAGCATCTGCCGCACTCAGATTGACCAGATCCTGCTTATGTGCCGACAGGCTGTGCTGCGCCGTCATAATCACCGGCAGCAGCTGTGCCATAAAGAATCCCACCGTGGACAGCACGATGGCCCACAGGTTGCGTTTCATGCAATCCCGCACGAGACCCTTAGAACAGGAGTTTCTTGGCATCATAGCCTGCCACCTCCGTTTCATTGATAAAGATTTCCTCCAGCGTCAGCGGGAGCATTTCGCAGAAGGTCGGGTTCAGCGCGTTCACCCTGGCGAGCAGCTCTTCCCGGCTGCCGCGCGCCGTAATCGTGTACAGCGAGCCGCGCTGCTCCTTGTGCAGAATGTCAAAGCCTTCCCACGCGGAATCCGGCAGCGGATTCGGGAAAATGCACTGCATTTTGTACATGCCGAGCTTCATGTCGTCCAGATCGCGCGAGAACAGGATACCGCCGCGGTGCAGCAGGCCGACATGGTCGCAGATATCCTCCAGTTCGCGCAGATTGTGAGACGCGATCACAGGAGTAAATTCCCGGTTCATAATCTCCGACGCAAACAGGCTCTTTACTGCCTGACGCATTACCGGATCAAGTCCATCAAAGGTCTCATCGCAAAACAGATATTTCGTTGCCGCGCACACACCGATGATTACCAGAACCTGTTTTTTCATACCTTTGGAAAAAGTTGCAATTCTGCGATTTTCTTCCAGATGGAATTGTTCCATCAGTTCATGAAAAAACCTGGTTCGAAACTGAGGATAGAAGTTCCGGTAAAAGCGCACCAGATCCATTGCTGTATAATTTGCCGGAAAATAACTGTCATCTGAGATATAGAAAAACAGTTTCTTTGCTTCTTCATTTTCATACACTGGCATACCGTCAATCTGGATTTCCCCTTCATCTGGCTTTATAATTCCAGCCATCATCCGAAGCAGGGTGCTTTTCCCGGCGCCGTTACTGCCCACAAGACCAAACACTTCCCGCACTCCAACATCCAGAGTTGCTTTATTGACCGCTTTGACAGTGCCAAACGCCTTACTGCATTCTTTGACTTCTATCATGGCTTCTCCTCCTTGTAACACTCCCCGATAATATAGATCAGCTCTTCCTCATTCATTCCCATAGCCTTTCCCTTCTGAATCATGGCTTTTAGTTCTTTTGTATAGGAAGCTTTGCTAAGCTTACGCACTTCTTCACTGTCTGCGATAAAATTTCCTGTTCCTTTAACCGGGTAGATCAGTCCCTCCTGTTCAAGCTGCATGTAGGCTCGCTGGATGGTGTTGGGGTTGATCGATAATTCCATGGCCAGCTGCCGCACAGAGGGCATTCTGGAGCCTGGCTCCAGTACTCCCTTCAGGATCAGGTTCCGGAATTTCTCCTCCACCTGCTCGTACAGTGGCCTTCTGTCCTGATAATCTAAAACGATCATAGACAGGCCTCCTCCTTTCTAAGTGTATTAATACGTTTAATACACTTAAGATAGCATATGTGTACTTTAAATTCAAGACGGGAAATTCTTAAATGTTTATAAAGTGGAATGCGCCAACAAAAAACCTTCTCACAATCTCCCCTGTTTTTCCAGGATTTTGTAAGAAGGTCTTCTATTTTTCTTAATATATTTGCGATTATATTTTATATCAGCCTCGTACACCCTCGTTTCTGGTAATTCTTATAGCATCTCCAGATACCATAAGTTCCTGCAAAAACAAGAAACAGATTCAGTGCAATTACGGATGTGGCTCCTGTATGATCCAGCATGTACAGCATCACATCACTGACCAGCAGGCTCCAGATATTTGCCCCCATATGAAGAAATACACTGGCAAACAGATTTCCTCTCCATTCCAGGATCAATGCGAAAAGCAATCCCATAATAGTTGCATACACTCCCTGGAGCAGATTCATATGGTAAATTCCAAATGTCAGTCCTGAAAACAGTGCAGCTGTGATCACGCGCATATTATCTCTCATACGAAGAAATACCAGCCAGCGGAAAATAACCTCTTCTGCAAAAGGTGCTGCAATCCCCATCCAGAAAATCAGACTCCAGATACTTTTCCCCTCGGAAATCAGGGACTGAGTTTCCTGATAAGCTTCCGGATTCAAATATTGCTGAAAAAGCCCTACCAGAATGTTTCCATATTGACCAAGAAATGCGCCAATTATAAGAAACCCCAGAATTTCAGGAACAGGAAGGTGACGATCAGCTGCAGGATATAATATCCCGGTTTCTTTTCTTCTTGAAAAATCGCCCCGATACAACAATATGCAGGGAACTGCAGCCAAAATCCCTGTCAGACCAGTCAGCATAAGCACATGCTGGTAATATGCACTCATATCTGCGCCAGTCCGCTGCACCAGAAAATACAGTCCCAGATAGGAGACAAGCTGGGAAAGCACAAAATGGATTCCCACCGGATACAGACACTTCCATGCCAAAACCGGCATTTTCTGTTTTCTTCTGGGGCTCAGGCGAAAAAATCCAGTATTTCCTCTGCCGAATTCACAATTTTAAAAGGATGGGCATTTTTCAGTTCTTCTTCGGTTCCGTACCCATAGGAAACTGCAATGCATTCCAATCCGGCGCGTCTTGCCCCAAATACATCATGCTCTTTATCCCCCACCATGATCACCTGGTCACGGTGTTCAGAAAATCCCAGCCGCTTCAGAGTTTCCTCGATCACCTCTGTCTTATTGGTTCGTCTACCCTCAGGCTCACTTCCAACCATCTCGTCAAAATAAGAATCAATGTGGAAATATTCCGCAACGATCTTCACGAAATTCTCTGGTTTGGAAGACGCAATGGCAAGCTTGTATCCTCTTTGTTTCAGTCCGGATAACATTTCCGGAATGCCAGGATACAGTTCATTCTCATAAATCCCCACTGGTGCGTATCGTTCTCTGTAAATCTCAACTGCCTTTCTTGCTGTTTCTTCGTCAATTCCCGCATATTCCTGAAACTGCTCCAAAAGGGGCGGTCCCACAAAAATGCGCAGCTTCTGAAGATCTGTTTCTGGTTTTCCTACCTTCTCCAGAGCATATTGTACGGATTTGGTGATTCCCTCCCCGGAATCGGTGAGAGTTCCGTCCAGATCAAATAAAATAGCTTTGTACATCTGTGTTTTGCCTCCTGTACCGTCATGTAATTTTTGTCGTTGATTTTTCAAGTCTTTCGCTATATGGGTGTTAATTATAACATCATTTCTTTATAACGTCCAGATGGCAAAATCTTAGTTGATGGTTACCATTCACTCCGTGTTACTGTTCACTCCGTTCACAGTAATGCGCTTCGCGATGCACAGAAATCATGCATTCGCATGATTTCGCGCCGCAATTCTCGGGTTTTCTGTGAACTTTGTTCACAAAAAACGCCTCGCGGAACGTTACCAGTGAACAGTAACCACTCCGTGACCAGTAACAGTTGATACACACTTTCAAAACTCCCATATAGGCATATGCACAATTCTTCTCCCATCTATTACCGCAATCACCTTCACAGTATTTTCCTTCGCTGTAATCGGCTGGTCAAATATAAGGGTATCCCCCTTCTGGTGCCAGAAAATCTCATCACCATTTAAGTTCAAAGACAGAATTGTAACATCCTGCTCACCGGTAGTTCTTATAACTTGTATTTCAGGATATTCATTTACAGGGACTGTTTCTTCGTGTACAAAACGTATTGTGCCATTTTCATTATCATTTATGTTATTGTTTTTATTTATGTTTTCATTTTTTTCTCTATTTTCATCATTTCTGTTATAGAATCCAAGTCCATGAGATGTCTTTGCCATTCCTACTGCTGTAAAAACCGTGCCGGCCCCCGTGAGCTTCAAGTACTCACTGGTATTTTCTTTTTTGGAACTTTCCGTAATTTTTGCTTTGACCCTATTCTCTTTTTTCCGATAAGTATTCTTTGTTTCTCTGGCAGTAATCCTGCTTTCACTTATATTTTCATCTGCTGCGGTATCTTCTGACTTTTCTTCTTTGCTTTTTGAGCTATCCTTCTTTACACGGGGAGTGTTTTTTGTAGTATTGCTTTTAGACTCAGTTCCATTAGCACTGTTGTCTGCATTTATATTCGTTTTCTCATTCTCTGCGTTTTTGTTTGCCGGTGAGGCTGCCGTGACACTGTTTTCTTTCTTTATTTCTTTCCTATTTTCTTTTGGTCTTCTCTCAGAACCCGCAGCTTGAGGTTTTTCCCAGCCCTCCTTATCACCTGTGTTGTCACCGTTCTCTGTTTTCGACAAGCCAGCTCCTGCGTTGCTATTATTGCTATTATTGTTGTTACTGTTATTATTCCCGCTGTTGTTATCGTTACTGCTGCCGCTATTATGACTGTTATTATTACCGTCATTTTCTATGTCATTACTGCTAGTACCGCCATTCGCGCTGTCACTATTGCTGTTATTATTGCTCTCATTACCATTACTGCTCCCATTTTCTTTCTGCTCTGGCTCCGTAGTTTCCTGATTTCCTTCAGCCTCCTCCCAATTATCAAATATACCTTCATCAGCACCAATATCGATATCAAATCCTCCAAATTCTCCACCATAAGTGTAAAGTATACCAACTTTGGTAATAAGTAAAATCACTGTCACCATCAGATAAATTCCAGGTTTCCGAAAGTTATTCCAGATGCTGTGTGAATATATACCTTTTCGATTTGAATTTTTCGCAATTTTTCTCCTTATGCTTCTCCATCTTTTCATTTTCCCTCACCTGTTTCACTTTCCATCTGTTTTTCCCAGATTTCAACGCTCTTACAATCCGTCCCATCTGCCTTACTGCTTCTGTATAAAACATAAAGTCTCCTGCTGGAATTCTTCTGACCTCTTCGCAAAAGGAACAGTCCATATTTCCCATACCCTTCTGCAAATTCCGGCGCATACAACAGCAGCTGCTCATAATACACGGCTGCCCGTTCCCACTCTTTCTGAAGTTCCGCATTTACCGCCAATAATAAAAGCAATTTTCTCTGCTCTTCATCTTTCGTATATTCTTTTTGCAGTTTTTGCAAAGCACTTTCTGCATGCTCGCATTTTTTAAGAAGAAATTTATCTGCTTCTTTGTCTGTACTTTTTTTATCCGCTTCTGCTGCAAATTTCTTTGACAACGAAGAAGACTCATTTTCCTCTATCTCGTAATATCCTTTCGTTACTTCTGCCAATGCACTTTCGAAAGCTGCCTGCTGCTCTGATCCTGCAAGAAATACACCTGCAGCCAGCAAAATCCCCGTAGTTCCAATCACCACCGCTGCATTTTTTCTGGCAAGCCCTTTTCTTTTTCCTATACCAGAAAGCATTTTTCTTGCCTGTGCCGCATTTTCAAATCGTCTTTTCCCCTGAGGCCGGGTACATTTATAGAGAAACAAAGCAAATCCCGGAGCTTTCCACAAAACGGATAACCAGTTTTTTCCTGCCAGCGCCTGTAATGTTTTTCCCAAAGCATAAAGATCACTGGAGCTGTTTACTTTTCCCTCATATTGTTCTGGAGCGGCAAAGCCTTCTGTTCCCATACAGATCCGCTGATTTTCTCCAAATCCAAACACCGCGCTCCCAAAATCCACCAGATACAATTTGCCCGAATCTGAAAGCATAAGATTATCCGGTTTCAAGTCCCCATAATATACCGGCGGTTTTTGCCCATGAAGATATTCCAGAACTGCAAGCACAGTGTCTCCGTAGGAAAGAAGCTCATCCACTGCAAAAACATGTCCCTCCTTTAACATCTGTCCAAGGGACTTTCCACGAATATATTCCATGATCAGATAACAGTGATTTCCATTTTCCACATAATCTACCATCCGTGGAATGGATGGATGTTCCAGAAGCCGCAGCAGTCTGGCTTCACGCTTTTTCTCAAGTGGAAGCTCTTTTACTGCCCAGTAATTTCCAAGCTCCATATCCCTGGCAAGGTACAAATGCCCCTCCCCACCTGCGCCTACCTGCTCCAGGATACAGTAACGCATTTTCAAGATCATACCTGTAAGATTGATGATAATCACCTCTTTTTCATAAAAACATGTAACTATTTTCAATAACAAAAATGAGACAAAACACGCTTCAAGGTCTGACGCAAGCACAGGCTTTAGAGCGTGTTTGAAAAAGGCTTTCTGCAAGATGTGCGTCACAATTTGTGGGAGATTTCGCCCGGATGAGGGCGCCGTAGTGGGCTACGGCAACTGAATTCAGGTGAAATCTCCCGCAAAGTGGGGCGTGCAGATTGCGGGAATGATTTTTCAAACAGGCTCTAGCTCGTTGTCTGCATAAATTAAGTGAATACTGTCGGCGATCTCCGGCAAATGATAAATATAAATAAGATAAAAAATTAGTGATTATGAAATGTCCGCTATTCCGAAGCGCGATTGAAAAAGCTTCGAATCAGACATTTAAGAATGTAATTAGAATTATAACATTTAAAGTCCACTGTGAAAAGCACTTTATAAAAATTTTATAAGTGCTTTTCACAATCTCAAATTAAATCTGAATCGTCTTTCCCAGTTCTGCGGACGTTCTGTGTGAAATGGAAATAACGGTACGATCCTTTGCCACACGTTTCAATGCAGCCAGAACAGCTTTCTCTGTCTCCGCATCCAGGTTTGCAGTGATCTCATCCAGAAGAAGCAGTTTGGGCTCTGCCACTGCTGCCCTGGCGATGGATAGCAGCTGCCACTGTCCCTGGGAAAAAATCTCCGGGGTGCAATAAGTATCGTAACCATTTTCCAGACTCTCAATCGCCTCTTTTAAACCTGTAAGCTCTGCAACAGCCTTTACCTGACGCTCAGAGATCCGGTCATCATATAATGTAATCTGGTCGCGTACGGTTCCCGGCACCATGTGAAAAGTCTGCTCTACGTATCCAAAGAGTTTCCGTCGTTCTCCAGCCCTCACAGCCGTTGCCGGAATGCCGTGGAGCAGTACCTGTCCCTGATCCGGCTCATAAAGTCCAAGAAGCAGCTTCAATATCGTACTCTTTCCTGCACCAGTTCGTCCGAGTAGAGTCACCTGATCGGTATCCATCACCTTGAAATTCAGATGCTCCAGCACCACATGCTCATCATAGCCGAAGGTTACATTCCGGAATTCTACAAACGGAAAACTATTACTGCCAGAAGCTCCCAGTCTGTGCCTTTCTTCCATATCAGTCATCGCTTCCTTTCGGCTAATCTTTTCATTTCTGTTTTCTTCTATTTTTGTTGCCGGATTATTCCAGGTTTTCTCGGTATCTCCATTCTCCTGTGCGCCATTTTCTTTCTCCTCCAGCCCAAAGAATTCATTAATCCTATGGATTCCAGCTACCGCGGACTGGATGGTCTGAATCTCCATTCCAAGACTTTCCACCGGCGAAAAAATCTGTGAAATATAGTTGATCACAGCCACTGCAGTTCCCGCAGACATTCCAAAAAACGTGAGCACCATCTTATTTCCAGATGCTGAAAGCAGCATCACAGCTGCAACCACGACTGCATTTAAAATCAAGATCACCGGTGAATATACTGCATCATAAAAATTGGTTCTCTCCATTGCCTGGTAACTTTCACCGATATAAGTATCGTAACGCTCTTCCATATATTTTTCCCTGGCAAGGCAATGGATGGTACGGATATTATGAAGGGTTTCCGGCACATGGCCAGAGGCTCTTCCCACAGCCTTACGATTTTCAATCTGGGCTGCCAGCATGTTTTTCTGCACATGTCTGGTAAACCAGAAAAGAAATGGCAGCATTACAAGAAGCACCACAGTGAGTCCCTTATTTTCAAACCAGATCACCACCAGAATACTGATAATCTTGCAAGCGTCAGCAAACATGTTGATGATCCCTGAGGTAAAAAGATTTTCCACAGTATCTACATCACCAACAAAGCGTGAAGCCAGAGTTCCAGGTTCCAGCCCTGTCAGTTTGTCAGAAGTAAGGCATATGAATTTTTCCATAAGGCTGCTTCTAAGTGCATGTGTGATTTTCTGCCCAAATACGGTAAGCAGACCTTCCCTGGCAGATTCCATGAATCCGGTAAGTGCAAGCATTGCAAAATAAAGGAAAATCACCCAGAATGTCACGGCTTTTCCCGCTGTGACTGTATCTACGATTTTTGCCAGGATCAGCGGCGGGATAAGAGCCGTTACCACTGCGCCTGCTACAGCAAAGACAATACCCATAGACAGCCATTTCTGCTGCAGAACTGTTTTCCAGATCACACCTTTTACCTGTCTTTTTTTCGCTTTTGCAAATTTCCCTTTGCCCCTGTTTTCTGCCGGAAAAACATTTGCATCTGACCTTCTGCTCTTTTTCAAAATCATATTTTCTTCTGATTTCAAGTTGTTCTTATTTCTGTCTGTCTTCACTCTCTGCACCTCCTTCCTCAGTAAATAATTTCTTATACTCCGGTACCTTCTCAAGCAATTCTTCATGCGTACCCACCACTGTTTTTCCATCTTCCATCCAGATGATCTGATCCATCTGCGGAAACAGATACAGACGGTGGGAAATCAGCAGCACAATATTCTCTTTCGACTGTGCTTTTAAATTGGCAAAAATCTGTCTCTCTGTGCTCTTATCCAAAGCCGAAAAAGGATCATCCAGAATCAGAACCGTTTTTTTGTGGCAAAGAGTTCTTGCAAGAGCCAGACGTTTTCCCTGTCCGCCCGAAAGACGTACGCCACCATTTCCTACCAGAGTCTGTAAACCATCATCCATCTCATTTACTTCTTCTGCCATGCAAACCATTTTCAGGAAATCCTCTGTCTTTTTCTGTTCACCCATAAGCACATTGTTTTCCACGCTGTCGTTAAACAGCTCCGGATCATGACCAAGATAGCCTATGATATTCGTCTGCCAGGATGGGGGCATATTCTGAAGCTCTTTGCCATCCACAAGAATCTGACCTTCATATGGATACTCGCACAAAAATACTTTTCCCAAAGTAGACTTTCCGCAGGCCACTGGTCCGGTAATTCCGATTATCTGCCCTTTTTCAGCTTTGAAGGAAATATCCTTCAGAATCTGTTTCCCATCCGGATAAGCAAAATTCAGATGACGGACCTGCAATTGTTTTACGTTCCTGTAACGAATTTCTGACTGGGCTATCTCTAGCTGAGATAGTTCCTTCTGCGACAATGTTTCTTCTGCATGTTTAGCAGACACATTTTCGATCTTTTCCACTTTCCCATTTTCCAGAATTCCAGACACATTTTTCTCACTCTTTGGAATTTCTTCCTGCTTTGTCAAAAGCGGCTTAATACGCTTCCAGGAAACCTGCGCCTTGTGCACTGCATTAAACAGCTTCGCTGCACTGGAAGATTTCACTGACAGCTTCACAAAGCATGCCAGGAAAGTGGTAAAAGATGCAATGTTCCATGTGCTCCAGCCAGTTCCCAGAACATTTTTCTGCCCAAAATACAGGATAAACAGCACACCAGCCATGGAGATGATCCGGTACAGCGGAGGCATGATGGAATTCCAGATATTCGCCTTTATGGCTGACTTTTCGTAGGAAGTAAGATTCTCTTCATATGCCTTTCGGCGCTCCTCTTCACATCCAAAAACACGGTATGTAATAGCATTTTCTGCCCGGTCAAGAATAGCTGTACTTAAATATCCTGACTGCTCTTTGTATGCAGCACCAGTTCTCTGGATCATCTTTTTCATCTTCTCCGCCGTCATATAGGAAATCGGCGGAAAGATCATGCATAGCAGTGCAAGCCTGAAATCATACCACAAAAGCATCCCTGCATAAGCACCCAGGGCAACTCCTGTATCAAAAATCTCCGTAGTGAATTTACGCATTCCCTCCACACAGTCATCCACATCCAGGATTGCCTTGGTCATAATGCTTCCCTCGCCTTCTTCCCGAAGGCTTGCACGACTTTTCCGCACCAGACTGGCGTACAGGATTTCTTTCATTCTTCGATTTACATTGTTGGCAAAACGCCGCACATAAAACCGCTTGATATATCTGGCAGTCTGGACAATTGCAATGGCGGTCACATAGCCCAGTACCAGAACCAGCATATCCGAAAACAGGTCTGCCCCTTTCAGGATATCCACCAGGCAGCCGGTCATTTTCCCCTCAAACCAGGGACCTGCCAGAAGGCCGATATTATAGATCAAACCGGATATAGTCACTGACAGAAGCACTTTCCATTCTTTCAGAAAATAGGAAAACACCCTGTCCGGCTGAAAATTTGTATGATGTTTCGCTTTCATCTGACATTTCCTTTCTGCCTTAGAGCGTGTTTGAAAAAGGCTTTCTGCAAGATGTGCGCCACAATTTGTGGGAGATTTTGTCCGGTTTTCAAACAGGCTTTAAAATTAATTAGAGAAATTTTAGAGATTTGCGTATATAATGGATAACA
>OLQL01003149.1_pt1 | contig 10328 bp, 10 predicted proteins | sample 1672971 | NCBI WGS metagenome assembly OLQL01 (sample SAMEA3136742, study PRJEB25190) | human gut metagenome | biome: human gut; feature: human-associated habitat; material: faeces | place: Austria | collected 2013
GGTTTTATTCCTTTACTGTCCCGTTTGGACAGTTTTATCCTGTTGAGAACATTTTATCGGTATAGGATGGCTTGCTGCTCTCGGCAAGTTTTTTGTATTCCCCTCCGGCTGTTTTCCGGTAAATCGCATAGGAAGTGGCATCGCTGCTTTCTTCCCATTCCAGATATACCTTTGTTTTTCCCTGTTTTGTTGTATGCAGTCCCTCCACGGCAGAAGGCTGTGGCAGTTCTTCCGGCTGCTGGATATCTCCCGGCTGTTGGGTATCATCCGGCTGCTGCGTATCTCCCGGCTGTTTTGTATCATCCGGCTGCTGCGTAGTATCCGGTGTTACATGATTACTCTCGGTATCCGTTACCGTGGCAGTATTTGCGGCATCTTCTGCATAAATACTCTGTGGGCACTGTGCCAGCATTCCAGCCACAAGTGCCCCGCAAATTACTTTTTTCCATAAACATTTCATCTTCTTTTGTACTCCTTATCTCCCTTTACATGTTATATACTGCCGGAACAATATAAGCCCGGCTCCCAGTACCACCAGGGAAAATATCCATGCGACCGCATCTCCCCTGACACTGAAATCCAGCCAGTGCGTTTCCGTCCGGACTACCGCAATAAAATTTGCCGTCATATGTCCGATCATGGATGCATAGACATTTCCCGCACGATCCATCAGAAGTGCCAGCACCACACCAAGAATCAGTGCGTAAATAAACTGCACGATATTGACATGCACGGCCGCAAAAATCAATGCCGAAATTCCAACCGCAAACGGTTTCGACAGCATATCTTTTAATCTTCCGAAAATAATTCCCCGGAATACCAGTTCTTCCAGAATCGGGGTAAATACTGCCAGACAAAGAATTTCCATTCCTATTGTACTTCCGTAAAAATCGGTATTTGCCTGCTGGTAACCCATCGAAATTTCCGTCAGTTTCGTCATGGATATGAGATTGTTCAAAGAAATTCCAAAGCATGCCATAATCCCGGCCGCAAAAAGTGCATGACAGATACGTTCCCGGCTGATTCCAAACGGCTGCTTTGCAATCCCTGCCAGTGCCTGTCCCTGACGATAAAACGGAAGCATGGATGGAATTGTAAAAACAGTGGCAATCAGCTGACAGAACACATAATGTGTGGCATCTCCTCCAAATGCCCACTGTGCAATTGTCATAATAATCAGCATCACCGCATAATAAAAAAGAAACGGGTAAAGAATATACCATATTTTCCCTAAAATCTCCTTAAAAAATTCCATACGATATCCTCCCATTTCTCTTTTTCCAATTGTTTTCTATGTTAAGCGTTTACAACCGCTTAATTTTTTAACGGTTTTTATGCACGTCACATGTATGCAGCTTACGCAGCAGCTCCGGAAGCTGCTCTAAGGAATCGCACATGCCTGCTACTCCTGCTGCTTTCATTTCTTCCACATCCCCGAACCCATAGCTGACTGCAATACAGAAAATTCCAAGTTCTTTCGCCCCGTTGACATCAAACATCGTATCCCCGATCAGACACATCTCGGATTTTGGAATATGACTCCAGCGGTGCATGACTTCCTTAAGAATCTCGGATTTTTTATCCCGTGTACCATCAAATGTTGCACCTACCACATCATCAAACAGCGGAAGAATTCCAAAATGCTCCAGAATCCGTCTGCAGGATACTTCCGGCTTGGAAGATGCCATGCCAATCCGGTATCCCTGTTCTTTTAATGTACGGATACACTTTTCCACACCCGGATATAACTTACACTCAAAAATTCCCGTCGTATTGTACCGTTCCCGGTATTTCTGCACAGCCTCATACGCTTTTTCATGCGAAAATCCATAATATCTTTCAAAACTCTCCGAAAGCGGCGGCCCGATAAACCGGTATAATTTTGCCGTATCCGGCTCCTTAATTCCGTAAAAATCAAGCGTATATAAAACACATTTTATGATTCCCTCGGAAGAATCAATAAGCGTTCCGTCCAGATCAAACAAAATGGTGTTCATTATTTCTTTACTCCTTTGGTATCACGGTTTCCCACATGCAGACGATGCAGGGCAACCGGCTTTCCTTTCACCTCGACCTCTTTCTCCTCACCTTCATGCAGCACATGAATACTTTTCAGTTCATCCCCGGCAGCCAGTTTCATGCCACGCACGCCCACCGCACCTTTCTTTTTCTGCGGAATTTGTGCACAGTCAATCCGAAGAAACATATCTTTCTTTGTTGCCATCACCAGTGTATCATTTTCTTCCAGCGGACATACCGTCAGTACTTCATCTTCCTCTCCCAGCTTTGTTGCCGCCGTTGTCTTTTTTGCGACCACAAATTCCATACCGTCCACAACTTTGATCATGGCATATTTTGTGCCAAATAACATCCGGTGCGAGCTGACATGTTCAAGACCTGCCAGATATACAACATTCTCTTCTTTACTGTCATAATTGCAGAGGTTGTCGATCGGTGTTCCTTTATCCCGGAATTTTCCATATGGAAGATCAAGCACTTTTAGCAGATGCATCTGTCCCTTGTCCGTAAAGATACAGATTTTATCCGTATTTTTGCACGTAAAGATATGCCTGTATTCCGCGTTTGCCGCCTCTTTATTTCTCTCATAGACAGAAGTATCCACAATCTTTGCATATCCGAAGCGGTCCATCAGAAAGACAACATCCTGCTCCTCGATCTTCTTTGCTGCAACTACAGCTTCTTTCAGATTGTCAATCACGGTTTTGCGCTCTTTGCCATAAGCTTTTTTAAACGCGGTCAGTTCTTTGATGATTACTTTTGCCATGGAAGAACGATGCTCTAAAATATCCTCATATTTTGCAATATTTTTCAGTGTCTCATCATGTTCTTTCATCAATGCTTCAATTTCCAGACCAATCAATTTATACAGACGCATTTCCAGAATGGCCTGTGCCTGACGATCCGTAAAATTCAGCTGCTGTGCCATGATCTTTGAAGATGGATTCTTAAAGGTAATATGATCCGTATTTCCGTCTGTCAGACAGGCTTTTGCATCTTTGATGCTGCGGCTGCCGCGTAAAATCTCAATGATCAGATCAATGACATTGCAGGCGCGGATCAGACCTTCCTGTATTTCTTTTTTGTCCTGTTCTTTCGCCAGAAGGGTCTGGTACTTTCTGGTTGCAATCTCATACTGGAATTTCACATGATGACGGATGATCGGCACGACGCCCATCGTCTCCGGTCTGCCATCCGCTACCGCAAGCATATTGACACCAAAGGTGTCTTCCAGCTTGGTTTTCTTGTACAGCAGATTCTCCAGAGCCTCGATATCTGCTCCTTTTTTCAGTTCCAGAACAATACGAATTCCCTCTTTGGATGACTGATTGGTAATATCGGTAATGTCACTGGTTGCCTTGGATTCTACCAGACCGTAAACATCATTTAAAAACTTCCCGATATTGGCTCCGATCATGGTATACGGAATCTCCGTGATTACCATGCGGTCTTTGCCGCCTTTGCCCTTTTCAATCTCGATTTTTCCACGGATTTTGATCTTGCCGACCCCGGACTCATAAATTGCCGGAAGATCATCTTTATTTGCAATGATTCCTCCTGTCGGGAAATCCGGTCCCGGAATATACTGCATCATCTCCGCAGTGGTAATATCCGGATTTTTCATATAGGCAATCACACCGTCTATCACTTCTCCGAAATTATGTGGCGGAATGGAAGTTGCCATACCGACAGCGATACCTTCCGCACCGTTGACCAGAAGATTTGGCACCTTTACCGGCAAAACAACCGGCTCTTTTTCGGTTTCATCAAAATTCGGCATGAAATCCACAACATTTTTATCCAGATCTGCCAGATAGGCTTCCTGCGTTACTTTCTGCAGACGTGCCTCCGTATATCGCATGGCAGCGGCACCATCGCCTTCAATGGACCCAAAATTTCCATGCCCGTCCACAAGCGGCAGTCCCTTTTTGAAATCCTGTGCCATGACAACCAGGGCATCATAGATCGAAGAATCTCCATGCGGATGATATTTACCCATGGTATCTCCGACAATACGCGCACTCTTACGATACGGTTTGTCATATCGGATTCCCAGTTCATACATATCATAAAGTGTACGGCGCTGCACCGGTTTTAATCCATCACGGACATCCGGCAGCGCACGGGCAATGATAACGCTCATCGCATAGTCAATATATGATTTTTGCATCAGCTCCGAATACTCGGTGCGAATGATACTATGTTCCATTTTATTTCTTCCTCACTCCTAGAAAACCTGACAGGATCTATACGTCCAAGATCGCATCGTTTGCATGTTCATAAATAAAGGCCTTTCTCGGCGGCACATCCGTGCCCATCAGCATAGCGGTTACATCCGACGCCATACGACCGTCTTCAATCTCCACGCGCTTCATGACACGCGTCTGGGGATTTAAAGTAGTCTCCCATAACTGCTCGGCATCCATCTCTCCGAGACCTTTGTATCGCTGCAGGGTAAAACTTCCGGTATGTGTTTTCCGGTATTTTTCCAGTGCCGCATCATCATAAAGGTACTCTTCTTTCCCTTTTGACGGAATCACTTTGTACAATGGCGGCATCGCCACATAAACATGTCCTTCAAAAATCAGTTCCGGCATAAACCGGTAAAACAGTGTCAGAAGCAGCGTGGAAATATGGGCTCCGTCGACATCGGCATCTGCCATGATAATAATCTTGTCATAGCGCAGCTTCCTGATATCAAAATCATTTCCGTACCCTTCCGAAAAACCGCAGCCGAATGCGTTGATCATTGTCTTGATTTCTGCATTGGCAAGCACCTTGTCGATACTGGCTTTTTCAACATTCAGAATTTTTCCGCGGATCGGCATGATCGCCTGATACATACGGTTTCGCGCCATTTTGGCGGAACCACCGGCAGAATCTCCCTCTACGATAAAAATCTCACACTTTGACGCATCCCGGCTCTCACAGTTGGACAGTTTTCCATTGGAATCAAACGAAAACTTCTGCTTGGTCAGCAGATTGGTTCTCGCTTTTTCCTCTGCCTTGCGGATTTTTGCAGCCTTTTCCGCACAGCCAATCACAATCTTTAAGGTTTCTAAATTTTTATCAAAAAACAGCGGAACTTCATCACTTGTCACTTTGGCAGTTGCACGGTTTGCATCCTGATTATCGAGTTTTGTCTTCGTCTGTCCTTCAAAACGCGGGTCCGGATGCTTGATGGAAATCACTGCTGTCATTCCGTTTCGCACATCTGTACCGTTGAAATTTGCATCCTTCTCTTTTAAAATGCCAAGTTCTCTGGCATAGGAATTGATAATCGTCGTAAACGCAGTTTTAAATCCGGTCAGGTGTGCACCACCTTCCGAATTATAAATATTATTACAAAATCCCATGATATTCTCATGGAACTCGCTGGTATACTGGAATGCCGCTTCCACCTCAATGCCTTCACTTTCCCCTTTGAAGTAAATGACATCATGCAGCACTTCGAGATTATTGTTCAGATCTTTGACGAACCCAATGATTCCATCCGGCTCATGAAACTCAATGTGCTCTGCTTCCGGCTTTCTCCGGTCCTCATATATGATCGTCAGTTTCGGGTTCAGATAAGCGGTCTCATGCATCCGGCTCTTAACATCATCTTCCCGGAATCTGGTCTTTTCAAAAATTTCTGGATCTGGAAGAAAATTGATCTTCGTTCCGGTCTTCTTTGTCTTCCCGATCTTTGGAAGAAGTCCGTCTTCAAGTTCTACCACCGGATGTCCCTGTGCATAGCGGTCATGATACACATATCCGCCCTGGCTGATTTCCACATCCATATAGGTGGAAAGTGCATTGACTACCGAAGATCCGACACCATGCAGTCCTCCACTCGTCTTGTACGCATTGTTGTCAAATTTTCCTCCTGCGTGCAGTGTAGAAAATACAACGCGGGCAGCCGATACTCCCTTTGCATGCATGCCGACCGGAATACCACGTCCGTTATCTTCCACCGTACAGGAGCCATCTGCCTCAAGGGTCACCCATATTTTATCACAGGCACCTGCCAGATGCTCATCCACGGAATTGTCGACAATCTCATAAATCAGGTGGTTGAGTCCTTTGGTCGTTGTACTTCCGATATACATTCCCGGACGTTTCCGGACCGCTTCAAGCCCCTCCAGTACCGATATACTGCTTGCATCATATCCTGACATGTTCCTCTATCTCCTTACTATCCTGCTAAATTACATTTGATCTCTCATGTGAGCAATCACCATCACTGCAATCCGAAAAGTCATCGCATCGTCAAACGTACGGATATCCAGTCCGATTGCTTTCTCGATACGTTCCAGACGATATACCAGAGTATTGCGGTGCACATACAGCTGTCTTGCCGTCTCTGATATATTCAGATTATTCTCAAAAAATTTATTGATAGTAGACATTGCTTCCTCATCATCTAAGATGTCCGGAATTTTCTCACCGAATACCTCTTTGATAAACATATTACATAAACTCATCGGAAGCTGGTAAATCAGACGCCCGATGCCAAGCTTTCCGTAAGAAATTGTGTCATACTTTGCATAAAAAACACGACCAACTTCCAGTGCCATCCGCGCTTCCTGATAAGATTCCGCAATTTCCGGAAGCTGTGTCACAACGTTTCCATAACCGACACGCACACGAATCATTGCTTCCATATGTAAATTATCTGCAAGGCTTCCCGCAATTTTTGACAGACGTTCCTCCATCTCCTCTTCTTTTATATGGGAAACATCTTTGATCAGAACGATACTGTGCTGATCCACGCAGGTCACAAAGTCCTTCGAACGGATATCTGCAAGATTTTTTACCAGTTCCATCGCCATATCGTTATTTTTACTTCCGGTATCAATCACAAAAACTACCCGCGGTACTTCCTGAATGTGGTGCTTTTTTGCTTTTCCGTAAATATCCACAATCAGCATATTACCAAGAATGATATTCTGCATAAAATTATTGCGGTCGAACTGCTCTGCAAAACTCATAACCAGATTCCGGATCTGGCAGACTGCCATCTGTGCGCATACAAGAAATGACTCTTCCTTCACCAGACAGACTAAAATATATTCCGTTTCACCTTCTACCATCACTTTATACAGATGATAATCCTGATACGTCTGTTTTTCAGCAAGCGATTCTGCGAAATCAACGACCACCTGCTGTTCTAATGCCTCCGGCAACGGCATCTCCTCCGTATGTGCTACCAGCTTCCCCTTTGCAGTAAACAATGCCGTATCCATGTGGCTGATCTCTTTAATTTCGTTTAATGAATTCTGTAATTTCTGATTTGAAAGCATATACTCTCCTATTATTTACGTTCGAAAGAACCCGGGTGTAAATACTAACACCCGGGTTCAAGATTTACAACTATATAATTTTAACGGACTAGTTGGTAATTGTCAATTCTGTTTCCTTGTCGAATACGTGAATCTTATGAGGATCAAATGCAAGCTTGATATGATCGCCATAACGGGCAGGTGTATCAGAATCTACTCTTGCAGTCATGTTTGCACCGGCTACGGAGTAGTACAGTAATACTTCTGCACCAAGTAACTCGTATCCTGTTACATCAGACTCGATGACACAGTCACCATTCTTCTGGATCATTTCAGGATCATCAGAGATATCCTCTGGTCTGATACCTAATACAACTGTCTTTCCGTTGTATCCGCCCTCTTCGAGCTTCTTTGCCTTGTAATCCGGAAGAACTACAGAGTAATCACCGAATGTTAATGTAGCTTTATCTCCCTGAATGGTGCACTTAGCATCGATGAAGTTCATCTGTGGAGATCCGATGAATCCGGCTACGAATAAGTTATTTGGCTCATTGTATAATTTCTGTGGAGAATCAACCTGCATGATTACACCATCTTTTAATACAACGATTCTGGTTCCAAGTGTCATAGCCTCTGTCTGGTCATGTGTTACGTAGATGATCGTAGCACCTAATCTGTTATGTAAAGAAGCGATCTCAGATCTCATCTGTACACGAAGTTTTGCATCCAGGTTGGATAAAGGCTCATCCATAAGGAATACCTTAGGATTACGAACGATTGCACGACCCATGGCAACACGCTGTCTCTGTCCACCGGAAAGAGCCTTTGGCTTACGATCCAGTAACTTCTCCAGATCAAGGATTCTTGCTGCTTCCTCAACCTTTGCCTTGATCTCATCCTTCGGAACTTTTCTTAACTTAAGACCGAATGCCATGTTATCAAATACTGTCATATGTGGATACAGAGCATAGTTCTGGAATACCATTGCGATATCACGATCCTTTGGCTCTACATCGTTCATTACCTTTCCGTCGATGATCAGATCACCGGAAGAAATCTCCTCAAGACCTGCGATCATACGAAGTGTTGTAGATTTACCACATCCAGATGGTCCTACGAAGATGATAAACTCTTTATCTGCAACATCCAGATTGAAATCTTTTACTGCCTCAAATCCGTTTGGATATACTTTGCAAACGTTCTTTAATGATAAACTTGCCATTTGAAAAACCTCCTGATTTTTGCTTTTCGTTATTTTTCTTTGGTGAAGTTTCTTTGAACTTCCTGACAAGTGTATGATAACGGAATCTGCCCGAAATTACCACCGTCAATCCGTCCAAATATTTACATGGTTTCTTGGCGAAATAACGAAAGGGGACATTGTTGTAAACAATGCCCCCAAAAATTACAGTTTTGAATATCCAAAACCGTTAACCATCGCCTCAATCTTTTGTCCCTGCCGGCAGAGCGGACAGTCTGCAACCGGATATGCCGCATATCCGGTGACATCATTTTCATCAAAAAGTGTCTCGACTTCTACGCCGTCTACCGAATTGATCGTTCCGAATAAAGAAGCCACCCACTCGATCTCTCCTCCGTAATACTGGATACACTCGAGTGCTCTGCGGATGGTCTCGCCGGTTGTCGTAGTTGCTAAAAGAAGCACAACATGTTTTCCGTTGATGGCAGCTTTATTGTTATCCCTAAACAGCATCTGGTTATTGCTGTTAATCTCCGGCGAAATCACATACACCGTCTCATGCTGGTTTGTGGTGCCCATAATTCCGTCCCGCTGGATCTCCTCCGTCAGAAAGGTACCGACCACTTCCGTTCCATCCATACACACAATGGTATCCACGTATTTTGTCTTTGGAATTCTCGAATACAGTACATGTGCCGCCTGTTTTGCTTCCGCCACACGTGTCTTGATACTTGTCACATCCACATAATAATTAATGTGGGAATGACTCGTTGCAAAATGTCCGTGCATGGCATGCAGCGCCAGCATGTTGCTTTCTTTTGAATAAAATTTCATCATACGATCTTCCATAGTATAATCCTCCTTCTCCTGTTGCTGTTATTGTTATGATAATCCGGTACTGCCAAAGCCACCGCGATCTTTCCCCGTCAGATGTTCCACCTTTTCAAATACAATCTCTGGCTGGTTTTCCACGATTCGAAACTGTGCAATGCGGTCATTTACGTGGATCACGGTATCCCTGGTTGCATAAACCGGCATCCGCCACATATCGTTGTCCCCGCAATAGGAACCATCTACAATTCCAACACTGTTTGTCTGGATAATTCCCCAGTTTTTAAATGTGGAACTGCGCGGCACAAGATGTGCCTCATATCCCTTTGGAAGTTCCATTGCCACGCCAAGCGGGATCAGTGCAAACTCTCCCGCTTTTAAAGTTACTTCTTCCGAAGCCCGCATATCAATCCAATCGGATTTTCCTTCAATGTAATCCAGCGGTTCGATTTTGTCTGTAAAATATTTAATCTTGATTTTCTGCATATCAGTTTTCCCACTTCAGATTCAGATGCTCCACACGTTTTTCGCGGACCATCAGATCCTTTACACCTTCCTTTGCCGGTTTGTCATCGAACAGTACTTTATTCACTTCTTCTATAATCGGAAGCTCCACATCATACTTTTTTGCCAGAGCAAGTGCTGCCTTGGCCGAATAAATTCCCTCTACGACCATTTTCACTTCGTCGGTAGCCTGCTTCATGGTATACCCCTGTCCGATCAGCATACCCGCCTTGCGGTTTCTGCTGTGACGGCTCTCACAGGTGACAATCAGGTCTCCGATACCGGTCAGTCCGCAGAGCGTCTCCACTTTTGCCCCCATCTTTACGGCAAGTCCCGCAATCTCTGCAATGCCGCGGGTAATCAAGGCCGCTTTGGTGTTATCCCCGTATCCGAGTCCGTCCGCCATTCCGGCAGCAAGTGCAATCACATTTTTTAATGATCCGCCCAGTTCCATGCATAGTTACTCGCTGAGCGCCCGCGAGCGCCGTCGATGGCGCAAGCGCTCGACC
>OLQL01003151.1_pt1 | contig 10321 bp, 10 predicted proteins | sample 1672971 | NCBI WGS metagenome assembly OLQL01 (sample SAMEA3136742, study PRJEB25190) | human gut metagenome | biome: human gut; feature: human-associated habitat; material: faeces | place: Austria | collected 2013
CTATACCGGCATATAAGAACATCTAAAGAGATAATTAGAAATCTATTAAATGATTCTGATAAACCTACGAAGCGCTCCGAAACTGTCACCAACGTTTTAAAAAAATGTGCACTTGAGATCAGTAAGTCAATATCTAGTAAACAGCTTGCTAAACTTGGGATTCAAGTCTCCATTAAACCTGACTTATTGCTGTCTCTAATAGATATGAAAAAAGTTCTTGTGATTTTGGATGATTGCGAACGCAGCGGCTTCGCTCAGGACGATCGTGCGTTTCTTGGGTTTGTTAACAATATGGTCGAAAATCATGGCTGGCATGTGATGCTCGTCAGAAATCAGCCACTGTCTTTTGAAGACGATTGTTCTGTTGAAAAGGCGGTTATTAGTCAAATCGAGTATGAGCCCGATCTTCAGGAGCTTTATCGGGTCATAGTCAAAGACAAGCTGAGCATACCCGAACAGATTGACTTCAAAGTCAAGGATGCAATCATTGACGGACTTAGTGGCTCCATTGTCAACGCAAGGGCTTTATCAAGATCAGTTCCGTCTATTAACTACGCATTAAACACGTCGGTTCTTGTCGATGAATCTGTTGATTTTCGAGGAAAAGTAAAAGCATTTTCAGATTATGTTTGTTATGCAGTTCAAGCATCAGCAGGAATAGTTCCCAAGGAGCCAAAAGGCGCGAATAACTCAATGAGCATTTTCGACACTTCTGAAATCGAAGCGTACGACTACTATTTAACTTTATCTAAGGCCCTTACTCCCTTAACAGAAGGAAAGGATGTAAACCCAGAAATTGTTAAGAGCTCTTTCAAGAAATTTATTCTGATGAAAAATCCTGATTCCGCTGCAGACGTTGAGGCCCGAGACATATATTGCCAATGGAATGCTTTGCACTTTCTGGAAGACGATCAGGTTAAATTGCTGGCCAACCAACTTGACGAAATGTTATCTAAGGGACTCTATTCACATAATTGGTTCTATAAGGTTATAAAGATATCGCTTGATCTCATAAATCTTGGGTTCAGGGATGATGATATTCGCGAGAAGATTCTCGATTCGCTTCGGCTCGCCGCCAAGCGTGATCCTAAGTGCAACGCCGCCGTATTAAGGCAAGAGCAAGAAATGAAAAAAGATATTTATGGCACAGAAGCTAATCTGATAATGGACAAACTTATAGCCGCAGTTGAACAAGATGAAATAGAACTTGAGTTAGATCGTGGCGTTCTTGATTTTTCTATAATTGATCAGAACGCAGGAAAAACCATCTCTACGTTTTTTGAGGAAGCCATAAAGTCCGAGTATCAAAAAAGAATATTGAACGTATCGACTGAATGCATTGCAACGTCAATCTACGAAGGAACAGCTGACTCGCAAATGTCGCTGCATTCATTTTTCCATACTGACATGAAGAATTATGCAGATAGGCTAAGCATGAATGAGGCCATCGAATGGCTGAAAAGTATAGACGCCCAACTAGTCAAAATGGGATCTAAATCACGTACGGGCGCACTGAGGACCAAATTGATTCGCAATGACATCAAGCAGGCAATAGAAGTGCTGAATGAAAGGGCGTAAAGTGTGCCAAATTCAGATTCAATATGTAATTGAATACACATCAAAGATATTGTTCGATCTAGGGATAAAACGAGTGCAGACGGGTATAAAAAACTTGCTTTACGCGATTAGGCGTAAAGGTGCGTTATCGAAATCAACAGTCCAAACAACGCAATTACATTGTTCGAACAGTTGATATCGACGTTGCCTGCGCATAGCTGCACGAGGGCGCTGATAACCATAGCGGTTGTCTCCTTGTCATCTTCCAGTATGCCATAGGCAAGCATTGAGTTTGGCGGCCGCGTTTGCGTTGGATGAACTAGCTTCACCTTACGTTAGCCTGCTCGGTCTGGGTGAGCCGCCCCCTTTATTCCGAGCAGGTTGATTTAGGCGGCGGTAACTGTGGAAACCCTCGATCTTGCATGTATTCCAGGATATTCAAGCAAGAAGTCGTACTCTCATTTCGATTACCGCGTTTCATTTAAGGATGTTCAGGAGAAGGTTTTAGATCCTGACTTTATTGGGCATCACGGGTTTTATCCTTTGATTTCAAGCACTTTGTGCCATGTAAGGTTCAATGGTGAAGCAAAGACACTTAAGACAAGAGACATTGCCTACGCCGCTCATTTAGATCATAGAATTTATCAATACTACGCATTGCTGTGGGGCCAGCTCTACAACGCTCGTGCCAATCTCGTTGGGATTAATGACGTAGCCGTTGCATACCGTAACGGGTTTCGCCATACGAACATTTCTGCTGCAGCTGATGCCATAGACATGATCAGAAGCCTTGGCGACGCATTGGTAATTACAGGTGACTTCTCTCATTTCTTCGACAATCTTAATCATGATTATTTGCAATGCGCCGTAAGGGGATTCTTTGACGACAGATCACTTCCGGCGGATCATTATCGTGTTTTGAGAAACATACTGCATTACTCATGCTGGCCGATTGGTGACCTGGCAAACAAAAACGGACTTCCTTGGATTGAGTTGAATCCAAATGAACCGGCTACTTACGGTAGTGTTGCGGAAAAGATTCGCTTGAAAACCACTAGGGAACTAAATAAGCTGCCTCGCATACTTTCGCCCGACTCATTTAAAACCTTAAAGAGATCCTCGATAGTGCTTCCATGGAATAATGAAACAGATGGCTCTAAGGGCATTCCTCAAGGCTTGGCGACAAGTGGCGTCCTTGCAAACATGTATATGTTCGAAACTGATGCCGCAATATACGAGCACGTTTCTGCGGCGGGAGGAAAATATATTCGTTATTGCGACGACTTTATAATCGTTATTCCAACTAAGCGTTTTGATACAGCTCGCATGGTTCTACAGCTGGCACAACAAGTTCCCGCTGTAGAACTTCAACCCGAGAAGACAAAAATACATCGTGTTAAGAATGAAAGCGTGGAACAGCTTTCATTTGGAGCATTTGTGTCTGGCGAAATTGAAGAAATGAACCCAAGCTCACATCCTAAACAGTTGATTTCGTTCCTAGGATTTGACTTTGATGGCTCTTGCGTTCGCATTCGTCAATCAACAAGCGGAAGGTTTTATAACAGATTTTATCGGGCAGCCTATTCTATCGGTAGGCTGGCTGCTAATCCAGATAAGCACCCAAGCAAAAAGCGAGTAACAGCTCTATATGAAAATTATTCGCCAAAGGGGAGCATACCGGTTGGAAAACACCTCGCTTCCAACCGTAAGCGTTTTGGAAATTATCACTCCTATGTCCATAGAGCTCAAAAGGCATTTCCGAACGATCCTATCGATAAACACGTTTCGAAGATTTATAGGAAGATTAATAAAGCGACCAATCGTGCATAAGCAATCTTTCGCCAATTTAAGCTCGTATAGGTTGAGTCAATACGCAGGGCTAAACGATAGAAAGCCGACATCATCCCTCCGCTTAACGCTATCTGATTATCCTTTCGCTATTTGAATAAAACGATCGTCTTAGCGCCGCAATCGGCTACTCACAAGTTAGGATGAGCGAAATGACAGACTCAAATACTACAGAATACGACGGAACTCTTAAACAGTCTGCTATAGAAACCCCTCTTAATGATTCCAATTCAATCGTGAGAGTGCAGTCCTTCTCATGGATCTGGTTTATCGACAAAGAGCGAATCCATGACATGGAGCCAGCCCAATGCGGCAAATGGATGTTTTTCTTCTCTCCATTCAAAACTGCCCGCATGGATGACATAGTTGGAGCCGCCGTTCTCAACGGCGTCGCCGCAGAGGCAAAATACTCGAATCCCGAACACTGATCGCCGCGAGGCAGAAGAACGGCGTCTGTTGCTTGTACCTAAACGGCAACGATAAGGAAGGCCACACAAGGGTTTTGCGCTACATGCTTGATAACGGGCTGATCAGGAAAACAAAGAGCGGCAAGCTGTACTACATCTCGTTCAAGTACGACTCGCAAACCTTTGCAGGAAAGTACAAGGGGGCGTCTTTGCCGGAGAGATAAAGCTCGCGGACTTTGTTGATCTGGAGTCTGGAAAGTTTGTATAGGGAAGTGGGCTGAGAGCTCAAAACGCTTGAGCTCGGCAAGTAGAATTGACCCATGATTACGCTTGCCGACATATCATCTGCACTCACCCGTGTGTTACCTCGCTACGATGTCCGTGAGGCATATCTATTTGGCTCGTTCGCCCGTGGTGAGCAAACACCCGATAGCGATATCGACTTACGACTCGCCTGCGGAGACAGCATGACATTCGGCGCGTTATATCAGCTCTCACTCGACCTAGAAGATGAACTCGGGCGAAAGATCGATATCGTCACCAACCCGTCCCAGCATATGCACCCCACCTTTCGTAAAAACATTAAAAAGGATGAAGAGCGGCTCTATGAAGCTGTGCGATGACTCACTAGTACCCCTCGTATGGCTCGACACCATCCGGCCTCCCTTTCACCGATTGGCAAAACGATTTACGCCTAATTCCCAGTGTTGCTCGCAGGTATTTACTTTGTTTATGCCTTGATCTCGTTAAACTAATAACTGCTGCTACCAGGTATTTTTCTGGTACAGCTTCTATTGGCTCCTGCGAAGATCGGAGCGGTTATGTTTACTGCCGCGTTCCACACTAGCCGTCACTACATCCTGTTTACTGCCATGGCCTGCCTATGCGTTTTGCTGGGCGGGCCTTCCTATGCCGCGGGCGCGGAGAGCCTGTTCATCGCGGGCGCGACGTACTGCGAGCCGGGCGCGTCGGGCCCCGGCTGGGCCTGGACCGATGCCGACCACCTGGAGCTTAACGGCTACGCGGGCGAGGCCATCGGCGCCGACGGAGACCTGGTCGTGACGCTTGCCGGGCAGAACTCGGTGACGGAGTCGCATGCGCCCGATGCGGACATAACGCAGTGCGGAATTGAGGTGTGGGGCGACCTTACGCTCCGCGGCACCGGGTCCCTGGCGGCATCGGGCTCGCAGTGCGGGATCCACGTCTCGCAGGCGCTCGTGGTGGACGGTTGCACCGTCGATGCCCGGGCGGACGGGGCCGATATTACGGACGAGGCGGTTGCCGGCGTGATCGCAGGCGACATGGCCGTGCGCGGCGGCGGGCGCGTCGTTGCCGCGGGCGCCGGGTTCGGAGCGGGCGTGCGCGCCTATGGCGTGTATCTGCAGGATGCGGGCCTTGGCGATGGTGCGGCCGGCTGTCGGCTTTCCGTCGATGCCTCGTGGCTCGATGCGACCGGTGCCGACGGCGGTGTTGCGTGCACGGGCGGGTCGCTTGTGTCCGCGCGGTTTGTGACGCCTGCTGACGGAGTCTTTGGTGCTGGTGGCGTGGTGGATGCTGCAGGGGTCGTGGCAGCGCACGTGGTGATTGAGCCCGATGTGGCCACGCCGCCGGCGGAGGAGACCGATGGGGTCGTTGTGCCTGGCGATAGCGTGGATAAGTCTCCCATCGATGCTAACCCCGCTGCCGGAGAGCCCACCACGGGGTCCACGGAAAATCCCGCGCTGAAACCCGCGGCCACGACAACCAAGACCACGGTCGCCAAGACGGTCAAGCCCAAGCCTGCCACCGCAACAACTGTGGCACTCCCCAAGACCGGCGACAACAACTGGATAGTCGCTTCTTTGGCGCTTTCGCTGCTTGGGACAGTGCTCATGGCTGCCGCATGTCGGTGCTGAAGCACCCATTTCGATAGACTATGTAGAAGGCCATATTCTTAACGACGCATTAGTAGATTAATTTATTACGACAATTGCTCAGGATTTATCTAACATGTACCACGAATCGGATCATACAGCTGACGCTGCCAAGAAAGAATTAAACGCCGGCCTTCTTGAGCTGCTTGAGCGTTGCAGTTATCTATACAACGAGGCATTTTATGCCAACACGAAACTAGCAATCCTTCGCGAACTGTCTAAAGCATCTTCCGACTATGAGAATGAAGTAATTTGCGCTGGCTGCTTCTTCAGCTTTACACAACTTGCATTAACCGAATCCTGTTTCATGAATTGCGCACGGTTATTTGATGCCAAAAGCGACGTCAGTATTGGGAACTTGATAGAAGACGTCAAGTCTCATTCTGCTGAAATCGACGCACTTGCAATCTCCTTATTTAATGATCGACCAAACTTTGACAGGCTTAATCCAATCGTTCATCCATTGGCAAAGGACGAGGAGCGTTTCTACCCCAAAGAAGTTGAGTCACAACGCTCAGATGAAAAGCTGTTCGGAAATCATTACAGAATGGTTACTGTGTGTATAACCACTCATGACCTTTCCAATTTATGGAAAAAACGACTCAACAGTCTCCGTAAACTAACTGACATGCTTCGCGATCAGCGAAATAAGGTTTTCGCCCATAGCGACATGGAAGCACTGAAATATGATGAGCTTGTTAGGCGACTTCCTTTAACTTACGGCGAAATTCAAAAACTAATCGACTTCGCACTCGATCTGACAATCGAATTATTTGCAAAAATTACTGGCATTGAAAAAGATCGATTGCCCAAGAACTACAACGATATACAAGGCCTCCTAAAATATGCGGAGGTTGGCATGGAGGCTGTTGAGCAGCATTTGGGTAATCTATAGGATTCAAGCGCCTGCAAGTAGTTAAGCATGCGAGCGCTTGAATCTGAAGACGATCCTTGACATAAAGTCCGACTTTCGCACAATGACGGTTTTCCATGCCAAAAAGACACTGAAGTGTGAGGTGGTTCAAATCTCAGTAATACAAATAATCAGCAGTTCAGGTCTTATGGGAATAATTCAATTCGCATCACGTTGCATCTAAGCGGCTGTTTATACTTGGATATAAACACTAAGGAGGCAGCAATGCTTTGGAGCTATGTTCAGCTAGATGACGGCACTCAGTTTGCCTACTCAGAAACACGAGACGACGGGACCGTTCGCGTAGCCGTCGAGCGCCCGGTTGATTTTGGTTTTGACCATGCAGAATGCTTTCTACCTGCGGTCAAATGGTTTAACGTCGAAGGATTTTCTACTGACGAACTGGATTTTTTGACCGAGTTCGTTAGATCAAACGCTCCGTTTATCTTCGAGCTTGCAGAACGGCAAAAAGCTGGACCGGCGGTGGCATAATGCCTCGAATTCTTGTTTTTGGACAGTATGTTCTGTTCTTTTGGATCGCGGAAAACGGAGAACCCGTTCACATCCATGTAGGGGTAAAGAGGACGGCTGCTAACTCGACTAAGTTTTGGCTCACTAAAAATGGCGGATGCACACTTGCGAACAACGAGAGCAAGATTCCGGCTAAGGATCTCAGGGATCTTTCAAAACTAATCACCATGAACCATCGATACATTTGTGACAAGTGGCGCGAAACCTTTGGTGATGATTCCCTGACATTCTATTGCTAAACCGCAATTGAACCATGATTACGCTTGTCAACTCATGATTGCCGATGTTGACGGGCGGGACCTTCCTGTTACGCCGCTAGTGCTCCAATCGTACTTTCCGATAGCCCGGAACCCAAAGACAACCAGCACTACGCCTGGATCCAGGACCTTGTTTCCGGAAACCGCACGCGAGCAGAACTCGCCGACGAGCTGCGCCGCAATTGCGTTGTGTGTCTCGACGGTGCGTCGCACGTATAAAATCTAAGCATCCAAACTCTAACTATGAAATGGAATGGACGCCACATGGAGATCCCAAGCACCCTGTGCAGCAATGTGTACGACTTCGCGTTTTGCCCCGAGCCCTGCTACGACCGCCTGGTCGACCTCGCCGACCCCGAGGACTGGGGTCCCGGCAACCGCATCCTCAAAAACTACCTGTCGTTCTCATTTAGCCGCGCGGTGTTCTTGACCGAGCGTGACGTGGACCAGACCGCCCCGTCCAACTTACCGCTGGTGTTCGACGACGACCGTTGCCTATTCAACACCGGCCTGTACACGCGCCGCTACGAGACCATCTACGGCCTGTTTGAGCCCAACACCAAGCCCGACGCGCGCCAGCGCTGGTTTTTGAAGGGCTTCTTTAAGGAGAGCGACCCCATGCTGGTCTCGTTTGAGTACCTGCCGTGCCGCGTGCGCTTTGCCGAGGACCCCTCCGAGCTGGTCTATGACTACCGACTGCCCATCCGCTCCAACATCGACCACATTCTGGGCGACGAGGAGAACCTTACGCGCATCCCCGCCAGCCTGATGGGGGAGGGCAACTCGCTGCTGCTGCGCCGTGCCTTTGAGGGAGCCGTCGTCGAAGCCGCCCGCCGCGCCGCAGCCAACTATACGCTCGCGGTGCCGCAGTTCTACGGCGGCCGGATCCAGCTACTCCTACCGCTGTGCCTGACCGGCGACAAGCCCGAGCTGGCGCTGACCATCCAACGCGAGGACGGTTTCTACGCCGCGCGCACCTGCCTCACGCTCGACATGGCCTACAACAACGCGCGACTTATCTGCCGACCCGAAACGTCGTGGATTAAGCGATAAATGGTGGTTTAGCTGCGGGTTTGTCGGCTGCCCTGATTGCTGTGGCGCGGTTTGCGCCCGCGAATTTAAAATCGGAAGCAAAAAGTTCTTGGTAAACCACGCACGGCTATGTTAGTATCTCTTTTGCCGAAAGGCGACGGGCGATTGGCTCAGGGGTAGAGCATATCCTTCACACGGATGGGGTCACAAGTTCGAATCTTGTATCGCCCACCATCTAAAGTATAGGTCAGAGGTGTTAAGCCTCTGGCCTTTTTCTTTTTGACACCAAGGGTGATTCCAAAACGAATCGTAGTCGTATAAGGCGTCATTTTTTTCGCACCCTTTTTGCTGACGCCATTGCATGTTTTGTATAAAACGCATGCGTATTTTCATTGAATTCCCCATGTGATCCGCGCGCAAATGTGGAGACAGGGACCACATGCCCAAAGCTCCTTCCAGCGGTTTTCTATCACACGACGGTTTTTCGGCGGAACTCGGCATGCTTTTGTCAGCATTTGGTTTGCTTCCCGTACTTACCCGCATGATGCCCCGGTAGATAATCGGCCATGCCCGCAATCCGCACGGCCTACGGTCGAAACCAGGGGAGGCCACATGGACGAAATCGTCTGCGCAAACACCGCATTCCGCTACTGGCGCTGCCCACCGCAGGTGCATGACCTCTACCCGCGCCTACCCAGCTCCGATGACGGCTGGCGGGCCCTATCCCAAGCCCCTTTCGTAACCGATGTCCTCAAGACCCCGATTATCGCTGTTGCTTCGCCAGGTTGTTGTAATCACCACTCGGGATTGCGCTCCACTATTCGCTGGGAAGGGGCTTCGGATACCGGCACAACAACCGACACTCATTTAGGCTTTAGCGTCACCAATCCGCTTAACACGTTATTTACTATGACACGCTTTGTGTCCCAAATAGATCTCGTACTGGCTATGTACGAACTTTGCGGCTGGTTTTCTGTTTTCGAGCCGACCCCCGCTGTCGAAATGCAGTTAAAAATCGCGTTAAAGGAGAATCGCAATTCCAGCACGCAGGATCTGTTCGAACTTGGAGAAGGCGAAGACGAGATTCCTTGGAAACAAGTTTATGCCCGCACAACCGTAAAGGTCCCAGCAAATGAAGGCCAAACGAACAATCGCGAGGATGGAAGAGAGGTTACGAAACTCAAAGGTACTTCGCTTTGGATGAGAAAGCCACTCATCGAACTGAGCGACTTGCATCGATTCGCCGAAAAGGTCAAAAGTCAAATGTGGGGAAAGCAGTTTTATGATGCCGCTCAGCAGGTTATCGGCATTGCTGCGTCTCCGCTCGAGGTCGCGGGGGTCCTGCTTCTAAGTCGTTCTCGACGTCTAGGTGGTGCAGGATTCAGATACGTGCACCTCAACGATTTAACCCCTCTATCTGTGGCAGCCCAAGGCATCGCAGGTCAAAAGGTTTGCTACGGCGATATCGTGATCGTAAACCCAATCCTGATGAAGGCGGTAATTATCGAGATTCAAGGTGAAGTCATCCATGGATCAGGCGCGGTACTTGACCACGATGCGGAGCGCATGACTGCGTTACAGAGTATGGGATTCGATGTATTCCTGGTGACTCACGATATGCTCAACGATTCAAAGCAGCTAGACACCATAGTCAGAAGCGTCTGCGACCGTTTAGGGATTCGCTATAAAGCCAAAACTGAAGCAATGAAGTCCGCCGAGACGCGACTGCGTTCAAATGTTTTGTGCAACTGGTTAGAAATCGGAAATTAGCCGGCGACAAGGCATTTGAACGAGCATATTTGCCTGTTAGCGAACCGGTGCCATTTCAAAACCATGCCGGATTACGGGGCTCAACCCAGACCG
>OLQL01003156.1_pt1 | contig 10312 bp, 7 predicted proteins | sample 1672971 | NCBI WGS metagenome assembly OLQL01 (sample SAMEA3136742, study PRJEB25190) | human gut metagenome | biome: human gut; feature: human-associated habitat; material: faeces | place: Austria | collected 2013
AATACAATTTGAATTGTACAAGACTCCCCGTCCCAAGGATGAGGAAGACAAAGAAGTGTATCACGCACGTGTAGTCAACTTCCAACACATTGACACAGACTATTTGGCAAAAGAAATCCAGATAGCAACTTCTCTAACTGAAGGGGATGTAAAGTCTGTTCTCGAATCCCTAAGTCATTTTATGGGAGATCGTCTTCGGGAAGGACAAAGCGTCCATTTGGATGGCATCGGTTATTTCCAGATAAAGCTGAATAGTCAAGAACCTATCACTTCGCCCAAACTAAAAGCGAATCAGATAAAACTCAAAGCCAATATCAGCTTTAAAGCGGATGCCAAACTAAAAAGGTCAGTCAGTGTTGTTCATGTGGAGCGAAGTAAACTGAAACCCCATTCGGCTGTCCTTTCAAATGACGAGATAGACAAATTGCTGACAAACTACTTCAAGAGCAACCCTGTATTAACCCGTCGCGACTTTCAAGGATTGTGCGGCTTTGCCCCTACCACTGCCGCACGGCAAATCAAACGGCTAAAAGAGGAGGAGAAGAAGTTGAAGAATATCAATACTTATTATAATCCGATTTATGTGCCGATGCCGGGATATTATGGCAAGGCGGAGATAAAGACAGATGAATAAAAGGAAATCAGAAGAAATAAAAAGGGAAATTCAGTTGTCGCAAATTTTGCAACAACTGAATTTCCCTCTATTTTCGTCTAACTTGTGCAAAAATTACACAAGTTAATTACTATCTTAATTAGCAATGGGCAGGCGTACAAATATACCACTCAAAAATATGAGACAGTTTTTTATTTGCCCTGAAGCGTTATAATAGAACGTGCCGGAATCTGAACAATCTTTCCACTTTTCACTGTCCCCACCGGAAGCAAATTTTCCCCTTCTTTATCCGAAGTACGATAAATCTGCCATTGCGTATTTCCTACTTTTCCTTTATGAATAGAAAACTCTTTTTCTTCATTGGCATAATTAATAACTACCATCACATACGTTCCGTCTACATTCTTATAAGCAGAACACATCAATCCTTGCTGGTCGGTGTCGCCATCAGGAATCAAAGCGTCTGTTTGATCGAAAGCCGAAACGGACAACCGGACTGCCCCCGGACGAATAAAACGACTATAATTACCTAAAGCCCACATCAGTTTGGAGTCTTCTACTCTGCCATCTAAGAAATTATTGTCCGTAGTACATTCGCGAATCAATCCATCTTTGTAATCACCGCCAATGGCACGCCACCATTGCCAGCTTTTTGCTCCCGCATATACAATATCGTGATGAATGATGCGTGCTACATAAAGTGCCGTTTTCATGGTACGGTCGAAACCACCTCCGCCACCGATCTCTTCATCATTGCCCATAATACAAGTTTCCGTCTGCCAGAAGTCAACATTGTATTTATCTAGTGTATCCCGTAGTTGAAGACGGATATTGCGCAGATCGCTTAAAGGTGTATTTGTCCAATAGCTATGCCCGAGCATCAGACGAGGAACATTCGGAGTATCTCCCAAATACGTATCCACACTATCCGGACAGAAGAAAGCCTGAATCTGATACCCCCGTTGCCAATCCGTTTCGTGAGTGCGGAACATACAACGATAATCGGAAGACTCATTGACCAGAATCTGTGTATCCATATTCCGGTCTACAAACTCTTTGCTCAATAGACGAACGGTGCGGGCTATTTCCCTGTTCGTTGCCGGACAGCCTTCCTGCTTCGGACCGACCCAGTTCCAGTGTCCGTCCGGTTCATTGAAAAGACAGATATAGTTGAACTTGACGCCATCGTGTTGTTCTACTCCCTGCACTACATCTGCCAGAAAACGAGCGTACTTTTCATAACAATCCGGTTTCAGGTTCGCCGTACCTCCACGTCCGGTGTTGGTAGCCAATCCGTTCTGTGTGTAATATACGGGAGGCGAATTCAAGAAAGCCAGAAATTTGTTGACTCCCCGTTCTTTTGCCAGTTTCAGGAAATTGCGTTGCCCTTGTTGTTTGTTCCAGTTGTATGTTCCATCGGGATTCAGGAAACATTCGGCACGCATCCAGGGAGAAGCAATCTGACTGTTCTCTCCTTGCTCCTTGCTACCTGCTCCGACATTGAAACGCCAGAGTGACAGGCCGATACCTTTCGGTTGTCCGTTGGCGTCATTCTCCGTGCTGAACAGCCAGTCAGCTATTTGGTTTTGTTTCTCCTGCGGCCAAAGCCCGATGAATTGCATACTCCAGGCATCGGAAGCACTGAAGTATGCCATCGTCTGACAGGGTTGGTCTGTTTCTATCTGATAACGTATTTCGGGGGCAGGTTGAGAACATCCACCTGCCACACCGGCTATTGAGAAGAAGCCTAAAGCAGCTAAAATCTTTTTACCTTTCATCCTATTCATCTAAAATCTTTAATTATTCAAATCACACAATACAGTTCTAAAAACATACAAACAATCTATTGAAATCCGAAAAGATATAACTAACGGGTGGGTATTACTTGTTTAATGCTCCCATCTTCATTAAATTCCATGCGATCTATGCATACTTCACGATGAACACCGGGATCACTCTTCAGATAATTCTTATTAATGCGATGATAAACAATATACCACTTATCAGTACCGGGAACCTGCAATATGGAATTATGAGCAGGGCCATATATTTCCTTTTCCGGGTTTTGGATCAATACGACAGGGTTCTTAGCTACTTTAATCGGTCCCAAAGGTGATGTCGAAGTGCCATAAGCTACATGATAATTAGGAGAGCCGGTATCGTCTACCGACCACATGAAATAGTAAAGCCCGTTACGATAAAACACATAAGCAGCCTCACGATACGCATAATCCTGTAGCGTTCCTCCTTCGGGAGTCATCACTGTGATAGTCTCTTTCTTAATTGAAATCATATCATCATTAAGCTCTGCACCTGCCATATAACCGTTTCCCCAATACAAATATGACTTCCCCGAAGCCGGATCGGTGAACACGTCCACATCAATCTGTTGCCCGTGTCCTGTAGGTGAATCTGTTATAATAGGATGTCCCAAGTCAACAAACGGTCCTGCAGGCGAATCACTTGTAGCCACTCCAATCTGCTTTCCTCCTCCTGTCTTAGGATTTCCACTGTAATAAAAGAAATATTTATATTGATCTCCTACTAACTTTTCCTCTATACATGGCGCCCACGCATTACCATCCGCCCAAGGCACTTGGTCTGACTTTAAATCCAGCATGACTCCTTCATCCTTCCAATTCTTCAAGTCGACGGACGAAAAAACAGTAAAATACCAACCACCCCATCCAGGCTGACCGTCTGTAGTAGAATAAATGTAGTATTTCTTTGTCTTATTAGAATACAAGATTTCAGGATCGGCATGAAAACCCGGCAAGACAGGATTCCCTGATTGTGCGAAAGCAGGAAATGTCACCGCTAACAGCAGGCCGAACGCAATTAGAGTTTGTTTAATCGTTACTATCATTATTTTCATTCATTAGATAAAGGGGGAAATATCAGGTTGCGATACTTCCCCCTCAAGTATTATATTCTTGATACTATTTATTTCAATGCTACCTTAATAGACTGACTATAGCAATATTCTGATGATTTGTCCGATTTGACTCCTACACGAGCGTAAAGATACGATTCGTTTACCAAACCACTCGGGATTTCAATTTCAGCTGTGTTTTCCTGATCGAGTGAAACAGCATTACCCAACTTCAACTCTGCTTCTTTCTGCTTCTCATCCGTCAGGATGCCTGTCCCTAGATAGATACCTACATTTTCCATATTGGCATTGGCAACCACCTTGTTAATGGTGAAACGTGCTGTAATCTTGTTACCGTTTTTGGCAAAAGACACGTTTCTGACAAAGAAATACGGCGTCACAGGAATATCCTGCACAGTGTTTCCTTTTACGCTAATATAGATCGTATCATTAGAAGGTCTTTCCCAAGGTGCATTACCCATACGCACCAATTTGTAATCACCATTGAAAAGCGATACGGAATAACTTCCATCTTGGGCAATATACACCGGAATAGAACCTTTCAGAGCATAACCATCCTGAAACAAAGCAAATTCGGAACTTCCGCTTCTAACCCCTACTGCCTCACCGTCATAAATAGCTTTTCCGGTTAATGTGGCTTTAGGTTCCTCAAAGTTGTCGTAGCTGCAACTGCTTACTGCCAACAAACAACATATCATAATAAAGAAAGGTATAATCTTTTTCATAATCTCTTATTTTTTATTGGAATGGATTCTTAACAATCGTCGGATTGTTATTAATTACATCATCAGCAATGAATGAATAATAGTTGGACTGCTGGAAGGTTCTTGCCACCTTGAAACGTTCGGATCTGGTCTTTACGAAAATGTACTTGTCCTGATCCTGTGTTCCCGGTTTTGCCACTGCAATACGATAAGGATATAAACCATATACGATAGCTTTATCATTATCAGTATTTCCGTTCCAGGTAATATCAGCTATTCTCCATCGTTTCATATCAAAATAACGGTGATCTTCGAAAGCCAGTTCCACACGACGTTCGTTCTGAATCTTTTCTATTGTCAGGCTTGTCAAGCTGTTGGCCGGGAAACCGGCACGCTGACGCAAACGGTTGATGTAGGGTAAAGCTGTCGGCTCGTCATTCAATTCGAAAGCAGCTTCGGCGGCATTCAAATAGATTTCACCCAAACGGAACCAAGGCCACCAGTTTTCAGCGTAGTTACGGAGAGTGTAACCGGATGCCTCACTGATAAACTTACGGATATAGAATCCGGTGTTGCTCACATTAGGACTGTTGGTTTGAGGTCCGTCCTGGCCGACAAAAGTTTTATTATCTTCATAAAAACTTCCCAATTTCGGGTCTGTCAGCAAGTCATAAGAACCGGTCTTATCGTTCCAAACTGCTACTCCTGCCTGAATATCCACATCTTGATTTCTGAACTTGGAACCCGGATAGATAATCGTACCATACAAACGTGCATCCTTATTGGCAAAAATATCGCTTGGAGTGTCATATACTACATAATCATCACCATTCTTATAATGTAACGTTCCCGGAGTTCCATCCAGATAATCGAAAGCCTCTACCAATCCTAGTGACGGGCCGATGCAAGAAGAGTTGTCGTTATCCTCTCTTAAATGATGAACTACATTATCATAACCGAAGCTATGCACCTTCAGAGGATTCTTATAATCTTTCACCCAAATTGCTTCCTTATTCAGGGTCTTGTCCATAAGCATCTTGTAGAAGTTCACCCCTTTATCTGACTCCTTCTCATAAAGTTCATATCCACCTTTTGTGATAATCTCTTGCGAAGCTGTCAATGATTTGCGATAGTAATCATCTGCCATATCGGACGGAATACCCACTTCTCCACCGGAAGTCACAATATTAGGAGTTTTCAGCGCGTTGTACTTAGCGATAGAACCGGCATACAACATAGCGCGACTTTCTAACGCTAACGCTGTGTAATAGTTGGCACGAGTCTGACTGCCTTTATTACCCAATTGCGACTTAATCGCTTCACATTCACTATATACAAAATCATATATTTCGTGTTCCTTTGCACGTGGATTGCGTAAATAAGAAGGATCTCCGCTAAAGTCATACTCCAAAGTCGTTGTAATCAATGGTACACCACCCATACGTCTTACAAGCTCAAAATAAACGTAGGCGCGGATAAAACGGAACTCTGCCTTGAACTGAAGTTTCTCATCTGCCGAAATATCGGTTCCATACTTATCGATATTCTCAATAGACATATTGATGTCACGTATCAGTCCGTAATCCCACCAGCGTCCGTAATCGTTTCCATAACGCAGTTCGTTACGATAATTCTGATCTAATGTACCACAATACATCGCATCGTCTGTTTCACACATACCACCGGTATTGAAATCACCGTGCAACTGCGGAATACGATTATAAAGATTGGCCAACTGCGATTTAATCATGTTCGGATCATTCCATACCAACTCATTAGTAAGAATGTTTTTGGGTTCTCTTTCGAACCAACTGTCACCACAACTCGACAACATGGAAGTGATGGCAGCTCCCATCAGAAGTATTTTTATAGATTTGCTTTTCATGATCACTTTCGTTTTTAGTATGTAATATTAAATCCAAGGAGGAATGTACGTTGTTGCGGATATACCACTGCAGCTGCGGCGGTAATTTCAGGATCGACTCCAAACTTACCCACATTGTCGAACGAACACAAGTTAGAAACATTCGCATAAACACGTACCTTCTGTGCACGGATCGGTCTCAACAGTTGAGCCGGCAGGCTGTAACCCACTTCCAGGTTCTTGATACGCAGATAGCGTACGTTGTGCAACCAAAAGTCACTATTCTTATTGTTATAGCTGAATTCACCTTTACGAATGGCCGGATAACGTCCCGGTATCCATTCACTATCCGGATCATACAAGTCGGCACGATGCCAACGGTCTTCCAACAAATAAACCGGAGAGTTTCCGTTGCCATGATATGCATTGGCCAACTCATAGTTCTGTCTCCATCCTTGCATAGCACCACCGGAAAGGTCGATATTCAAGTCAATGCCCTTCCACTGCAAACCAATATTACCACCAAATGACATGATAGGTGCCCAGCCTTCAGGATAACCGATAGGGCGCTCATCCATACCATTGATGATGCCATCACCATTCACATCTTTATAGATAAAGTCACCGGGAAGCAGGGTGCGGTTATTATTTCCATCCAGGTTTACCGGATAATTACGAATTTCTTCTTCCGACTGGAATTGTCCGATAACCTGATACCCCCAATAAATACCTCCCCAACGGCCTTCTGCAGAATTGCGATATTCATCCCAGGAGTTATTAAAACGTGGTTTGTAAGTCTCAATACTTTTGTAACGTGAGAAAGTAAAGTTACCGCTTACAGTATAGTTCAAATCACCGATATGGTCGGTCCATGTAACCATACCCTCCGCACCGATATAAGCTTGTTTGTTCAAATTTTCGTTAGGTAACGAATAGCCTACTTCGCTCGGAAGCAATACATCATAGCGAGCAGCCGGCACACCAGTAATATCCTTACGGAAAGCATCGGCTGTGATCTTCAAACGATTATTGAACATAGTCAAATCAAAACCGATATTCGATGTCGTATTCTTAGTCCAGGACAAATTTGTAATAGGCAATCCTCTTTGATTCAGTCCGGTAACCAGTTCACCATCCAATACAGCGTTACCATTATTCCAGGTATAACCACTCAAGTAATCGAACAACTTTACATCTTTTTCTGTACCTGTCTGACCGATAGAAGCACGAATCTTCAAATCATCTACAACTGGTCTCAACTTTTCAAAGAATTTCTCTTCCGAGATTCTCCAACCGATAGATACACCCGGGAAGAATCCCCAACGATTATTCGCTGCATAAAGATAAGAACCATCATAACGAGCCAGTAATTCGACCAGATATTTATGAGCAAAATCGTAATTGATACGGCCAATCCATCCGGCACGTGCCTCGTAGCTCCATTCATCACCGAAACTGTTAAGTTCATCGAACTGCAATAGCGGCAAATAGTCGGTAGAAGGTTCTGTTCCATAAGTCTTCTTAGTCCAATCGTAATCGGAGGCTTCATAACCCAAAACAGCCGAAATATTATGGTTCTTAATCTGTTTGGCATAATTCAATTGTAACTGCATATAACGCGCAGGAACGCTACGATCAATTTGACTTCTCCAACGTCCTACGGCAGGAGTTCCATTATAAGTATCTTTCTCCTTATCGTAGGTATAAATCTGATAAGCATATTGATAACCGTCAAAACGACTGTTAGTATAATTGTACGAGAAAGTAGCCTTTGCAGTCAAACCAAATGAGAAATCATACTGCGCATAAGCATTGATATTGGCGTTACGAGTCAGATTATCTTTATAGCCGGCAATATCACGGCTAAAAGCTGCCGGATTGTAACCATTCTCATGTACATTATTGATATACTCCGGATTATCATTAGCATAAGGACTTTCAATCGGTTGCATTTTGAACATAGACAAAATAGCCGAATAATATCCATCACCGCCAGGCAAACCTACATCTTCGGTCTTTTCGTATTTACCGCTGATCTGTGCACCGATCGTAAAACGGTCTGTAATCTTTGTATCAATATTCAACTGAAGGTTAGTACGTTCATATTTAAAGTCACGCATCATAGCATCCTGTCCGGTATGGGCTACAGAAAGGTAGTAGTTAGTCTTTTCAGAGCCACCCGTCACATTAGCATTGATGTGATACTGCGGCACATTTTTTCTCATCACCATATCATAATAGTCATAACTCTTATATCCCGGTTCCGTACCGGCTTCCCATTTCGCCAGTTCTTCGGGGCTATATAGCTTGCTTGGATCTTCGCCTCTGTTCTGCGCTGCTTCAGCCAGCCCTCTTACATATTGTCCCGCATTTGCCAATTTCGGGAAACGGGTCAGGTTTTGCCAGCCATAATATCCATTTACATTGATACTTACCTTATCATTCTTTTTACCTTTCTTGGTAGTTACCAAAACCACACCATTTGATGCACGCAAACCGTAAATAGCAGCAGAAGCATCCTTCAAGACTGTGATACTTTCAATATCTTCAATGTTTAGAGCATTAAAGACATCACTACCGGAAACATCCGATGCCTGCAACCAGTCACGACTATTCATACCTCCATAAGGAATACCATCAATTACAAACAGCGGACTACCCATATTACGAATTTCGAGATTAATTCCCCTACCCGGACGAGCATCCACAGCACGTGTAGATACACCTGCTATTTTACCGGACAACGCTCCGGCAGTAGTAGTAGAAACAGAACGTGTCAACGCATCAGACTTGACATCACTGATTGCTCCGGTCAAACTTTTCTTGGTTTGTGTACCATAACCTACCACTACAACTTCATCCAAAGTTTCGGTATCTTCTTCAAGAACAATCTGAAGACGTGCCTTTTCGCCAATCTTCACTTCTTTTGTCTTATAACCAATAAACGAGACTGCCAATGTTCCATTCTTATCATCTACATTGATTGTAAAATTACCATCGATGTCTGTAATTGTCCCATTAGAAGTTCCCTTTACAGTTACATTGGCACCAATGATATCCTCTCCCCTTACATCAGCTACATGTCCTGTAACTTGTGTTTGTGCAAATGCAACAGCAGACAGAAACAGCTGTATGATACATATGCATAAGATTCTTAAATACCTCATAAATTAGAATTTAAAGATTAAACATTTTTTGTTGTTTTTTCGAACACAAATATACGTCATTGATATAGACTGAATAAACAAAAATCATGCAGAAGAGCTACACAAATCATGCAATGAACGATTTACATACTCTAAATAAAATATTTATTCCTATTTTTGGATTTGTAATTGAAACAAATAAGCACGAGTTATGAAAAAACACATTGCTTCTATTCTATTTTTATTCTTGTTATCAACTTTTCAGTTGATAGCCCAGTCTCATTCCGTAAAAAGATTGCTGAAATCGACAACAAAGGATGAGCTAGTAGCTTTGAAAAGAAAAGATTACTGCGAAAAGTGGCTGCTGTCCTTGGGCATAGTCAGCATTACACAAGATAAACAAGGGTTCTTATGGTTTGCCACAGAAGAAGGACTTAATAAGTTTGACGGTACCCGCTTTACTACTTACTATAAAAATGATTTGACACAGGACAATCAGGGAATCACCGGCAACTAGCTTAACCGGGTGTATGCTGACACGAAACGTCCCATTATTTGGATAGCCACTCAACGAGACGGACTAAATGCATATAATTATAATGAGCAAACATTTACCGCTTATCAGCATAACCCGAAGAATCCACATAGTTTGATTACGAATGACGTAACAGACATTTCTCCTTCCACTCAACATGATGATGGTTTATGGATTAGTACCTATTATAGAGGTATAGAATATCTTGATATCACCAGCGGACAATTCACTCATTATAATAAAAATACAGTTCCCGATCTACCCTGTGAGCAAACATGGACAGTATTGGACGGAGGTGATGGAAATTTGTATATCGGGCATGTCGGAAGCGGGTTCAGTATTCTTTCTCTTAAAGATAAAAGTGTAAAAAACTTCCGGAACGAAGCCGGAAACCCAATGAGTTTACCCGGTAATGATGTGTTTTGTATTATAAAAGATACGAACGGAAATATCTGGTTAGGTACAAATAAAGGATTGGCCCTATATAATGCTGCTTGTTTCACAGAATTTTTATACACTGACAGCTGTTACCGGAGTGAACGAAAAGGTGGGGCGAT